>Ga0307373_10004962_pt1 | contig 22065 bp, 19 predicted proteins | sample OX2MG_FD_202534 | JGI IMG/M metagenome (GOLD analysis project Ga0307373, IMG submission 202534) | Soil microbial communities from Risofladan, Vaasa, Finland - OX-2 | ecosystem: Environmental > Terrestrial > Soil > Coastal area > Acid sulfate soil | place: Finland: Risofladan, Vaasa | collected... | reverse complement strand
TACTCGCAGTTCGGGGTCGCCGCGGCCGGCGAGGCGCTGCGTGACTCCGGCTTGCGCATCACCCCCGCGAACACCGATCGCATCGGAGTGATGCTCAACACCGGCGGGGGCGGCATCAAGACGCTGACCCATGAGGTGATGGTCCACCACGAGAAGGGGCCCAACCGGGTAAGCCCGTTCTTCATCCCGATGTTCGCGCCGAACATGGCGGCCTGCCAGGTGTCGATCACCTACGGTATCCACGGGCCGGTGATGGCCTCGGTGGCCGCGTGCGCGGCTGGGACACAGGCCTACGTGGACGCGCTACGGATGCTCCGGCTGGGCGAGGCCGACGCGATGATCACCGGGGGCACCGAGGCCGGTATGGATCCGGTAGCGGTGGCGGCCTTCGGCAACATGGGAGCGCTCTCCAAGCGGAACGCCGAGCCGACGCGTGCCAGCCGGCCGTTCGACAAGGGCCGCGATGGATTCGTCTTCGGCGAGGGCGCGGGGGTCATGGTCCTCGAGACCGAGGAGCACGCCCGGGCCCGCGACGCGCGGATCTACTGCGAGGTGGTGGGAGGCGCCCTCACGGCCGACGCCTACCACATCAGCGCGCCGGTCCCCGGCGGCGAGGGCGCGACGCGTGCCATGCGCATGGCGCTGCGCAGCTCAGGAGTGCAGCCGGACGACATCGACTACATCTGCGCGCACGGTACAAGCACCCCACTGAACGACGTGTCCGAGACGGAGGCAATCAAGGCGGCCTTCGGCGACGCCGCCTACCGGATTCCGATCAGCTCGCCCAAGAGCATGATCGGTCACCTGGTGGGGGCGGCCGGAGCCGTGTCCGGCATCGTCTGTGCCCTGGCGATACGCGATAACATCGTCCCCCCGACGATCAACCTCGATGAGCCGGACCCACTGTGCGACCTGGACTACGTGCCGCACACGCCGCGGAAGGTGCAGGTCGACACGGCCATGGCCAACGCGTTCGGCTTCGGCGGCCAGAACGCGGTGGCCGTATTCCGCCGCTACGTCGAATAGCCGGCTCCGCCTCTCTCAGCACAAGACGCGGTGCGGGCGCCCTCGAGGGCGCCCGCCATCGTTTCGAAGTTCATTGGCACGCGGTCGCGAACGGCCCGGGCGGCTCAATCGCCGACGGTGGCGGCCGTCACGCGGGAAGATGGCGAGCGGTGGAGGAGGAGCCAGCCCAGCGCCGCCACCGACGCAACCAGGGCCAAGAGCGAGATGACCTGTGCCTCCTGCAGTCCCCAGAACCAGACGCTCTCCTGCCGCAGGTAGGTGATGAAGAACCGCCCGACCGCGTAGATGGCGGCGAAGGCGGCGAACTCCGTGCCCGCCGGCAGCCTGAGCTTGCTCAGGCGCCAGATGACGACGACGATCGCCAGGTTCATCAATGCGTCGTAGACGGGGTAGGGGGCGGTCGGCACGCCCAGCAGTTGTGGAGGAATCAAGTCCTTGGCGTTGGTGTAGACGAGGGCGAAGGGGCCGGAGGTTGGCGCGCCCCAGGCGTCGCCGTTGATCAGGCAGCCGAGGCGTCCGAAGGCCTGTGCCAGCAGCAGTCCGGGCGCGATCGCGTCGATCACCGTCCCGAACGAGAAGTGGTAGACACGGGTCAGAATCGCCACGGCGACGAAGCCGCCGACGACCGCGCCGTAGATTGCCAGGCCGCCCTGCTGGATGGCCAGGGCCTCGAGCGGATGCTGGACCATGTACCCCAAATGGTCGATCACATAGAAGAGTCGGGCGCCTAGAATGCCGCCGACGACGGTCCAGAATGCCAGCGAGTCGAACCGATCGACCGGCAAACCGCGCGCGACGAACTGGCGGTAGATCACCGCGACCGCGACGACGATGGCGAGCGCGATGGCGATGCCGTGCCAGGCAAGCGTGAACGTGCCGACCTGGAAGATATTCGGGTCCATCCCGATGGTAATGCGCACGTCGGTTCCCTCCATCGATCCGACCGGAAGTGTGCCACACCATCAACCGGCAACCGCCGGGACCGGTGAAGCGGGTCTAGTAGTACACGACGGCCTGCTCGATCAGCTCCCACGGCGCCGAGCCGGTCTGGCCGGTCGGGGACAGGTTGGCGATCGTCAGCGTGTTGTTCCCGGGCTTGAGCAGCGCGTGGTCGGTCACCAGCCAGGCCTGATCCCCGGCCGTCCCGTCCGGGAATGGGCTCGGTCCCTCCCAGATGACGGTTCCGTTGAGCACGATGCGCAGTGGGACCTTGCCCGAATTCGGATCGTCCATGGCTTTGAGCTCGATAAATAGCAGCCGATTCTGTGTCTGCTTCGCCGAGAAGGTGGCGGTACCGGTGTGAAACTGGCTACCGCCCCCGAAGAGGAAGGCAGAGTTTGCCGGCAGGTTGGACTGCTGCCCGGTCTGCTTGACCGGATCGAACGCGCCGGTGAAGTCGTTCCCGTTGATGGTAGCCTGCTGGTCGTTGGCGATAAACGGACGGATCAGGACGGGATTGAGCGGCACGCCGGCCTGGGGGACGTCCGGCGGCAGGGTCGGCGTAGGTGTGGGCGGAATCGGCGTCGGCGTAGCCGGCACCGGTGTCGGAGTTGGCGTGGCGGTCGGCGCCGGGGTTGGCGTAGCGGTCGGCGCCGGGGTTGGCGTAGCGGTCGGTACCGGAGTGGGGGTCGGCGTGGGAGTTGGCGTCGCGGTGGCCGTGGGGCGCGGCGTGGCTGGCTGCTCGACCACGGCCGCGAGCGTTGGCGTGGGTGGCGGAGCGCCTCCGCCCCACTTTGCCAAAACGGCGAGACCGCCCAGTCCGAGCAGGATGACGAGCGCGACTCCCAGTACCAGCGGCCAGCTTGGGCCGGACCGGCCGCCAGCGGCCGCGGCGGGCGGTCGTGGTGGAGGTGGTCCGCCGCCACCGGGGCGAATGCGCGGCGTCGCCAGGGTCGGCGTGCTCGCCGCGGCCATGATGCGGGTCGCCTGGGCCGGATCCGGCGAATTGACCAGCGCCTGGGCCATGGCGTCGGCGGTGGGAAACCGGGCCGCCGGGTCTTTGGCCAGCGCCTGCATGATCACCAGCTCCAGCGCGGCCGGGATGGCCGGGTTGATGGAGCGCGGGAGCACCGGCGGATCGTTGACGTGCTGGTACATGACCTGGACCGGGTTGTCCCCGGGGAACGGGAGGCGGCCGGTGAGCATCTCGAACAGGATGACACCGGCGGCGTAGATGTCGGCGGCCGGCGTGAGGGGGGCACCGGTGGCCTGCTCCGGCGCCATGTAGGCGGCAGTGCCGAGCGCCATCCCGGTATCGGTCAGCCCGCTGTCGACGGACCCACGGGCGATGCCGAAGTCAGTCAGCTTGGCCGTGCCCGAGCGAGCGATGAGCACGTTCTGAGACTTGACGTCGCGATGGATGATCCCGGCGGCATGGATGGAGCCGAGCCCGGCGAGGATCTCGCGCATGAGTCGGGACGCCTCCGCGACCGGCAGCGGCGCGTTGTGGCGGAGGAACTCCTTGAGATCGGTGCCGTCAACCCACTCCATGACGATGAAGAGGGTGTCGCCCTCACGACCGTAGTCGAAGACGTCGACGACGTTGGGATGGCTGACGGAAGCGGCGGCGCGAGCCTCCCGCTCGAAGCGCGCGGCAACTCGTGGATCGCGCGCGTACTGGTCACGCAGGATCTTGATCGCGACCTCGCGTCCCAGCGCGGTATCCGTGGCGAGGAAGGTCTCGGCGAAGTTGCCCTCGCCAATGCGCCGAGTAATCTCGTAGCGACTCGCCAACGTGAACGGGAGTGACAGGGACACGAATTCTCCTTGCCGACCTCAACCCACCCGGCCCCACCTCACCCTCGGCGCGTGATTGTACGGTGCCCGGCGGGGACGGAGCGAATCGCGTGCGTTCGGATCAGGGCTTGACCGGCTTGGCGATGACGATGAGCCGATGGTCGTCCACCCCGTACGGCCAGCAGGTCACCAGCGTGACGCGCTCCTCCGGCATCGGCGCCAGGTACGTCCCCGTGGCCAGTTGGTCGGAGAGTGAGACGCCCACGACCTTGCGGTAAACGATCTCGGTGACGGCGTAGCGGACCTGCCGGTCAGCGGTCGTGAGGATGACCTGATCGCCGACTTTGGCGAGGTCGAGATTGCGGAAGACCTCTCCCCTCCAGTCGTCGTGCCCGCTGATCACGACGTTTCCACCCTCACCCGGGTTAGCGGAGAGGGAGTTGTGCCCGGCTGCGTAGTCGGCGACGCGCCACTGGATGAGTTGCTGGCCCTGGATGGTCACTACGTCGAAGCCGACGTTCACCACCTGTGTGTCGATGCCCACGGCCGGTATCTGAATCCGGGTCGCGGGTGCGTGCGCGACCGGCGGTGCCGGCGTGGAGACCGTCACCGACGTCGCGGCAGACGGAGCGGCGGCCGGTGTGACGGTCACCGGGGTGGCCGAAGGTGTGGCTATGGACGCCGCGAGGACCGGGGTTCCGGCTGGGGTCGCCTCGGGCGGCGGGAACGGCGTGGCCGTCAGGGACGCGGGCAGGGCGGAGATCAGCGGCGGAGCCGTCGCATCCGAAGCCGCCCGGACGAGCGACACGCCTCCGACGGATGTCGTGGTAAGGCTGAGCGCGCTCCCCAGGAGGGCTATGCCCAAGACGATGAGCAGGTTGCCGAGCGTTCCCGCGCGTCGTTCGCGCCCGCGTCGGTCCGCCCGCCGGGGCAGGTCATGGCTCATGCCGTCTCCCGTGAGTGCCGTCAATCCGTCCCTAAAGATAACGCACGGGGCTTTCGTCCGGTTAACCTCGCTGGGGCGACGGGACTGGGATAATGCGGTGGCATCTCGGGTGCACGACCAGGAAACCGACGGTGCCAAGCTGGACAGTGTGAGGAGCGCACGATGGCGGACGACCGTGGGCTGCAGGCGCCAAACGACTCGGTGGACGAGGAGGAGATCATCCGGACCCTTGCCCTCGAACTCGAGGAGTCGTTCATCGCCTTCCTGCATGAGGAGATCGGCTTCGACGACCTGACGTTCGGGGTGTTCGACACGCTGCAGGCGGTGCACGCGGTACAGAGTGGTAGCTACAGCGTGGAGTACGTCGACGATGAGACGCCGACCCAGATGCAGGAAGAGCTGGCGCAGAAACCGGCGCGAACCGGCAGCAAGGCTCGTCGGGGAGGTCCGCACCGGAAGTAGAAGGTCCGTTCAACTCCGGAGCGATATCGTGCCGGCGCTCGCCTCGGGGCTACGGTGAGTGCAGTGGGACCTGCACGGTGCGTGTGCCGGCGGCGTCGGTAATCGAGTACCAGATGTCGTTCGCGCCCACCCACAGCGGATCGTCGGCGCCGATGCCGGTGGGGCTCAGCGGAATGCTCGTGCTCCCGTCGTCCGCGAGCAGTACGACCCTACCTCCGATGCCGGTGGCCAGCCAGCGCCCGTCCGGCGACCAGGCGAGACCCTCTCCGGGGTCGGCGCGCTCGATCTCCAGTGGTGCCGCCGCGCCCGTTAGCGACGCGACGTCGATCGTGTCATAGCGTCCGGATGTCGCGTCCGGTCCGGTCAGGTGCCGCACGCGCCAGGCCAGGTAGGACCCATCCGGGCTCAGTGCCAGGTCGGTGAGCTCGATGCCCCGGTCGGCCCCGTGAGCTCGCACGACCGCGACCGTGGCAGGGGAGCTCGCGCCACCGGCGTCGACGACCACCCGCTGGATGTCCACGGCCTGGGGCAGCCCGCGCTGCCAGTCTGCCGGCTCCGCATACAGCAGCACGTCGGTGGTGGCCCATGCGGCGACCGGCGCGGTGACGGAGAGCGCCGTCGAGCCGGTCGTCCAGCGCGCGACCATACGGGGCTCACCGTACCAGCCGCTCACCCAGAGCTCCGCCGCATGATGGGCGGTGTCCGTGACGAAGACGCTCACCGCGACTCCGCCGGGTGCGACCAGCGGCCGGGCGTAGGAGCGACCCGGGGCGCTCCCGATTCCGGCGGGGTCAAAATGCCGGAAGTCGAGCACCGGCGCCCCGGCGAGACCGCCGGCGTAGAGGGTGACCCGACTGGCGCCCGCGACCTCACTGACCCCGATCAGCGTCTGCGTGCCCGGTACCCAGGACAGATCCGCGGCCCCGCGGAGCTGCCGCGCCTCGCTGCCGGACCCGGAGTCCCAGATCACGCTGCCGGGCAGACGGGGGTCGGTGAGGACGACCAACCGTCCATCCGGGCTGGAACTGCTCCCGGCATCCAGCCCCGCCCCTGAGTGCGCGACCACCTCGGGAGCGCCGGGAACCGGCTGCCTTGCCGCCAGGTTGGACGACAAGGCCGGTAGCGCATCGGCCGGCTCCCAGCCGAGCCAGCCCACGCCGTCGGCCGCGGTGGGCGAGGCAGCGGCGGGTTGCATGACGCCGTCCTGAGAAACCTGGAGCAGCACCGGCCAGGTGACTGTCCCTTGCGCCTGCTCCGCTGGATCGGCAGGGAGGTAGAACGGAAGATCGTCGCGAATCAACGCGCTACCGTCTGGCAGCCAGGCCACGTTTAGCCCGGTGGGCACGGCGGTCTTGGCGACGGATACCGGCTGGGACCCATCCAGACGGGCGAGCCACACCTGCCCGGTCATATCGGCCGGAGCGGGTCCCTGCTGAACGTAGACGAGTCGGGTGTCGCCGGGTGAGGCTGAGACGGGGTATGCGAGCCGGTTCGTCGTCGCGGGGACAGCCGGGGTTTCATGTCCGTCGCGGTCGAATGCGTCGATCTCGCTCGTCGACGGGCCGGCGCGGACGAGGGCCGGTTCGGTGGCCGCGGCGTCGGTGATCCGAGCCAGATAGACCCGACTGCTGTCGGGTGCCCAGACGACCGCCGAGTCCGGTGCGAGCTGGTGGTCGACCGTGGCCAGGGGTGGGCCCAGGCCCTGGGAGCCGAGGGCGCGCAAGTCCGCGGTCAGACCTCGCCAGTGCTGATCGTAGGCCTGGATCAGGACCACCCGCGTGCCGTCGGGTGAGGCGCTGGCCGACGAGATCGATCCCTGGAAGAGCACGCGACTGACGCCGGTGTTCACGTCGAGCGCGACCAGCTGTGACTGGCTCGCGGCGTTGGTGAGGTTGACCTGTGACTGCCACGGTGGCGCCTGCGCGATCAGGACGGATGAGCTGCCGAGCCAGCCGATGAGACTGCCCGCACCGGGACCCGGCCCGCCACCAAGACCCCAGCTGCGAACCGCCGTGCCGTCGAGGTGGCTGACCGTGATCGTTCCGGTCGGCTCCGGCCCGTTGGGGCCGTATGGGGGTGTCCAGCTCGCGATCAGGCGGCCATCCGGGGAGAGAAGGCGCCGCACGTAGCGCCCGCTCGGCCCGCTCGGAGCCACGGCCCGGATCGCGCCGGTCCGCAGATCCAGGGCGGTCACTGCGCCGTCACTCGAGCTGGTGAGCAGCCAACCCGAGAGACGCGTGGGAGACGGCTGACCCATCGCCACGGCGGGTGAGGACGTCGGGCCCCGCATCCCCGCGGCGAGCACAGCCAGCGCGGCGCCGAGTACGACGATCAGGATCAGGAGGGCGACCACCGGCACCGCGCGTTCGACCGGTGAGCGCCGGGCGCGCAAGGGCGGGAAATCTGGCCCGAACGCCTGAGCGCGCTGCAGCAGTTCGGCATCGACCGTCTCGCACGCCGCAATGGCGGCGGCGCAGGCGCCGCACTCGCGGGCGTGTCGGAAGAGGGCGGCGCGGGCGCCGATGTCGAGCGCGCGATCACGGTGGCGACCGATCGCGGACGTGAACTCCGGGCAGGCCGTCTCGGGACCTCGAGTGATCGCGCGGCGGGCCTGAAGCAGCAGCTCACCGACGCGCTCCGGTGTGTCGCCGGTCAGGTCGGCCAGCGTCTCACCGTCGAGGCCGAGCCCCAGGTGGAGCGCGAGGTCGACTGCACCGCGCGCGCGGGCGCCAGTGTGGGGACCCAACGGCGGGTCGACGGACCGGGGTTCGCTACGGAGTGTGAGTCGTCGCAGCACGCGGACGGACGTGTAGCGACGCTCGGCAGCCTGCGCCGCGGCCACCAGGCCGCGATCGCCGTCGTCGTCGGCCACGGCCAGGATGGCCAGCCGATCCGCGTGTTCGGGGTTGAACACCAGCCGAAGCGCGACTCGCAGCCGCCGACCGTCGGCGTCGGAGAGTCGGGTCGTGGAGGGGAACGGCGGGGTCCGGTTTCCGCCGGCTTCGGCGCGCATGGCCTGTCACCTCGCCAGTTGCCGCGACGCGGCGACTACCGGAGCAAACCGGCGGCCGCGGCACCGATCCACGGATCCTACCGCACGTCACCGCGCGGCGGGCAAGGCTCCTCAGGCCGGTGCCGCAGACGTGGGGGATCGAGTGTCCAGTTGGACAGGAGCTCCGGCGACGGGCGGACAGTGTCGCGCCGGTCGCGCACCGGTAAGCTTTGGGGACCGGGGAAGATGCGCCCCCCGGGCACGTGGGGACCATAGGCGGGAAGGAGGGACGGACGTGTCGCCGGTCGAAGGCCAATCCTGGCCGTCTGCAGCCCGTATCCCGATTCGGCCGCCGTCCCGGCGCGTTGGTTGACGCGTCGGTTGCACTGGCCTCGGCGGCCCGGATCGATTGGATCGATCCGGGCCTTTCATTTGCTGCCGAGGTTGGAAACGGCGGCCCTGGAAGGGTGGTTCGAGTCACCGCGCAGCGGTGGCCCGTGTGGAGAGGTGGGGACACCATGTTTCAGGTCGACATCCTGGTAGCTCAGGCGATCGTCCGTGAGCGCGAGCAGTCGCTGGGGCGACGCGCCGAGCAGAAGCGCCAGTTGGCGGAGGCCGGGCAGGCGGCCGGACTGGGCGTGGGCGCGCGGCGCAGCGTGGGGATGGCCGTCATCCGTCTGGGCGAGGCGCTGGCCGGGCAGGCCGGCGAGGAGTTCGGCGTGGCCCGCGGCCGGCTGTCATCGGCTGGATAGGGCTCGTGAGATGATCGGTCGGCATCACGTCGCAAGAGTCGGGGCACGGATGACGTGCCCCGACTTCGTGTCTGGCGCCGGGCGCACCGCGCGGTACGTGCCTGGCGGTCACGGCGTGCCTGGACGCTCCGACGCGCCTCTGCTATCATGGGAGCGTTATGTACGTACACTGCGGAGCGGGGGAACTCCTATGGCGCCGATCGTCGCCTTCTTCAATCAGAAGGGTGGGACCGCCAAGACGACGAGCACGCTGAACGTGGGCGCCGCCCTGGCCGAGCGCGGCCGCCGCGTCCTGGCGCTGGACATGGACCCCCAGGCAAGCCTGACCATGGCGCTGGGCGTCGACGTGCAGCACCTCGCCCTGTCGGTCTACGACCTGCTGTCGGACGAACATCTCTCCCTGGCCGAGGTCGCTAGGCCGACGACCGTGGCGGGCCTCGACCTGGTGCCCAGCCATCCCGACCTGGCGGCGGCCGAGCTCGAGCTGCTGAACGTGCTCGAGCGCGAGCGCCGCCTCGACGACAAGCTCTCCGCCTCGCAACCGCTGCCGTACGACTTCGTGCTGGTCGACAGCCCACCGGCGCTGAACATCCTCAGCATCAACATCCTGGTGGCCGCGGACGCGCTGGTGGTGCCGATCGAGCCGCATCCCCTGTCGTTGATGGTCTTGCGGCGGCTGTTCGAGACGGTCACCCGGGTGCGGCGGCTCAACCCGCGGCTGGAGGTCATCGGCTTCCTGCCGACCAAGGTCCATCACTCGTCGCGGCTGGCGTCTGACATGCTAGAGACGCTGCGCGAGCAGTTCCCCGAAGTTCCGCTGCTGCCGCCGGTGCCGCTGTCGGTCAAGGGCGCGGAGTCGATCGCTGAGCACACGTCCATTCTGCAGTACATGCCGCGCTCCCCGCTCTCCGTCTCCTACCGCAAGGTGGCGGAGATCGTCGAGGGGCGCGTGGGGAGTCTGGCTCATGTCTGAGCTCGCGCGGGTTGACGCATCGGGAGATACCCGACCCGGCCGGCGGCGGCGGTTCACGGTCGACGCGTTGTTCGCCGACACCACACCTCGCGCCGTCGGCGTGAGCGACCTGGTCGACGCGAAGGAGATTCGACTCGATCGGATCGCGCCCGATCCGCGCCAGCCGCGCCAGAGCTTCGACGAGGAGCGCCTGCGGGAGCTGGCGGCTTCGATCCGACTGGAGGGTGTGCTCCAGCCGATCGCGGTGCGCTATCTGCGCGACGAGGATCGCTACGTCATCCTCCACGGGGAGCGCCGCTGGCGTGCGGCCGCCGTCGCCGGTCTGACCAGTATCCCGGCGGTCGTGCGCGAGGTCCCAGAGGAGCGGCGGCTCATCCAGCAGCTGATGGAGAATGTGGTCCGCGAGGATCTGAACGCGGTGGATCGCGCGGCCGCGCTGCGGGCGTTGAAGGCGCAGATGGGCGATGCTTCCTGGGAAGCGGTCGCCGAGGCGGTCGGAATCCGACGCAGCCGGCTGTTCCAACTGCTGGGAACCGAGAAGCTGCCCGACACGGTGCAGGACGCCATCCGCTCCGGTCGACTGTCGGAGAAGCAGAGCCGGGTGCTGCAGGGTCTCGCCTCCGGACCGCAGGAGGCGCTGGCGCACCTGATCGTGGACGAGGGGCTGGGCCCGGAGGAGGCGCGCCGCCTGGCGCGCGCGATGCGCGACGACCCCGATTTCATCGACCTGAAGCCGCACGACCTTGCCGAGCGCCTGCGCGGCATGCGGCGGATCATCGAGCCGGATGCGAAAGCGGACGCGGCGCCGGACGAGGACCAGTTCTCGCGGGCGCTGCGGGCGGTCCTCGGTGACGACGCCGACGCCGAGCCGGGCGAGCCGCCGGCCGACGACGCGCTGGACACTCAGGTCCAGGCGCTGGCCCGCTCACTGTCGGCGCTGTCGGCGGCGCCGCTGCCGCGAGGGCGGCGTGCGGCGGCGCAGACTCGGTTGCGCAGCCTGCGCAGGCTGATCGACGCCGCGATCACCCGGCTGGACTGAGGTCCACTGGGACAATCCGGTGCCCCACGCCGTCGTTCGCCGGTGGATCTGTGATGTCGCGCTGGGCTCCGGGCCGGGCATTTCCGGCGACGCCAGGGTGGGCGCTGTCGAACAGGAACCAGGTGTCGGGGTCGACGTCGACTCGGGCGATCAGCAGCGCCACCTGAAGCTCCTGCAGGGCGCGATTGAACCGGGCTGCGGCGCCCGAGCCCTCGAACCCCGCCTCCGCCCGCAACTCGCGGTTCGTGATCGGACGCGCGCCGATGACGTGCAGCAGGCGCTGAGCGTCACGGCTCACCTCGTCCGGCGCGACGTGCTGGCGGCGATACAGCTCGCCGAGGCGGTCGAGCGTACAGAGCATCGCTCGACCGCCTCGCAGCTTGCCGTAGAAGATCTCGTCGGGATAGCTCATCGGCAGCTCGTCTTTAAGGCGCCAGACCAGTGACACGCGCTCGCCGAAGCCGCGCTCCCCTGGCTGCCGGTCCGGGGCGTCGACCACGTCCCACAGCGACGGCAGCCGCACGCGCCCGGTTTCGTTGAAGATCAGGCAGAGACCGAACTGCTCGACGAACCGGCGCGCGTCGTCGACCGAGCGCACCCAGCCCCCGGCGACGGCGGGCTCAGTCGAGGGAGTCGAGGGCATCGGCGAAGACGTCCAGCGTCCGCTCGACGTCCTCCGTGGTATGCGCCAGCGAGACATAGTATTTCTCGCCGGGGTTGACGAAGAGGCCGCGCGCCATGCAGGCCAGGCCGAAGCGGTGGCTGCGGGCGCGGTCGGTCGCCAGGACGCCCGGGTAGTCGGTCACGTCGTCGCGGCTGAAGAAGACCTGGAAGAGCGGGCCATCGCCGGGGACGCGCAGCGCGACGCCGCGCTCTTGGGCCAGCTCCCGCAGCCCAGACTTCAGGCGCTCGGTGGTGCCGTAGAGCCGGTCGTAGGTGCCGGGGCGCGACAGCACGTCGAGGGTTGCCAGCCCGGCGGCGGCGGCGATCGGGTTGCCGTTGAGGGTGCCGCCGAGGAGTGCCACCGGGGCCTGGCCGCGACGCGACGAGTCGGTGACCTTGAGGATCTCACGCGACCCGGCGATGGCGGCCATCGGGTAGCCGCCGCTCATGGCCTTGCCGTAAGTGGCGAGGTCGGGCACGACCCCGTAGCGCTCCTGCGCCCCGCCGTAGGCGAGGCGGAACCCGGTCACCACCTCGTCGAAGATGAGCAGGATGCCGTACTCGCTCGCCAGGGAGCGCAGCGCCGCCAGGAAGCCCGGCGCCGGCGCCAGCGAGCGCTGCAGCGGCTCGCAGATGATGGCCGCCAGCTCGTGCGCGTGCTCGGCGACGATGCCCCGGGTCAGCTCGACGTCGTTCCAGCGTGAGACGAGCACGTCGGCCTCGACCTCCTGCGGGATGCCGGCGGAGTCGGGGATGGGCGTGGGGTACTCGGTCTGGCGGCTGGCGTGGGCGCTCATGAGGGCGTAGTCGTTGACCCCGTGGAAGCCCCCCTCGAACTTGAGCACCCGCGTCCTGCCGGTGTAGGCCCGGGCGATGCGCATGGCGTGGAAGGTCGCCTCGGAGCCGCTGCTGACGAACTTCACCTGCTCGGCGCAGGGGATGGCCGCCACCATGCGCTCGGCGAGCTCGATGATCGGCACGTTCAGGGTGTAGTAAGTCGAGCCGAGCGTGGCCTGCCGCTGCACGGCGGCCACCACCTCCGGGTGAGCGTGGCCGATGAGGAGCGGACCGGAGCCCAGGACGTAGTCGATGTACTCCCGCCCGTCGGTGTCCCAAACATGGCTGCCCTCGGCGCGCGCCACGACGATGGCGAGATCGGCCGGCAGCTTGTAGCTGCCGAGTGTGCCCCCAAGGACCGCCTCCGCTCGCTCCAGGAGGTCGTGCTGCTGTGCGCTGCGTGGCTCCATGGTCGTTCCTCCCGTCAGGTGTCGCTATCCGCGCCGCCGCGATGCCGCGCCCGGACCCACCGGCTCGGTCGGGTAGCCCTCGCCCGGCAGATAGCTTGGCAACGCCCACTGATAAATGCTCTTGATAACCCGGGGGATCACGAAAGTCCGCGCACGGACCACCCCTGGGATGTGGTTGAGCTTCTCGGTCACGAAGTCGTAGAGCACGTCGACCGATGGGGCGAAGACCTGCAGGCCGATATCCCGATCACCGGTCGTCAGGCCCACGTAGCCGACCTCCTCGATGGCCGCGACTTCGCGGGCCACCTCCTGTACCCGGCCGACCTCGACCTCGAGGAAGACGTCGGCGACCACGCTGTAGCCCAGCGCGCGGGGGTTGATAACGGCGACGAGGCGGATGACGTCGTCCTGAGCAAGGCGATCGATCCGCGCCCGTACGGTGCGCTCAGCGACGCCAACAGTCCGGGCGATCTCGGCGCTCGGCGTGCGACTATCCTGCTGCAGGCAGGCGATGATCGCGCGGTCGACGTCATCAATCGGTCTGCCCATCTCCGTACCACGCCCTTCATTGAGCTACTCATCGGGGTTGACGCATTGTAGAGCCGAGCAGGGATGATGTGAAGGGGAGAGCGAAATCAGGCAGGATCGCGACGACAGGTCGGCGCACCGGGGACGGGTCCGAACCGTGCGAGCCGGCCGGGTGGACGTATTCGGCAGCCAGTCAGGCGTCGGCGGAGATCAGTGGGAGGCTGAAGAGCACGCGGGTGCCGCCGTGGGGCGGCCGCTCGATCCAGATCCTGCCGCCGTGCGCTTCGACGAGGTGCTTGGAGAGGTAGAGGCCGAGGCCCATCCCGGCGGTACTGGTGCGTGCCGCGCGGGATCCGCGGCGGAAGCGGTCGAAAACGAAGGGGAGGTCTTCCTCGGCGATGCCCGGACCGTGGTCGCGCACCGCCACGACGACCATGCCGTCCTGTTGCGAGGCTTTGACCTCGACCGGGAAACTGGACGGCGCGTACTTGACGGCGTTGTGCAGCAGATTGCGCACGACCTGGTCGACGCGACCGGCGTCGCCGATGGCCAGCAGATCGCGGTCGACGTTGACGACGAAGGGCTGGTCGGGCGCCAGCTCGCGCACCGACTTGACCGCCCGCTCGATCACGGCGCCGACGTGGATCGGCTCGGTGTCCATGCCGAGCCGCCCGGCCCGGATACTGGCGAGCTGTACCATGTTCTCTACCAGGTCGGCCAGCCGGCGGCTCTCACTGGCCATGTCCCCGAGCAGCAACTGGCGCGTCTCGGCGTCGATCTGGTCCCCGTGCTGCAGCAGCAGCATGGCGCCGCCCTGGATGGTCGTCAGCGGGGTGCGCAGCTCGTGGGAGATCAGCGACAGGAAGTCGTCCTTGAGCTGCTCGGCGTCCTTGATTTGGGTGATGTCCTGGAAGACGGCAATGGCGGCGCTGATCTTGCCGCCGGGGTCGCGCAGCGGAGCGGAGTTGACGAGGATGGCGATCATCCGTCCGTCGGGCCGCAGCACGCGTACCTCGCTGCGGCCGGCGTTACCCTCTCGCAGCGCCCGAACCATCGGGACCGCCAGGTAGGGCATCGGCTCGTTGTCGAGCCCATAGCGCGGATTGGGCACCAGGAATTCCTCGATCGGGAGCGGCGGCCGGATGTCCCAGCCGAGCAGGCCGGAGGCTTGGGTGTTCGCCAGCGTGACCCGGTCGGGATTGGCCTCGAGGATGATGACCGCCTCCGGCAGCTGGTCGATGATCGTCTGCAGGCGGACCTGCTGCAGCTCGGCGTGGCGGTAGAGCTCGGCGTTCTCCATGGCAACCGCGGCGTAGCGGGCGAGCAGTTCCACCAGGCGCGCGTCCTCGTCGGTGAACTCCCGAGCAAAACGCTTGTCGGTCAGGTAGAGGTTTCCCAGCACGCGGCCGTGGGAGAAGATCGGCACGCCGAGGAAGCTGGACATCGGCGGGTGGCCCGAGGGGAAGCCGACGGACGCCGGGTGCTCGCGCAGGTTCGGGAGCCGGATGGTCTTGCGCTCCTGGACCAGCAGGCCGATGACCCCCTTACCGTGCGGGGACTCGGGGATGAGCGCCTCCTCCTCCGGGGTCATGCCGGAGGTGAGGAAGCTGGTGAGATACCCCTGCGAGTCGGCCACGCCGAGCGCGGCGTACTTGGCGCCCACGACCTCGCGCGCTAGGTCGACGATGCGGCGCAGGACGGTCTCGAGGGTCAACTCGCCGGTGATCGCGATGGCGGCGCTGTTGATCAGCTCGAGCTGGCTGCTCAGCTCCAGACGCTCGGTGCGATCGGTCACGACCTGGCCGAATCCGATGGCTGCCGGTTCGAGCGCGGTCCGGGCGCGCTCCTCCATGACGCAGTCGAGCGTGGCGATCTCCGCCGGCGGGTCTGCCGAACGCCGGTAGGGACCCAGCACGAGCACGGCGGTGCGATGGCGATGGTAGCGTTTCGCGAGATAGCGTGCCCCATCCACCTCGAAGGCCACCACGTCGTCGCTCGTGCTGCCGACGAACTGGAGCGCCGCGCGTCGGACTGCCGGCGGCGCCTCCAGCAGCGTGGAGATCGGAGCGCCGATGGTCGTTGCCAGCGCTCCGATCAGCGGATGGATGATCTCTCGGGGCATCTAGGCTTCCTCGCCGGGCGGCTCCAGCCGGTAGCCGAGGCCCGGGAAGGTGGTGATGAGCGCCGGATGCTCGCGGTCATCCTCGAGCTTGGCGCGCAACCGGCTGACCCAGGTGCGGAGGTAGTAGGTCTCGTCGCGGAACTCCGGGCCCCAGATGCGCGACAGGAGCTCACTGTGCATCATGACGCGGCCGGCATTGCTGGCGAGCTGGTAGAGGAGCTCCCACTCAGTCCGGCTCAGCCGCACCTCGCGACCGTCGACCGTCACCTGCCGGTTGGCGAGGTCGATGGAGACGTGGTCGTACTCGAGCATCTGGCTGGTCGGAGTGGCGCCGCCCTTGGCGCGGCGCAGGACCGCGGAGACGCGGGCCGAGAGCTCGTCAGGACTGAAGGGCTTGGTGACATAGTCGTCCGCGCCGAGGTCGAGCCCGCGGATCTTGTCGGTCTGTCCGGAGCGCGCGGTGAGCATGATGACCGGAGCGTTCGAGAGCTGTCGGATGCGCTGCATGGCCTCAAACCCGTCGATCACGGGCATCATCAAATCGAGGATCACGATGTCGGGGCGCTCCTTCTCGAAGACGTCGATCGCCTCCTGACCGTTCATCGCGGTGACCACGCTGTAGCCGTCGGCCTGGAGCTTGGTGCGTACCAAACGCAGGATGGGAGCGTCGTCGTCGGCCACCAGGATCAGGTTCTTTCGCATCTTCATCTCCTGCCAGCGACCGCTGGTTGTAACGGTCGTTGATCCAACCCGACTGAAGCATAGCGGGATTGCCGCACCCTCACCATCAAATCGCACAAACTGATACGGGTTTGTAACGCCCGCGGCGGGCGTCCGTGCGGGTCTGTGACGACCCGGCTGCTAGGCTTGCGCAGGTGGGTGACGCGGCACCGCCGCGGCGCTCCGGGCTCGGAGAGAGTGAAATGCAGACGATACTGGTGCCGCTCGACGGCTCGATTCTCGCGGAGCAGGCACTCGGCACCGCGCTGCTGCTGGCAGGAGCGCTGGGGGCGGAGGTCGAGCTCGTCCAGGTGCTCGATCGCGGGCCGGGAGGCCATGCATTGGTTCCCGACGGCGCCGACGCGGAGCGCTATCTCGCCGCGACGGCCCGGCGCATCGGCGACGCCGTGCCCGTGCGCGCTCGACGTCTGTGGGGGAGCGCGGTCGAGGAGCTCCTGCGGGCCTCAGTCGAGCGCCCCGGCAGACTGCTGGTCATGTCGACGCACGGGCGCAGCGGGATGGAGCGTCTGATCTTCGGCAGCGTCACCGACCGTATCGTGCGGACCTCGACGGTGCCGGTGGTCGTGGTGCGCCAGGCGGCGGTGCGTCCCACGGCGAGTCTCAAGCACCTGCTGGTGCCGCTGGATGGCTCGGAAACGGCGGAGGGAGCACTGGCGCTCGCACTCGAGCTCGCGCAGTCCAGCGGGGCGACCGTGGGGCTCGTGAGGGTCGCCGAGGTCTATCCAGTCTCGCCCTACGGCTTCGGAGCGGAAGGGCTGCCGGTCGACGACGACCTGCTGGCGGAGATGACGGAGCAGGTGCGGGACGAGGCGCGCCTCTACATGGACGAGGTGGTGAAGCAGGCGCGCGATCGCGGCGTGCGAGTGCTGTGGGAGGTCCGGGTCGGGCGCCCGGCGGATGAGATCATCCGCGCGGCCGAGACGACCGCGGCGGACCTGGTGCTGATGTCGACCCACGGGCGCGGTGGCATTCGGCGCTGGGCCTTCGGTAGCGTGACCGACGAGGTCCTCCGGGCGAGCCCGGTGCCCGTGCTCGTCCTGCCGCCGCGCTACGAGTCCTCGCCGCCGGGCGCCGCGGCAGCCACGCCGGTGCGCGCACCGGGGTGAGCCGCGACGGGCTCAGGACTCGCCGCGCCGCAAGCCGGGCAACCCCTGGTGCATCTCGTCGCGACTCAGCAGCAGCAGCAGCAGGCTCACGCCGTCGGCGGTGAGCGGCAGAATCAACGTCGGCGTCGCCGCCAGGGCCAGCGCGTTGGCCACCCCGGTGCCGATGCTGATCGCGGCGATGGCCGCGCCCAGCGGCACGGCCAGGCGCAGCCGGCCCAGGATGGCCGCGCCGAGTAGCAGGTGGACCGCGCCGAGCGCCAGATCCAGTGTCGTCAGGATGGTCGTCCCGTGGACAGCCTGGGCGAAGCTGAAAAGGAACCAGACCGTCGATGACACGATAAAGCCGGCGCCAGCCAGCAGCACTTTGCCGGGCAGGATCGCCGGAGATGCCTGAGCCCGTTGGCTCCGGTCCATGGTCGCCGCTTCCTCTCGCATTGCGGACTACGTCGCTCGGATTCTACCCGCTCGCGCCGCTGATTCTACCGCAGCCGCGCGCCGCGTCGTGCCCCGCCCGACCGACCCAGGGGGCGATGCGGATAGAATGACGCGCGTCGGTACGAGGCGCGGGCCGGGACCCGCGGCGCCGCGAATGACGGAAGGGGTCGGAGTATGGGTAGCGAGGAAGCCAAGCGCCGCGTGGCCGAGGAGATCGACCGGCGGGCCGACATGCTAATCCAGGTCGGGGAAGACATCTTCCGCGACCCCGAACTGGGCTTCAAGGAGTTCCGCACCGAGCGGATCGTGACGGAGGTGCTGCGAAGCCTGGACCTGCAGGTGCGCTCCAGCCTGGCGATCACCGGGGTCAAGACCGTGGTGGAGGGCGGGCAGCCGGGGCCGACGGTCGCGGTACTGGGTGAGCTCGACTCGGTCCTGGTCGCCGACCACCAGTTCTGCAACCCGCAGACCGGAGCCGCGCACTGCTGCGGGCACAACGCGCAGATCGCGACCATGCTGGGCACGGCGATGGGCATCCTCGGGGCGGGAGTGCTGCCCGAGCTGGCCGGCCGGATCGCGTTCTTCGCCGTCCCGGCCGAAGAGTACGTGGAGATCGACTACCGTAACGGCCTGCGCAAGGCGGGTAAGATCGAGTTCCTCGGTGGCAAGAGCGAGCTGATCGCGCGGGGTGAGTTCGACGACGTCGACATGGCCATGATGGTGCATGGCGCCAGCAGCCAGAACACCACGGGGATCGCCAGCGTCGCCGCCTCGAACAACGGCTTCGTCGGCAAGCAGGCGCGCTTCGTGGGCACGGCCGCCCACGCGGGCGGCGCGCCGGACCGGGGCATCAACGCGCTCTACGCCGCCCAGATCGCGCTGGCCTCGATCAACGCCCAGCGCGAGACCTTCCGCGACGAGGATGCTATCCGCGTCCACCCGATCCTGACCCGGGGCGGCGACCTGGTCAACGTGATCCCCAATGACGTGCGGCTCGAGAGCTACGTGCGCGGCAAGACCACCGGGGCGATCGAGGGGGCGTCGAAGAAGGTCGACCGGGCGCTGCGGGCCGGCGCGGTGGCGCTGGGGGCTCGGGTCGAAATCGAGACTCTGCCCGGCTACATGCCACTGTTCAACAACCGGGCGATGGCCGACGCATTCAAGGGCAACTTCCTGCGCTTCTACGGAGCAGAGGAGTGGGAGGAGACGGGGCACCGCACCGGCTCGACCGACATGGGGGACATCGCGCACATCATGCCGGCACTGCACCCTCACGTGAGCGGGTTCTCGGGCACCGGGCACGGCAGCGACTGGGCGATCGCGGACAAATACCTGGCCTACGTGCTGCCGGCCAAGCTCATGGCGCTGACGGTGATCGACCTGCTGAGCGACGGGGCAGCCCAGGCGCGGGGGATCCTCGAGCGCGACAAGCCGCCGATGACGAAGGACGAGTACCTGGCGTTCATGCGGCGCAACGCGGTCGCCGAGGACTTCGACGGGGCCGCGGTGGGACCGAGCGCGTAGAGCGGTTTGCGGAGCGCCTGACGCCCTCCGCCCGGGCTGCGGCCCAGCGTCCTGGGCCGGAGGCACTGACGGGTGCCGCTGCTGAAGCCAAAGCGCGGGCGATCGAGAGGCGTCGTCAGAGGCTTTGGGGTAGGGTGGACGATGGGCTGGACGATGGGTTTCCGCGGCGGGACAACGAAAACGAGCCGGTTGTCCTGATCGCTGCCACACTGGTATCGCGGCAGGACAGACGACGGATGGGGAGCGCGGGTGATGGGCGTTCGCATGGTACCGGAGCCGGAGCCCTGATGCCTTTCGGGTTCCTCCGGTCGCTATAGCAGGGCGGCAGTCGGCCGCCGCGAGGTCCTCGACCAACCACGGCAGGGCCAGGTTGTGATCGCTGCCGAGGCCGGCCGGCGACTCACCCGGGCGGCAAGACGACCGGTGCCGCCTTGCGGGAGGTGGAGCGGGCGCTCCCAATAGGCGCCATCGCCGGCGCGGACTGACGTTCGGTGTCTGGCCCGAGAGCGCGGATTGCGGAGCCGGGCCAGGGCTAGCCGCGGCGCGCGTCGGACCCGCCAGCCACCCACTTTTCGCCGCGCTCGTCCTTGTGATACTCGCGCTTGACGGCGGCCCAGGCAACACGGTGGGCGCGCGACTCGTCGTGCCCGTACTCCTCCCAGGCGCTGTTGAAGACCTCCTTGTAGATGTCCTCGGCGTGTGCCGGCAGCGCGTCGCGGACGCTCTCCGGCAGATCAGCCTTGCGCTTGTATGGCATCACACCCTCCTTCGTGCTGCGTTCCCCTGGCATCATGGCAAGCACGGTGCCATCCGGGCGCCGCCCGACGCCGACGGCACGCGCACTGGAGGAGGCCACGCGTGGAACAACAGCCAGACGGGCTGGCGGCCCTGTTGGAGCGACAGCGGTTCACGCCCCATCATCCGGGACTCCTGCGCCCGAGCTACGACGGCCACGGCATCGCGAACCTGCCGTGGACGCTGCTCCGGGCTCTGGGCCTGCCGATGGAGGGGACGCCGCTCTCGCCCGAGCTGGTGCCGCCGGCCCTGCTGGACGGTGTACGGTCGGTGCTGCTGGTGGTGGTGGATGCGCTGGGCTACCTGCAGCTCAGCCGCGCCATGGCCGCGGGCGACGCGCCAACGATCTCCGCGCTGGCCGAGCGCGGCGCCTTCTTCCCGCTCACCTCCACCTTCCCATCGACGACCGTGGCGGCACTCACGACGCTCCAGACCGGATATCCGCCGGCACGCCACGGCCTGGTCGGCTACACGTGCTACCTGCGCGAGTTCGGCATGCTCACGAATCTCATCCGACTGGCGCCGGTCGGCGCCTTCCCGAGCTTCGCCGCGTTCGGCTTCGAGCCGCGCCGGTTGCTGCCGGCGCCGACGATCTACGAGCGCGCCATCGAGGGCGGGCTCGCGGCGGCGATGGTCAACCATCGCGACTACGAGCGTTCTCCGCTCAGCCGGCTGCACGCGGAGGGGATCCCGTACCACGCCTATACGCACCTCGGCGACTTCGCGACCACCACGCGGAGCGCGGCGCTCGCTCGCGGACCCCACCTGACGGTCGCCTACTGGCCGGCGCTCGATCTGATCGGCCACCAGTATGGACCGCAGAGCGAGCCGGCGCTGGCCGAGCTCCGTGCGTTGGACGCCGCGCTCGGTCGTGAACTGGTCGGCCGGCTCCAGCGCGACGACCTGCTGGTCGTGCTCACGGCGGACCACGGGCAGGTGCAGCTCGATCCGGACGCGGTGCAGGGGCTGAATCGGCACCGGGACCTGCTGGCATGGTTGCGCGTGCCTCCGGCCGGGGAGCGACGCGCAGGATACTTCTATCCACTGCCGGGTGCGGAGGAGGCCGTTCTGGCGGCGCTGATCGATCTGGCGGGCGAGCGCGCCGTACTGTCTCGCGGCCACGCTCTGCTGGAAGGTGGGCTGCTGGGGGAAGGGCCGTTCGATCCGGAGGTGACGCATCGCGTGGGCGAGGTGGTGCTGATGGCGACGGGGCGGGCCAGCTTCCCCTTCACGCCGACCTGGGAATCCGCGGTCGCCATGCGGGGAGCGCACGGCTCGCTGGAGGCCGAGGAGATGCTGGTTCCGTGCCTGGTCTGGCGACCGTGAGAGACCCTCGATTCGGGGAGCCCGCCTGTTGTTTAAAGCGACACGGAGCGCTGGGGGACACAAGCGCTCCGCGTCAAGGGAAGGGAAGGGATTGGGTTCCGGGTCGTCGGCGGGGGTCGCCGCGCCCCGGTGAAAGGATGTTATCAGATTTACATAACCCTGTCAAGTCCGGACCCGGCCCGACGGGGTCGATCCCTATAGAGCAATCCGCGTGCCACCCCTGTGACTTGGAGTCAGCGAGTCGGCTGAACCAACGCGCGTCGACGGGGCTCGGGCGAGCGCTGCCCGCATCTACAGAGCTATACGACGGAGGGGCCGGTTGAGTTCCCATTGTGGGGTTCAGCGGAGGGACGGAATCCCGGGCCGACACTGTGCCGGCCCGGGGTGCGCGGCGCCGTCAGCGCGCCTGGGCGAGGTAGGCCAGCGCGGTGCGCGCCAGGGTCTCGGCGCCGATGGCCAGCGCCTGCTCGTCGATGTCAAAGCGCGGGTGATGGTGCCCGAAGGTCTTGCCGCTGCCGGCGTTGGCGGAGCCGACGAAGAGGTAGCAGCCGGGGGCGCGCTCGAGGAAGAGGCTCATGTCCTCGCCACCCATGGTTGGAGACGGCTCGATGACCTGCGCCTCGCCGACGACCTGGATGGCCGCCCCGCGGGC
>Ga0307373_10004961_pt1 | contig 22068 bp, 20 predicted proteins | sample OX2MG_FD_202534 | JGI IMG/M metagenome (GOLD analysis project Ga0307373, IMG submission 202534) | Soil microbial communities from Risofladan, Vaasa, Finland - OX-2 | ecosystem: Environmental > Terrestrial > Soil > Coastal area > Acid sulfate soil | place: Finland: Risofladan, Vaasa | collected... | reverse complement strand
GCGCTGCGTCTACCACGGCTGGAAGTTCGACACCCAGGGCAACTGCGTCGACATGCCCTCCGAGCCGCCGTACTCCAAGTTCCGGCTGCGCGTCTCGATCAAGGCCTACCCGACCTACGAGGCCGGCGGCATCGTCTTCGCCTACCTCGGCCCGGTCCGCGAGATGCCCGCGCCGCCGGACTACGAGTGGATGCGCGCCCCGGCGAGCCACCTCGGCGTCTCCAAGACCGGCGAGCACTGCAACTACCTGCAGGCGATCGAGGGCGGCATCGACACCGCCCACATCTCCTTCGCGCACAACAACGATCTCTCGAACACCCGCGCCCTCTCGCGGATGGACACCCATCCCGAGCTCGAGGTGGACGACCACCCGTGGGGCTTCACCTACGCTGGGATCCGCACGGTTGCCGACGACACCCAGTACGTGCGCGTCTATCAGTTCGTGATGCCCAACCAGCAGATGCGGCCGACGATCCTGAACGGCTCCAAGGGCCTCACCGGCGAGCGCAACGCCTGCCCGACGCTGAACGGCCACATGTGGGTGCCGATCGACGACGAGAACGTCTGTGTCTACAACTTGAAGTACACGATCGACGACGCCGTCGGCTTCACCGCCGAGGAGTTCGCGCGCGGCGAGCATGCGGCGGGGCGCGGGCCGGAGGACTACATCCCCGGCACCTACTGGCTGAGGTCGAACAAGTCCAACGACTACAAGATCGACCGCGAGGTGCAGCGGACGAAGACCTTCACCGGCATCCACGGGGTGAACACCCAGGACTTCGCGCTGCAGTCCGCCCTCGGCGGCGGCTACATCGTCGACCGCTCCAAGGAGGCGCTCGGCTCCACCGACCGCGCCATCCAGGCATGCCGCCGCCTGCTCCTCGAGGCCGCGGACGACGTCGAGGCGGGCCGGCCACTGCGCGGCAGCGACCCCGAGGCCTATCGCCACATCCGCTCCTCGGAGGCGCTCATCCCCCGTGGCGTGCCGTGGCGGGACGCGACCAAGGAGATCGTGCAGGCGTTCTGGTAGAACCGGACCCGCGCGCGGCCCCGCGGCCGCGCTCCACGTCTCCCGGCGCGCTGCCGGGCAAGGAGGAGAAATGGCCAACCTGGAGCTGAGCTTCTCGATCGGGCGCAACCCCCGGTCGAACCCGATCCTCACCGGTGAGGTGAAGCCGGAGGGCATCGACCTCCACCCGAGCAGCATCCACCCCTCGGAGCTGTTCTGGCGCCAGCTCGGCTACCAGGAGTTCCAGGCCTCGGAGATGTCGATGTCGAGCCTGTTGATCGCCCTCGCGCACGGCATCGACACCTGGGTCGGCGTGCCGATCTTCACCTCGCGTCAGTTCTTCCACACCGGCGTCCTCGTGCGCGAGGGCTCGGGGATCACCAAGCCCGAGGAGCTGCACGGCAAGCGCGTCGGCGTCCCGGAGTACCAGCAGACCGCCGCCCTGTGGGCGCGCGGCATCCTCAGCGACGAGTACGGCGTCGACCCCAAGCAGATCCACTGGGTGATGGAGCGGCCGCCCGAGCGGAGCCACGGTGGCGCCACCGGCTTCGACCCCGCGACGATCGGCATCGACCTCTCCTACATGCCGAGCGACACCGACATGGGCGAGATGATCGTGGACGGCGAGCTCGACGCCTGCCTCCTCTACATCGCCGGCGGCAACAACCTCGTCGACCGCTCGAGCCGCCCCCTCGGTGAGCCCGGCTCGGGCGCCACCCGCCTCTTCGACCGCCGCGCCGAGGCCTCCCGCTACTTCAAGAAGACGGGCCTCTACCCGGTCAACCACTGCGTGGCCGTCCGCCGCGACGTCGTCGAGGCCAACCCCTGGGTTCCGGTCGCGCTCTACGAGGCCTTCGTCGAGGCGAAGAACCTCGCCGCCCGCCGCACCCTCGCGGGGGTGGAGGGCTTCGTCGAGCTCGGCCTCATCTCCGAGTCGGCCGAGGCCGACCTCCTCGGCACGGACCTCTTCCCCTACGGGATCAAGGCCAACGGCCACCTGCTCGAGACGATCACCCGCTTCAGCTACGAGCAGGGTCTCTCGGGGCGGCTCCTCACCATCGAGGACATCTTCCACCCCTCGACGCTCGAACTCTGAGCCGCGAGCAGCGCCAGCTGACGCTGGCACCGCCGCAGCCGCGGCAGGAGAGGGACGGGGCACGCCGGCGCGCGGCGGGGAGCGGGGGGTACCCCCTGCTGCTCATCGGCGTCTTCGCGCTCGCCTTCAACCTGCGCGCCGCGGTGACGAGCCTGCCGCCGATCTTCCTCGACCTCGAGCACCGGGTCGGCATCTCGCCGACGACGGTCACCGTCCTCGCCGCAATCCCGCTCCTCGGCTTCAGCCTCTGCACCCTGCTCGCCGCGCCCGCGGCGCGCCGCCTCGGGGAGGAGCGCGTCCTCGCCCTCGCGACACTTGTCCTCGCGGCGGGCCTGCTCATGCGCGGCGCCGACCCCCGCCTGCTCCTGCTCCCGGGGACGGCGGTCGCCACCGGGGCGATCTCGCTGTTGAACGTGCTGCTCTCGAGCCTCATCAAGCGCCGCTACCCCGAGCGCGCCGGCATCCTGCTCGGCCTCTACCTCACCGCCCTGTACCTCGGCTCGATCTGCGGGGCGGCGCTCTCGGTGCCGATCCTGCACGGGGCGAACTCGGTCCGACTCTCGCTCTCGCTGTGGGCGGGCACGGCGCTCGTCGCCTTCTTCGTGTGGATCCCCCAGCTCCGCCGTGGGCGCCTCGCACCGGCACCGGTCATCCACCTCCCCGTCTACCGGAGCGCCCTCGCCTGGCAGGTCGCCTCCTTCATGGGGTTGCAGAGCCTCACCTACTACGCGACCGTCTCCTGGCTGCCGACGATGCTGCGCGAGCGCGGCCTCTCCGCGGGCCACGCCGGCCTCCTCGCCGCCGCCCTCTCCCTCGGCGGCCTCGCGACGGCGTTCGGGATCCCGCTCCTCGCGCACCGCCGCACCGACCACCGCTCGCTCGTCGGCTGGAACGTCGCCCTCTGCGTCGGCGCGACGGTCGGCGCCTTCCTCGCGCCCCTCGGCGCGGTGCCTTTCTTCATCGTCGCCCTCGGCTTCGGCCAGGGGGCGACGCTCGCCCTCGCGCTCTACTTCTTCATCGCCCGCAGCCCCTCGGCCGCAGCCGCGGCCTCGCTCTCGGCGATGTCGCAGGGCTTCGGCTACCTCCTCGCGGCGAGCGGCCCGCTGATCGTCGGCCTCGTGCACTCCGCACTCGGGAGCTGGACGGTGCCGATGCTCATCCTCCTTGCCTTCCTCGTGCTCGAGGGCGTCGCCGGCCTGCTCGCCGCCCGCCCCCGCACCCTCCCCCTCCTCGTCCCGGCGGGCGCGGGGGAGCGCAGCGCCGGGCCGGGGGGCGAGTGACCGGCGAGGGCCGGCCCGCGCCGGCGCTCCGTCTCCACCGGGCCAAGGATCTCGCCGCGCTCGCCGACGGGGAGCCCTTCGACTTCGTGGTGGTGGGCGGTGGGGGAGCGGGCGCGGCGGCGGCGATCGAGGCCAATGACCGCGGCGCCTCGGTGCTCGTCGTCGAGAAGATGGCGACCGCGGGCGGGAGCACCGAGGTCTCGGGCGGCTCGCTGCGCCTCGTCGTCGACGCCGAGGCGGCGAAGGAGCATCTCGAGCACCTCTCGGGGGGCACGACACCGAGGGAGGTGATCGATGCCTTCGTCGAAGCGCTCGTCGCCCTCCCCGAGTGGGTGCGGGCGCACGGTGGTGAGCTCGACCCGTGGAACGACGAGGGGGTGCTCGGCCGCTTCTTCCCCGTCGGTGGCCCCCCGCAGTACCGCCACCTCCCGCTCACCTACTCGATCGACGCCCGCGCCCACGTCCGCCCCGAGCGCCCGGGCCGCAGCGGCGGCGCCGCGCTGTGGGACTTCCTCGCCCGCAACCTCGCCGAGCGCGAGGTGCCGGTGGCGCTCGGCGCCCGCGCCACCCGCCTCGTGCAGGCCTTCCCCGAGCGCGCCGTGACCGGCGTCGAGGCGGCGGTGCCGGGCGGCAGCGTGCACCTCGCGGCGAAGGTGGCGGTGCTCCTCTGCTGCGGCGGCTTCTCCCAGGACGCGGCGCTGAAGCTCCAGTACTTCGGGGTCGACGTGCCCGCCGCCTCGCCGCCGGGGAGGGCGACGGGGGACGGGATCCACATGGCGCAGGACGTCGGCGCGGACCTCTGGCACATGACGGCTCCGGCGGGGAACCTCGGCTTCAGCGCACCCGGCCTCGACCCCGCGCTGCGCCTGCAGATGCCGGACTTCGGCTTCGTGATGGTCGACCAGCTCGGCCGCCGCTACAGCTGCGAGACCTCGCTCGAGGCGCACAGCGCGGCCCGCGCCATGATGGCCCCCGACCAACACCACGCGACCTTCGTGCGCGCCCCCTCCTACCTCGTCTTCGACGCGACGACACTCGCCGCCGGGAGGATCGGCTCGGCGGGCCCGGCGCACCGCTGGAGCGAGGACAACGCGGACGAGGTCGGGCGCGGCTGGATCCGGCGGGCGGAGGACCTCGCGACGCTGGCCGGCCTCCTCGGCCTCCCGGCCGGCGAGCTGCAGCAGAGCGTCACCGAGTACAACCGCGCCGCCGCCTCGGGCACGGTCGACCCCTTCGGGCGCACCCCCGAGACGATGCGCCCGATCAGCGGGCCGCCCTTCTACGCGATGGCCGTCTCACCGACCCTCGTGAACACCCAGGGCGGACCCCGCCGTGACGCACGCGGGCGGATCGTCCGTCCGGATGGCTCGCCGATCCCGGGCCTGTACGGCGCGGGGGAGCTCGGCTCGATCTGGAACCGCATGTATCCGAGCGGTGGCAACCTCGCCGAGGCGATGGTCTCCGGGCCGATGGCGGTGCGTCACGCCCTCGCGGCGAACTGAGCCGCGGGCCCGGCGCAGCACCCTCAGCTCGTCAGCTCAGCCCCAGACCTCGGTCGAGAGCTCGACGAGGCGGGCGAGCTTGCCCCACACCTTGGACTCCGCGGTCTCGTTGTGGAAGCCGCAGCGGGGGCAGAGGGCCACCTGCTCGATCGGCAGGTGCGCGGTGGCCTCGTCCAGGCGGCGCCGCAGGTAGTCGGGCGGCTCGACCTCGCCGTGGTTGCTCACCAGGCCGAGCACCGAGATCTTGTTCTTCGGCAGGTAGCGGAGCGACTCGAAGCCCCCCGCCTCCTCGCTGTCGTACTCGAGGAGGAAGCGGTCGAAGGCGAGCTCGCCGTAGAGCTGCTCGGCGATCGCGTCGTAGTGCCCCTGGCGGTGGAAGCCCGGGCCGCCCCGCCCGCCGCCGCCGCCCCGGCAGATGTGGATCGCGAAGGTGACGTCGGGGAAGGGGGCGCGCAGCGCGTTGTCGGCGGCGATGCTGCGCCCCAGGTTCTCCGCCGGGTCCTCGCCGCGGCGGCGCATCCGCTCCGGCCACACCGGGTCGACGTAGGCGGTGTAGCCGGGCTCGTCGATCTGCACATAACGGCAGCCGGCGGCGACGACCGCGGCGATCATCTCCTGCTCGATCGCGACGACGTGGTCGACGAAGTCGTCGAGGCCGTCGTAGATGCCGGTCGAGTCCTCGTGGGCGAAGCGCTGGGCGATGCGGTCGGGGCCGACCAGGGTGACCTTCACCGGGGCGTCGGTGAGCGAGGAGCTGCGGAGGTACTCCTCGAGGATGACGTTGCGCACGAGCTGCAGGCGCGCGATCACCGGGCGCCGCTGCTCGATGGGGGGGCCGTTCACGCCACCGCCTGATTCGATGCGGTTCGCCGCCGGCCGGCCCGCCGCGGCCGCCGGCCCGGGCGTGGGGTAGGCGGCGGGGGGCGGGTAGTGCTGGGGCAGCGCGTCGTAGCCACTCACCGCGCTGCCGAAGCTCTCCTGGAAGTTGCGGCGGCTGAGCTCGCCATCGGTGAGGATCGGCAGGCCGATGGCCTGCTGGTTCGCGAGTACCGAGGCCACCGCGGCGCGGTGGTCGGCCTCAAGCTCGGCCGCCTCGAGCAGGCCGAGCTCGTAGGCCGTGTGGTGCTCCCGCAGCCAGGGGGGCACGGGGAGCCCCCCAACGTGGTCGACGCGCAGCGTCGAGAGCTCCCTCGACGCCGGCGAGCCGTCGGTGGTCAGGCCTCACCCCACAGGTCGTGTGCGACGCCCACGATCAGCTGCAGCTTCGCGACCTCCTCCTCGTAGCTGAGGACGTTGCCTTCGATCGTTGAGGAGAAGCCGCACTGCGGGGAGAGGCAGAGCTGCTCGAGGGGGACGTACTTCGCCGCCTCGAGAACGCGGGCACGCACCGCCGCCGGCTCCTCGAGGGCCCCGGACTTGGTGGTCACGAGGCCGAGGACGACCGTCTTCCCCGGTGGCACGAAGCGCAGCGGCTCGAAGCCGCCGGAGCGCTCGTCGTCGTACTCGAGGAAGAAGCCGTCGACGGCCAGCTCGCTGAAGAGCACCTCGGCGACGAAGTCGTAGCCTCCCTCGGCGGCCCACGAGGAGCGGAAGTTGCCGCGACAGAGGTGCGTGGTGACCGCCATCCCCGCGGGGCGGTCGGCGATCACCTCGTTCAGGTGGCCGATGTAGGTCTCGTGCTGGTGGAGCGGGTCCCCGCCCTGCGCGGCCATGAACTCGCGCTGCGCGGGGTCGTTCAGGTAGGCGAGGCTCGTGTCGTCAAACTGCAGGTAGTGGCAGCCGAGCTCGCCGAGGGCGGCGACCTCGGCGCGGTAGGCGCCGACGAGGTCGGCCCAGAAGCCCTCGATCTCGGGGTAGACGGAGCGGTCGATCGCCGCGGTGCCGCCCCGGTAGTGGACCATCGAGGGGGAGGGGATCGTGAGCTTCGGGGTCACGCCCGCAGCGACGTGCTCGCGCAGGAACGTGAAGGCGTCGGCGAAGATCGGCTGCGGGAGGTGGACCGGCTCGGTGACCGCGATCGCCGCGGTCTCGAAGTCGATCGCCTCGGTGGCGTTGCGGAACGAGATCGGGATCTTGCCGCTCGTCTGGTGGATCCCCCCGAGCTGGTAGATGAAGTCCATGTGCCAGGTCGTGCGGCGGAACTCGCCGTCGCTCGCGCTCTTCAGCCCGACCTCCTCCTGCATCGCGATCGCGTCGAGGACCGCCTGGTCCTCGACGGCGGCGAGCTCGGCGGCGTCGATCCGTCCGGCGGCGCGCGCCTCGCGTGCTGCACGCAGTGTGGCGGGGCGGAGCAGGCTCCCGACATGGTCGGCGCGGAAGGGGGGTGTCGTTCTCTCAGTCACGGGCATCCTTTCTCGGAGCCACTGACGTTACCGAGGCGCGGCTCACGTCGGTGGCTCGATCGGGGGACGCCCCTCGTGCAGGGCGAGCTCGACCCAGACGACCTTGCCGGGCGGGCGCTGCGCGACCCCGTAGGCGCTGCCGAACGCCTCGACGAGGAGCAGCCCCCGCCCCCGTTCGTCCTCGGGGGTGGGCTGGCGGCGGACGGGCGGCTGCGGGCTGTCGTCGCCGACTTCGACCCGCAACGCCTCGGAGCCGAGGTACACGGTGAGGTGGACGCGGCCCGTGCCGTGCTGGAAGGCGTTCGTCACGAGCTCGGAGACGACGTAGGCGGCGCGCTCGCGCAGCTCGCGGTCGCGTCCGATGAGCGCCGCGTCTATGGCGCGACGGGCACGCACGACGGCCGCCGCCTCGGGGGCAAGGAGGAGGTCGACGAGCGGACGGGCGGGCAGCCGGTCGCCGCCTTCCAGCCCACCCCGCGGAGGAGGGCGGTGCCATGCTGAGGTCAGTGCCCCGTCGCTCCCCCCTCGCAACCCACCATTGCGCGACTGCATTTTCGCACAGGGACTGCCTCCGGGCGGGACTCCTCGGGGTGCTGCTCCTCGCGCTCGCGGGCACCGAATCGGTGCCCGCCTCGGCGGCGCCGAGCCTTCCGGGGGCCGTCACCGCGCGCTGCGCGACCCCTGCCGCCTTCAGCGCGGCGCGCCTCGCGGCGGCGAGCCTCGTCGTCCCGGCCGACGAGTCCGACCTGGCGGCCGTCCTCCCCGAGGTGCGCGCCGGGGTGGGGGGAGTCCTCCTCCTCGGCAGCTCGGCGCCGGCGGACCTCGCGACCGAGCTCGCGCGCCTCGCCTCGGCGGCGCCGGGTGGCGTCGCGCCCTGGGTGATGCTCGACGAGGAGGGGGGCGCGGTGCAGCGCCTCGCCAACCTGGTCGGGGACCTTCCCGCGGCGCGCACCCTCGGTGCGAGCGACTCGCCAACCGAGATCCGCGCGCTCGCCACCACCCTCGGACGGCGGCTGCGGGCGCTCGGGGTGACGATGGACCTCGCCCCCGTCCTCGACGCCGACGGCGGCGCCGGGCCGAACGCGCGCGACGCCGACGGGACGCGCTCGTTCAGCGCCAACCCTGCGGTCGCGGCGGCGGACGGCATCGCCTTCGCGAAGGGCCTCCTCGCGGGGGGTGTCGTCCCGGTGGTGAAGCACTTTCCCGGCCTCGGCGGCGCGACCGGCAACACCGACCTCGTCGTCGCCTCGACCAAACCCTGGTCGCTCGAGCGCGAGAGCGGCCTCGTCCCCTTCGCCGACGCGGTGCGCGTCGGCCTGCCGGCGGTGATGGTGTCCGTCGCCGGCGTCCCCGGGCTCTCTTCGGAACCCGCGAGCCTCTCGGCGGCGGTCGTGGGCGGGGAGCTGCGGCACGGCCTCGGCTTCCACGGCCTCGTGCTCAGCGACTCGCTGTCCGCGGTCTCGGTCTCGGGGAGAGGCTTCACGCTCGCCAGGGGCGCCGTCGCGACGCTCGCGGCCGGAGGGGACCTCGTCCTCTACAACGCCACGGTCGCGGGGACCCAAGCGGTGACCACGACCCTCGAGCAGGCGATCGAAGGTGCGCTCGCGACGGGGAGGCTGCAGCGCAGCACGCTCGTCGCCGCCGCGGCCGAGAGCCTGCGGCTCCGCGGCGTCAGGAGCTGCTCGCGCTGAGCCCGCGACCAACGAGTGCATCGACGATCTCGCCGCGGGTCGCGAAGCAGCACTCGGGCGTGGTGGCGGCGAGCTCGAGGATCTCCGCGAGGGCGCGGGCGCCCGCCGGCCGCGCCGCCAGGTGCGCGTGCACGGTGACGTCGAGGTAGGCGGGGCGCCCCTCCCGCCGCAGCGCCCCCAGCAGGTAGGCGAAGCGCTCGAAGAGCTCGCGTGCCGGCGCGCCGTAGCGGACGAACAGCGGCAGGTCGTTGACGTCGAGGCCGAAGGGGAGGGCCGCGATCGGGCCGCCCGCCGTGTCCAGGAGGTAGGGGAGCTCGGCGTCGAAGACGTCGCCCGTCCAGCGGTAGCCCGCAGCGGCGAGGAGCGAGGCGGTGCGCCCGCTCGGCGTGCAGCGCGGGCTCATCCAGCCTACGGGTCGCACGCCCCCGGCGAGGGCGAGCGCCTCGGTGCTGCGCGCGATGTCGTCGCGCTCGGCCGCCTCGTCGAGGAGGGGGAGGAGCACGTCCTGGGACCAGGCGTGCGCGCACAGCTCGTGGCCGGCGGCGGTCACGGCGGCGATCGTCTCCGGGGCCGTTTCGGCGAGGATGCCGCTCGCGTACACCGAGGCGCGCACCCCGGCCGAGTCGAGCTGGTCGAGGAGCCGCCCGATCCCGGTGCGCGCGCCGTAGTCGCTCCACGACAGCGCCTGGTAGTCGAGGGCGCCCCCGCCGAGCGGGTTCCCCATCGGGCCGATCCCCGGGGCGCTGCCCGGCGACCACTGCTCGTACATCACGTTGACCACGACGGCGAGGCGCCGCCCCTCCGGCCAGCTGCCCATCTCGGCCACGCGCGCTCCCTTCCCCCCGGCGCCGGCGGCACCCGTCGCGCCACGGTACTTAACCCGTCGAAGTGAATGGCCCGGGCCGCTAGGATGGGTGGCGACGGACCACCGGCATCGGCCTGTGCGGCCGGCCGGGTGCGCCCGCATTCCGGAAACGAAGAAGCGACAAGGAGCTCGAATGGCTGAGGACGGACGCGTATTCGTCCGGGGCTTGACCTCGGAGGACTACAGCTTGAAGGACTGGCGGAAGCGCCAGCTCGCTGTCCCACGGGTGCGCGACGCGACCGGCGAGGACCACGGCAGCATCGCCGGCGCTGGCGGTTACTCGGGCTACGGCGACACCGAGGCGGGCGCCACGAACTCGGACCGCGGCATCACCTCCTGGGACCACATCGAGCCCGGTGACGACCCCTTCCTCACCCAGACGCTGAACGTCTACTTCCACGACTTCCCACCGCAGTCCTCCAACCGGGGCCACGGCCACCAGAACGAGGCCGGCTTCTACGTGCTGCGGGGCGCGGGCTACGAGATCCACGACGACAAGCGCTACGACTGGAAGAAGGGTGACTTCTTCGTCGTCCACACGGACTCGGTCCACCGCCACTTCAACCCGTACGACGAAGAAGCCCGCATCATGATCGTGAAGGCCAAGGCGACCTGGATGTTCATGGGCCTCATCCAGCAGGGCAGGAGCTACAACCCCTTCAAGAACGACGCCGACGCCTACGGCGAGCGCGAGGAGTGGGGCAAGATCTGGACGCCGGGCGTCCTCGACCGGATGAAGGTCGTCGACGGCGACGCCACGCCGTGGGTGATGACGCCCCTCGGCAAGGTGAAGGTCTTCTCCTCGCCGGAGCGGACCGACGTGCGGATGTTCTCCGTCGACGCCTTCGAGTGGGAGATCCCGGCCGGCTCAAAGTCCGGCAAGACCTGGAAGATGTCCGACGAGATCCTGCACATCATCTCGGGCGCGGGGTACTCGCTGCACTGGGAGGTCGAGGCCGAGATCGACGACAAGTACTACGCCCGCATCGCGAAGGAGCCGACCCGCCACGAGTTCAAGGCGGGCGACACCCTCTACGTGCCGCAGAACACCGTCACGCAGCACTTCTCCGCCGACGGGGAGCCGCTCGTGATGTTCTCGGGTCAGAACCGGGTCTTCAAGCACCTCGGTTACGACAACGTGCACGTCTTCGAGGCCGCCCCGGAGTACGCGGGCAAAGAGGAGCGGGTCGAGGCGACCGTCCAGGCCTGAGCTGCACCGCAACGCGACGATGCCCCCGGCTCGGGCCGGGGGCATCGTCGCGCGCGTCGTCGCGGGAGAGGCTCAGCTGGCGTTGCGCTCGCCTGCCCGGCGCGCCGCCTGCTCGTTCTGGGGGTGGGTGACGCGCGAGGCGATCGCCTCCGCCTCGGCGCGCGCCGTGGCCTCCCGGCCGGCGATGCTGCGGTCCGGCAGCGGCCAGTGGTCGTCGAGGATCCGTTGCGCCTCGGCGATCGCGTCCTGGCGGCGCTGCGCCGCCTCCTCGAGCTGGCGGCGGATCTGCTCCTTGCGCTCGAGGAGCATCGTGAAGTCGCGGTTCGCCTCGCTCACGCGCTCGACCAGGTAGGTCACGGCCTCGGGGATGTCACCGAGCTCGACGCGCCACGAGAGCAGCTCGGCGGTCTCGAACTGCGGGTTGGTCGAGGTGAAGGTGTGGCTGCCCTGGCGCTCGGGGCCCTTGGCCTGCGCGAAGCACTGGTACCAGGCCTTGTCGTCGGGGAGATCGAGGGTGAACTCCAGGCTGACGAGGTCACCGTCGACGTCGACGACCTTGTGGCCGATGAGGGTGACCGGGACCCACGCGGGGGCGATGCTCTCCGACGCATCTTCGGTCACCGCTCACCTCCCCAACGGCCGCCGGGTCGTGACGAGTGGTGTCGCGCCCGGACCCGGTCGACACTACCAACGGCGCCGTTCACAGGGCTCCCCCCACCGGCACCTCGGAACCGTCCGCTCTCGCCCGCGTAGGCTGTCGGCGAGGGCGGACGGCGCGGGCTCTCCGGAGGGAGCGGCAGATGGCGTGCAACGACAGCGGTGGCCGGGGGGCCACTCGGGAGATCGGCAGGCAGCATCGCTCGGGAGCGCCGCGGTGACCCTCCACTTCATTTTGAACGGTGAGGCCGTGAGCGCGGAGGCACCCGACGGCGCCCTGCTGCTCGACGTCGTCCGCGGCCTCGGCCGCACCGGTTCCAAGGAGGGCTGCTCGGTGGGTGTCTGCGGGCTGTGCACGATGCTCGTCGGTGAGCTGCCGGTGAGCTCGTGTCTCTACCTCGCGGCGATGGCAGACGGCGCCGAGGTGTGGACCGTCGAGGGTCTCACCGAGCGAGACCCCGCCCTCCTCGAGGCGTTCGTCGCCGAGGAAGGGATGCAGTGCGGCATCTGCACGCCCGGCCAGGTCGTCGCCTGCTACGCGATGGGTCTCGACGAGCCCGACGCCGACGAGCAGGAGATCCGCCGCTACATGTCCGGCAACCTCTGCCGTTGCACCGGGTACGTCTCGGTCACCGCGTCCGTGAAGGCCTACCTTGCCAGCCGCTGAGCCGTTCTTCGTGCGCCCGACCAACCTCGACGAGGCGCTCGCCGCCCTCGAGCGCCCCGACGCGATGCTCGTCGGCGGCGCCACGGCGACCGCGCTGCTCCTGAAGAACCGCCTCATCGAGCCGGGCTGTCTCGTGTGGCTGGGGCCGCTTGCCGAGCTGTCGGGGATCGGCGAGCTCCCCGACGGCTCCCTCGAGATCGGCGCCACGACGACGCTGCGCGAGATCAGCCGCTCACCGCTGCTGCGCGAGCGGACCCCCGCCTTCGCCGCCGCGGCCGGCGAGGTCGGCAACCCGCGTGTGCGCGCCGTCGCCACGCTCGGGGGCGCCCTCGTACACGGCGACCCCCGTCAGGACGTCCCACCGGTGCTCCTCGCCCACCGGGCGCGCCTCGAGGCGCTGAGCCGCCGCGGCACGCGCGAGATCGCCCTCGCGGACTTCTTCCTCGGCTTCATGGAGTGCGCCCTCGAGGAGGACGAGATCCTCACCAAGGTGACGATCCCGCCCCGCGCGCGCTGGCGCGACGCCTACCACCGCTTCACGCCGGGCAGCGAGGACGACTACCCGACGGTCGCGGTCGCGGTGAGCCTGCTCCTCGAGAGCGGCGTCGTGCGCGACGCGGAGATCGCCCTCGGCGGCGTCGACGCCTCGGCGGTGCGCGCCCCCGAGGCCGCCGCGGCGCTGATCGGGAGCGACGGGGGAGCGGCCGTCGCCTCGGAGGCGGCGCGCCTTGCCGTCGCGAGTTGCAACCCGAGCGACGACCAGCGCGGCTCTGCCGCCTACAAGGCGGCGATGGTCGAGGTCTGGACGCAGCGCACCATCGCCTCCTGCCTGGCCTGAGGGTGCCCGGGGGCGGCTGATCGAGCGGATCGACGCCCGGGGCGCCGCTCGTTCAGCCGGCGCCGGCGCGGGGTGGAGCGCTGGAGCGCCTCGTCACGCGGGGGCGACCGGCGAGGATCACCCGTGACGGGCGCGCGTCGTTGTGCAGCGGCGTCTGGATCCGTTTGAGCACCATCTGCGCGGCCAGCATGCCCATCTCGCGGAGGGGCATCTCGTGCGCTGCCCATGACACGGCACGTGGACGGGATCGTCCACGTGCCGTGCAGCTGAGAGGTCGAGATCTGTGGTCGTCTCCTCGATGCAGATCCCGGTGGTCCAGTCCCCCGGCGCTCCGAGTTCGATGATCTCGACGGTGCCCGCCGGTCGAGCTCGGGATCGTCGTTGTGGCAGCAGATGGTGAGAGGAAGCCCTCTGCCGACAGCAGGTCGTGTAGGCGAGGGGTGCCGGCGGGTGTTGTTGTCGGCCCCGAGACGCGGGATCACGAGCCCGACGAGGCGGCTTGAGCGCAGTCGCAGCGAGCGCGCCAGACCGTTGGGATCGTAGCCCCTCGCCGAGCCGGCGGGCTGCCGCGTCGACCCGTCGTCGGGTGGCGTCACTGATCGCCGGACTCCCCGACAGGGCGTGCGACGCCGTCCGCACCGAGCAGCGGGCCGCCGGCGCGACGTCATGCACAGAGACGTCATCGGGCCCAGATGACTGAAATCGATTGTACCCCCTGTTGCAAACGAAAACCTTGGCAGAGAGATACAAAACTTGACAGCAAGAGGTAGACGGGATGAAGATTTGGCGAAGCGAGCGCAGGGGGGGCCTGGGGAGCGTGCAATCGTTTGCGGCCGTGTGGGGCAAGCAGACCACGACCGCGGGCGTGCCCGTCCGCGGGCCGGCGTTCGCCCGTCTCGCTAGGGGGGTTGCGCGGTGATCATCGACGCTGACACGCACGTCATCGAGTCCGAGCAGATGTGGGACCTGATCGAGCCGCCGCTGCAGCGCCGGCGTCCGATCATGATCAAGATCCCCTCCGACACCGCCTTCGGGGACCGCAACGCGTTCTGGCTGATCGACGGCAAGATCCACCCGAAGCCGATCGGGCATGGCGCGTTCAGGCTGCACACCCCGGCGACGTCGGACTTCGAGCTCAGTCGGACCGACACGACGCGCGAGTGCCGAGAGATCACCGACATCGACGCTCGGATTGCCGACATGGACCGGCAGGGCATCGACGTGCAGGTCATCTACCCGACCTTCTTCCTCCAGCCGGTGACGAGCGACGTCGAGCTGCAGGTCGGCCTCTGCCGCGCTTACAACCAGTATCTCGCCGACGTGTGGGCGAGGTCCGGTGGGCGCTTGCGGTGGGTCGTGGTGCTCCCGCTCGCCTCCCCGTCGGACATCGAGGCCGAGATCGCCTTTGGCAAGAGTCACGGGGCGGTCGGGGTGTTCATGCACGGCTTCGAGGACGCCGGCTCAGCCGGCGACCGAGCCTTCTTCAAGCTCTACGGGCAGGCGCTCGAGCACAATCTCGCGATCTGCGTGCACACCGGGGTCGGCTCGACGAACCTTGCCGCCGAGGGCGCGGGGTTCGCGCAGACGGCGGTCATCCACGCCTTTCGCGACATCGTGGTGAACAGCGTTCCGCAGGAGTTCCCGGGACTGCGCTTCGGCTTCATCGAGGCCGGTTCGTCCTGGCTGCCGTACGTCTTCCACGGCCTCGTGCGCTCGCGAAAGGCCCGCAGCCCTCGGGTTCAGCAGTTCTTCTCGCAGAGCGCCCCCGAGCCCGCCGAGCTGATGCGCCAGGCGAACTTGTACGTCGCGAGCCAGGCGGACGAGGACCTCGAGTACCTGCTGCGCATCGCCGCGCCGGAGAACCTCGTGATCGGCTCGGACTACGGTCACGTCGATCCCGCCTTCGAAGCCGAGATGAACGCGACGCTGCGCGGTCGAGAGGGCCTGGACTCCGAGATCGTCGAGGGGATGCTGTCGAGCAACCCGATGGCGTTGTACGGGATCGGGGAGGAGGACCTCGCCGGGGCTGCGTCGGTCGCGGCATCGGCTTCGCAGTAGGCGCCGACCGGCACGGCGGGAACCAGGTCGAAATCCCAGAGGGAAGAGCAGGCTGTACATCGGTAAGTGGTGAGTTGCGTCGACGGACTCACCGGTGATCAAGGGGGGGAAGCAAAGGTGGACACTCAGCGGGACGCGTTCGGAGGAACCAGGAAGCCTCGGCACCATCGGGTGGGCGGGCTTCGCGCAGGCGCTCGGCTCGCGGCATGCGGCCTGGCACTGTTGCTGATGATCGGCAGCGGAGTCACCGCGGCCGGGGCGTCGTCGACGACGCCGAAGCGCGGCGGAACGCTCACCGTCGAGCTGAACGGCGTCACCTGGCCGACGCTCGATCCGTCCGTCGCGGCCGTGCAGGTGACCTCGGGGCAGTCGCTGCTCGCCGCGATCTACGGCGCCCTCTTCCAGACGACGCCGACCGGCCAGCTGGTCCCAGACCTCGCGACAGGCAGCCACGTCTCCAAGGACGGCCTGACCGTCGTGCTCTACCTCCGGCACGGCGTGAAGTTCCAGGACGGCACGGCGTTCAACGCCCAGGCCGTCGCCTTCACTCTCGATCGTGACCGCAGCCCAGCCAATGCCTGCACCTGCGAGAGCTACCTGGCCGACATCGCCTCGATCGGCACGCCGACCCCGTACACCGTGGTGCTGCACATGAGCAAGCCCTACGCGCCGCTGCTCATCTCGCTCGCGACCACGGCGGCCGCCTACATGGAGTCACCGACGGCCTTCAACAGCGAGGGCGAGGCGGGCTTCGGGCTGCACCCGGTCGGTGCCGGGCCCTTCAAGGTGGTGTCGAATTCCCCGAACTCCTCGCTCGTGCTGGCTCGCTACGCCGGGTACTGGCACAAGCCGGAGCCATACCTGGACGGCATCACGATGAACTACATCAACAACAGCACCACCGGTGACGAGACGGTTCAGAGCGGCGCCGCGCAGCTCGACATCGGCGGCGGCACGACGCCGCAGACGGCGAAGATCGCGCGCACCCAGGCGGGGGTCGTGCTGACGCGGCCGCCGTCGAACGGCCAGTACTTCGTCCACCTGAACACCAACGTGGCGCCGTTCAACAACCTCCTCGCCCGTGAGGCGCTCGCCTACGCGACCAACGCGTCGACGATCAACAAGGCGGTTTTCCTCGGCCTCAGCAAAGTGGTGGACGCACAGAGCGCTCCGGGGACCGCCTTCTACCCGAGCGGGCTGTCGAGCCACCGGTCGTACGACCCGTCCAAGGCGGCGGCGCTCGTGAAGGAGGTCCCTGGTGGGATCTCGTTCTCCATCATCTGCATCCCCTGTACCTATGGCTACCTCACCCAGGCCGAGGCGCTGGCGCAGATGTGGTCCGCCGTCGGGATCAACGCGACGGTCCTCAACCTCGCCGAGCCGCAGGCTGTCGCCCGCCTCGTCAGCGGCAATTTCCAGGCGACGATGTCGTCCTGGAACGCATTCGACCCGGCGATCGAGCTCGGGTTGTTCGATGCGACGACGGGGACGCTCAACCACGGCCAGGCCGATCCGACGTTGAACACCTTGATGCAGAAGGCTGCAGGAACCACGAACCCGACGGTTCGCTCGAAGGAGTACGTGCAGGTCTACAACCTGATCAACAAGGAGGTCTACGACCTGCCGACGGTGACCTCAGCGGTCTACGACATCATGTCCAAGAGGCTGCACGGCATCGGTAACAACGTGAACATCTACTTCGAGGACGCCTGGCTCTCGTGATCGTTCGAGCCAGCGCGCACCGAACCGGCGACGGCCTGGGGGCCATGCTGGCGGATCGCCCGCAGCGGTGTGAGGGGTCGAGACGGGGGCACGGTCGCGCACGGAGCAGGCCCGCGACGAAGTGGGCCGCCTCCGTGCCGGCGGCCTTCGCCGACGGGAGGGGCGGCGTCGGGGTCGTGGATCGTTGCTGAGCGCATTTCGCGGGCGTCTCCGCGATCTCATGGGTCGGCACTCGCTGCTCACTACGGTGCTCATTCGAGTGCTGCAGACGGTTCCCGTTCTGTTCGGGGTGACGTTCTTCACGTTCTCGTTCTTGAACCTGCTGCCCGGTGACACCGCGGCGGCGATCCTCGGCGAGAACGCGACGCCGCAGTCGCTCGCGACGTTGCGCCACCAGCTCGGACTCAACCAGCCCTTCTTCGTCCGCTACGGCCACTGGCTGGGCAACCTGTTGAGCGGGCACTTCGGGACCTCGCTCACGACGCATCAGCAGATCTCGACGGTCCTCGCCCAAAGGCTGCCCGTGACGCTCGAGGTCGCGATCGTGGCTTTCCTCGAGGCGCTGATCGTCGCGATCCCCGTTGCGCTGCTCGCCGCGTGGCGGCCGCGATCGGCCACAGACCGGTCGATCACAGGGGTGAGCGTCGTCGGCTTGTCCTTTCCACCGTTCGTCTTCGCCCTGGTGCTGATCCTCGTGTTCGCGCTGGGCTTCCACTGGCTACCGGTCTCGGGGTACCAGTCGATCAGCCACGGCCTCGGTGGGAACCTGAAAAGCGTCATCCTCCCGTCGACCACCATCGCCTTCGGTCTGTTCTGCCTCTACGTCCGGTTGCTGCGCGCCGATCTCGTCGACCAGATGGCCCGTGAGGAGTACATCGAGATGGCCCGCGCGAAAGGTGCTCGCACCTGGCGCCTGCTGACCCGCCACGCGCTGCGCAACTCGCTCTTCGGGCTGATCACCGTGGTCGGCCTGCACCTCGGTACCCTCATCAGCGGTACGGTCATCGTGGAGTCGATCTTCGGCCTGCCGGGCATCGGCCAGGAGCTCTACTACGGGATATCGGGGCGCGACGCGCCCGTGGTGGAGGCGATCGTCGTGCTCCTCGCGACGACGGTGGTGGTCATGAATCTGCTCACCGACGTGCTCTATTCCGTCATCGACCCGAGGGTCCGCCATGGCCGCACAGCTGCCTAGCATCCGCGCCCTGCCGCGCCCTGCCGTGCGCCCGCGCCTGTCGGTGCGGCGTCTCCGGTTGGCGGGTCTCCCGCTCGACGTCGTCATCCCGGCCTCGGTGTTCGTCCTCGTCGCGCTGGCGTGCTTCGTCGGCCCGGCGCTGTTCCACATCCAAGGACCGAGCGCGGGGAACCTGCTCGCCACGAACCTGCCCCCGCTCTCGGCGGGGCATCTCTTCGGGACCAACGCGCTCGGCGACGACCTCCTCTCGCTGTGCCTGTTCGGGGGGCGGGTCTCTATCGAGGTCGGGCTCGGCTCCGTTGGCCTCGGTCTCGTCATCGGCACCGCGCTCGGGGTTAGCGCCGGCTTCTTCGGCGGTCCTGCCGAGGCGACGATCATGCGCGTCCTCGACATGCTGCTCGCCTTCCCCTCGCTCGTCATCGCCGCGACGATCACCACCTACCTCGGGCAGAACGAGCACAACGTGATCTTCGCGATCGCCTTCTTCACCGTTCCCGCGATGGCCCGCCTGGCGCGGGCGTCGACGCTCAAGGTCCGCGACCGCGACTACATCGCGGTGGCGAGGATCTCGGGGCGACCGCCACGGGCGATCGTCGTGCGCCACGTGCTGCCGAACATCGCGCCGCAGCTGATGACCTTCAGCATCTTGATGGTCGGCACCGCGATCCTCATCGAGGCCGCGCTCAGCTTCCTCGGCCTCGGGGTCCCGCCGCCACAGCCGAGCTGGGGGCAGCTGATCGCCGCCGGGCAGAACGTCCTGCAAACCCAGCCCTGGTTCATCTTCGAGCCCGGGGCGTTCCTCCTCGTCACGGTGCTGTGCCTCAATTTGCTCGGTGACGCACTGCGCATCCGCTGGGCCGAGGAGCGCTGACGATGGCGGTATCGCGTTCAGACCGAGCCCTAAAGAGCGCCGTCGCGCCGAACGCGAGCGGGGCAGCGGCCCCCTCGCCGGCGACGGCGGGGCGACTGCTCGAGGTGGAGCATCTCGAGGTCGCCTTCCAGGTGGGTGCCTCGACGGTGCACGCGGTGAACGATGTGAGCTTCGGCATCGCCGAGGGCCGGACCCTCGGGATCATCGGCGAGTCCGGATCGGGCAAGTCGGTCACGGCGCGCACGATCCTCGGTCTCTTGCGCGCCTCGAACGTGCGCGTCGGGGGTTCGATCCGCTTCGACGGCACGGAGCTGCTGGGGCTGTCCGAACGGCGCCTCAGCGAGCTCAGGGGAAGTCAGATCGCGCTCGTCCCGCAGGACCCGACGCGGTCGCTCAACCCCACGGTGCAGATCGGCAAGCAGATCGTCGAAGCGATCCGCCTCCACGAAGCGGTGCCACGTGAAGCGGCAAAGCGTCGGGCAATTGACCTCCTCGGCCGCGTCCGCCTGCCCTCGCCCAACCAGCGCTTCTTCGAGTATCCGCACCAGCTTTCGGGAGGGATGCGCCAACGGGCGGTGATCGCGATGGCGCTCTCGTGCTCGCCGCGCCTGCTCATCGCCGACGAGGCGACCACCGCGCTCGACGTCACGACCCAGGCCCAGATCATGGAGCTGCTGATGGACCTGCAGCGTGATTTCAACATGGCGATGCTCGTCATCAGCCACGACATCGCGATCGCCGCCGCGTACACCGACGAGGTCGCGGTCATGTACGCGGGCCGGGTGGTCGAGCATGCGCCAACAGGTCGGTTGCTCGAGGGCGTGCGGATGCCCTACACCCAGGCTCTCCTCGAGGCGGTGCCGACGATCGACCGGGCACCGCACGCACCCCTGCGCGTCGTTCCGGGCGTGCCCCCCGATCCGACACACGCGATCGTCGGCTGTGCCTTCGCGAAGCGCTGCCCGCTCGTCCAGGAGATCTGCACGACCGAGACCCCGGCGCTGCTCGAGCACCTCCCGCTGCACTCCTGGGCGTGCTTCGTCTCGGGGCCGGAGGTCGCGGTGGAGCGGCGATGAGCGTGACCACGGCGTCGGTGACCCCCGCGAGCGCCAACGGGGAGACGCTCCTCGAGGTGCGCGACCTCACCCAGGAGTTCTACGTCCGTCCCCGCCCGGGCGTGCTCGGGGGCGTCGTGCACGCCGTCTCGGAGGTGTCGCTCTCGCTCGGCGCCGGGGAGGCGCTCGGGGTCGTCGGGGAGACCGGCTGTGGGAAGTCGACCCTCGCACGCTCCATCTTGCAGATGCCCCGCCCGAAGTCCGGGGAGGTGCGCTTCCACGGCACGGACCTCGTCAGCCTCCGCCCGAAGGAGCTGCGCGAGGCGCGCCGGCGGATGCAGGTGGTCTTCCAGGACCCCTTCTCCTCGCTCGACCCGAAGATGCGCGTCGCCGACATCGTGCAGGAGCCCCTCGTCGGCCGAATGGGCAAGGACGAGCGTGCCGAACGCGCCGAGCACATGCTGAACGTTGTGGGCCTAACCCCGAGCCGCTTCGCCGATCGGCGGCCCCGCCAGCTCTCCGGGGGCCAGTGCCAGCGGGTGGCGATCGCGCGGGCGCTCTCGGTCGGACCGGACCTCGTCGTGTGCGACGAACCGGTCTCCTCGTTGGACGTTCTCGTGCAGGCACAGATCCTCAACCTTTTGGAGGAGCTGCGCACCGAGCTGCACATCGCCTATCTGTTCATCTCGCACGACCTAGCGGTCGTGAAGCAGGTCAGCGACCGCGTCGCGGTGATGTACCTCGGGCGGATCTGCGAGGTGGCCCCGACGGCGAGGCTGTTCGACGAGCCGTTGCACCCGTACACGGCGGCGCTGCTCGACGCGAACCCGAGCGTGCACGCGCGAAAGGGCTCGGGGGCCCGCCCGGCGACGATCACCGGCGAGCCGCCGTCAGCGGTCAACCCGCCCTCGGGCTGCCGCTTCCGCACGCGTTGCCCGCTCGCGCAAGAGCGTTGCGCCGCGGAGACTCCGCTTCTCCGGGAGATCGCGGCCGGCCGGCAGGTGGCCTGCCACTTTCCGCTCGGCTCGTGAACTCGCAGTGGTCACCAGGCCCGTGACGTCGAACAGGGAGGTGCATCGATGACCACGCAAGAGGAAAACGACCGCCTCTGCCTCATCGAGGGCGACGCCCCGATGGGCACGGCCTTCCGGCGCTACTGGCTGCCCTTCGCGCTCGCCGAAGAACTCCCCGAGCCGGACTGCCCGCCGATCCGGGTGCGCATCCTCGGCGAGGACCTCGTCGCCTTTCGCGACACCGACGGCGCGGTGGGGCTGCTCGACGCGCACTGCCCGCACCGCCAGGCGCCCTTGTACTTCGGGCGCAACGAGGAGTGCGGCCTGCGCTGCGTGTACCACGGCTGGAAGTTCGATATCACCGGCCAGTGCGTCGACATGCCCTCCGAGCCGGACTATTCCAAATTCAAGTACACGATCCGCGCCACTGCCTACCCGACCTGGGAGGCCGCCGGAATGCTCTTCGCTTACCTCGGGCCAGAGACGTTGCGGCCGCCGACCCCGGACTACGAGTGGGTGCGCGTCCCGGAGAGCCACCGCGTCGTCTCCAAGGCGATGGAGCACTGCAACTACCTGCAGGCCGTCGAAGGGGGCATCGATGCGGTGCACACCTCGTTCCTGCACAACAACGACATCCAGTCGCCCCTCCTCCTGCGCTCGCGCGACAAGCACCCTCCGATCGAGGTGCAGCTGACGGACTTCGGCTACCGCTACGCGTGTCTGCGCGACATCGGCGAGGGACGCGTCTACGCGCGCGTCGACAACTTCCTGCTTCCCTCGATGAACAGCTTCAGCCGCACCGTCGACGAGATCGGCCAGCCGGCCAAGCTACCGATCGTCACTTTCTTGTTCTGGGTGCCGATCGACAACGTCACCACCGCGATCTACAACATCTGCTGTCGCACCGATCCCGGCGCGCCCTTCCCGCCCGAGTTCGGCCCCACCCAGCAAGCAAACTTCGGCATCGGCGCCGCGAACCGTATCCCCGGCACCTACT
>Ga0307373_10004960_pt1 | contig 22071 bp, 29 predicted proteins | sample OX2MG_FD_202534 | JGI IMG/M metagenome (GOLD analysis project Ga0307373, IMG submission 202534) | Soil microbial communities from Risofladan, Vaasa, Finland - OX-2 | ecosystem: Environmental > Terrestrial > Soil > Coastal area > Acid sulfate soil | place: Finland: Risofladan, Vaasa | collected... | reverse complement strand
GCGGAAAGATTTTGCTGACGCGAGCCTCTGGAAGCGGCGCGTGGGTCTTTGTGTCGCCTCTCTGACGCCGAGCGTAATCCTGCAAACGCCGGCCTGCGGCCTTGAACGCTTCGTCAATTGCGATCCGGAGTCTTCACTTCCGCATGCTTCTTGATCTGTCGCTCGCCTAGATGGCGAGCCCGAGCGCTTAAGCTTGGCTCTCGCTTTACCACGATCTCTCCCTGCGGTACAGTCAGATCAATGCGGATGTGATACGGGCTCCCCTTCTTGTGGTGACGATGAGGAATTTCAACCATCACGCGACATTCCATCAGATGATTGTAGAGGAGATCGAGCTTGGCTGCTTCGGCACGAATCCATTCTTCGATTTCCTTCGACGGCTCCATATTTCGAAATGTAATCTGCAGTTGTAATTTCATGGCAATGCCTCCGGCATGTATCAAAGTTCGGATGATTGCCTCAGCGACGGCCCACCTCCGCCGTGATCTGGTTGCTGGGCTGGCCGCTTCTCAATCTCCCTAGAATCCCCATTGGCCGCTCGCGCCACACGCCATCCTCTTCATACTTCAGTGTGTAAATGTGGAGCAAACGCCATCCTGTTTCGAGAAGCCGGTTAACTTCTTCTCGGCCCCGAGTTTCCAGGTTGTGTCCGGTAAGCTCGACGATATCGAGTTGCCATGGGGGCAAGGTCTCAAGCACGCTGATTGGCACATCAACGGTGGCCACTTCGGCATACTTTTTACGCTTGGCCATGGCTTTCTTAGATCGAGCAGAACCTCTCACAATCAACGCGCATTTTCATATGAGACCCTTCATCGCAGAAGGTCTGTGACCGCAATCACCAATCGTCCACTTAGGCTGTAGCAGCGGTACCAGATCCCGCTCGCACATCGTCTATTCCCGGAAACAATTCATATCGCGCCTGAATTGATTCTGCCAGGGCGTTATAGAGATCTCGTGTGTGGCCGAGGCGGTATCGTTGCTCCACTTTGCGCACGTCGGATGCTAGCACGTGATCGTGGAACACATCAGCGATCCACTGTGAAAAATCGCCCCGACGCGCGTGTGCCTCGAGGACTGAAAGCGGCAGACTTTTCAACGATGAGACAAACTCTTTTAGTGTTCGCGCTGGCGGGCCGACTGCTTTGGTGTTATCCGTGAACACGAAGCCCTGCCCTTCAATCAGTTGTAGATCGACATACTTTGCCTTGTGTCGAACGTGCGTGGTCAATCGTGGTGAAAGTTGAAATCGTCGGAGCTTCCCACCTGCTTCCTGAATCCCTGGCAGAAGAACAGCTTCATCAACAGTCAGTCCCGCAAAAATGGACCTCCACTCAGGTTCGGTATCGGGATTGCCAGCCATCTCCAACAGTGTCCTGACCTCACGGAGATCCGTTGTACGCTTCACAATGATTCCTTCAATGGCCTTGCGAAGGTCGGTGTGCAGATCGGAAAGGCGGTAGGTGACGAGAGTATAAGCTCCTAAATCAAGGTCCACGAGATCTCTGACATTTGGTTCATGGAGAAAATAGTGGGCTTCGTCGACAACGATCCTATGGGGCAAACCGGTGATTCTTCGGAGCGAAGCCAGCATTGGCAACAATGTGTTCAGATAGTCGACTTTTTCTCGATACGGAACATGTGAAAGGTCAATGATGACGCTCATATACGGGTGACGGAGCACGCGAGACAGATCCGGCAGTTCAGGAACCGGATTATCGCCTCCGAAGACGACCACACCAGGCAGTGATTCCAGAGTACGGTAATCACCTTCTGCGTCAATGATGCACATGTTGTAGCCCTGAAGAATGAGTTGTTCACACATAAGCCCCGCGACCCAGGATTTACCAGACCGAGGGTCTCCAGCTATCACCATATTGCGACCACGCATTGCTAGTGCGAGAGGGTATCCGTCTTCCATCGTGCCCAGCACCAGGCGAGTTCGATCCATGCGTTCAGGAGGTAGTCGCATCTCCTTGGCCGCTTTTCTGATGTAGCCGGCCACGGCGCTTGGACCATCTCCGGTGAGGACTTCATCCGCACTTGCTTGCAGCATTCTGCTACCCCAGCTAACGGCCACGCCGAATTCGCACGTGGCGAGTAAGTCATGGTCGTTCTCAGCATCGCCGATCGCAATTGCGTTGTGAGGCGAAAGACGCAGCATCGTAAGCGCTTCGCGCAGACCAACTCCCTTTCCGGTCGACTGAGGAAGCATCATCAAGCGGCCGCGGTTGAATACAAGGGTGAGCGGAAGCTCCAACTCTCTGATTACTGCTAAGACTTGTGAAGCCCACGTGGCATCGGTTTCGACGACGCACTGGCCTGCCTTGAATTCAATCCCTCGGCGACGAAGTTCTTCGAGGAAGATAGGTTGCACTGGATGACCGATCAATCTTGAATTACCACCCGGAAATTCTAGGACAGCGCCGTTTTCGGCCACGACTGCATCAACGAATCCGAGGCTTCCCGTCATCTGCCTCAATTCTTCCAAGATGCGACCGGTCACGATAACCACTGCGATCCCGCGCGAGCGCACCTCAGCAATAGCGGACCTAACTTCAGGATCGAGCGCTCCATCGCGAGCGATGGTCCCGTCATAGTCGAGCGCCAATGCACTAAACTTCATGTTCTCTCCTGCGCGACGACAAAAACGTACCTTGCAACCGCGACAACTACAAAGCGGTATACCCACCGTCGATGACCAGTTCAGCCCCGGTAACGTAGGATGCTTCGTCCGAAGCGAGGAATAGCACTCCGTAGGCTACTTCCTCGGGCCGACCTGCCCGTTTAATGCATCCGGCAGAAGCGATGTTTTTCCGCAGGTCCTGAGCAAGTGGCTCAACCATCGGCGTAGTGATGATTCCAGGATGGACGGAATTCACGCGAATGTTGGCGGGAGCGAATTCTGCAGCGGCGGTCTTCGAGAGAATTCGAATGGCTCCCTTGGTGCCATGATAGGCAGCGGCTCCTCCAGAACCGATCAGGCCGTAAATCGAAGAAATGTTGACCATGGATCCGCCCCCGGCACGGCGCAGGGCTGGCGCAGCAGCCTTCATCCCTAGCCAGGTGCCTTTCTGGTTGACGTCTACGATGCGCTGCCACTCGGCTTCGGTAGTTTGTTCAACCCCAGCAAGACTGAGAATGCCCGCATTGTTGACTAGGATGTGGAGTGCGCCAAAGGATCGTTCCGCCGTGGACACGGCGTTCTCCCAGTCTGATGCCAGCGTTACGTCCAAATGAACATACTCGGCACAGCCGGCCTGTGAGCGGTTGATCTCACTGGCAACTCGTCGGCCCTCCGTGTCCAAGACGTCCGCGACTATCACTCTTGCCCCTTCTTGCGCAAAAATGCGTGCCTCCGCTTTGCCCATTCCCCGGGCCGCGCCTGTAATCAAAGCCACCTTTCCCGTCAGCCGGTTCGCCATAGTTGGTCTCCGATCATTCCTTAAACTTGTGTTCGTCGCTCCTCAAAGCGCAATGTGCCCGCTCCTCTTTCGCCGGCCGCGCGGCAGGCAGAAATAGGATTTCATTCCATGGGCATCTCGTGAGAAGGCGTTCGACCTGTCTTCGGTTCAGGCACCTCGGTGAGCGTCGCCTCAGTCAATAGGAGCACGCCGGCCACCGAGACAGCATTCTCTAGCGCCGTTCGGACGACCTTGGTTGGATCGATGATGCCTGCCGCAACCAGGTCCACATATTCACCCTTTGCGGCGTCAAGTCCGAAATTCCCAGTTCCGTTGCGCATTCGGTCCACAACCACGCCGCCATCGAGATTCGAGTTTTCTGCAATCTGTCGTGAGGGAGCTTCGAGGGCTCGCTTGAGAATGACCAGTCCGGTTCGTTCGTCCTCAGAGCATTCGCTCTCTGCACGCTGGACGGCATTGATTGCGCGCAGTAAGACGAGTCCACCGCCCGGAACGATTCCTTCCGCCATTGCGGCTTTGGTCGCGCTGATGGCGTCCTCGAACGCTTCCTTGCGATTTTTCATTTCGGTTTCGGAGGGAGCTCCGACGCGGATGACAGCGACTCCGCCCGAAAGTTTGGCAAGCCGCTCCTGCAATTTTTCCTTATCATAATCGGAAGTCGTCTGGTCAATTTGTTTACGAATCTCATTGCAGCGGCCCTCAATGGCCTTCTTCAGCCCGGCGCCTTGAACAATCGTCGTTTTTTCCCTGTCGATGATGACTCGCTTGGCTTTGCCGAGCTCGTCGAGTTGGAGGTTTTCGATCTTCACGCCCAGCTCCTCTGCTAGCACCTTGCCTCCCGTCACAACGGCCAGGTCTTGAAGAATCTCCTTTCGCCGATCACCGAATCCCGGCGCTTTCACCGCGGCGGAGAACAGAACGCCCCGAACCTTGTTGACAACTAGCGTCGCGAGGGCCTCTCCTTCAACATCCTCGGCAATGGCCAACAGGGGGCGGCCAGATTTAGCAACCTTCTCAAGGAATGGGAGGAAATCCTGGAGATTGGCGATCTTTTTCTCATGGATGAGGATGACTGGATCCTCAAGGACCACCTCCATTTTTTCGGGATCGGTCACAAAATACGGAGAAAGATAGCCACGATCAAATTGCATGCCTTCGACTACCTCTAGCGCTGTTTCTGTTGTCTTTGCCTCCTCGATGGTGACCACCCCATCCTTTCCGACTTTCTCCATCGCGTCGGCGACCAATTCGCCAATCGTAGAGTCGTTGTGCGCAGACACGGTTGCAATCTGCGCCTTCTCCAGGCGGCTTGCCACTGGGCGGGAAATGCTGTGTAACGATTCGACGGCAGCCCGCAGGCCTCGGTCCAACCCGCGCTTTAGTTCGACTGCGCTTGCGCCTGCCGCCACGTTGTGCAGTCCCTCGGCAAAAATCGCATGCGCTAGTATGGCGGAAGTGCTTGTGCCATCTCCCACTGCGTCTCCGGTGCGCTCTGCCGCTTCGCGAATCATCCTGGCACCGAGGTTCTCTTCCGGGTCTTCGAATTCAATTTCCTTCGCGATTGTGACGCCGTCGTTGCAAACGATGGGGCGGCCCCACTTCTTCTCAATGAGGACGCACTTCGATTTCGGGCCGAGCGTGACTCTAACGGCCTCCGTCAGAGCGGTTGCGCCTTTCAGGATTTTTTCTCGAGCTGCGGATTTGAAAAGAAGACGCTTGAAAGGCATTGTAGCTGCTCCATTCGTTAAGGTGACAGATGTTTACGGCCCCAGAACGATGCTCATGATATAAAACAGGCGAGATCAGAGATGTGATTGGGCTCACAGAGCTGACGAGGTGAGCCTCAAACGACGCAAACCTGGAAAATCCTGTTCGCCAGTCCGTCTGGGAAGTTGAACCGAAGGTGTCAATATCATGCTGGCCTTGATGCTTCGGAGCACAGGAGGAGTTTTCAGGAATGCGCCAGAACCTTGAGAGGAATTTGTATAGCGGTTTCGCGAAACGATTGCGCCTGCTCGCACTGATTTACTGCCATTACGAGGCGCTTACAATTCGTCAACTGCTGTTCTAGTGACCGTGTGATAAAGTACAGTAGTGCTTATAGTACGGCCCTAGAGTCCATTGCGTACCCTGGATTTCGCGTTGCCCTACTCGCAGGGCTGCCACATTTGAACGACAGAGTATGAACGAAGTGTCGAACAAAAGCGAATCGACTATTCGGGCGCTGCTGGAGACCGCAGCCCAGGCGATCCTGACAGTTGATACCCACGGACGAATTGAACTCGTGAATTCAACAGCTGAACAGATGTTTGGATATCCCCGAGAAGAGATGTTGGGTCACCCGATAGAAATGCTGATTCCTACGCAGTTGCGCAGTGTCCACCAGCATCACCGCGCGGACTACTTCCTGCACCCGCATAGCCGGCCCATGGGAATCGGGCTCGAGCTTGCGGGCCGTCGCAAAGATGGCTCCGAGTTTCCCATTGAGGTTAGCTTGAGCTATATCGAGGCGAAGACCGGAATCGTCGCGGTTAGCTTTGTCACGGACATCACGGAGCGAAAGTTAGCGGAACGGCGACTACGAGAAAGCGAAGAGCGATTCCGGTACATGGCCGACAACGCTCCCGTCCTGGTCTGGATGAGCGGCACAGATAGACTGTGCACATGGTTTAACAAACCGTGGCTAGATTTTGTGGGCCGTCCAATGGAAAAAGAAGTGGGTAATGGCTGGACTGAAAACGTCCATCCGAATGATATTAACGATTGCTCGCGAGTCTACATGGAAAATTTCGATGCACGTCAACCCTTCGTGATGGACTACCGCCTCCGAAGGCACGACGGAGAATACCGGTGGATTACCGACAGAGGTGTTCCGTTGTTCGACCGAGCAGGAGTATTCAGCGGCTATATTGGCTCCTGCATCGACATCGCTGACCGCAAACAGGCCGAGACAGAATTGCAAGGTACGACAACCTCGCTTCAGGAGAGCCAAAAGAGCCTGCAAGCTTTAGCCGGGCATCTGCTCACGGCGCAAGAGGAAGCGAGCCAGCATATCGCTCGCGAACTTCACGACGTTTTTGGGCAGAAAATGGCCTTACTCGGCCTACGGGTCAGCGAGATCGAAACCCTCCTTCCTACCCAGCGGAAAGTGGCAGAAAAGAAATTGCGAGCCTGTCGCGAACAAATCGGAATGCTGGCCCGCGAAATTCAGGAATTTGCAAGACGACTGCACTCAAGTGTTCTCCACGAGTTAGGTTTGGAAGTAGCTTTGCGGGCTGAGTGTGATGCCTATTCCCGACGAACCGGTACGGCAGTAACGTTTTCGGCGGAGAATGTCCCTGAACTTCTTCGCGAAGACATCGGCCTTTGCTTGTATCGCGTGACGCAAGAGAGCCTTCACAATATTTGGAAACACGCGGAATCAAACCGCCTTGAGGTAAGGCTAGGAGCCTCGAACGAGGAGATCGAACTAATCGTGGAGGATTTCGGGAAGGGCTTCGATATCGAGTCGACGAAGGGAAAAGACGGATTGGGATTAATTAGCATGCAAGAGCGCGTGCGTCTCGTCGGTGGAAGTTTTGCGATCACGACCAGAACTGGAGATGGAACCCGAGTACAAGTTCGTATTCCGTTACGGAGCGACTAACCATGGCCCGTCCACGCGTGTTGCTGGGAGATGACCATGCAATGTTCTGCGAGGGGCTGCGCTCCATTCTGGAGCCCCACTTCGAGGTGGTCGGGATTGTCGAGAATGGCCAGGAATTGGTAACGAATGCCGAGCGGCTTCAACCGGATGTGGTGGTGGCCGATATCTCAATGCCCTTGTTAAATGGCATCGGGGCTGCCCGCAAGCTTCAGAAGATGAAGCGATCTCCCAAGATCGTGTTTCTGACCATGCATGCGGATCCGACCTTCGCCACTGAGGCCTTTCGCGCCGGCGCATCTGGATACGTTCTCAAGAGTTCGCACGGCAGTGAGATCGTAACAGCGATTCAGGAAGCGATTCAAGGCCGGACGCATATTTCTGCGGTTATTGCTGGCGGGGTCTTGGGCAGCTTGATGGAGAATCGCACAGATCAGAAGAAACAAGCAGCGGAACTAACACCGCGTCAGAAAGAAATCCTCCAGCTGATTGCCGAAGGGAAATCTCCTAAGGAAATCGCAGTTGTCCTGAACGTTTCACCTCGCACGGTGGAATTCCACAAGTACCGAATCATGGAAACAACCGGCGTGCGAACGATCGCAGAACTCACCCGTTATGCCGTGAACCATGGGATCATCTAGGGTATTCTCTATTCTCCATGCGCCTTCTGGGACGTTCTGTTGCGGAAACTGGTAAGTTTGCGAGTCGCCTTGTCACTACAGAGGTGCAATACTGTTTTTTTGTCGTTGCATGAGGTTCTGACGCGGACAGAACTGGAGGCACCGCCCCCACCTCCCACACTGCGAAATAAATGGGAAAACCGACAATCCTTTTAGCGGACGATGATGGGGACTTTCTCCAGGCCCTCCAGACGTTGTTGACGCCGGAATTTGCAATTCTGGCTTGCGTCAGTGATGGGTACGCCCTGATTAAGGCAGCAGGGGCGCACAAACCCGACATGATTGTCACGGATACCTCTATGCCGCTCCTTAGCGGGCTTCACGCCGCTCGGCAGTTGAGACGGGACCAGCCAAATATTCCCATCATCTTTCTGACCATACGCGAGGATCCTGCTTTTGTAACGGAGGCCCAGAAATTGGGTGTGTCTGGTTATGTGGTAAAGCGGTCTGCTGCGTCTGATTTGATGCCGGCGATTCGCAAGGTTCTTCTCGGCGGTTCCTTCATTTCCCCGGATCTCCGCAATTCGGATCCATTCTTGGACTCGTAAAGCTCGCCCGCAAACTCGCAAAAAGAACAGTGAAGACTCGGAAATCTCCGAGTTCCAATCACAGCACTTCGAGAATATTCTTGCGCCCCTGAGTTACCACTCATCTTAAGGAGAATAACGAAATGACCGCACAATCAGCGACGGCCATGCAGACCGCAAAAGGATCGGTACCAGTGAAACAAAGTTCAGGAGACTTGTTAGAGGAATTCGACAGCATTTATGACTCGATCGCTCGAAGAGCGTTCGAACTATTTGAAGGCAATGGTCGCTGGCTCGGAAATGATTTAGGCGACTGGGTCCGCGCGGAAGCGGAAGTGTTGCACCCTGTGCATTTGGAGCTGAGAGAGTCAGACAGCAGCTTCACCGTGGAGGCTGAACTGGCCGGTTTCACTGTCAAGGATCTCGAGGTCAATGTGGAGCCCCGCTGCCTGAAGATTGCAGGTAAACGCGAAACCAATGAAGAAGCCAAGAAAGGCAAAGTGATTCGTTCCGAGTGGTGCGCCGACCAGATCCTTCGAATCGTCGATTTGCCGGCGGATGTCGATACTTCTAAAGTTAATGCGACCTTGAAGGATGGCATTCTCACGATTGATCTCCCTAAGGCTGCGCATGCAAAGTCCGTGCGCATCGAGCCCAAGACAGCCTGATTTTGGATTTAACGAGCCCGAACCTGCGCTAAGAATAATGTTCGGAGGATTGTCCGAATGTCTTCCGTAAATGCAGTGATTGTGTCTGCCGGTCTGGAGGCTCAGCAAACCTTGGCTGGTTTGTCAAGCGAGTCGCTTCGGCCGCGTAAGAGGCACGGTTTTGCGGAATGGATCGCTAACCCTACAACAGAAAGAGAAGCGGCCGACTGCTTCAGCGAGTAGCAGTATGGGGGATTGGATTGAAACCAAGCCATTGCAAAGCAACCTCGCCCAGCACGGAAGTCGAGAATCGCTTTGGCTTGATTGAAAGTGGATGCGAATCGAGCACCAGCCGACGCAGAGGGGAAATGCACAATCCTTATAGTTTCGAGCTTAGCGAAAACTGTCGGAGTTGCAAATTCCGGCGAAATGGATTTTTTTGCCATCTCTCTACAGACGAGTTGAGGGACTTCGACGAAATGAAATATATCTCGGCCTATCCGTCGGAGGCAATCCTCTTTATGGAACAGCAGAGATCACGGGGGCTCTTTTTGCTTTGCGAAGGTCAAGTAAAACTATCGTTCAGTTCTAGCGACGGCAAGACGCTTGCCTTGGGAATTGCCAAACCCGGTGAGGTTCTGGGTCTGTTGTCTGCATTGTCTGGCAACCCCTATGAAGTGACTGCTGAGACCATACGACCTTGCCAAACTGCTTTTATCTCTAGCGATGACTTTCGGAAGTTCCTCCGGAAGCATCCAGCCGTTTTCCAGCGCGTGGCCAGCCACCTAGGTGGGCAGTACAAGGCTGCATGCGAACAACTGTGTACGATTGGCCTAGGGGCTCTCGTATGTGAAAAAGTGGCCAAGTTCCTGTTGAATTGGTCTATTCAAGAAGGAGCGCCAGAAAATGCGATTCGCTTCACGTTGCCGCTGACTCATGAGGAAATTGCCGAACATGCCGGCATCACGCGGGAATCGGTCACGCGAGCACTGAGTGAATTTAGAACCCGAGGCCTAATCGAAACCCATGGCTCGACTTTCATTATCACTGATCGTGCTGCTCTCCAAAGATTCGGTGCCCAACCATCGATTCCACAAAAAGTAGATAGCCGACTCCTGCGCGTGACTTCGATTCGCCGCAGCCATTCATCGGGAATTCGGCATTCCTTGCATAAACATGTCTTGAACGGAAGAAAGAGCGCATGAACTTGCAACGGCCATGAACGAGGATGCCTCCGAGGACGCTCGCGCGATTGCGGAGACGGAGATTTAGCAACTTTGTCGATCGCAGAGTAAGGCCGCTTGGCGTAACTCTGGAGTTCCGAAGATTTCTGCACACGATGGAGTGTGAAGATTGACGTTGCAGATTGCTCATGAAACGGGCCTGAACTGTAATTACCGGAGGAACCGGTGGAACCCAGGAGGCCCAAGGCACTACTGATCGGTGAAAATCCCCAGGCCTCCTCGCATCTAGTGAAGCGCTTACAGGAGCGCGGATGCGAGTGCGAGTTTGCAGTGTCCTATCAGGAAGCCCACTCGCTACTCGGGGCTCAGAACTTCGACCTGGCGCTCAGCCCGATGAGGCTGCGCGATGTCGGCCTTTTCCCTGATTTTCTTGCTCGACCGGTCCAACATTACGCTCTTCTATTTTCACGCTGTCGAGGACGGGTGCTGGTGGTTGCCCGCTCTCCGCCACGGTCAAAAGTGCTTTGGATCGTCTGCTCTGCGCCCCAGCGAGTTTGTCGCCGCGCTCGACGACACCTGCCACTGGCAGAGGCGAGAGCGGACTTGATTCCGAACCAAGCGATGAGGATTGTGGCGAACGATCGGAAAAGATTCTGGCCCATTGCGTCGAAGAAGCCGAGGTTCTGGGTGAGCAAGTTGTTGATCGCCTGAAAGATGTACTGCAGGAAATCGGTTTGCATTGCGGTCACCTCCTTCGACACCGGGCATCTATAAGCGCACGCCTAGGGCATGCGGAAGTTTTGAAGTGAATCGGTGATCGTGCCGGTCACCTGAGACATGTTGCTGGCCATGCTCGCTTGGCGACCGATATCGGTGTTAATGGCGTTGGTGGTGGCGTCGCGCTGTTGCTTCGCGAGGATGGTTTGCTGTTCGAGAAGCGACGCGAGGAGTTTGTTCGAGTCCTGGACGGTCCGGAGAGTCAACACGCCCGCCGCATTGATCTTGTTCAGGACAGAGACTTCGGTGTTGAGACTTGAGTCACCCGAAAATGAATCTTGTTCGAGGTTTGCGATCTGAGTCTGGATGCTGTCGGCGGTGCCACGGATCGAACCGATGGTGGCCATCGCATTGATGTTTGCGCCGTCCACGAGTTGGACGGACGCGTATTGGGATTGCACGCGCCCGAGTTCCGAGGCGTCCATGCCCGAGAGTTCGTACGGGTCGTACTGAGAAAGCGGGGTTGTGGCCTTCAGGTAGCCGGTGTTGATGTTGGGAAGCACGCCGGTGTTGATGCCGTTAATCCACGAGACTGTGTTCCCGAAGGTGTTCAGCGAGGTCACATTTCGCCACTGCGAAAATATCGCGCGGTAGCGAGATTGAGTTGCCCGGTGATCTTTGCGTAGCTCTTCTGCAGTTCAAGAAGGTGCTGCTGGAGCTGGTAGTAGCGAAGCAACGCGTTCTGGTTGTTGGTTGGGTCGTAGACGATCCCGCTGCCAAACTGCGCTGTGGCGGTGCCGACTCCCAATCCCAACATGAGCAAGCAAATCAGAATCTTTCTTTTCATGGGACTGCTCTCCTTTTTGCCTTCAGAAATCGGAAGGCATTTTGTGGTTGTTGTAGTCGGGCAACGCGAGATCGCCCGAGAGATAAACTTTGACTCGGTGGCCTTCCCGGATGGTCACCGTGGGCATGATGTTGAGGAACTTGTCGAGAATTTGCGCCGAAGACTGGGCGGTGCTTGCAGCGAATCCCTGGCGCATGAGGTCAGAACTGGACGCGTTGAGGGAACCAGCGGTTCCCGCTTCCGCGACGGCTCCGAGAGTGCTCATCGGCGATTCTCAGGAAAAGTCCTGCCATCTGCCCGCGTAGGTGATCTCTTGACAAGGGTCCATTTAAAGTCTAATAGTTAGATGCTAATTGGAGGAGACATGCCAAGGCAGGGACTAAAGCTAAAGCAGGCCAGTGCGGTCCTACAGATACAACCGAAGGAACTGCAGAACCTTGTCCAATTCGGCGTCGTAAAGCCCCGACGATTAGAGGGAACGTATTTCTTCGACGCGAACGCCCTCATGGTAGCCAAGGTCGCGTCTTACCTAAAGGAGTCCCTAGGCACGCGGACGAGTGTGCTCTCCAAGCTCATGGAAGCATTTTCGGCGTCTGAAGAAGAATTCAAGTCAGAGAATCCCAAGTACATCATCTTCAACTGTCGGCTCGCGGCGGAAGAGGAACCAATCAAACTAGGAGTGCCGTTTCGAGCGTTAGGGGAGCAGATTGAGGAACGAATGAGTAGGGCTGATCTGTACAAGGACCTGCCGCGTGGGAAAAAGCGCCGGGGTTGGAAAAAGGAATTTCTGGAATCGCTAACCGAGGCGGGAAAAGTCATCGGAGAGGTATCCGAGGAAGAAATCTTGCGCACGGTTCGCAGCTATCGTAAAGAGAGACGTGCGCCAGAGATCACCGTTGCCGCAGAAAGTTAGGAAACGCAAGCCATGGGCCGTCGTTGATACGAGCGTGCTTGTGGCCGGTATATCGGGCTTCAGAGAGCCGCTTGTTTCCGGCAGGAATCCGAGTGCTGATGTACTCCACCGGTGGGCCGAGCGGAGCAATTTCGTCTGGCTCATAACCGAAGATATTTTGGAAGAATACAAGGAAGTCCTAAAGCGCCTCCGCGTTCGTCCGAATCTCATCGGAAAAGTCATGAACCTGATCCGCGAGCGGGCCGAAGAGGTGAAGGTGAAGGTGCATGGCTCGGCTCAAATTTCTCCCGACCCCAAGGACGACGCATTTTGCCTCTGCGCCGAATCGGGCAAGGCAGATTTTGTGATTACTCTCAACCCCAAAGATTTTCCGCAGGCACGCCTGAAAAGCAGAGTCATTCTTCCGAGTGAATTTGAGATGTGATTCAATCGCGATCCACTGTCGCAACCAAATCTTGTCGGATACTAGTTAGCCAAACGGTATCGCAGAAACAAATTTGAGTCCCTCATGAACCAGTTGTAGGAGCGGTGCAGGAACCTCGGTGTGAGAACAAGAGATTCCATCAAGGCGGGGCACGAAAGAGCAGTCACGGACCAATTGTTCGCGACTTTGGAAGTTGAGGCTACTTTCGTGCGGTATGGCGACCCAAGCAAACGTGAACCGGATGTCATTTACCGCAAACCCAGCGAGCAAACAATCGGCGTTGAAGTGGTGACGGCCTACTACGAGGACGGCGACGCACAGGACGCCGCAGAAATCGCGGCAGGCGAAAAACCTCTCGGCCCCGATGAAATCCGAGAACGGTCTAGCGGATTCCTAGTGGAACCTGACCGGAAGATTTGCGAGAGAGTACAAAACGAATTAGAAAAGAAGTGCCGCAAGAGCTATACCGGGGCTGATGAAAAGTGGCTGCGCATCAACCAGGATGCACTCCTAAGCGATGCGGCATCGGTCGCCGAGTGCGTGAAGAATGTGGAAATTCCAGCGAAGCATGGGTTCACCAGAATCTATCTTACCTACACGGCACCGGTCCACGAGGGAGGCAGATACACAGCGGTTCAAATCTGTCCATGACGTGTTCTATCGTCCGATAGCGCACGAGAGGACGGTCTCGCTTCCCCGCCATTTCGTCACGGCTTTACCTTAATGTCACTGCGCCCTCAGAAGACCACACTCCTTTTTGTTTGCAGGAGGATACTAGTGTCAGGATTGTGCGAGGTGTAAAGCCGTTCGGAGCGTCTTCGCAAACTTGTTTGGCAAACAGCCGCCGAACGAGCGCCGCCAAATCAATGACAAATCGGAGATCGTGCCTATCTTTAAGAAGGGCGATCTCATCGGTGGCGAATACGAGATTTGCGACCTGGTGGGGATCGGAGGGTTTGGCGAAGTATACCTAGCCTACGACCGAGCAACAGAATCATTTTGCGCATTCAAAACGATTCGTCCTGATAAGTTTGCCGACGACACATTCTATGAGGCGTTCAGAAGGGAAGCGCTGCTATGGGTGAAACTGGAGCAGCACCCATTTATCCTGGGTGCTCGGTCTGCGCTGAACTTCTCCGGTCGGTTGTTCGTGATTACGGACTACGTAGCGCCCGACGAGAGAGGCCGAACAAGCTTGTTGGACCATTTAGTTCAGGCACGTGGGCCGTTAAATCTGGACGTTGCACTCACGTGGGCGATTCAGTTTTGCCACGGGATGGAGCATGCCCATCGATGTGGAATAACGTGTCATCGGGATATCAAACCGGCGAACATTCTGATCACCCGCAATGGCACCCCCAAGATCACAGATTTCGGGTTGGCCGTCGCAGCGGATGCGGCATGGAAAAGTAAGAAAGGCTCATCCGTGAACGGTAAGGAAGGGGGATCGTTCGGATTGAGCCTGATGCAGTCCGAGGGCCGAAGGATATGCGGAACGCCAGGCTACATCGCACCGGAGCTGTTTTTGGGAAAGGAGGCAGACACTCGAAGTGATGTCTACAGCTTTGGCCTCGTACTTTGGCAAATGGCTGCGGGCAGCCCGCTGCCACCCTTCCACATCTCTGGCGAAGAAGACATCGAGAAATATTTGCGTCGAGTTTATCAGCAACAGATCAAGGGACGAATACCTGCTGTTGGAGACCCATTGCAGTCGATTGTCGAGCGTTGTTTGGTCCCAGAACCTTCGAGAAGGTATGGAACGTTCGGGGAATTGCGGAGGAATCTTGAGCCAATCTTCCAACGGCGGACGGGCCAGGTCTTTAAGTTGCCGAGGACTGAGGATCTCAACAAATATTCCTGGAATGAAAAGGGGAATGCTCTGCTTTCGTTGGGCAAACCTAGAGACGCCCTCGACTGCTACGAGAAGGCCCTAGAGGTCGAGCCGCGCGACACCGTCTTCCTGAGCAATAAGGCCAATGTCTTAAATGTGCTCGACAAACCCAATGACGCAATCGATTGCTGCAACCAGGCTCTCGAAGTGGATTCGAAGTACGCTCCCGCCTGGAACAACAAGGGGAATGCTCTGCAGATGCTCGGGAAGCGGGAGCTAATCGTCTCCCGTTACAACAACACTCACGAGGGCGAACCACAGGATAGCGCCGGTTGGACGAAGAGAGGCTACGCCCTTCTTTCACTGGAATATCCTCAAGACGCGATTCCCTGTTTCGACGAAGCGCTGGAGATTGATCCGGTCTGCGCCGCCGCATGGAGCGGAAAGGGCAACGCCCTAAATGCTATGGCCCGCACTGAGGAGGCGATCAACTGTTGCAACAAAGCGCTGCAAATCGATCCGGGATGCGCCCCCGGATGGAGCAACAAAGGCAACGCTCTGGCCGCGCTGGGTCGACGGGAAGAGGCGATGGCCTGCAACAGCAAAGCACTCGATATCGATCGGCGGTCTTTCCTCGGCCAGACCAACAAGGGTAGTGCTCTGCTCGCCTTCGGGTTGCTCCAAGAGGCCGTTCCCGATAAGTGCGGGAGCGTCCTTCTTGGAATAGAGAATTTGGCGACGGCTATCGATTGCTATGACAAAGCGCTGGAACTCGAACCGAGTGACCTTTTCACGTGGAGGGGCAAAGGGGATGCGCTAGGGGAACTTGGCTTGTTCGAAGAAGCTCTGGCCTGCTACGGCAAAGTGTTAGAGATCGACCAGCGATACGCCAGCGGCTGGTGCGACAAGGGCGACACTCTCCGCTCGCTGGGCCGGGGTGAAGAGGCTATGGGCTGCTACGATAAAGCACTGGAGATCAATCCGCGCGACGCTCAGACCTGGAGAAGCAAATTTAGCATCCTCACCGAATTGCGTCGGTACGAAGAGGCCGTCGCTTGCTTGGCCAATCAGGTCAAGGCCGAACAGATGATCGACCCACAATTCGCACCTCTGCGCGACGAAAGGCCCGAACCGTCCGAGCCTGTGAAATCTGTTGCAGAAATAGCGGATCGAGATATCCCGTTCTAGTTTTTCGGACGGTGTTGAGGATTGAGTCGTAAAGAAGGAGCAACAATCTAAACATAGCGATGAAAAAATCCTCGTTATTGCCAACTCTCGTGCTTCTAATTGTCCTGGGCATACTCGTGATATGGAGCGCGCCGGTGCGGACAAAGATTCTCCTTGTCGTGCTTGTTGTGCCAGCCATCGTTGATAGGCTCGGCACTGACGGGCTATGTCGTTCGGGTCGTATCGCGAAAGTACCGCACAGCCCGGCTTCATAGAACGGCGCCGAAACAAGGAGACGCGCTGAGAATCACAGTTTCTGGCAGAAGTTACGTTGATTCGCCAGCCTATGAGATGCAAATCGTTGCGGCAGTTGCGCAGTTCTGGGGACCGGAAAAGGAATTTTACGAATTGCTTCTGAATATGACAGCGATGTGTCTTTCCGAGAGCGATCCCGCCAAAGCAGGAGCCGCCGCGTTTAAGCAATTTGTTGCCGACAATCTTCCAGCTATTCGCGCGGCGATAGACCGCATTAAGATTTCGCAGCCGGCAATCAAGCTTTCGGAAGAAAACTGGGAGCGCTCTCAAGGTCTCTTGTCTAACGTTTCTGCACGATGAAGCCATCTCCAAGCGTCGGTATTGAATATGCAAGAACCAGACGACACCATCGTGAGGGCGGCCCTCGAACTTTTAGCCGTGCCAGAACGCGGAACTGTTTGGGTCGGACCCTTTGAGCAGCTTCATGGCGCAGGATACTCGCTGCTGGCGGCAGCGCGGTATGGCATCTCGTCCCGAGATATATGCAATTATCACGAGCGTGTCAGAACGAAAATAGTCCCTCTAATTTTGGAACATAACGCCACGGGCCAAACTCAAGACAATTGGGCTCTACATAACGCGCTTGCAGGATTCTACTTCAATGCCGCAATCCAGCGCGTCGTCTGGGCCTCAGAACGACTGATTAAAACTTTCATCACAATCACGTGCGCTTGTGGCCGCTCCGCCGAAAGACACAGCTCTTCTAGGAGATTCGACAAGTTGCTAAAGGACGCAAAGGAACGCATCGAGCATCTGAGAGTGGGAGACAAGAACGAAATGCCACAAACCGCCGCGATGCTGTCTCAGTTTCCCGATGAGGAATAAAAACGCGAAACCAAACTCGACCCGAAGTTCACGCTGGCAATGCTGCGGTACGACGTAAATAACCGAAAGCACGCGATCTTTAGCGCGTTGGTACGGGACCGACGAAGCGCCCGTCGACATGACTTGGCTGGCGCGACAGCTTGGTCGACCACGCCACAGAATCGCCAGATGGAGCTTGCGTCCAAGGGTTTTGAACAGGTATGCCTTGCCTACAACGAAATGAGAAACTGGCAACCGCTTGTGTCACACAGCTAGGTTGTGGGACGTTGAGGATGAGGAAAGCTTGTGCGCGAGTGCCGGAACCTGCGCGTGACGCCGCACGTGGCACAAAATCGGGCGCGGCGATCCATCAGCGCCGTCGATGGGCGAACGACACAACACCAGGGCTACCACATCAGCCAGAAGAAGAGGAAACGCATCGAAGAGTGCTTTGGCTGGCTGAAGACGATTGCTCTATTCCGCAAGGTGCGGCATCGGGGAACGTTGAAGGTCGATTGGATGTTCAGCTTTGCGTGCGCCGCCTACAACCTGGTGCGCATGCGAAATCTGATGGCCGCCGCAGTTCGAGCGCAGTAAGTCCGGGCCATAGTGTCTCTGCATAGTGCTGAAACGCCCACCTGGGGCGCTCGGCAGCGCGAAAAAACCACCCCACAAACGCCCAGCACTCGGCAATGACGCAAACGAGATCAGAAATTGCCCGCCCCGCCCAATTTTTCAGCAGCCTGCTAAGGTTCCCTCTCGATACGCCCGCAGTTGCTCGTCATCGATGCCATAATCAAAGCCACGCGCGTCAGTGCCTGATTCTTCGCGGAGCTGTTCGCACCGATCAACTGTCCGTCATGATGCGCTCGCAGGAAATCCATCAGCCAACGATCTTCTCTACTCCTTGAAACGTCCCTGCCACCAGCACGGCCTTCCAACTCCCTGAACGAAGCCTTGCCGTCGAGTCCCATCACACAATTGGAGCTTATACTAATCAGAGCACGATATAAATGATGTTAAGAACGTAATGTGTTAGTGTGTGGGGCATGGGAAAGCAAGATGCTCGCTCGCTGTCGGGAGAAGCGCAAGAAGATCTTCACCGACGAGTTGTGGAAGCCGTTCAGAAAGGTCTTTTGCAAACCGAGGCGGCTCGGGTTTTCGGGGTCGCTCGGGGTACGGTGAGCCGCTGGGTGGGGTTGGTGGAACGCGTCGGACGGCGGGCCCTGAAAGCACGACGCCAATCTCTCGGCATCCCTATGAAATCCCTGAAACCGCTTGAATTGCCTATTGTTCCTCATCTCTTCTTTTAAACCAGTGCTTGTTCAGAGGTTCCCTAAATTAGCGGGTAGCCTTACAGATCTCTCTTGACTAATACACAGCTTTAGTTAGCTTCCTCTGCGAAAGATAACAGAACCCCTGGTTTCGCCACGTGTTCAGGCCACTACTCCAGCTCGAAATGCATTGAATCATCATTTCTGTGAATGCATGTAATAAGTAAAAACGGAAGATTTAACGAATGCGCCTTATAGATTTAACGAGTTGGACCATTTCTTCGGCCTCCCGTATTTTCCTCTTATACAATCCGTACCCGTATAACACTGCGAACTCACAGGACCAGATGTGAGCGCGAGAAAGAGGGAGAGAAACATTACATGACATCTCAGCTGAAGTGCTTTTCTAAATTAGCCACAGCTATTTTTACCGGGGGTTCTGTCTTCGGTCTAGTCCCAATCGCGCAGGCGCAGGTGGAAGCGCAGTCAGCATCTTCGGCGGATTTCGATTCTCAGTCGTCTATCGAGATGGTGTCAAAGAACGCAATTGAAGGAAGGACATTGAAGTGCTTTTTGGCGGTTTTATGTATGGCATTCGTCGCGTTCCCTTGTTTGGGGCAGCAAGAATCCTCGGCAAGCGTCCAAGCGACGCCAACTCCAAACTCCGCCGACGCAACGCCGGCTCAGGCGAGTCCTCCCACTCCGCAACCGCTGCCCATGCCTTCGATGTCGGGGCCGCTACAAACCGCGGTGCCCCATCCGTTCGAGGCAGGGCCGTTTGGGCAACTTGATGTTACAGGCATCCTAAGCGGCATCGGTCTAACGCAGGAAAATCGATTTCCTGGCGATAATGCAACAAACTGGGACGTTAGCAACGCTCAGATATTTATCCAAAAGACCGCCGGATGGTGGCAATTTTACCTCCAGGGAGGTGCTTACAGCCTGCCAGGCCTGGGGGCGCCATACCTCTCGGCCGCCAATACTGTGAAGGATATCTATGGTCCGATACCGCAAGCTTACCTGAAACTCGTTAAGGGCAATTTCTCAGTTGAGGTCGGGGCACTGCCTACCCTGATTGGAGCCGAGTACACATTCAGCTTTGAGAACATGAACATCGAGCGCGGCATTCTGTGGAATCAAGAGAGCGCTGTCAGTCGCGGCGTGCAACTCAATGATGCCTACAAAAAGCTGAGCGCATCCCTCAGTTGGAACGACGGTTTCTACTCCAACCGTTACACGTGGCTATCGGGCTCGCTAAGCTATGCTTTCAATGCTTCGAATACGCTCGCCTTTGTGGGCGGCGGGAATGCTGGGCAGTACGATAAGAACACTCTCGCGACGGGTCTTTTTCTGAACAATGAAGAAATCTACAACGTGATCTACACCTATAGCCACGGCAGTTGGGTCGTTCAGCCATACTTTCAGTACACGAACGTGCCTACTGCAGCGAATATTGGAATAGCGAAGGGAGCTGCTACACGGGGAGGCGCACTTTTGCTCACCTACAATTTCAAACACGGAATATATCTGGCGGTACGGCCAGAATACATATCGGCGAATGGAAGCGCCGCAAATGGCAACATCAACTTACTTTACGGTCCAGGCAGCGGCGCCTTCGCGTTCACGGTGACGCCCACTTATCAGAAGGACGGATTTTTCATTCGTGGAGAATTCTCGGTTGTTCACGCTACCAGCTTAACGGCTGGCGATGCCTTCGGCCCCGCGGGTCTCAGTGCAAACCAACCACGTGGTGTCATTGAAACCGGATTTATGTTCTAAAGACACCGTGGCCATTAAGAGCAATCAACTGTAAACAGGGCATAAAACTGCCTTTAACACGATCACAAGGCCGATGTTAAGTCAGGATAAAACGAAAGGGATGTTTTTGAAGTAGCCCGACGTTGCGGCTGTGGTTGGTTTCCAACCACAGCACAGCTGTAAAATAAAAGAATGCAGTGCTTGAGCACGTACTACCTAATGTGGATGCCCATCTATCCTCCAGTTGTGCGGCGGCTTTTTTCGAAGCCACAACATTGAGCCCGCAAATCGCCACGATGAAACACACAGCCCATCCTGATTCACATCGCAGCCGGAAATTGCCCTGTTACTCCCGTGTGATGATGGGATTTCCATCCGCATCTTGCACGATGTTCAGAGTTGCTTTCTCCCGAGGCATGCGGCGATATTCTGCGGCTACTTTTGCCAAAGGTTTAGGATTGGCAGCCAGGTCTGCGCGTCCTTTGGCTACGCCCTGTTCGAATGGCATCCAGGATGATGGAGTGAATTCCTCTGTTCCGCTGACATTGATTAAAAGCTATTGCACAACCCTCCGTAAGACGATCAATCCACGCTAAATATCCCCTTAGTTTTGGGGCCGCCGTTTTCGTCCTGGGCGACATAGGCGTTGATATGGAGCCGGACGATCTTCTTTAGGCACGTGATTTCCAGAACGATTCCGGTCTCGTGTTGTCATTGTCGGTTGATTTCCTCGATGTGTTCGCGTTTGTCACGCGGGATGCGGATGGTGAATACCATCGGTATTCGTGCTGATGATCTCCATGCGTTCGTGCAGATACAGGTCCATCAGGCGAAGCAGCAACAGGTGGCCCGTGAGGGTAATGGCATAGGAGAGGGCCGGATCATACATGAACGAGTAGCGGCTGCCGCTCTTGCCGAAACAGCTATTGGTGACGATTTTCAATGATTGGTCCTTGCGCCTGTCACCGTCCTTTTTGGCTTTCACGCGCTCGGCCGGCAATCGACACAAAATGTCCGTCCATGCGGAAGTCAGATGGGCGGGATGGAGGCGGCGGTTGATCAGGACCGCCGGGAGAACGAGACAAGGTTCTCTTTCGATGATTGATACCACCTGCGGGTATTTGGATGATCCACCGTCTTGGGATATTTCTCCGCCCACTCCTTCAACTGTGGTGCTTTTTTTAGAAGATTGAACTGGCCCTGAGCTATTAGGTATCACATAATATAGAGACATGCGCGGGCTTCCGTGCTATCGTTCGCGCATGGGAAACCCTAAGGGAGTACGACGCGACTTTGCCGGATTAGAACAGCGGCGTCTGCGGGCAGCACGCTTACTCGAAAAAGGCGTCATTCAGTCGCAAGTTGCTCGACAAGTCGGTGTGCATCGCCAGTCGGTCAGTCGCTGGGCACAGCAACTGGAAAAAGAAGGCCGTCCGGGCCTGAAGCAAGCCGGTCGAGCCGGACGGAAGCCACGCTTGAGCGCCCTAGACCCGGAGCGGATCGAGCGCGCTCTGAAGCGCGGACCGGAAGCGTTCGGCTACGACACCGGGTTGTGGACCTCGGCACGGGTGGCGGATTTGATCGAACAGGAATGCGGGATCGCCTATCACCCCGGACATGCATGGCGACTGTTGCGGCAGCTCGGCTGGAGTTGCCAACGCCCGACCGGACGAGCTCTGGAACGCGACGAGCGAGCTATTGCGCAGTGGAAGCGCAAACGCTAGCCAGAGATTAAAAAAAGCCCAAAAACAAGGGTTCGTCATCGTCTTCGTCGACGAAAGCGGACTGAGCCAGAGACCACATCGTTGCCGAACCTGGGCACCGCGAGGCCACGCTCCCGTGCTGCAGTATCACTTCAATTGGAAAACCTTGTCCGCGATGGCTGGCGTAACTTGGTGGAACTTTTACTTCCGAC
>Ga0307373_10004956_pt1 | contig 22077 bp, 16 predicted proteins | sample OX2MG_FD_202534 | JGI IMG/M metagenome (GOLD analysis project Ga0307373, IMG submission 202534) | Soil microbial communities from Risofladan, Vaasa, Finland - OX-2 | ecosystem: Environmental > Terrestrial > Soil > Coastal area > Acid sulfate soil | place: Finland: Risofladan, Vaasa | collected... | reverse complement strand
GCCTGGCTCGCCCCCGGGGACCGCTTCGCGCCGGCGCTTGACCCGGTTCGCCGGAAGTAGAAGAACGCCCCGAGGCCCACGAGCGCGATCGCTCCGGCGATCATCCCATAGACGACCCACGCCCACGTGACCGTCTGCACGATGATCGAGGATTCGGGGGTGACGCCCGAAACCCCGAGCGCGGCGAGGTTGAGGGTCGCGCTACCGTTGACGAGTTCGGTCGCGTTCTGCCACACCGCCGAGTTGAACCATCCGCGCGACTCGAGCAGGTATCGGGTGCCGTTCGCCGTGAATCCGAGGGCGGTCCGGAGGAGGAAGGACGCGGCGCCGATCGATGCCGAGGTGGTGACGGGGACCGTAACGACCGCGACCTGCCTCGGGGCGAGCGCGAGCACGGGGAAGGTGATGTTCGACCCGCTCACGCCGTTCGTCCCGGTGAGGAGTGGGGTCATCGAGTTCCCGACCGGCGTGGCGGGACCTGCGTTCGATCCCATCGCATAGATGTCCAGTGTCAGTGCGATGCCGGACATCGGCCACGGGAGGAGGTCCTGTACGGTCAGGCTCAGGGTCCCGGAGGACCCGGCGTTCAGGGTCGGGCCGGAGAGGTTCCCGAGGATGTGGTTGCCCACGAACACCGGGAGAGGCGGGTAGAACGTGGCGTTGGCGGTGCCGGCCGGGGCAAGAGCGGCCACCCCGATCGCGAGCACGACGAGGACGGTCCACGCGCTCCGTGAAACGGCTCGGCCCGGCCGGCTACCCACCGTCGGCATCCGTTCTCCCATACCTAGACATTGGCGGCAGGCGCCAACGATGCTGGGTTCCTGATTCCTTGAGGCGGCGCAAGAACCTCGCGGCTCCTGGAGGCCATCTCTCCACAGGCGTTTTCCGTCTCCGCCGAACTGGCGGCGACCCTCGCGAGATTGCGAGCGGCATTCAGGTCCCGGTCGAGTACAAATCCGCACTTCGCGCATCGATAGACGCGCTCGGAGAGCGGCATCTCCTCCTTCACGTTCCCGCACCGGGAGCACTGCTTCGTGCTCGGGTAGAACGGGTCCACCTTGACGAGGCGCGACCCGTACCACCGGCACTTGTACTCCAACTGCCGGACGAACTCCCCGAAGGAGGCGTCCGATAGGGAACGGGCGAGCGAGTGGTTGCGGAGCATGTTCGCGGGACGCAGACTCTCGACCACGATGACGGGCTTGGCTCTCGCCAACATCGTCGTGGCCTTGTGGATCGCGTCCGTGCGCAGGTCCGCGACCTTCGCATGGCACCGGGACAGTCGGTCTCTGGCCTTCTCTCGGTTGTGGCTTCCTTTCCTCTTCCTCGATACCTCCCGTTGGAGATGCTGGAGTTTCCGTTGTCGCGCCATGAAGGCGCGGGGATTCTCGATGACCCGCCCGTCGCTCACGGTGGCGAGAACGTCGATGCCGAGGTCCACGCCCACGACCCCGCCCGTCGGAGATGCCACAAGGGGACGTTCCTCCTCAACCGCGACACTGACATACCACCGCCCCGACCTCTCCGATGCCGTAACCGAGCGGAGGCGGACCTCGGCCGGGGGATAGCCACGCTCCTTGAGCCTCACCCGACCAATCCGTGGGAGTGTGATGTGGCCGTCCTCCACCTTGACGGCCCCGGTAAGACGGAACGAACTCCGCCCCGAGCGGCGGGAGTGGAACCTCGGATACTTCGCCCGCCCCTCGAAGAAGTTCTTGAAAGCGCGATCCAAGTCCCGCAGGGCCTCCTGCGGGGCGCACTTCGAGGATTCGTACATCCACCCGAGGTCGCTCTGCTTGCGGGAGTTGATCTCACGGTGCAGGTCGATGGCCGTCGGATTCTTGATGCGTGGGACCGGGAGTTGGTTCAACCACCACGTCTCTTCCTTCCGCTGGAGGCCGAAGTTGTAGGCGAACCGGGCGCACCCGGCGTGCTGGCGGAGGGCCGTCCGCTGGACGTTGGTCGGGTCCAGTTCCGTGTGATAGGCGCGTTGAACCATCACGGGCCCTTCAGCACCTTGCGGGCCTCGGAGAGGAGCCGCTTCGTCTTGTGGCTGCGAAGCCCGTAGAGTCGCGCCGAGAACGAGGTGATGATGGTGATGAGGTCGTTCGCCAATTCCGACTCGGGTCTGTCCTTGGGCTTCGGGTCGAGAACCTCAAGGGTCGTACCGTAGGCGGCGAAGACTTGGCGGAGCAGGTCCACACCGAACCTGGCGAGTCGGTCCTCGTAGGCCACGACCAAGCGGGAGACGCGCCGTTCCTGTACGGCCTTGAGGACCGCGAGAAACCCGGGTCGGTCGAACTTGAGACCCGAACAGATATCGGTGTGAAGTTCTGCCCCCGGAAACGCTCGTTGAAGGCGCTCCTTCTGTCGTTCGAGGGCGTCCTTTTGGCCGTGCGAGGAGACGCGGGCGTAGAGGATGGGCGACCGAAGTTCTTGTTCGCCCATGAGGCGTTGGACCTCGGACAACGGGATACGCCGCATCCCACCGAGGGTCCGCACGACCCGTATCCTCCCTTGCCGGTCCCATCGTTGGAGTGTCGTGACAGTGAGCCCGAGCCGGGAGGCGGCATCACCGATACGCAGGAGGACATCCATATTACAGCGATAGACTATCACCTATGTATATCTATTACCGTTAGCAGCTAAAGCCCCCGCTGGGGCGTCGGACTCGGCGCGGGCCACGAGGCGGCGGATCCGGCGCCACGCTTCGGCGCGGCCCCGTTCGCCGCCGAGACCGAGGAACCCCACCGCACGGATCCCGAGCTCGCCGCCCCCGTTCGTACTGGCCTTGAACAGCGCACGCGCGAGCGCGCGCGGATTGTGGGTCATTTCCACCGCCTCGTCGTCCGCGCGGTACTCCTCGCGCCGTGTGAGCGCACTCGCGACCCGACCGAGCACCGGATCCCATCGCATCAATCGTGCGAACGTGCGGAAGAATGTCAGGTAGCGGCCGTCCAGGTCTCGGACATGGCCGAGCTCGTGGGCGATCACGCTTTCGAGTTCCTCAGGCGTCAGGGTCGCGCGAAGGCCGCTCGAGAGCAGGATCACCTCACGACGGCGGACGAGGCGCGGGCCCCCGAACTCGACGAGGGTGAAGCTGAAGGCGTCGACCCGGGCATCCGGGAAGCCAAGGAGAGCGATGGATTTTCCCGGAGATGGCAGACGCTCCGGCCAGGGGATCACGGTGGGCTGGAGGATGCTGAGCCAGCCGCGACCGACCAGCTGGTTGATCAGGAACGCGAGCGCGAAAACGACGAACGCGCCGACCGCCCCGAGCGCCCAGACCGAGGCGAACTGAGGCTGGAAGAGCATGAAGGGCGATCGCACAAGCCCTGCGGCCCCGCCCCAGCCTCCTTCGACGACGACCCAAGCGAGCGCGGTCGTGACGAGCACCGCCCACAACGCGAGGAAGGTCGCCGCAAGCCGGAGGACGATGGGCGAGCCGGATCGGCGGACCGCGACGAGCAACCCAACGCCAGTCGCCACCCAGACGACCACGAGAAGAAACGGGATCCCCAGTACGGGCGCATCCATGCCGATGCAGATCCCCGAACGACCTACAGACCCAGCTTCCGACGGAGCTCTTGCTCCTCCGCCGGGTTGAGCTTCTCGATCTCTTCGTTCAGATGGACGACCCCCGCCGGGCCGAACATGTCGACGACCCCTTTAAGCAGATTGACGAGGTATTTCCGCTCGAAGTCGGCGGGTCGGTAAACGTAGCGCTCGCCCCCTCGGCAGGTTTCCCGGCGGCGCTTGACAACCCCTTTCGCGTGGAGGCGGGACAAGGTCGTCGCCACCGTGGTGTAGGCCACGCGGACCCCCCGGTGCTCGAGGTCCTGACGGACGGTGCGCGCCGGAGCCTCCTTGAGATCACGCAGCGAGCGAATCACGTCCGCTTCGAGGGAACCGGGCATCTTCCTCCGAGGGTGGCTTTGGTCTGGGGCCCTTTAAGACATCCGACCGTGAGGAACGAACGAGTTCGTACTTGACCGGACCGCGGGAGGGACGGGCGAGGCAAGCGTTTATGGCCGCCCCCCAATCGGGCGGGGGATGACCCCGCCCGCGGACCCCCCCACGTCGATCCTCGACCTGATCGGGAATACTCCAGCGATCCCGCTGCGTCGGGTGACCGAGGGAGTCCCCTACCGGGTGCTGGTCAAGCTCGAGTTCCTCAATCCGGGCGGCTCGGTCAAGGACCGGATCGGCACCTCGATGATCGACGAGGCCGAGCGCACGGGTCTGCTCCGGCCGGGCGGAACGATCGTCGAGGCCACGAGCGGGAACACGGGGGTCGGACTCGCCCTCGTGGCCGCGGTCCGGGGGTACCGCTGTGTGTTCGTGATCCCGGACAAGATGAGCTCCGAGAAGATACGGCTGTTGCGCGCGTACGGCGCGCGCGTGGTCGTGACCCCGAGCCAGCTGCCGCCGGAGCACCCGATGAGCCACTACTCGGTCGCGCGTCGGCTCGCGCGGGAGATCCCCGGGGCGTACTACCCCAACCAGTACGAGAACGAGGGCAACGCGCTCGCCCACTACCGCACGACCGGGCCCGAGATCGATCGCAACGGCGGCGAGGACCTCGTGGCCGTGGTGGCCACGGTCGGGACCGGGGGAACGCTGAGTGGGATCGGACGCTACTTCAAGGAACACCGCCCGTCGGTCCGCATCGTCGCGGTCGACCCGGCGGGGTCGATCCTCGGGACCTACTTCCGGACGAAGCAGGTCACGAAGGTCGCTCCCTACCTCGTCGAGGGCATCGGGGAAGACATGATCCCGAAGTCGATCCACTTCCAGTTCATCGACGAGTTCGTCGAGGTCAACGACGCCGAGTCGTTCGCCATGGCGCGCCGCCTCGCCCGGGAAGAGGGGCTCTTCGTCGGGGGCTCGTCCGGATCCGCGGTCGTCGGAGCCCTACGCTGGCTTTCCACGCGCCCGGTGCCCGCGGGCTCCACGATCGTCATCGTTCTGCCGGATTCCGGCGACCGGTACCTTTCGAAGTTCTACTCGGACGAGTGGATGCGCGAGAAGGGGTTCCTCGACCCCGGCGCCACCGCGCGCAGCCTGCTTTCACGCAAGGGAGGCCTCCCCGCGCTCGTGACCGCCGAGCCCACCACGCGCGTCCGAGATGCGCTGGCCCTGCTGCGCCGGCACGGGTTCTCGCAGATGCCGATCCTCGCCTCGGGCGCGAACCTAGGGAGCGTTCAGGAGGAGGAGATCCTGCGTCGGATGCTCGAGGACGAGACCGTCGTCGAACGCACCGTCGCCTCCGTGCTCCTGCCCCCCTTCCCCGAGGTCGGCGCCGACACGCCCGTGGCGACCGTGCTCCACCGATTGAAGGAGGAGCGCGCGCTGTTGGTCCGGGAACCCGCAACCGGGACCCCCATCGGACTATTGACCCGGTACGATCTGCTCGGGTTCCTATCGGAGGAAGGAGGGAGCCATGCGATTTGATACCCGCCTGATCCACGCCCACCAGCCTCCCGACGCGGCCACCGGGGCCGTCAACACCCCCATCTACCTGTCGAGCACCTTCGCCCAGGAGGCGCCGAACCGCAACCGAGGATACGTCTACGGGCGGACGGCGAATCCCACCCGCGATGTCCTCGAGCGCACGCTCGCGGACCTGGAGGGCGGCGCCCGGGGCCTCGCCTTCTCCTCGGGCCTCGGCGCGCTCGTCAGCCTGCTCGAGAACTACGGAACGGGGCGGCGGATCGTGTCGGTCAACGATCTCTATGGCGGGTCCTGGCGCCTGTTCGAGCACCACCGCCGCCAGTTCGGCCTCAAGATCGACTACCTCGACATGACCGACCTCGACGCGCTTCGGGAGGCCCTGGCCGCGGGCCCGACCGATCTCGTGTACCTCGAAACGCCAACCAATCCGCTACTCCGGATCATCGACCTCAGCGCGGTCGCCCGCCTCGCCCACCGCGCCGGAGCGCTCCTGGCCGTGGACAATACGTTCGCGTCCCCGGCCCTCCAACGCCCGATCGAGCGGGGCGCGGACATCGTGCTGCACTCGACCACGAAGTACCTCGGAGGCCATTCGGACGTTCTCGGAGGCGCGCTCGTCCTCCGGGACGCAGCCCTGGGGGACCGGTTCGCGTGGATCCAGAACGCCGCGGGAGCCGTTCCGAGCCCGTTCGATAGCTATCTCGTGCTCCGCGGACTCCACACGCTCGGAGTGCGGATGCGCGCCCACGGGGCGAACGCGCAGGCCGCCGCCGAGCTGCTGGAACGGAGCCGGAAGGTCCGTATCGTTCACTATCCCGGCCTATCGAGCCATCCGCAGCACGCGCTCGCCCGCCGGCAGATGGACGGCTACGGCGGAATGATCAGCATCGACCTCCGCGGCGGTTCCGCGGCGGCGCGCCGTTTCATGCGGGCGCTTCGGATCTTCACCCTCGCGGAGAGCCTGGGAGGCGTGGAGTCGCTCGTCGAGCACCCGGCCTCGATGACCCATGCGAGCGTACCGCGCCGGGAGCGCGAGGCCCACGGGGTCGGCGGCGGCCTCGTGCGCCTCTCCTGCGGCATCGAGGATCCCGACGACCTCCTGGACGACCTGCGAGCCGGCCTCAGGGCGGCCTAGACGATGCGTCGCGTCACGATCTACGATACGCTCTCCCGGGAGAGCCGGCTCTTCGTGCCGCGCTTCCCCCCGCGCGTCGGCATGTTCGTTTGCGGACTGACCCCGTACGACGAAGCCCACATCGGTCACGCCCGCGTGGCGGTCGTGTTCGACGTCGTCGCTCGGGCACTCGCACGGTGGGGATATCGGATGTTCTACGTCCAGAACGTTACGAACATCGACGACAAGCTTCTGGGCCGTGCGGGAGAGCTCGGCGTCGACCCGTTCGCGCTCGCCGACCGGCACTTCGGGGAGTGGCGCGAGGCGATGGAGCGGCTCGGCGTCCGGTCGGTCCAGTACTACCCGCACGCAACCGACTACCTCCCCGAGATCCTGGAACAGGTCGGCCAACTGGTGGACCGCGGATTCGCGTACCGAACGGACGACGGCTCGGTCTACTACGAGGTCGCGAAGTTCCCCGGCTACGGCAAGCTCTCCGGTCAGAAGGTCGAAGCGCTCCGACCCGGAGCGCGCCTGGAGATCGATCGCAACAAGCACGCGCCCGAGGACTTCGTGCTCTGGAAGGCTGCGACGCCGGGCGAGCCGAGCTGGGAGAGCCCGTGGGGCCCGGGACGACCCGGCTGGCACATCGAGGACACCGCGATCACGGCGCGACTGCTCGGTCCGCGCTACGATCTCCATGGAGGGGGCCTCGATCTGAAGTTCCCCCACCACGAGGCCGAGATCGCCCAGGCGGAGGCAGCGACCGGGCTCGCGCCCCTCGTGAACTTCTGGATGCACGCCGGCCTCGTATCGATGGGCGGGGAGAAGATGTCCAAATCGCTCGGCAACGTCTACTCGCTCACCCAGGCGCTCGACGAGTTCGGCCCCATGGTGCTGCGCTTCTACTACCTCAACGCGCACTACCGCAGCCCGCTCGAATTCACGCGGGGGGAGAGCCTGGAGGCCGCCCGCGAAGCGTACGCTCGCCTGTCGCTTCCCTACCGGCGCCTCCGGTCCCAATGGGACCAGGAGGCGCCCGAACGCGTCGGCGAGGAGCTGCCGGAGGAGCTCGCGAGCGCCTCGGCCGATCTCGTCGACCGCCTCGACGAAACCCTGGCGGACGACTTCCAAACGCGCGAGGTGATCGCGCAATTGTTCGTCTGGGGCCACCGGGTGGCCGAGTGGTTGCCCAAGCTCGACCGCATGTCGAGCGGAGCGCTCGCGACGCTGGCCGCCCCGTACCGCTGGGTCGAGGAAACGCTCGGGCTCTTTGAGGAGGTCGAGGAGAGCGGGTCGAGCGATCTCGCGGCCGCGGTCGGGGTCGCGATCGAGGCTCGGACCCGGGCCCGGACCCGCGGAGATTTCGCCGAGGCCGACCGGATCCGCGACGCTCTGCGCGCGGCGGGAATCGAACTCGAGGACGATGCTACTGGAACTCGGTGGGAACGCACCGGGTCGAAGTGACAGGACCATGCGCGGCTTCGGGTTTTCCGAGCACGGCGGGCTCGACCGGATCGGATTCGTGGAGATCCCCGAGCCCACTCCCGGTCCCGGCGAGGTTCGGATCCGCATCCGAGCGGCCGCATTCAACCGGCTGGACCGGTTCACGCTCGAGGGGATCCCGGGCGTCCCGATCGAACGCCCTCACGTGCTGGGCTCCGACGGATCCGGAATCGTCGACGCGCTCGGAGCCGGCGTCGACGACCTTGCTATCGGATCGAGCGTTCTGATCAATCCGGGGATCCCGGATGGGACGTGCGAGGCCTGCCGGGCCGGTGAGGAAGCCCTGTGCCGGGCCTATCGCATCCTCGGCGAGCACACGCAGGGAAGCGCCACGACGTTCGTCGTGGTCCCCCGCCGCAACGTGCACCCCAAGCCCGAGCGGCTCTCCTTCACGGACGCTGCCGCAGCTCCCCTCGTCTTCCAGACCGCGTGGCGGGCGCTCGCCACGGTCGGCGGCGTCCGCCCCGGGGACCGCGTGGCGATCATCGGTGCCGGTGGTGGAACCACCACCGCGGCCGTCCAGATCGCGAAGCTCTTGGGCGGGAACGTCGCCGTCGCCTCGCGGACGCTCGCGAAGGCGGAGCGGACGCGCGCGCTCGGCGCCGATGCGGCACTCTCCTTCGATGCCGACCACCCGCTCGACAAGGTCCTGTGGCAGTGGAGCGAGAAACGGGGCGTGGACGTGATCTTCGATTCGAACGGTGCCGCGACGGTCCCAAGATCCGTCCGCGCGCTGGCCCGCGGAGGACGCGTGGTCGTTATCGGCGCCACCGCCGGCCCGACGGTCGAGGTCGATCTCCGCACGCTGTTCTGGCGCCAGGCGTCGATCCGCGGCAGCACGATGGCCAACTTCCGCGAATTCAACGACGTGCTGGGCCACCTCGCTAGCGGACGGCTGAAACCCGTCGTCGATTCCGTCTTCCCCTTCGAGCAGGCACCCGAGGCGTTCCGCCGGTTCGACGGAGCGGATCTCTTCGGCAAGATCGTGGTCGAGAACCCCCAAACCTAGGCGCATCGACCGTCCGGGGCGCCCGGGGAACCCCAAAGGAAGGTCTCAAGGACCGCGGCATCCTCCAGATGGACGTGAGCCGTGTCCGACCTCCGCCCCGGTACGCCCGGTCGGGAGCTGCGAATGCCAGAAGTCTCGCCGTCGTAGCGCTCGGTGTTCTTCTCCTGGCCGGTTCCGCTCTGATCGCACCGGCCTCCCGCGCTCCGTCGAGCGTCATCCCGGGCTCGGGCGATTCCGGCTCGACCCTACTGATCGCGGGCGCCGCGCCTGCGTGCGGCACGTCTCCCTTTGCGCCGAACGACCTGATCGTGCGCCCGGGAGCCGAACCGTGCGTGTTCCAATCGTCGGGGCCGGGCACCACCTACACCCAATCTGGAAACGTCACCGTTCTCCCGGGTGGAGTTCTGATCATTCGGAACATCACGTTCTCGATCCAACAGTTCGTTTCGGACACGGGAACTCCGATGCAACGGCTCAGTCACATCTACTCGTTCCGCGACGAGGGAAGCGTGCAGTTTTGGAACGCGACCCTAACGACGGCGGCAACCGGCTCCGATCCGTACCTCAAACTTCATCTGAATATCACGGGCCAGATGACTGTCTGGAACTCGAGCTTCGAGTTTCCGGGCTGGATCGACGTATATGGCCCCAGCGCAAGCCTGACATTGAACGAGTCAACGATCGAGGCCAATCCCGCGGCGAACAGCACAGCGTACCAATCCCTCGGGCCGACTATCGTGGCGGATACATCGTACGCTCCATCGCTCTCAGCTCAGAATGGTGCTCAACTCATGCTATTGAACAGCACCTGCAAGGATGTTTACGCCGACGACACCCAGACCAGCGCCAACGGAATGCCAGGACCTCTTCCGCTCACCTCTACTCTGGCTTTCCAGATCAGTCCGGGATCAGGTAGGAGGGTGACCTCCTTCAGCACACCGACGGCGTCGATCAATCTCCTGCAAGACTGGTTGTATCCAACCGGAATCTACTCGGGATACGTCGAGATCACCTACACGTCGATAACTCAAGTATCGACGGTGATAACGGTTGACTACAACGGGACACCGTGGCCCCTCAATTCCATCAGCTTCGGCCCTGGATCAGAAGGAGCGACGGCGGTGATCCCACTCTCTTCAGCTCTCGTAGGTAGCATCAACCAGCTAGGTATGCTCCAGTACCTGAATCTGACTGGCGCCTTCGCGGGAACTTCCCCCGGGATCTCGATTGACTTCGGGGCTACTGCGTTCGGAACCGCCAATATCTCCGAGGTCGACCTGGTCCTCCTTCCTCGCCTGGTGTACGATTTCTCAGTCACCGGGGATGGTTCTAGACTTACCGCGGGGGATACCACTCTCGGAATCAATTGGAACCGTGCTCCGAGCTCGCCGGTCTCGCTCTCCTCTCCATACCCCTGGGATTCGAACAAGCTTCTCCTTGAGCATGGGGCAACTGCTCTCTTGGCCAGCCTAGTTATACCCACGCCGAACCCAGGCGCGTCTGCCACTTCTGCAATATTGCCGGATTCGTCTAGCAATGCATACTTGTTCCGGTGGGCAGCCTTTCCCGTCGCAGGTCGAGGAGGCATCCCGGTTCCCGACGCCCGCGCCCTCGCGTACTATGCAATAGGTGGCGGGGCTACCAACGCGACGGTCAACGCCCTCAATGACCTCGGCAGCAGCAACCGTATCCTGTGGGGGTACGTGCAATCGTGGGACTCTGCACACGGAATCTCGACGTATGGGGTGACATCCACGACCGACCCCGGTCCGGGCGTGGCTTTCCTGCTCCTCGTTTCGGTCAACGTCACTGCGGCTACGCTGCCATCCGGGGTGTTCCTCGGTTCATACAACGCAAAGATCGTCCCGCCGCTCACTGGGGTGGCGACCGCCTCGTTCTCGTTCTCCCTTACTCCGTATCCGCAGGGCCTCACCAACGCCTCGCCCGACCGTGCTCCGACGACCAGTTTCCCGGAATACGCGGCGGGACTCTCAATCGGAAGCTTGTCCTACACCGTCGACGGAGTCCCTTCGACGGCGACGGCCCACATCGGTCAGACGCTTGGCGTGCAGGTCCCCATTCGGAACACAGGCACGGCCCCGGTGGTAAACCTCTCGGCCACGATGGCCTACCAGTCGCCCTCGGGAGGAAGCATCGTGGTGTCGACCCTCCCCCTCACGAACGAGAGCATTCCGTCGAACGGGACGTTCACGATCGATCTCGCATGGAATCTCTCCGAGTCTGTGATCGGCGCCAACGGCGCGTTCTCGGCCACGCTCGCCTTCGCGCTCGTGTGGAACGGAGGATCATCGATCGGGGATGGAGGCTCGGCTGGAACCACGGCGCCGATCGGGATCCTGCCCTCCTACGTCCGGATCCTTACGTTCCAGGCGTATCCATCGACGCTCCGGGTCGACTCGAACTACACCAGCGTCGGCACCATTTCGTTCAACGGCTCCGGAAGAGCACTCATCGAACTGATCGCGACCCCCGCCGGCGGGGCTGGGTTCGTCCTAGCGGAGACGAACGCCTCGGCGGGAACGTTCAACCTCACACTTTCCTCGTCGCGATTGGTTGCGGGAGTCGTCTACACCCTTTCGATCGAGGCCACGTACAACACGGCTTCCGCTCCGGTGTACGGAGCGGCGGGCACCGTCTCCTTGGGCTCGGAGGCGTCGTCCGCATCTTCGTTCACCCTCTGGCTCGGGATCGCCATCGGAGTCGCGATCATCGTCGCGGTGCTGTTGCTGGTCCTGCTCCTGCGCCGGGGCCGGACGTCGGAAACGCGGGAGTGCGGAGAGTGCGGAACGCTGGTCGCGGCGGGAGAACAGACCTGCCCGCGGTGCGGCACTTGGTTCGAGACCAAGCCGGTCCCCTGCCCCAGCTGCGGAGCGGCGATCCCAGCCGACGTCGGGATCTGCCCCGAGTGCGCGACCGAGGCTCCGGACCGTCCCACCGTGGTCCAGGCGAGCGAAGGAGAGCGGCAAGCCTACGAGGAGTTCGTCAGTCACTACCGCGCCGCCGCGGCGGGGGAGCTCGGGGAGGATTACCCCGAGGCGGAGTTCTGGGCATGGTGGAAGCTGCAGCCGTCGTACTACAGCTTCCGCGCGTGGAGGAAGCGGGAGGAACGGGACTCCCACCCCGTCGATCCACCGGTCGAGCCCGAGCCCTCGGACGAGGAGCTTTTCTGAGGTCGGCCGTGCGACATCTTTAACGTGCGTCCGTCATGGATGCTCGACTTTCGCATGCCGGGGAATCTGGAGCGGGGACGCCAGAAGATCGAATGGGCCCGGACGCACATGGCCGTCCTCGAAGGGATCCGCCGACGCTTCGAAGTCGAGAAGCCGTTCCAGGGGCTCACGCTCTCCGCCGTCCTCCACGTCGAGGCGAAGACCGCCGCACTCGCGCTCGCCTTCCAGGCCGGGGGCGCCGAGGTCCACCTCGCCGCCGGAAACCCCCTCTCCACCGATGACGACCCCGTGGCGGCGTTGGTCGATGCGGGGATCGATACCCACGCCGTGAAGGGTGAGTCGATCGCGGAGTACAACGCGGGGATCGCGGCGATGCTGGAAGCTGACCCCGATATCATCGTCGACGATGGGGCCGATCTGGTCGCGCTGGTTCACACGAAGCGGAAGGACGCCGGGCGCGTTCGGGGTTCGACCGAGGAGACCACGACCGGGATCACGCGCCTGCGCGCGCTCGAGAAGTCCGGCAAGCTCCTCTTCCCGGCGATCGACGTCAACGACGCCGAGATGAAGCATCTCTTCGACAATCGGTACGGAACGGGCCAATCCACGATCGATGGCATCCTCAGCGCGACGAACCTCCTCATCGCGGGGCGAGTCGCGGTCGTCGCCGGATACGGTTGGTGCGGCAAGGGGATCGCCGCGCGGCTCCGCGGCATGGGGGCCGACGTCATCGTGACCGAGATCGACCCGGTCCGGGCGCTCGAAGCGCGGATGGACGGCTTCCGCGTGCAGCGCATGTTGGATGCCGCGACGCACGCCGATATGATCGTGACCGTGACGGGCAGCACGGGCATCGTGGGGACCGAGCACTTCCGGGTGATCAAGGATGGATGCATCCTCGCCAACTCCGGCCACTTCGACGTCGAGGTCTCCCGGACCGATCTGGAGGGAGTCGCTATCTCCCACCGCCCCGTGCGCCCGCACGTGGAGGAGTACGCATTCGCGGACGGACGGAAGGTCTACCTCCTCGGGGAAGGACGCCTGGTCAACCTCGCGGCCGGCCAGGGCCACCCGGTCGAGATCATGGACCTTTCCTTCGCCCTGCAGGCGCTGAGCGCCGAGCACATCGCGAAGCACGGCCGCTCGATGAGCCGCAAGGTGCACGCGGTGCCCACCGAACTGGACCGAGAGGTGGCACGCGCCGCCCTCGCGCCGTTCGGCATCCAGATCGATGAGCGCACGGACGCGCAACGGGACTACGCCGCAAGTTGGGAACTAGGAACATGACACCAGAAGCGAAAACGCCCGAGGAGCTGCGCTACACGAAGACCCACGAGTGGGTTCGGATCGAAGGCGATCAGGCAACGATCGGCATCACCGACCACGCCCAGGGCGAGCTCACCGACATCGTGTACGTGGATCTTCCCGCGGTCGGTAAGCCGGTAAGGGCCGGAGCCTCCGCGCTCGTCCTCGAGTCCGTCAAGACCGTCGCCGACATCTATGCCCCGGGGGACGGACGGATCAGCGCCGTGAACACGGCCTTGAAGACCGACCCGGGCCTGATCAACAAGGACCCGTACGGCCAGGGGTGGATTCTCCGCATCCAGCTCGACCGCCCGATCCCGCCCGAAGCGCTCCTCGACGCGGCCGCCTACCGCGCGCTCGCCGCGTCGCACGCCTAGCGGCGGATCACTTGCCCTCGAATTTGGGGGGGCGCCGCTCCAGGAACGCACGCATCCCTTCGGTGCGGTCGCGCGTGCCGAACGTGTGGCCGGCCGATTGGCCCTCGAGGTAGAGGGCCGCGGAGAGCGGTGCGTCCATGCCATCGTCGATCACTCGTTTGATCCAACGCACCCCGAGCGGTGCGCGGCTCGCGATCGTCTCGGCGAGCTTCTGGGTCTCCTCCCGGGCCGTGTCCGCGGGATAGACCTGCGCGACGAAGCCGAGGCGAAGGGCTTCCTCCGCCCCCACGGGAATCCCCGTGTAGATCAGCCACTTGGTCTTCGCCCTGCCGATGAGACGGGTGAGTCGCGAGGCTCCCCCCATGCCGGGGTGGATCCCGACCGTCACCTCGGGAAGCCCAAGCTGGGCACCTTGCGCCGCGACGATGAAGTCGGCTGCCAGCGCGAGCTCGAGACCCCCCCCGAGCGCGTATCCCTCGACCAGCGCGATCACGGGCCCCGGGAACGCTTCGACACGGCGCGCGGCGCGCTGACCGATGTAGCCGAACTCGACGCCCTCGGAGAGGCTCTTGCGCTCCATCTCGGCGATGTCCGCACCGGCCGCGAACACTGGGGAGGAGCCGGCGAGGACGACCGCCCGGACCTTCGGATCGGACTCGAGGCCGTGGAACGCACGTTCGATCTGCTCCAGGAGATCGGAGTTGAGGGAGTTGAGCACCTCCGGTCGGTCGAGCAGGACCCATGCGACCGGACCACGATGTTCGACCCGTACGTAGCGCATCGGCCAGCGAGTATCGCCCGCCGCGGCCCGCCGTCGCAGTTCCGCAGAGATCGGGAAGGCGTCGCCCCACCGCTTTGCATACTGCTCGACCAGGCGCAGTCCCTCGGGGATGCCGATCGACGAGAGCTGGGCGAACGGTCCCCAGGCCCGACGCAGTCCGACCGTCGCGCCTCGATCGGTCGCCTCGGGCGTGGCGACGGCCTCCTCGACGAGCCGGGTCGCGATCCCTATCGTCAGGCCGAGGAAGCGCTCGCGTGCTGCGGTCTTGTGCTGAGGCTCGACCGCCGTCTCCTTCCACGCCCAGGGCGTGCCCGAGCGGAGCTGCTCCTCGAGGCGACGGGACGGCGCGTAGGCCGCTCCGAAGGCGGCGTGCAGCGACTCTTGCGAATGCGCCGCGATCGGGATCCCGGTCACGTTCATCAGCTCGAAAGGGCCGAGGGTGGCCCCGAACAGCTCGCGCCCGACCTCTTCGATCGTCGCGAGGCTCGCCACGCCCTCTTCCGCGAGACGCGCGGCCTCGTTCAGGTACGGGACGAAGTAGCGGTTGACCGCGAAGCCGGCTCGGTCCGCGACGCGGATCGGCACCTTGCGCGTGAGGTAGGCGAACTGCTCGAGCGCGTCCAGGACCCCGGGGTCGGTGGACTCCCCACCGATCACCTCGAGGAGCTTGTTGATTGCGGCGGGGAAGAAGAAGTGCAGGCCCGCGAAGCGCTCCGGGTGCGGGGAGCCCCGGGAGAGCTCGGTCACGGAGAGCGAGGAGGTGTTCGTCGCGACGAGCGCCTGGGCCGTTACGAGCGGACCGAGCTCGCCGAGGAGCTTCGCCTTGACCCCTCGGTCCTCGAACACGGCCTCGATCACGAGGGCGGCCCCGTCGACCGCGGCACGAAGATCGGTCGTGAACGAGATGCGGCCGAGGATCTCCTCGCGCCGGGCCGGCGTTAGCTTCTTGCGTTGGATCGCGCCCGCGAGCATCTTCTCGATGAGGCCGCGGCCGCGCTCGAGCATCGGCGCATCGACGTCCCGAACCCGGACCGTGAAACCGGATTGGGCGCACGTTTGCGCGATCCCGCTGCCCATGTTGCCGGCGCCGATGACGGCGATCACCGCGGGCGGTCGGACCGATGGGATCTCCATGAACGAAGGTGCCTCTGGCCCGCGTCAGGAATGGGGTGTATTTACAGTTCGGGCCGTCTCGCCTCGGAAGGAGCTCGGGGCCCGGCATCGGCGCCGAGGGCCGCACCTCCGGTGGGTATCGGGGGTCGGGCCGCGCGTCCTCCACAAGTTAAGGGGGGCGGCGCTCCGGGGGTACGATGGCCACCTTAGAGGACGAGCGGGCAGCGGACGCCGCGCTCGAGACCGAAGCGCAGCTCGTCTTGACGCTGGGGGGATACGCGCTCGAGCTCGCCGGTGCCCGGCTCGTCACGAACGAGCACGTAGCCGTCCCCCGGTTCAACTTCGTGCAGGAGCTCGGCATCGCACGGGAGCGCCAGACGGCGTTCTTCGAGCGCGCGCTGGATCACTACTTCCAGCGCGCCCTCCGTCCGACCTTCCGCGTCCCCGTTCCCGTCCCCGCGTACCTGGACACCAACCTGCGCCGGCTCGGGTTCCAAGCCCGGCCCGAGCCCCTGACGGTCCTCGTGGGGGAGCCCCGGGCAACGCGCGCGAGTCGAGGACCGACCCGGGTGCGGATCGCGAAGGAGTCCGAACTCGACCGGGTGGCCGCGTTCTGGACCTCCGAGCGAGAGCGACCCGAGTTCGCCGCGGCCCTATCGGTCGCGATCCACCACCCGAACCCGCACGAGCGCCTGGTTCCGGTCCTGGCCGAGCTCTCCGGCGCGCCGGTCGGCGCCGCCCTCCTCTATCGCTACCGGAACATGGCCGGGATCTTCGGGGTCACGACGCAGCCCGAGGCACGGGGACGTGGCGTGGCCAGCGATCTCACCGGCTGGGTCGTGGCGGAGGAAATCGCCGGGCCTGGCTGCCCGTACTTCGTCCTCGCCGATTCCGCCCGACTGGAAGAGCGGCTCGTGACCCTCGGTTTCCATCCCGTTCGCACCTTCCGCGAGTACGAGCTCGCGTCGGAGATCTCCCTCGCATTGCCCTCCCCCGGGGCTCCCGGAACTCCTCGATGGAGGCCCCCGCGTGCTCCGCCAACGGTCACTCGTTCGGACGGCGCAGGCTCTCGAGCTTGAGTCGCTGCTCGAGCGAGGCGATCGTACGGATGGTCGGGATCACCGTGTCCGCGTTGAGGGAGATCGAGTCGATCCCCTGACGGACCAGGAACTCGGCGAACTCGGGGTAGACGCTCGGGCCCTGCCCGCAGATCCCCACGGTCCGACCCTCGGCGTGGGCCCCCTCGATCAGGAGCTCGATCGCGCGCAGCACCGCCGGGTCGCGCTCGTCGAAGTATCCCATCCGGCCCAGCGTCTCCGAATCGCGGTCGGCCCCGAGCACGAGTTGAGTAAGGTCGTTCGAGCCGATGGAGAACCCATCGCAATGCTTGGAGAACTCGCGAGCGAGGAGGACGGTGGACGGGACCTCCGCCATCAGATAGAGCTGGAAGTCCCGGGACCGCCGCAGGCCGGCCTCGCGCATCATCGTCGCGATCTCTTCGAGCTCCCAGGTGTTCCGGACGAACGGCAGCATCACATGGGCGTTCTTCAAACCCATCTCGGTCCGGATGCGATGGATCGCCTCGAGCTCGCACAGGAACGCCGGTCGGTAGACCGGCGAGATGTACCGAGAGCAGCCGCGCCAGCCGATCATCGGGTTCTCTTCGACCGGTTCGTAGGCCTCTCCGCCGGGCATCCCGCGGTACTCGTTCGTCTTGAAGTCGGAGGTCCGGATGATCACCGGGCGCGGGTAGAACGCCTGGCAGACCTTGGCGAGCCCGTCGGCGAGCCGGCGGACGAGCTCCTCCTTGCGGCCCTCCTTCAGGAGCTTGAGCGGGTGCTCGCGAACGTGGGCCGTGAAGATGAACTCGATGCGCAACAGGCCGACGCCATTCACCGGGAGCTGAGCGTACTCCGCCGCCTTTTCCGGTACGCCGACGTTCACGTAGATCTTCGTGGCGGTGACGGGAGAGGCGTGTCCTCCCATGCCCAGCACGCTCGCCGCCGGTGTCGGAGCCGGGGCGGCGCGCCGCCCGCGGTAGACCTGACCGGTCTTTCCGTCCACCGTGACCTCGGTCCCGTCGACGATCGTGTGGGTCGCGGTCCGCGTCCCGACGACGCACGGGACACCGAGCTCGCGCGAGACGATGGCTGCGTGACAGGTCATCCCGCCCTCGTCCGTGACGATCGCGGCCGCATGGGCCATCGCGGGCACCATGTCCGGCGTCGTCATCGACGTGACGAGCACCTCACCGGGGCGTAGCTTCTCCATGTCGGCCGCGCCCTGGAGGATCCGCGCGACGCCGCTCGCGACCCCGGGGCTCGCTCCGAATCCGCGCAGGATCGCGGCCTCGGGCTCGGGTGCGGCCTCGATCGGAGCGGCTTGCGCCTGGCCGGGGGAGGGAGCCTTTGCGGCTCCCGCGCTCCGGGCCTCCTTGTTCGGTATCGTGGTCACGGGACGGGCTTGGACAATATAGAGAGCGTGGGCGTCGGCGCACCACTCCACATCCATCGGCCGCCGATAGTGCGACTCGATGACGCGGGCGAGCGACGCGAGCCGGAGGATCCGCTCGTCCGAGAGCTTTTGCACGTTCTGCTCGGCGGCCGGGATCGCCTCGTGCCGGTTCCCGCCCCCCTCCGCGCGGACGATGCGCACGCGCTGTTCGGAGATCAGTTTCTGGACCACCTGCTGGCTGATGCCGTCGATGACGTAGTGGTCGGGCGTGACCTCGCCGCCGACGATCGCTTCCCCGAGGCCCCAGCCGGCCTCGATGATCATGTGGTTCTCACCGGTGTTCGGGTCCCGGGTGAACAGGATCCCGCTGACAGTGGATTCGACCATCTTCTGGATGAGCACCGCGAGCTTCACGTCGGCGTGCTCGAAGCCCTTCCGACCGCGGTAGGAGATGACACGCGGGGTGAAGACCGAGCTCCAGCAGCGGCGGATCGCATCCAGGATCGCTTCCGTACCCCCCACGTTGAGATACGTGTCCTGGAGTCCGGCGAACGACGCGCCTTCGAGATCCTCCGCGGTGGCGCTCGAGCGGACGGCAGAGAAGCGCACGAGGTGCTCGCGGGCGAACGACTCGTACGCCTCCACGATCTCCCGGCGGAGTTCCGGGGGGAACTCGGTCCGGTCGAACGCCGCGCGGATGCGTTGGGATGCGGTCTCCACGCTGTCCGACTTCGACACGTCGAGCTGACCGAGCGCCGTCGCGATCTCCTTGCGCAAGGTCGGGATCGCCACGAAGCTGGAGTACGCGTCGGTCGTCACCACGAACCCCGGGGGTACCGGAAGCCCTTCGCGGACCACCTCCCCGAGCTTGCTCGCTTTGCCCCCGACGAGCGCGTGGTCGCGCTCGGAGACGTCCGCGAGCGCGACGATGTTCCTCATACATCCTCCGTGGGGTCGGCCCGTACGAACTGGAAGGCGACGAGGTCGTCCTGCGGGGAATACGGGTGCACGACGTGCTGATCGATCAAGCTCCAGTGGGCGCGACCGCCGATGCGATTCACCAGATCCTCCGCGCGCACGTCCGCGCCTTCGCGGGCCGTCACTTCGTAGTAGTGTACGACTCCGCCGGGACGGACGATCGTTCCTACCGAGGGTAGATACTTAATCCCTTCGTGAGGGAGATTCAGGATGGCGCGATCGACGGGTCTCGCCGAGGAGAGAAAGGCGGCTACGTCGGCTTCGATGGGCTCCACTCGATCGGCGTAGGGGTAGCGCGAGAGGGTTGAGCGCAAGAGCGCGATCGCGGCGGGGTTGGAATCGACGGCCGTGATCCGACGCGCGCGGCCGTCTCGGGCGAGCGTGACGGCGAACGGTCCGATGCCGCAGCACAGGTCGTCCACCTCCTCGCCTGCTTCGACATCCTCCGCTACGCGCGCGTGCTCGCGGGCGAGGCGGGGAGAGAAGTAGGCCCGTTCCAGATCGATGTCGAAGGCGATCCCGTTCTCCCGATGGATCGTCCGGAAATCCCCCGCGCCGGCAAGCGGGACCAGCCGTCGACGCCGCTCCGTCCCGTGGACCCCGTGGTCCGCCCCGACGATCCGAGCCCCGGGAACGAATCGCAAGAGCGCCTCTCCGATGTCGGGGCCCCACCTCTCCAATTCGGGAGGAATGCGGATCAGCACGACATCTCCGACGATATCGAACGAGCGAGGCAGGAGCTCCCGCTCGGTCGCAGGCAGCTGGACGAGGTCGCGGTATTCGCGCGCGTGAGGCACCGTGAACGGCTCGAACTCTCTCTCGCTCGCCTCGCCGAACCCCGAGGGGATCTCGGCGCCCTCGACGACCGGTAGAACGATCCACTCCCCGTCGCGCAGAATGCGCAGATCCATGCGCAACGCCCCGAGACGCATGAGCTCGAGGCGCGCCTGCTCGCCGTGGATGCGAGGGACGACGAGCGCCCGGCTCTTCATTCAGGTCGACCGTCCGGCCCGTCGAAGAGCAGCGGCAACACTTCGCGGCCGGCGAGGGTGCCCAGGGCGCCTCGAGCCGCGCTCGCCTCACCGAACTTCGGTCGCTCAGGTCCTCCCGGAGCGGGGGTGATCCCGGCCCCGAAGAGGAGCAACGGCACCGGGTCGTCCGAGTGGCCCTTCAGAACGACGGGAGTCGCATGATCCGCCGTGACAGCGATCCGAACGTGCCGTAGATCGAGCCCGTCGAGGAAGGGCCCGAAGAACGATCGATCGATCGCCTCGATGATCTCCTGCTTGAGCCGACCGTCTCCGTCGTGGCCGGGCTCGTCGGGACCCTTGAGGTGCACGTACACGAAGGGGAATGCGTCGAGGGCGGCCCGCGTCGCGGCCGCACGCTCTCGGTACCCCTCGTCCCGGTCGAGCCCCATCGGTCCGAGGTACCGATCTTCGAGGTGGAGGACGCGTGCGATCCCCCGCTCCACTGGCATCTCCGTGACGGCAGCTCCCGCTCGGCCGTACTTCGCGGAGAACGTCGGCGGCGGAGTCGATGCGAGGGACCCTGCGTTCCGCACGAGGAGACCGTTGGCGACCTTGGCCCCGGCTCGGGCGCGTCGCGTGTTGACCGGATCGTCGGCGAGCGCCGCTCGGGCACGTTCCAGGAACAGATTCGTCGCGCGAGCCGTTCGCACCGCTTCGGGGGACCCGTCGAGGGGCTCGACGCTCGGCACATGAAGGTCGGTGGCCTTTCGCGCCTGGCCCATGCCCCCAATCTTCTCGTAGAAGGGATCCGCGTTGGAGACATCGGCCGAGAGGGGACCGACGCGGGTCGATCTCAACCAGAGCACTCCCCGGTGCCCGACGGTCGCGTGAACTTCGGCCCGGATCCCCTCCGTGGCCAACAGGTCCCGAGCGGTGAGCATTCGGGCGAGCTCGATCGCCTCCAGCGTGGCGAGCGACCGGCCGACTCGGGAATCCAGGATCCGCCCGTCCGGGCCGAGGGTTGCAAAGTTCAGGCGGAACGCCACGTCCCCCGGTGCGAGGTCGATGCCGGCCCCTTCGGCCTCGAGGACGCCGCGCCCGGGGGAGTCGCGTACCGGATCGTACCCGAGGAGCGCGAAGACCCCCGCGTCGGACTCGGGTGCGATCCCGGGACCGAGCACCACGACCTGGCCCAGCTGGCCGATCGTGCACGCGTGATCGAGCTGCGGCGTGAACGCCGACTCGGTCGGAGTACGACCGCCGTTCTCGGGAATCGGGCGGTCGGCAAGGCCGTCCAGGATCACGAGCGCGTAGCGGATGGAGGAAATCCGTGCGAGGGGATCTGCTTCCTGCATCGTCTTAATAAACGCACGGCGGACTATCGTGCCGTTCCGTGCAGCCGGGTCGCGCCGTTAAGAGTTTCCTGAGAACCCGTCTGGGGTTCATCCTCCTCATTCTCCTCGCAATCGCCGTCGTCGTCGTCACGTACACGTACATCGGCGGCCCGCTGCTCGCCATCGTTGCGATGCTCGTCTTCGGGCTCGGTCTCCCGATCTGGGTCGGAACGAGCCGCCCCCGCACCCTCGCGATCATGGGAATCGTGATCCTCGTCGTGAGCGCCCCGATCATCACGGTCATCGAGACCGGCGCGATCCTGACCCCGACCTCGGCCGCATCTTCCTCCACCAACCTACCGCACGGCAACGGAGGAGCCGTCCTCCAGAACGCCGCTGTCTCGCCGTTCGTTTCGGCCTCCGGCTCGACGTTCACCTGGAACGTATCGCTCTACCCGAAGTACCTCCCGCCTCAATCGAGCCGTGCGTT
>Ga0307373_10004954_pt1 | contig 22079 bp, 26 predicted proteins | sample OX2MG_FD_202534 | JGI IMG/M metagenome (GOLD analysis project Ga0307373, IMG submission 202534) | Soil microbial communities from Risofladan, Vaasa, Finland - OX-2 | ecosystem: Environmental > Terrestrial > Soil > Coastal area > Acid sulfate soil | place: Finland: Risofladan, Vaasa | collected... | reverse complement strand
TTGCGAACGCGATCTTGCACAGCGAATCCGGCAAACCTGGCGGGCTGGTGACCGTCCAGGTCAGCCGGTGGCTGCTCGGGGTGCGGATAGCCGTCACCGACCAGGGATCGGTGCGGCATCCCGTCATACGCGACGGTGAGCCCTCCCGCGAACTAGCGGAAAGCGGCAGCGGCCTGTACATGGTCCGCCAGCTAGCCGCCGAACTCGACTGGCACGACGATGCCTCCGGCCGCACCGTCCACGCCACCCTGGGCGCGCGTCCACCCGGTCAGCGCGGCCTGCCGGACCATCAAGGGAGTGGGCGACTCCGGCTTCCCCAGTCCGCATGAGGATGCCGTCGGCCAGACCGTGAAGGAGCGCGCGCCGGAGTGGAACCACGACCCCGGCACGGGCGCCCCTTCTCGCTGTCCGGCGTGCGCTGGCCCGTGACTGGTGCCGCCAGCGTCATCACCCATCGCCGAGCGGAGGACGGCGGCCGCTGGGAGGAGATCTTGACGCCGCGCCGCGACCAGGCCGCCGTGGCCTGACTTCGCTCCCCGCAAGACCTGACCTTTCAGTTACCCCCGTCTGTCGCGCGCTCCCCCGATGGCCGGAGGCGGCAGGGCGCAGCCGCCGCCGGCTAGCGACCTCGTTCGGTGCGGGTGGTGTGTTCGATGAGGTCGGCGACGGCTTGGCGGGCGGCGGGGGTGAGGGCGGCGAGGGCGCGGAGTTGTGCGCTGGTGACACCGGAGTCGCGCATGAGGGCCAGCAGTTCGACTTGCTCACGGAGCTGCCCGGCCTGTTCCTGGTCGTAGTCGTCGAAGAAGAAGGCGGGGGGGACGCCGAAGGTGGTGGCGAGGGCTTGGATGAGGCGCATCTGGGGGTTGGCGGCCTGGCCGTTGCGGAGTTTCCAGATGGTGGTGTGGGAGAACTCCTCGCCGGTGACCTTTTCGATGAGCGCGGCGACTTCGGCGTTGGAGTAGGGGCCGCGGCCTGCGGGGTGGGCTTGGTCGATGAGCCAGTTGACCTTGTCGGCGAGGGTGCGCTGGGGCTGCGCGGGCGTCTCGCCTGCGCGTGCAGCCTCAGCCATGACGGTCCTCCTCGCGGTGCCTGGTCATCATCTTAGATCAACACCCTATTCCCTGGCGAGATTCTCTGGTTGACAGGCGAGCCTGCTGGGCACTTATAGTGACAGCAACTCAGGTTGATAGTCATGGCTTAGGCGACATCTATGGATGATGTCTCGTGCGAGGTGGCCGTGGTGTGCGTGCCGATAACCTCGTCCACGTCATGCGACCAGCCGATATTCGTTGATCATGCCACCGACCTGAGCTTGTCTTCGGATGCGGTACAGGTCGAGATCGACCGGCTCGGGTAGCGGTTTCAGCGGCGCGGCGCCGTGCAGGGAGCGGTGCGTCCGGTGCTGATTGTGGTGGGTCTCGTACTGGCGCAAGATCTGCCGCAGGTGGGCCTGGTTCCAGACGAGGGTGCGGTCCAGGAGCTCGCGTCGGCATCCGCCGATCCAGCGTTCGATGATCGCGTTCATGCGGGGCGTCTGGATGTTGCAGAGCACGGTCCGGATCCCGGCGTCGGCGAGGACGGTGTCGAAGGCGGTGGTGAAGTTTGATCCGCGGTCGCGGATCATGAACTTGACCCGGTCCGCCTGCTGGCCAAGATCCATCATCAGGTTGCGGGCCTGCTGGGTGGTCCATTCTCCGGTGGGATGGAGGGTGATGCCGAGGATTCGGATACGCCGGGTCGCGTGCTCGATCACGGCTAGGACGCCGGCCTGCGTGCCGTCGAGCAGGTCGACGGTGAAGAAGTCGCACGCCAGGATGGCCTCGGCCTGGGAGCGCAGGAATTGTGACCAGGCCAGCCCGGTCTGCCGTCGGCCGGGATCGATGCCGCTGGCCTTGAGGATCTCCCACACGGTGGACGCTGCGACCTTTATGCCGAGTCCGGCCAGTTCGCCGTGGACCCTGCGATACCCCAGCCGGGGTTCTCACGAGCCAGCCGCCGGACCAGTGCCCGGATGTTGCGCCGGGTCGCTGGCCGCCCGGTCCTGCCGCGCTTGGATCTGGCGGCCCAGCGGCGGTGGACGATGTCGCGGTGCCAGCGCACGATCGTGTCCGGGGTAATCAGCAGCCGCAGTCCCTGGCGCCGCGCTTTCGGTATGACGCCGAGCAGGGCAGCGAGCAGTGCCCGGTCCGCCCAGTTCAGCTTCGGTCGCCGCGGCCGCCGGCGCTGCAGCACGCTGAGCTGGTGGCGCAGGATCAAGATCTCCGCGGTCTTCCATATCTCCTCCCGCCGCGACAGCCGCAACCCCGCGGCGACCCGCGTAATCAGGAGGAATACGAACCGCAGGCACATGATCGGTGATCATCACGGCCGGACGGCCAAAGAGCAACCCCGCTGGTCAGAGCCGTGGACGAGATTCCCGGCACGCACAGGCCCTCTCATGGATCAACCAGGTGGAGCGATGGTTTGCTGAATTGCAGCGGCGATGCCTGGAGCGCGGGGTGTTCTGCTCGCTCGACGAGCTCACCACCGCACTCGAAGACTGGATCAAGCTCTGGAACGAAGCCGCCCGGCCCTTCACCTGGACCAAGACCCCCGACCAGATCATCGACCGCATCTGCCGCTACTGCTCACGCATCTCCGAACCGGCGCACTAGCCAGGAGCGGGCACTGGGCCATGCCGTGAACGTGATCACAACTGCGGCGAGGGAAACCTGCTCGAACATCTCAGACGGCACGTCGATGGCGGGCGCGCTCGATGCTGCAGCGTCCGGCTGATCAGCCGGTCGATAGAGCGACAGGCTCAGTGTCGTGCGCTGATCGGCCAGCGCTCCATCACCCGGCACCCGCGCGCCGCGTAGATGGCGCTCCACATGTTCGTTGCTCCGCAGGCATGGTTCGGGACGATCCGCACGAGGTCGCCAACCCGGAGCGTATCTGCGCCGGGACCGGTCAGGTAACCGTGCTCTTCGTTTCCCTCGGAGAAGACGACGTCCGCCAGCGGCGTGCCGTTCGGCGTGCACGCGATGCCCAGCGATCCGGCGGTCGCGATCGCATCCGAGCTCATCGCCTTGATACCAGCATCGATGATCGCCCGGCCGGGCCGCTGCCTGCTCACCACGCTCGCCAGCACGGTGAGAGCGCAGTCCTGGACCGTTGCACTGCCCAGCCGTACTTGGTTGGCGTCGTAGTAGACGTACGTCCCAGGACGTGCCTCTGTCACGCCGTCAACGAATGGGGCTGAGGTGGCGCCGGGCGTCGAGCCTACCGACACGACCTCGATCTCGAACCCGGCTTGCCGTAGTGTCGTGGCGACCGAGACGAGCAGCCCGCCTGCGGAGCGCCCGGCCTGTTCGAGCGCGGCCCTGTCTCCGGCGTACCCGCCCAGCTGGCCTTCGTGGGTCAGGACACCCCGCAGCCGAAGCCCCGGGAGCATTGCGATCTGCCTGGCGCGCACTGCGGCGTTCTCAGGTTCCACGCCGGCGCGTGCGTGACCGGTATTCACCTCGAGGGCAAAGGGCACGGTCACGCCAGTGGCCACAGCCGCCCGGGCGAGCGGCTCGGCGGCCTCAAGGGAGTCCAGCGCGACGGTTAGCGTGCCGGAGGCCGCAATCGATACCACGAACTCGACCTTGCGCGGACCGACCGGCTGATGTGCCCAGAGCAGATCGGTGACACCTTTCTCATGCAGCCAGGCGACCTCGGCCGGCGTGGAGCATGTGAACCCGATCGCCCCGGCTGAGAGCTGGCGACGCGCGACGTCCCAGCACTTGGACGTCTTCACGTGCGGGCGCAACGAGATTCCCTTGTCGGCATACCTCTTCGCCATTGTCGCGATGTTGCGTTCCAGCCGATCGACATCCACCACCAGGGCCGGGGTGCAAAGCTGGTCGAGACGGGTATCGAGCGGCCGCACCGGCGTCCCGGTCTCGCTCACCGCCCAGCCAATCCAAGTTCTGGGCGGGGATCGCCGTCCAACAGCCAATCGACTGTCTCCTGCTTGATTGCGGGAAGACCCGCCGGGCTCATCGCAGCCACCTCTCGGATACCCGCGCTGGCCTCGCTGGGCGTCCAGAGCGGGAAGTCGGATGCGAACAGCAGCTTGGGCGCCACGTTCCACTCCTGCGCACGGGCTAGTGCGAGGTATCCATCCAGCGGCCGCGCCCAAGCCGCCGATACGTCGCCGAAGACATTGCGGTTCTTGCGCAGCGTGACAATCGTCTCGCGCTGCCACGGGTGGCCGAGATGGGCAATGATCTGGATCAGGTCCGGATGCCGTCGGGCGACCTCGTCCACCACGAGTGGATTGCTGAATTCCAGCCGGCCTTCCGGGCTAGGCGTCGCCCCCATGTGCCACAGCACAATGAGGCCAGCTTGTGCCGCAGCTCGGTAGAACGGGTCGTACGCACTGTCGCGTGGATCGAAGTGAGCCAGCACCGGGTATAGCTTGATGCCGCCCAGGCCACGCGCGATTCCGTCCGCGAGCTGGTCGAACACATCGTCGTCGGTCGGATCCAGCGCCATGAACCCGACGGTTGGGGTCTCGGTGCTGGCGCAGAACCACTCTACATATTCGTTCGGGGTGATCACTCCGGCGCGCGTGGCCCGCATTCCGAAGACGAAGGCGAGGTTCACGCCCGCTTTGGCCATGGCTTCGTCGTACTGGGCGGGTGATGGATCAGGCGTTCCGCCTCATGGCCGGGAAGCCGATCGTCCAGGACAGCAACACGGTACGGGTGTGGTTCAGCGGGAACATCAGCCAGGCGGGCAACCCGCCCTCCCTGACGCAGGGCTATGGTTCGGCCTTCGAGTCAGGCTTCCTCAAGCTGTGGGGCCTGTCGTGAATTCCGGCCCAGTCCGCACGCGGCCTATGGGAGATGGGCGGCCGGGATGAGGGATGCTGGAGCCGAGGCGGCTGAACCTGGCCTGGATCAGTCACCGGGCCCGGTCCTGCTGGATGCGAGCCACTTCACCAAGTCGTTCGGGTCCACCAGGGCGCTTGTGCACGGCGATCTTCTCGTGCGGGCGGGTGAGATCCACGCGCTGGTGGGCCACAACGGATCAGGCAAGTCCACCTTTATCAGGACCCTGGCCGGCTACCACGATCCCGATGCTGGCCGGCTGACGGTCCGGGACCAGGATGTGCCGCTTCCCATCCGCCCCGGAGGCTCTGCCAGCCTGGGCCTTGCCTTCATCCATCAGGATCTCGGGCTTATCGACTCGCTGTCCGTCCTGGAGAACATGTGCCTGACCCGCCTGGCGACATGCCGTGTTACTCCCCTGATCCAGTGGCGGCGTGAGCGCCTGGCCGCCGAGCGCGATCTGCGCCAGCTCGGGGCGGAGCTGCCGCTGGACAAGCCAGTAGGCAGCCTGCGCCAGGTGGACCGGGCGCTGGTGGCGACCGCGCGCGCATTCGCCGCGCTGGGCAACGAGGCCGGTCGGGTGCTGTTCTGTGACGAGCTCACGGGATATCTGGCCAAGAAGGAGGTCGCCGAGCTCTACGGTGCGATGCGGCAGCTCACCGCAAGGGGAGACGCCGTGGTGCTGGTCTCTCACGACCTTACTGAGGTGCTCGAGCTGGCTGATGTAGTAACCGTGCTGCGCAACGGTGCCACGATTGCGACCAGGCGGACGAGCGACATCAGCCTGGACGAGCTCAGTTCCCTCTTGGTCGGTGAATCGGTTACGGCCCCTCAGCTGGCGGAGGCGCAGGTGGCGCCCGCATCGCAGGCCGGCGCTGTGGCAGGCCAGCCGCTGAGGGTCACCGGGCTTACCGCCGAGCGGGTCAACGAGGTGGCGTTCGAGGTCGCTCCGGGCGAGATCGTGGGTCTCACAGGCCTGGTCGGCTCGGGGCATGAGGAGACGGTCGAGGTGCTGGCTGGTGCCCGCCCTGCCATCGTCGGCAGTGTCTCCGTGGGCGCTGAGACTTGGCAACTGCCGGGGCTGACAACGCGCGGGGCGATGCGCCGGGGGGTGGGGTGGGTCCCGCCCGACCGGCTTGCCCAGGGACTGATCGGCAGCTTGCCGGCCCAGGAAAACCTGCCGATGCTGGTCCTCAGCAGATTCTTCCGTCATGGCCTGATCCGCTGGCCAGAGGTCAGGCGCCACACCAGGGAAACGGCGGTTGCGCTGACCGTGTCGCCGCCCGATCCCCGCCTGGCCGTGCAGGCACTCTCGGGTGGGAACCAGCAGAAGCAACTGCTCGGCAAGGTGCTGGAACTGTCGCCGCGGTTGTTGCTGCTCAGTGAGCCGACTCGCGGTGTGGACGTCGCCGCGCGGTCGGTTCTGTGGCGGCTGGTCCAAGCGGGAGCACCTCGCCGGTACACCGTGTGGACATCCACCGACTTCGATGAGCTGGCCTCCGTCTGTGACCGGGTCATCGTGTTCAGCCGGGGCCGGGTGTCCGTTCAGCTCAGCCGGGAGTCGCTGAGCGTCGAGGCGATTGCACGGGCATGCCTGGTCGCCTAGCGGCTGGACCGGGCCATGACAAGGCGCCGGCGGCCAGCAAATCTTCCTTCCGCCATCTTCGTGAGGTGCAATACGTGAGCGCTCATTGGGCGGGTCGGCTGATACTCCCCATAGTCTGGCTCGCCGTCATCATTCTCTTCGGCGTGCTGGAGCCGTCAACCTTCCTGACGCTCAGCAATTTCGCCAGCATGTTCGCCTCACAGGCGAGCCTGCTCGTGATTGCTCTGGGGCTGATCATCCCCTTGACTGCTGGCGATTACGACCTGTCGATTGCGTCCGTCGCGGGCTTCAGCGCGATGATCGTCGCCGTTCTGAACGTGAACCATCACTGGCCGATCGTTCCCGCCATCATAGTGGCGATGCTGGCGTGCCTGGCCGTAGGTGTGCTCAACGCGGTAGTGGTGGTCGCGCTAGGCGTGGAGAGCATCGTGGCGACACTCGGCATGGGCACGCTGCTGGGCGGGATCGTGCTGCTCATCAGCAATTCCACCGCGATCAGCGGTATCGCCAACTCACTGTCGAATGCCGTCGTGTCGCACAGCTTCCTCGGGATTCCGCTGGAGTTCTACTACGGTCTTGCGCTGTGTGCCTTGCTGGGCTACTACCTTGCTTTCGTGCCCTCGGGACGTCGGCTGCTCTATGTAGGCCGCTCGCGTGAGGTGGCCAGGCTCAGCGGTATCAGAGTCGGCAGGTGCCGGGCGGGAGCACTTGTGGCCTCAGCCCTGTTCGGCGGCATCGCCGGGCTGCTCATCGCCGGCACCACCGGGTCGGCTGATCCGTCCTCGTTCACCGCGCTGCTGCTGCCGGGCTTCGCGGCGGCTTTCCTGGGGGCGACCACGATCGTTCCTGGGAAGTTCACGCCGGCGGGCGTGCTGGTCGCCGTCTATTTCCTGGTGACCGGAATCACCGGCCTGGAACTCCTCGGCGCCCAGACCTACGTTCAGGATGTCTTCTACGGAGCGGCGCTGATCATCTCGGTGGCGCTGGCGGAACTCAGCGCGGGCCGACGCCCGAGCCTGCGCTTGCTGTGGCGCTAACAGTAAGCATGTCGGCGAAGGAGGCAAAGACACTGAGCAACGAGGATTACGACCTCATCGTAAGGAATGGGCTGGTGGTCACCGAACGCCGGACCCTGCCCGGCGATGTGGCAATCAGCGGCGGGCAGATTACGCGCATCGGGCGTGGCATCCGGGGCCGGGGCCGGACGGAACTGGACGCGGAAGGCTGCTACGTGGTGCCCGGGGGGGTGGACGTGCACACCCACTTCGGTAACAAGGCGCCCCTCGACGACCTGGAAACCGCCGATGACTGGGAATCAGGCAGCAGGGCGGCCGCGGCTGGCGGCGTGACGACCGCAGTGAATTACGCATTCCAGCAGCCAGGCGTGTCCTTGCAGGACACGGTCAGGGAAGAAGTAAGGCGTGCAAGCGCGCAGTCGCTGATCGATTACGCCGTTCACCCCGTCATCCTGGACATGCGTGACGGTGCGAGTGCAGCGGAGATCGGGATACTCGCCCGAGAGGGCTTTACCAGCGTGAAGGTGTTCACTGGGCCGACGGGGATCGCCTTGGCGGATGCGGACCTGATCACCGTGCTCAGCGCCGCAGCCACCGCAGGCTCGCTGGTGGCAGTGCATCCTGAGGACATAGCCCTCAGTTCTTTTCTGCGCCAGCGTGCCGAAGCTGCCCAGTCCGGCGCCGGCCCGCAGGACTGGAGCATCAGTACCTGGCGCGCCTCGAATCCCCCCGCGGTGGAGGCACTAGCTGTGGAACGGGTTGCCGGATACGCCCGAGAGGTCGCGGCCACGGTCTACTTCGTCCATATATCCTCGGCCCAGGCGCTGCGCGCAGTGATAGCGGCCCGGCGGCAGGGAAACTCTGCCTTCTGCGAGACCCGTCCCGCATACTTGTTTCTGGACGAATCCCGATACGACACAGATGAAGATGACGCTGCGCTGGCCGTGTGTCTGCCGCCGCTGCGGGCCAGGGAAGAACAGTCAGCCCTGTGGGATGGGCTCCGCGCCGGTCACATTCAGACAGTTGGCAGTGACCACACGGCCCGGATGGCCTGGGAAAAACTGGAAGCACTCCGCAGGAGCCAGCCTGTGCCAGCGGGGTTCGGTGGCGTGCAGATCTCTTTCCCGCTGCTCTTCGGCGCTGGGGTACTCGCCGGGCGCCTGAGCATACGGGACTTCGTCCGGGTGAGTTCCTCCAATCCCAGCAAGCTGTTCGGGCTGTGGCCGAAGAAGGGGCGGATCGGGCTTGGCGGCGATGGAGACCTGGTCGTGCTGGACCCCAGGCAGCCTGTGACGGTCGGCCATGCCATGCTCGAATCCCGCAGTGACTTCGATGTCTACGCGGGGCTGGCAGCATCCGGCTGGCCCGTAGCCACGATCTCCAGAGGAGAAGTGATCTGGCAGGAAGGGGTGGTACGCGGGCAAGCCGGGCGAGGGCAGCTGCAGAAACGTTCCCCGGTCGAGTATGCGGCGTTGTCCCTGCGCAATTGGTGATCCAGAGGCGCAAGCCCGTGGGGCAGGGCAGGCCCTGGCCTGTGGTGGGTCAGAACTCGCGCTGACCATCTGACCCGGGCCTCTATCCTCGGCGGTCGTGCTCATCCGCCGTCTACCTGTCCATGGTGCGGGAGATGATCGGCCCGGGCCACCAAGGCCAGTGCGCCCAGATCAGCGTTCGATCCGCGCAGCCCGGCTGCGCGTAGCGAGCGGCGGGAGACCCGCTGCCCGGCGGCACCGAATTGGGCTGCTACTGCCTGAGCTTCGGCGAGCTGTTCAGGACTGATCGTTCGACCGATAGATCTATTGGCCGGGTCCTGGTCCTGATGGACCGCCCGTGATTCCGGATCGGCCGGGGACACCTCCGTCGGCTCACCCTGGCTTCTGGCGTCGGCGTGGATCAGGTGGGCGAGGGCGGCGCCCATGCCCAGGACGAGGACGGGCAGGCAGGCGACGGCCGTCGTGATACCCCAGGGGGCGCGGGTGGCATGGGCCTGGGTGAGCAGGTGGTAGGCGACCTGCCCGGCCATGCCCAGAGCCAGCGATCCGATGGCGGACCGGCGGGCGAACCGGCGGGTCCGCGGGGATGCGGCGGCGGGGGAGAGCCAGGCGCGCAAGGCGTAGGCGGCGTAGGCCTCGACGCCGATGGGAAGAGTGATTGCGGTGTCCAGGTGCAGGGAGCCCCAGATGCCCGGCAGTGGGTGCACCTCGCCGAAGCCGGTGAGCCGGCCGATGCCAACCCACCCCGACCACACGGCGACCGTGGCGGGCAGGGCCAGGAAGAGCAGCGGCCAGGACCGCAGGGGACGGCCGTGCCCCGCGTTATCCACCAGCCGAGGCTGACCTGCTGGTACCGGGAGACGGCCCTGCCCGGACGAGGCCGGTCCAGTGCCCATATCGTCTGCTGCCGCCCGGGCCAGGTGGATGCCGTTCGTCCCTGACTCTGTCAGCCCGGTGATGCGTACTCCGTCGGCTCGGGTCATCGCCCGGCCTCCGCGGATCCTGCCTGCGGCCAGCCCGCCTGCGGTGGATGATCTCGCCTCGGAACGTCTGCGGACTGCGGTGAAGCTCCCGGCTGTGGGCTTGCTCTCCTCGCCGCGAGGGTGTGAGGTTCCAGAACTCGGCCACCAGCCTTGACCTGGGCTTCTATGCGGCCCGCTCATATTCGCTGATCCGGAATTGGCGCGGCGCAGCACGGCGACCTCATGACGCAGCACCAGCAGTTCGGCATCTTTCGAAGCCGGCGAACGGCCGAGCAGGACCAGCCAGCCGCAGAGCCGGACGAAGATGAGATAGAGCAGTCGGATGGACACGGCTGATCATGATGCCCTACGGCCGGTCCTGGCCATCGCTGCAGCTCACACGCCAGGCAGACTTCTGGCACCCCACAGGCGCGGCTGGTGGTGCTGCAGCACGGCGAGCTGGTGGCGCAGGATCAAGATCTCTGCGGTCTTCCAGGTCTCCTCACGCCGGGACAGCCCCAGCCACACGGCTAGTCGCGTGATCAGGAGGAACACGAACCGCAGGCACATGATCGGTGATCATCACGGCCGGACGACTGTGAGTGCAACTCTGCTGGTCAGAGCCATGGACGGGATTCTCGGCACGCACAGGGTGAAGAGACCATGGGCGGCCTGTTCAGCTCGACCAAGGACCAGAACGCCCGACCTGCAGAAGCGTGCAGCCTCACAGAGCGAGAATGCAGGGATCTGATGGGTCACGGGGGCGCTTGCGTGAGTCGAAGCCGCTTCTGGATCCCGTCGGCGTTTAGCTGGCCTGCGGCCACGGACATGGCCAGATCGAACGCTTCGTCGTCGGTCAGGTCCAGGGCATAGCCGTTGATTCGCAAGAACACCACGGTGGCCAGCAGGGCGAGTCGCTTGTTGCCGTCGACGAGCGCGTGATTGCAGGCCAGCGAGTGCATAAGCGCGGCTGCCTTTCCGGCCAGCGTCGGATACGCCTCCTGGCCAAAGAGGCTGGCCTGCGGGCGGTGACAGGCTGAATCGAGCAGGCCAAGATCCCGGACGGGGCCGGCTCCCAGCGCGTTCACCAGGTCCAGCAGATCCTCCAGGCTGAGGTATTCGGTGCCCGGAGCCGGATCAGTCACGCGTGGCCGAGCCTGTCCAGAACCTCACCCCATCGGTCGAGCATTTCGGCAGTGGCCTCGCGCACGCGATCGGTGTGCGCGAGGTCGCGGGCGCTGCGCCGGATCGCTCGCAGAGCTGCCTCGTGGAGGGAGACGTGCTCCGCCTCTGCCAGGGCCTTCAGCAGTGCGCTGTCTTCGTCGTCAAGCCGCAGATTCATGGCCATGAGAATATGGTACCAAAGTGGTACTACGTCGAATCCCGGCCCGCTAAGCCCGGCCCTCATAGGGTCAGAAGATGAAGTCGCAGTGCAACCCTCGGTGTGCCCGGCCGGGTGTTTGACGGCGCGTCGGGCCACTGCCTTCGGGCCGGAAGCGGGGGAGAGGTTGCGGGGAGTGGCGAGGACCAGGCTTCCGGGGCCTGATGACCGGACGCGCGCCGGAGGGCGCACCTGTGACCTGGTGTACAGGGTTGACGCTGGTCAGGGCCTCATCTGCGGCTACGGCTGGTCCCCCGGCGGGGCTGGCAGCGGTACAGCACGGAAGTACCGCAACGCACGCGGACGGAGGTGGCCGCGCAGGGACGCGGGAGGACGGTGACCTGCAGGGATGGACACGGGTGGACGTCCTGCCGCCAGATGGCATGCAAGAGGTCAGCGGTTCGAGCCCGCTTATCTCCACTGGTCAGGCATAAAATTCGAACAGCCGGATCGCGAGTACAGCAGGAAAGTACCGCAACCGGGACCGCGTGGGCCGCCGCACATGTGTTCGGATCGGCATCTTCCCCGGCTAGGTCTGCTGGCAGGACACCGGGTTCCCCGCGGCGAAGCGGCGCTGGTCAGCCTGCCACCTGGGCAAATTCCCGCCGTACCGGTCCCGTGACCCCTGCCGCCTGGCCATCACCCGGCCCTCGTGGAGAGCCATTTCTGAGGGTGACTGTTGCCGCATTTGCAGGTAGTCGAGCCGCACTGGGTGTCCTGGCCGTGTGATCCACTTCACCATGGGCGCTGACGAGCTCGTAGGCATGCCGGTGGGAGATGACGGCGGCCATCGGCAACTGCCCGCCCGCCGAGTACGAACATCACACCTCGCACACCAGTCACTCGTAGCGTGACCCGTGTCCGCCACCCGGGGGGAATCTCAACCTGGCAAGGTCGGCTGGCCGGACGCTTGCCGCGGCTAGCCGCCCGGGCCTGTCAACCCAGTTGCGCTGCGCAAAACGGGGCAGATTGACCCGCCGGGAACCCTTCGTTCGGCAACGCCCGCCGTGCCGAGCGGTCTAACATGACCTCTCTCGACGGTTGGGGTCGGGGATAGCTGGCAAGGGGAGGACATAGCCAGTGGCTCGCCTGGCGATCGCGAAAGGCTTCCTGGCTGAATACGCGAAGCTCGACAAGGACGCGCGGCGCGCGGTAGAGGCCGTGGTCACCGAGTTCGCCCAGCGCCCGCACGCCTGGCGGTACCTGGAGAAGCCGCGGCAGGGCCTGGATGACCGGATCCGCTTGTTCCGGGTGAACAGCCTCTGGCGCGGTGTCGTGCTGGCTCCCGATACCGGTGACACGTACTGCCTGATCACGATCCTGCCGCATGACAAGGCCTATGCGTACGCTGCCGGTCACCGGTTCAGCGTCAACCAGGCGCTCGGCGTGCTGGAAGCCCGCGACGAGGAGACCATCCAGCAACTGCGGCCCTCCCCTCAGCCGGCCGCCAAGCCCGATGACAGGCGGCTGTTCGCGGATGTCACCGACGCGGGCCTGACCAGGCTCGGCGTCGACGCGCAGGTCCTTCCGGTGGTCCGGCTGCTGGCTAATGAGGCAGACCTGGAAAGGCTGCAGATGGCGTTGCCGGACGCTCAGTACGCCGCGCTTCATGCGCTGTCTTGCGGGATGACCGTGGATGAGGCCTGGGCTGAGGTTGCCCGGCTTTTTCCCGTCGGCGCACCGCCTGAGCAGGTAGACCAAGGTGACCTGGTCTCCGCGATGGAACGCAGCCCCGACCAGGTCACCTTCGTGTCCGGGCAGCAGGAACTGCCGCTCATCCTTGCCCACCCGTTCGCGGCGTGGCGCACGTTCTTGCACCCGGGCCAGCGCGAGATCGCCTACCGGCGAAGCTATGCTGGCCCGGCTCAGGTGACGGGCGGCCCTGGTACCGGCAAGACGGTTACCGTGCTGCACCGCGCGGCGTTCCTCGCCGCCCGCGCCGCGACGTCGCCCGAAGCCGGCCAGCCCGCGGCGGCAGGCCAGGTGTCCCGGCCAGGACCGGGTGGCGCGCAGATACTGCTCACTACCTTTAACGGCAATCTGGCCGAGGCCCTGCACGCCCAGCTTGGCCTGCTGATCCGGGACGCCGCCGTGCGCAGCCGGATCGAGGTGCTCAATGTGGACCGGCTGGCATACGGCGTCGTCAAGCAGGCTCGCGGTAACCCCGTCATCGCCGATGAGCGGGTGCTGCGCACCCGCTGGGCGGAGGCTGCCGCTGACGCCGGGCTGGCCTTCACCCCGGCATTCTTGAAGAACGAGTGGGAGCAGGTCATCCTGGCCCAGGACCTGCGCACCGAGCAGGCGTACCTGGCCTGCCCGCGCACCGGCCGGGGGCGGTCGCTCACCAGGGCCCAGCGCAGCCAGGTCTGGCAGGCCGCCCAGCGGGTCACCGCCGAACTCGCCGCCGCCCGCGAGTCCACGCATCTGCAACTGGCCAACGAGGCCACACACCTGCTCCGGCAGGCGGGAGAGCCGCGCTACCGGCACATTCTCGTGGACGAGGCCCAGGACCTGCATCTAGCCCAGTGGCGGCTGCTTCGCGCGGCCGTGGCGCCGGGCCCGGATGACCTGTTCTTCGCGGCCGACCCGCACCAGCGCATCTACGACAGCCGGGTCTCGCTCGCCAGCCTGCAGATCAGCGTGCAGGGCCGGAGCCGGCGGCTGTCCCTGAACTACCGGACCACCCAGGAGATCCTGGCCTGGGCGGTGCCGTTGCTCGGCGCCGATCCGGTGGTCGGCCTGGACGGCGAGGTGGACTCGCTGCTTGGCTACCGGTCACCCATGCGCGGCCAGCGTCCGCAACTGGAGGTGGCGGCCACCCGGGCCGGAGAATTCGCTGTTCTGGCCGAACGGATCCGCTCTTGGCTGAGTACCGGCATCGAGCCGCAGGCCATCGGGGTGGCGGCCCGCCCGGCCAGCTTGGCTCGCGAGGCACGTGAGGCGCTGAAAGCCGGCGGCATCATGACGGTCCCCCTGCGGGGCCGGGGCGACACGCAGGCCGTCCAGGTCGGCACCATGCACGCGATGAAGGGCCTGGAGTTCCAGGCCGTCGCGGTCATCGGCGTGGAGCAGGGCCTGGTTCCGGAACCAGCGGCGATCACCCCGGAAAGCGAAGACGCGGTCACCCATGCCCAGGACCTGCAACGGGAGCGCTGCGTCCTGTTCGCGGCCTGTACCCGGGCCCGGGACCATCTGTTCGTGTCCGGGACCGGCGCGCCGAGCACGTTCTTGCCGGATGAGGCAGCGGTCCTGCCGGACTCCGGCGGCCAGTCCTGAGGGCGGATGATGTCCCAGGAAATGCGGGGGCTGAGGCACCGTCCCCGCCAGCGACCGCCTGTGTCGCCTCGCATCCTGTGGGGCTCCTTGGCGGAGCCCTACGGTGAGCTCGGCCGCGACCTGGCCGTCCGTCGCCGCGACGATGGGGGCACCACGGTCTCGATATGGGCAAGGAAGGCCGCCAAGCGCACCTGGCTGGGAGCTCCGGCTTTGTCCCAGATGGCCAGCGGGGGCTGGAGCGCTAGCCGCACCGCACCCGCCGGTCGTTGGAAGCGGACGGCCATGCCTGTCATCTTCGCCCCGGCCCCGCAGGCTCGGCAATGCAGACAGCTAGCTGTATAACCGATGCCGGATGAACGACCGTGTGTACCCCCCAGGCAGCGCCTGGGCGTCAACCATGTGTTAGCGCCTGGAAGGACATGCGGCCATGCGGTTCTCGCTCTGTTCCCTGGCGGCGGCTGCCACGGTCGGGCTGCTGCTCACTGCGTGCGCCAGCCACGCTGCGCCGGCGGCAACGACAGCCAGCCCGGCACTCCAGGCCCATACCAGCCGACCCTGTGGGGTTCAAGTATTCGGCCATGGGGCCTGACCTGCGGCAGGGCGAGTGACCTTCCGGGCGACTATGCGGCCGGTTCGTACTGGCTGATCAAGCCGCCGAGGATCTCGTGGCGCCGGATCCGGTCGAATGGGACCGGGAACGTGATCACATGCCGATCGTCGCCGGGTGCTCGAAGGTCAAGCGAGCGGTGGGGCCGTCCGCTGTTGTAGTGGGTGGCGTACTCCTCCAGTACGACGCGCAGATGTCGCTCGCCGGCAATGAGCATCCGGTCGGTGCGTTCGGTCCGCGCGGTGAGAACCCAGCGCTCCGCGAAGGCGTTCGCTCTTGGACACTGCGCGGGGATCTTGAGTGGTTCGATGCCTTCGCTGGTGAACACGGCGTCGAAGGAGCCGGTGAACTTGCTGTCGCGGTCGCGGATCAAGAAGCGCAGCTGGTCGGCCCGCTGCCCGAGATCGGCGACAAGATTGCGGGCCATTTGCGTTGTCCAGGCCGCGGTCGGATGCGAGGTGACGCCCAGGACGTGGACGTAGCGGTTACTGGCATCGAGGACGAAGAATACGTAGACACGCTTGAGGGTGACGCAATCGACGTGGAAGAAATCGCACGCCAGAATCGTGTCGGCGTGGGCACGGAGGAAGGTGCGCCAGGTCTGGTCGCCGGCACGTCGTGGCGCGGGCGGCAGGCGGTGCGCACGCAGGATTCTGCGGATCGTGGCGGCGGCAACCCGGTGGCCCAGGCGGCGCAGCTCGCCTTGGATCCGCTGATAACCCCACGACGTGTTCTCGGTGGCCAGTCGCACGATCAGAGCGGTCAGGTCGTCGCCGATCGGGGGCCGGCCCGGCGCCTGCGGCTGGCGCCATTTGCGGGCGACCAGACGGCGATGCCACCGCAGGACGGTGCCGGGGGTGACCAGCCGGCGGGTACGCAGGTGCCGGGGCAGGATCCTGACGAGCGCCGCTAGCACTGCACGGTCAGCCCAGTCCAGGCGTGGTCTGGGAGCGGTCCGCCGCAGGACGGCGACCTCGTGGCGGAGCACAAGGATCTCGGCGTCCTTAGCGGCGCTGCTGCGGGCGAGGAGCACGAGCCACGCCAGGATTCGGCAGAACATCAGGTAGATCAGGCGCGGAGACACAGCTGCCGATCATGCCGTACTGATGAACGAGCTACGCACCGCGTCCCAGCTCAGCCCTTTTGCGCAGTAGTTGAACCCCACAGGCAGGCGCGGCGCGCGGGCTCAGCGCGTGGCGCCGATGGTGTCAGCCCGGCGCTGTGCCCGCTGGTGCGCTGCGCCACTCAGGCGCAGAGTTGCGCTGTGGCGCAGCTCTTTGCGCGCGTGCCGGCGCGCTGGTGCGCCACGTGAGGAACCAGGCGCGGCGCGGCGCACGGGGACTTGGCCGAGCACCGGCCGTCAGGTTGCCTACTCAGGGCTTTGACGCTGCCGATGCCAGGTCCTGGCCACCGCCGATGGCTGAATGGGCGGCGCACCGCGCGCAGCTCGCACCGTGCCGGACCCCTCGCCGCCAGCCCGGTCAATACGGGCGGTAAGCGCAGCCGGCCTGTAGATAGGCGGGGAACACGCGCAGATCGCCGACTCTGGCGCGTTCTAAATCTGGGTGCGTTACCTGCTGGTCCGCAGTCAGATTGACCAGTTATGGATCTGGGTTGTGCCTGGAGGTGGCTGGCTGGTGTTTCAGGCCGCTGGCTGGTCGCTTAGGTCGGTGAGGTCGATTTCGATCCGCTGTCCATGGACGATCACGACGATGGCGGCACTTTCGGCGCCGGTGGCCATCAGGTACTCGCGCAGGGTGGATAGCAGCATGTCGTCGCGGTGCTCCAGGCGGGAGATGACGCCCTGGCCGACGCCGAGCTTGCGGGCGACCTCCGCCTGGGTCATCTGCGCGGCCTTGCGGATCATGGCCAGGTTCATGGCGTAGATCCGGTCCATCTCCTCCGCGTCCGCCCGGGCGGCGGCGACGTCGGCCGCGATCCCCGGATCGGCCAGCAACTGGTCGAGGCGGGCGTTGCCGCGGACGAAACCCGCCTCGCCGGGTGCTGCCGGGTCGTGCTCGCTCATGGTGCCTCCCCTGGCTTGTCCTCATAGCCGGTCTCGCGCTTCCACTGGTCGATCAGCGGATCGGCGCGGGCGGCCAGCCCGTCGTAGAACACGTCCCCGAGCCGGGCCTTGCCTGCGGCGAACAGCGCGACCACTACCGTCCCGGTATCCGGCGGGAACCAGCAGATCAGCCGGACCGCCACCTCCGGATGATACGCATGCGAGACCCGCCACAGCTGGTAGCGCCGGGACTGCCGCACCCACCGCAGGGTCGCCAGCTCGGCGTCCTTGCGCGGCGGCTCGCGCAGGTTCCGCAGCCGCGCGCGGTGAACACCAGGATCGCACGGGACCGCTGGTCGCCGTCGCGGGTGTCGGCTTCCAGCCGGTCCAGCCAGGTGCCGAACCCGGCTGGCCAGTCGATGTCCACCGTCCCAGTATGACATCAAGGCGATATGGTCTGCAAGCCATACCGTGTGGCCCGGTGCCAGCCGGTATCTGGCCAGCGCGACGACGAGCGGCAGCGGGCGCTGTGCCGTACGTCAGCGCGCCGCGGAACCGCCAGATCGGGCCTCGCTATCAAGCGGCCCTGGGCACGCGGGAGTACACCACCCAGATCGGCGGCTACGGAACCCGTGTTGAGTGCAACGCTGCTCACGCAGCGTGACATGATCGTCGGGCTCTTCTGCCTGGCTGCCCGTTCGGGGGGCGTTCTTCGGTGAGCCACTCGGTCCGCGGCGTGACAGCGCGGCGGTCATCTCGCCCGTAAGGCTCAGGGCAGGGCGGGATCTGGGTGCCTGACCAGGAAGGTGTCCGCGGAGTCGTCGTCGATGAGCGAGTTGTCAGCGAGCCATCGCACGGCCCGGCGCCTGGCCCGGGTGTCCCGGAACGCGTACCAGGCTGGCAGCAGGTCCGGGTACTCCTCGTGGAGTTCGTCTTTGAACCGGCGGAAGGCTCCCTTGCCCTGGATCGCCTGGGCCAGCCTGCGCCCGGCGCGTTCATCGGTGATCCCGTCAGCGAAGTCGGCCATGTCCCGGTACCAGACCCAGGATGGCAGCGGATCGATGACGACCAGGTCCAGCTCGTCGAGGTCGACTGGCGTCTGCCCGTCGATGCCGGTGTCGGCCGTCCAGAACGCGATCTCGCCGGTGCCCGGGTTGATCAGCCAGTGGTGTTCGTAGTCGGTCTGGTCGGCCAGCGCGTTGGCGATCTCCTCCAGATCGATGCTGCTCAGGTCCAGCACCAGCCCAGGATAGGTCCCGCCCACTGCCTGCTCTCAAGGATCAGAACGCCCGACCCGCGGCAGATCCGGATGTTCCCTGCTGGAGAATGGTGGAGTGGCTGAGCAGCGGTGCGAAATGTGCGGCCGCCCGGTTGACGCGCACGATCGGCATGTTCGCTTCCGGCTGCCAGAGCCGGTTCTCGCCAGCCCTGGCCGGGAGTAAGGTGCCAGGCGCGTGGCTTAGCCACGACAGCCCTGAGACGTCGGTGCTGATGCAGATCCCGTCGGTCGGAGCGTTCGTTCGGGCGCCGCTCCCGGTCAGGCTGAGCGGCGGGCACACAGTGACCTACGGAGTGTGGGTGGGCATCCACCCGGCTGAGCTCCAGCGTTTGTTTGGTGTCTGGTGGACACCGGAATACCAGGATCTTCGGATAGATGGGGTCCTGGCGAACTCCGTCCAGCCCTGGGGATTGTTGGCGGCTCCCGTGAGTCTCGCCGTCCGCGATCCCCGGCAGGCTCCTTACTGTTCCGGCAGTCCCGAGCCCGGCCTTTCGCGGGTCCTCGGTGAGGAGTGACCCCACCAAGACATCCTCGACGCACTGTCATAGGACAGGCCTCCACAACCAGCCCTAAACGTGCAGAATGCGGCCGAACCGGACGTTTCTGATGGTTTCTTGCAACTGAAGCCGTGATTTGCTGGATCGTTTACCTCGGATGACGCGGGATTTGGCGCCCATAAATGGCTAAGTTGACACCGAGCTTACGGAGCCTAATACTCCTACCTACGAATACCACACGTGTCGGGAGCAAGCTAATGGCGAAAGAAAAGCTCTATTCAGCAGAACGCCTAATCGTTACCGCGTTTCCCCACGGCCAGGTCGTCGTCCTTCCTTCGGATGCAGCAGGATGCACAGTTAGAGCCGATCTACTGGCACGCCTCCTGACCGGCGCTTTCGAGTTAACTCCGGGCGCACGTCCTGCAATGAAAGTAATCGGAGCGAGAATTACCGGGAAACTTGACCTGGAGGCAGCCAATATAATTGCGCCTATCTGGCTCGAGCAATGCCTCTTTGAGGAGGCGCCTAATCTCGTCGATGCGGACGCCAGGTCTATCCGTCTTCCAGGCTGCCAGACGCCGGGCTTTCGCGCGGCGGGGGTGCGTATCCGCGGCAATCTAGAACTAAACGCCGGTTTCGTCTGCGTCGGTGAGGTCAATCTCGCCGGAGCTCAGATCAGCGAACTAGTTTGGCTTGCTGACGCCCTTCTCTATAATCCACAGGGGAAAGCTTTGGATGCAGCTCGTTTGCACGTCGGCGGAGCGTTCCTGGCAACGCGACTGGTGGCTTCAGGTCAATTCCAGATGATCAGTTCACGGATCGATGGGCTGCTCAGCCTGAAAGCCGCTCGCATCAGCAACCCAGATGACATCTCCTGGAATGCCCAACGGATCGAAGTCGGCGAAAGTGTTTTTTTCCAGAGGGGCTTCAAGTCCGAGAGACGAGTTGTCTTGCAAAACGCGCGCATAGGGGGCGGCATCGATGGGCTGGCAGCGTCGTTCATTAACCAAGCCGGTATGACCTGCTTGAGTCTGCAGGGTGCCCAGGTTGCGGGCAGCGCGAATTTCGTCGAGGCTCGCTTTCGAGGTAATGTCAATATGACCGATTCTATTGTGGGTAGGAACCTCACGTTCAGCCGAGCTGAATTTGGCGGCGAAGGTCAGCAACTACTGAATCTTGAGCGCCTCACCGCGACCCGGATCCGGCTGCGAGTTTCCACGCCACCGCACGCCATTGATCTTAGTCAGGCTCATACCGAGTCGATCGAAGACGATCGGGCCACCTGGCCGCAAAAGCTTCGTCTAGCGGGATGCTCCTATCAAGCGATTTATCCGGTTGACGAGACGTCAGTACGAGATCGCGTCAAGTGGCTAGAACGTGAGATTGAAGGCTACCGACCTCAGCCATACCAGCAACTGATCGCCGCGTATCGGCGCGCTGGGGAAGAGCAACACGCGAAGCGGGTTGCTTTGGAGAATCAGCGCCGCAGAAGAGCTACTCTGGCTTGGCCGGGCCGAATAGTCGGCTATGCGCTGGATGCAACCGTCGGCTACGGCTATCGCACCTGGCTCGCCGGACTATGGCTGCTTCTCTTCCTTGCGGCGGGCACCGCTGTCTTTACCGTCTGGCCTGCTCATGCCATCAAGCCTGGCAACATCCCCCCATTCCAGCCCTTTGTCTACACCCTCGATTTGCTCTTGCCCGTCGTCAACCTCGGGCAGGAAGCGGCCTGGCGGGCGGGAGGTGTTGGGCAGTGGCTCAGTTGGACACTTATCCTCCTCGGCTGGGGCCTCACAACAGCCGTGGTCGCCGGACTCACCCGGCTCTTCAACCGATCGACGTAGAACAACATCGTCCGATTCGCCGGTCTCCCGCAGATGGCTTTACGTGCGCACTCATCTCGGCAGAAGCGTGCGTTGCGGCTGTCGCTGGAGGTTATCTGCGCTCGGAGGGGTCTGTGTGACGCGGAGGGAAGGGCTGTCCAGGGTGTGGAGTGGCCCGGGCGGCCTTGTCTTTGTGCCAGGGCGTGACGGGTGCTGGCGGCGGGGGAGCGGGCACGGTTCCGGTGGTCTGGTGACACGGCCGGCCGGGGGAGTTGCGGTCAGGGGTGGTCGATTTCGAGGCGGCGGCTGATGGCGGCGGCAATGGCCTGGAGGTCGCCGGGGTCGGAGCTGATGATCAGGTCGCGGCGGCGCAAGGCCCCCTCGACGACGCACGCGTCGACGATGTCGGTGGTGGCCGAGCGGGCGGCGAGCGCGCCGGTGGCGCGGGCCCGGGCGTCGTCCAGGGCCTCGGTGTCGCAGCCGGTCAGGAGCCGGGATAGCAGGGCCTGGCGGCTGCCGCCGCGCCAGGCCTGGGCCAGGACCGGTGCGGGCACGACGGGGACTTCGCGGCGGTTCAGCAGGGCGCGGTGGCGGGCCCACTGGCGGCGCTCGCCGCGGTCAGCGGCGACCAGGGCGCCGGTGTCGTAGGTGACACCCATCAGGCGCTGCGCCGCTGGGTGCTGGTGCCGCTGCGGCTGGCTCGCCCGGTGGCCTCGGCGGCCCACTGGTCGGCGTCGGCGAGTTCGCCGGGGGTGAAGGCGCCGTGCTCGTCTTCGAACTGGGCCACAGCGGCCAGGCCGGCACGGATAGTGAATTCCTTGCGAGCGGTGGCCGCGAGCCAGGAGCTGTAGGTCATCCCGGCGTGCTCGGCGGCGGCAGCGATTTCCGCGTCCAGGTCGGGGGGCAGGGAGATGGAGCGCTTCTTGCGGACAGCCATATGGCTACGGTAGCACAGCAGTAGGACAGCATCCTGGGGTCAGGAACTCAGGGCCCCTGCGGCGGATCGGCAGAGCGCGAGCCGGAAGCGAAGGAATGGGAGCTGAGTACAGCAGGAAAGTACCGCAACTGGTGCGGACGCAGGCGGACGTGCGGAGACGCGGGAGGACGGTGACCTGCACAGAGACATACGGGTGGATGTGCTGCCTGCAGATGGCATGCAAGAAAAACATGCGCCGCTTCGCGGGGCTCCCGTGGGGACGAAACTGGGCACTGCAGCTCCGCTGGCCGTTGAGGGTGGGCGGTCTGTGTGGCTTGCGTGGCGGATCGGCTGACATG
>Ga0307373_10004948_pt1 | contig 22101 bp, 16 predicted proteins | sample OX2MG_FD_202534 | JGI IMG/M metagenome (GOLD analysis project Ga0307373, IMG submission 202534) | Soil microbial communities from Risofladan, Vaasa, Finland - OX-2 | ecosystem: Environmental > Terrestrial > Soil > Coastal area > Acid sulfate soil | place: Finland: Risofladan, Vaasa | collected... | reverse complement strand
GCCGCACGGCCACGTGGCCGACCGCGTGCTGATCCCGGTGTCCCTCGACGACGGGGTGGTGATCGCGGCCGTCGATCCCACCGCGTCCGGGGTCATCGTGGAGCGGGCCACCACCACCAACCGGGAGATCCATCCCCACCTGCACCTGGACGGCGTGACCGTGGCCCCTGACGACCTGCTGGCCGGCGGCGATCCGGCCCGGGGGCATGAGGTCCTGCTCTGGATCCTCAATCGGGCATGGACCGGCCTGTGCGCGCTCCAGGTGGGGGTCACCGAAGCCGCGGTGAGCCAGACGGCCGCCTATCTCAACACCCGCGAGCAGTTCGGCCGCCCGCTGTCGACGTTCCAGGGGACCATGCTGCGGGCTGCCGACGCGGCGATCGACACCGAGTCCATCCGGGTCACCATGTGGCAGGCGGCCTGGCGTCTGGACAACGGCCTCGACGCCGACCTGGCGGTCGGCGTGGCGTCGTGGTTCTCCTCGGAGGCGGGACAGCGCGCCGTGCACGCCACCCAGCACCTGCACGGGGGGATGGGCGCCGACGTCGAGTACCCCATCCACCGCTACTTCCTCTGGGGGAAGCAGATCGAGCTCATGCTCGGTCCGCCGAGTGCCCAACTGGCCCGCCTCGGGCGCCAGCTGGTCGGGGAGATCCGCGCCGGCCACCAGGTGACGGTATGAGCGGGTCCACCGGCACGGCTTCGCCGGCCCGCACCACGACCCTGGCGTTCGAGGACGTCACCGTCGGGGACGTCCTCCCCGAACTGGCCGTCCCCCTCAACCGGACCCTGATCGTCTCCACGGCCATCGCCTCCCGCGACTACCAGGACGTCCACCACGACCCGGAGCTGGCCCGGCAACGGGGGTCGAAGGACATCTTCATGAACATCCTGTCCACCAACGGGATCGTCGGGCGGTACGTCACCGACTGGTCCGGGCCGGGCGCGCTCCTGACCGACGTGAACATCCGACTGGGTGCGCCCAACTACCCCGGCGACACCATGACGCTGACCGGCTCGGTGACCTCCCGCGACGACGCCGCGGGCGACGACGGCCGGGGTGGGATCGTTGTCTCCCTGCGGGGTGCGAACAGGCTGGGGGACCACGTCACCGGCACCGTGCGCCTGCGACTCCCCTCGAAGGCCGCGCCGGCGCCGGGAAGCCCCCGATGAGCGGGGTCCGCCACGCCTTCACGGGCAACACCGCCATCGTGGGCATCGGGGCCACCGAGTTCTCCAAGGAGTCCGGGCGCAGTGAGCTCCGGCTGGCGGCCGAGGCGGTGGACCTGGCCCTCCGGGACGCCGGCATCGAGCCTGCCGAGGTCGACGGCCTGGTGACCTTCAGTGCCGACACCAATCCCGAGATCGAGATCGCCCGCAGCCTGGGCATCGGCGAGCTCTCGTTCTTCAGCCGGATCCACTACGGCGGGGGAGCGGGGTGCGCCACCATCCAGCAGGCGGCCATGGCCGTCCAGGCCGGGGTGGCCGACGTGGTGGTCTGCTACCGGGCGTTCAACGAGCGGTCCGGCAACCGGTTCGGTGCCGGGGTGCAGGACCGCGCCCCGGTCCCCAACGCCGAGACGGCCAACTTCGCCTGGTACGCACCCTTCGGCCTCCTGACCCCGGCCCAGTGGGTGGCCATGGCCGCCCAGCGGTACCTCCACATGTCCGGTGCCACCTCCGAGGACCTGGGCCGGGTGGCGGTGGCCGACCGCAGGCACGGCGCCACCAACCCCAAGGCGTGGTTCTACCGGAAGCCGATCACCCTCGAGGAGCACCAGGCCTCCCGCTGGATCGTCGAGCCGCTCCATCTCCTCGACTGCTGCCAGGAGACCGACGGGGGCCAGGCCCTGGTGGTCACCTCCCTCGAGCGGGCCCGCGACCTCCCCTCCACCCCGGCGGTGATCGAGGCGGCCGCCCAGGGTGCCGGTCCCGGTCAGGAGATGATGACCTCCTACTACTACGACGACCTCTGCGGGCTCGGCGAGATGGCCGCCGTGGCCCGCCAGCTGTGGCAGACCTCGGGGCTGTCCCCGTCCGACATCCAGACGGCCGTGCTCTACGACCACTTCACGCCGTACGTGCTCTACCAGCTCGAGGAGCTGGGCTTCTGCGGGAAGGGCGAGGCCAAGGACTTCGTACGTGACGGCAACATCGAGATCGGCGGCGGCCTGCCCGTCAACACCCATGGCGGCCAATTGGGCGAGGCCTACCTGCACGGCATGAACGGCATCGCCGAAGGGGTCCGCCAGATTCGGGGTACCTCGGTCAACCAGGTGCCCGACGTCAGCCACGCGCTGGTCACGGCCGGCACCGGCGTCCCCACCAGCGGCCTGATCCTGGGCGTCGACGGCTGAACCGTCTCTCGGCCGGGCCGGGATCGTCCGGAGGTCCCCCCGTGGACACGGCCCGGCACCGTCCTGCTCCGACTGCCCCGCCGATCGATCCCCGGCCCATCCCCGTTCCGCCGATCGGCGGTTGGTAGGTTCACCGGCACGGTCCGTTGCCCGACGCCCGTCGGGTGACCAGCTCGCCGGGATGGGTCAGGTGGATCGATCATGGTGGTACCGCCCGTGGTACCCGACGCTGCTGAGACGTCGAGCCCTCTCCAGGTGGCCTTCGGGCGATCGGTGCGCCAGCGGAGGGTGGTCGTCTTCTTCCGGCCCCTGCTGTCCGTTCCCCAGCTGGTGGTGCTGTACTTCCTCAATATCGCAGCCGTGGTGCTGGTGTTCCTGGGTTGGTTCGCGGCCCTGGTCACCGGTCGGCTCCCGGTGTCCTTCGCCTCCTTCGTGATCGGCTATCTGCGCTGGCGGGCCCGGGTCGAGGCGTACCTCTACCTCCTCACCGACAAGTACCCGCCGTTCTCGCTCGAGACCGAGCCCGACTACCCGGTGGATGTGGCGGTCCGGACCGGCCGCTTGAACCGCTGGTCGGTCCTCTTCCGGTACTTCCTGGCCCTTCCGGCGGCCCTGGCCGCGGCGTTCCTCGCCATCGGCGCCAGCATCTTCTGGATCGTGACCTGGGTGGCCACCCTGATCAAGGGCGAGGTGCCCCAGTCTCTGTTCGAAGCGAACGCTGCCGCACTCCGGTACGAATACCGGCTCTTCGCCTACTTCACCATGCTGACCTCCTTCTACCCTGCGGAGGTCATGGGGGACGCCGCGCCGACCCCGGGGACCATGGTCCCCCCGGTCCCGGCCTTCCAGGTTCCGGTGAACCAGCCCCCCGTCCCGTTCCCCGGGCCCGGCCTCCCCGGGGCCCAGTCGTACGTACCCCCCCCGCCGGTGCCGGGAACCCCGCCCTACGTACCGCCCCCGCCGGTGCCGGGAACCCAGCCCTACATACCGCCCCCGCCGGTGCCGGGAACCCAGCCCTTTGCCGCTCCCGCGCCCGTACCCGGGGTCGCGCCGCCGCCCCCGCCGGTGCCGGGAACCCAGCCTTTTGCCACTCCCGCCCCCGCGCCCGCACCCGGGGCCGCACCGCCGCCGCCACAGTTCCCGCCGTATCCCTTCCCGTCGCTCGCTCCCGACATCGGGGTGCAGCCGTCGGACCGGTGGCGTCTCGTCCTGTCCCCGGGCGCTCGCAGACTGGTGGTCACCTACTTCATCGTCGGCGTCCTGGGCGTCGCGGCCTACGTCGGCATCTTGGCCGCGGTGACGTCCAGCGGCGTCTCGACCACCAACCAGGCCATCACGGCGCAGAACGAGCTGATCGCCGCATACAACCTGGTCGGCCAGCAGTCACAGGTGTTCGCGTCCACCACCAAAGCGTGTGCCTCGTCGCAGGGGACCACGGTGTCGCAGTGCCTCGCCACCGCGGACGGCCAGCTCGCCTCTGAGCTCCAGGCCTACCAGCACACCGTGTCCACCATCGACTTCCCCTCCCAGGTGGCGCCCCAGGTCGCCGCGGTGAGCGCGGCCGCCACCTCGGCCGGCGCCAAACTGGAGCAGCTGTCGCAGTTGGGCTCCGATCCCCAGGCCTACAGCGCCGCCGCCAACAACTCCGGTCTCGTGACGGTGTTCGATCAGGTGGACTCGACCACCCGGACCCTGAACTCGGCCCTCCTGAACCTGTGACGCTCGGGATCGGCTGAACTCCCTGGGCCCCGGGGTCACTCGTCGGTCCCGGGGTCCTCTTCCCATTGGCGGGACAACTCCGGCCCGACGGTCAGTCGTGGGCCATCGCCCGGTCGAGGGCGTCGGCGTCGGCCGCCTCCAACAGGCGGTAGGGCGCGTCCTTCTCCGGTCGCCACCACACCGGCTCGGGACAGCGCCAACCCTCGTTGCGCAGCACCCGCTTCAACACCTTGGTGGTGGCGGTCTCCGGGAGGTCGTCGGTGACCCGCACGTACCGTGGCCCCCACTTGGTCCCGAGATCGGCCTCCCCGGCCAGGAATTCGGCGAATCCCCGGGGGTCGAAGCTGGTCCCCGGCCGCAACAGGACGGTGGCCATCACCTGGTCCCCGACCACGGTGTCGGGCACGGCGTAGACCGAGGCCACCACCACATCGGGGTGCCGCTGGAGGATGGCCTCGACGGGGGCGGCGGCGAAGTTCTCCCCGTCGACCCGGAGCCAGTCGACGTCGCGGCCCGCGAAGTAGAAGAAGTCGGCGTCGTCCCGGTAGGCCAGGTCGCCGGTCCAGTACCAGCCGTTGCGGACCCGCGAGCTCTCGGCCTCGGCGTTTCGCCAGTACCCCTCGAATCCGGCCCCGCCCGTCTGGTTGACCATCTCGCCGATGGCCTCCTCGGCATTGAGGAGCCTGCCGTGCTCGTCGAACACCGCGCGTGGGCACTCCTCACCGGTGTCGGGATCGATGATCAGGGTCCCGGCCTGGGCCCGTCCGAGCGCACCGCGCGGCGTGTCCGGGGTCCGCTGCACCGAGGCGCCGCCCTCGGTCGAGCCGTAGGCGTCCTGCACCGTGCATCCGAACCGCTCGGCGAAGCGGGCCACGTCAGCCTCGGCCGCCTCGTTGCCGAAGGCCCGTCGCAGGGTGTTGTCGGCGTCGTCGGGGAGCTCGGGCGTGGCCAAGATATAGGAGAGCGGCTTCCCCACGTAGTTGAAGTACGTCACCCCGTAGCGCCGGACGTCGGTGAGGAATTGCGAGGCGCTGAACCGCTCCCGCAGGACCGCGGTGGCTCCGGCGGCCAGGGCCGGGGCCCAGCCGGCCATGAGGGCGTTGGAGTGGAACAGCGGCATGGCCAGATAGCAGACGTCGTCCTCGGTGAGCTCGAACATCTGGGCCACGATGCCGCCGATACGGGCCAGGCGCCCCTGGCTGCAGAGGCAGGCCTTGGGGGCGCCAGAGGTGCCCGAGGTGAACAGCAGGAGGCCCAGCGATTCCTCGGTCACCGCCGTGTCGGCCTGGTCGGGGAGTGGCGCGCCGGATGCCGCCGCCATCAGCTCCCCGTACGGCGTGGTCTCGGTCCGCAGGTCTCCGCAAGGGTCGTCGACGACCAGGATCCGGTCCCCGGGGAGTGCCGCCCCCAGCGCGTACCCGTCGACCAGGGTGCGATAGCCGGCGTCGGTGACGAGGAGTTGGCACTCGGTGTGGGACAGGTCACGGGCCAGTTCGTCGCCACGGTGGGTCGGATTGCCACCGACCAGGACCGCGCCGGCCAGCGCGGCGGCGCCCATCCAGAATACGTATTCGGGGACGTTGTCCAGCAGGAGGGCGACGTGGAACGGCCCGGGTCGCCGCAGGGAGGCCAGCACGGCGGCCCGTTCGGCCTGGGCCTGCACCACCTGGTCGTGGGTCCAGCTCCGGTCGGCGAACATGAGACCGGTCCGGCGGTCGCCGCTCCGTCGCCGGATCAACTGGTCGATGGTCTGCATCGCTTCCCCTTAGGTCTTGCCGCCGGGCAGACAGTAGGTCCGATCTCCGCGATCGGGGACGAGCTAGGCACAAATCTGGAACACGTTGCAATTTATCAGACCCCCGTGTTACCGTAAACGGGCACCCAGCGCGGACCGAGAGGAGCACCAGCCTTATGGAGTTCGGAGTCTTTCTCAACGGCTACCTGCCCGGTCAGGCCGCGCACGATCCGACCTGCGAGCACGAGATGTTCAAACGTGAGATCGCCTACGCCGTCGCCGCCGACAAGTACAACTGGAAGTACGCATGGGTGGGCGAGCACCACTCGTTGACCGAGTACAGCCACATGTCCTCTCCGGAGGTGGTCATGGGATACCTGGCCCACGCCACCGACCGGATCCACATCGGCACCGGCATCATGAATCTCTCGCCGCGGGTCAACCACCCGGTGCGCTGTGCCGAGCGTGTGGCCATGCTCGACCACGTGTTCGAGGGCCGCTTCGAGTGGGGGACCGGGCGGGGTGCGGGAAGCCACGAGATCGCCACCTTCAACAACCTCGACAAGAACTCCACCAAGGCCGAGTGGAACGAGGTCATCCGCGAGATCCCCCGCATGTGGGAGGAGCAGGACTACATGTACGAGGGGAAGAGCTTCACCGTCCCCTATCCGCACAACATCCTGCCCAAGCCGTACCAGCGGAAGGGTCATCCCCCCATCTGGGTGGGTTGCGGCAATCCCGGTACATTCACCCAGGCCGGCGAGCTGGGCATCGGCGCCATCGCCTTCAATTTCGAGCCGGTCTACAACCTGAAGGGCCGCATCGACGCCTACAAGGAGGGCGTCGCCAACTGCACCGAGCCCCTCGGTCAGTTCAAGAACGACAACGTGATGATGACCAACGCCGTCATCTGCCTCAACGACCGCAAGAAGGCCCGGCAGGTGGCACTTCGCCGTGGTCGCGGCTACCTCTACTCTCTGGTCTGCAACTACCACGACACCATCCCGCACCAGGATGACGTCCCGATCTGGCCCGAGAGGCCCCACACCATCGCCGACGAGGACCAGCTCGACTACCTCATCGAGAACGGCTGGCTGCTGTGCGGTGAGCCCGACGAGGTTGCGGAGCAGGTCGAGCGGTACCAGACCGTCGGTTGCGACCAACTGGTGTTCGGGCTCCCGTCGGACTCGTTCATGGAGGACGAGGTCCACGAGATGCTGGAGGTGTTCGGTTCCAAGGTCATCCCCCAGTTCGACACCGACCCTCTGCACTCCACCACCCGCTACCGCCAGACGGCCCAGCCCAGGTACCAGCCCTTCAACTTCCCCATCCCGGACATCACGGTCGAGGAGCTGCCCACCAACGCCATGATCCAGCTGGACGGCAGCCGCACGCTGTAGTCGCTGCTTCGGGCCGAGGGGCCCGACCGTGCCGGCGTCAGATCCGGCGTCAGGCCGCTGTCCGTCCGTGCCCGGTCGATCGGACCCGGGGGGTCAGCGGTCGGCGGCTGCCCAGGCCGCCAGCAGCTCGTCCACCGTGGTCAAGGTGGAGATGAGCGGGAAGGTGTTGTCGAGCACCGCGTCGGCGTAGTCCGTCGGGATCCCGGCCACCGAGTCCCGGGGGACCACGACCCGGTAGCCCAGGTTCACCGCCTCGATGGCCAGTCCCAGAACGCCGAGGTTGACCGACACCCCGGTGGCCACCACCGTCTCCACCCCCAGACTCCGCAGCCACGGGTCGAGGGCCGTGCCGGTGAACGGGGAGACTCCATGGAGGCGGTTGGACACCAGGTCGCCGGGCTCCGGCCCGAGCTCGGGGACCAGGTCTGCCGGAGGGGTGCCCACGAGCAGGTGGGCCGGGTTGCGCACCATGGCTGCGATGAGCTGGCAGTTCACAGTCGAACCGGCCCGGTCGGCCCGGAACTCTGCCGTGCAGTGGACCACGGGGACGCTGCGGGCCCGGGCCGCGGTGAGCAGCCGGACGGTGTTGGGGACCACGCCGACCCGGCGAGCCGCCTCGGCCAGTTGCGGGAAGGAACTGAGGTCCCCCACCACGCCGCGCTGGATCTCCTGGGTCAGCACCGCGCAGCGGCCCGGCGCGGCCAGGTCGCTCAGGTCGACGGGCACCGGTGCGGTCCAAGGGGACCGAGGCGGGCGGCCGTCCCGCGCGGACCGGCCTTCCTCACTGGCCCGAGGAGGTGCGGAGCCCCCCGCTGTCGGATTCCTCGGGCACCTCGGCCACCACGTCCGCCGCCCAGCGGTAGTCGGGCTTTCCGCTGGGGGACCGGACGATGGCCTCCACCACGTGGAGCTGGCGGGGCACCTTGTAGCCGGCGATGGCATCTCGGCAGTGGGCCTGGATGTCCTCCAGGCTGGGGTGCTTGTCGGCCCGGGGCTGGATGATGGCGGCGACGCGCTGTCCCCACCGCTCGTCGGGCGCTCCCACGACGATGGCGTCGAACACCTCGGGGTGGGAGCGCACCGCCGACTCGACCTCCTCGGGGAAGATCTTCTCGCCCCCCGAATTGATGGAGACCGAGCCCCGGCCGAGCAGTGTGATCGAGCCGTCCTCCTCCACCGTGGCGAAGTCCCCGGGCATCACGTACCGGACCCCGTCCACGTCGATGAACACCTCGGCGGTCTTGACCGGATCGTTGTAGTAGCCGAGCGGGATGTCACCGAACCTGGCGATCTTGCCGATGACCCCCGAACCCGGTGCCACCACCTTCATGTCCTCGTCGAAGACCACCGTGTTGCCCAGGACCGAGACGGTGGGGCCGCTCTTCATGGCGGTGTTGTCCCTGTCCATGGTCACCATGCCGTTGTTGCCCGACTCGGAGGAGCCGATGGCGTCGACGATGTAGATGGAGGGGAGGTGCTTGAAGAACTCGTCCTTCACCGGGGCCGAGAACAGCGCCGCCGATGAGGTGATGGCCAGCAGGGAGGAGAGGTCGTAGGACGCGCCGGGATCGTCCAACGCCTCCACCAGCGGCTTGCCCATGGCGTCACCGGTGATCATGATGGAGTTGGCCCGCTCCACCTCGACGAGTTTCCATACCTCGTGGGGGTCGAACCTGGGAACCAGGATGGTCCGGTTGCCCACGAAGCTCTGGCCCATGATCGACCACTGGGTGGCGCCGTGCATGAGGGGCGCGATGGGCAGCAGGGTGATCTGGCCGCCCTGACCCTTCTCCACCATCTCCTCGGGCCGGAGGACACGGGTGTTGGTGTGGGGATCGACGCCTCCGCCCAGTGCATAGAAGACGTCTTCGTGGCGCCACACCACTCCTTTGGGCATCCCGGTGGTGCCACCCGTGTAGAGGATGTACTGGTCGTCGTCGGACCGGGGGGCGAAGTCCCGTTCGGGGCTCCCCGACGCCACCGCCTGCTCGTAGGGGACGGCACCCGGTGGCAGGGGTTGGTCCGATCCGTCGTCGATGGTGACGACCAGGCGCAGGTCGTGGAGCTCGGGGAGCAGCTCGGTCACCTGGGGCCCGTAGCCGGCCTGGTGGACCAGGGCCACCAGATCGGCGTTGGTGAAGAGGTAGCGGAGTTCGTCCTTCACATACCGGTAGTTGATGTTGATCCACACCGCCCGCAGCTTGAACACCGCCCACGCCGTCTCCACCCACTCCACGCTGTTCAGCGAGTAGATCCCCACGTGGTCGCCCGGACCGATCCCCTGGCCGGCGAAGAAGTGGGCCAGTCGGTTGGCCCGGGCCTCCATCTCGGCGAATGTGCGGCGCTGTCCCTCGGCCACCAGGTACTCGCGGTCGCCGAAGGCATCGGCCGCCGCCTCGAACAGGTCTGCCAGGTTGAACGTCATCGGCCAGTCAGTAGAACACGTTTCGATTCGAGCGGCAAACACCGTCCCGTCGCTCCATCCGGGGCCAGGCCCCTGGGGACCGGGTGGCTCGCACCGCTGTCCGAACGTTCGTCTCCACGGCGCATAGATCGGTCCCGCGACCGGCGGCACGGCGGCACGGCGGTCTGGCCGGCGCGGCCTGCGGTCTGGCCGGCGCGGCCTGCGGTCTGGCCGGCCGAGGATCAGTCGGTGGTGTCGCGGGCCGTCACGGTGGCGGGCAGCGATGCCGGCCGCGAAGGGGGCCCGGACGTGGGCAGGATCGTGGCTTCCTCGGCCCCGGCCACCTCGGTCAGGACATCGGTGCGTGCCCGCAGGGCCTCCCGCACCGATCGGGCCAACCCGGCACCGTCGAGGCCCAGTCGGGCCAGAATCCGGTCGGGCTTGTCCTGGGGTATGAAGGCACGGGGGATCCCGAGGGAGATGATCGGGGGGCCCGAGCCCTGGGGGCGGGACGCCCGCAGGGCGTCGGCGATGAACATCCCGGCCCCGCCCTGGCGCACCCCGTCCTCCGCGGTGATCACGACGGTGTGGCGCGCGGCGTCGGCCAGCATGGCCGGATCGGGATCGGAGACCACCCGCACGTCCCACACGGTGGTGGCGATCCCCTCCCCTTCGAGCTGGCGGGCCGCGTCCTCGGCCACCGTCACCATCTTGCCCACGGCCAGGACGCAGATCGAGCCGTCACCCGTGCGCACCCTGCGGGCGCGGAGCCCCGTCCCGACCGTCCCCGGGGGGACCCAGGGGGCCGGCGTCTTCGGAAAGCGGATCATGGAGGGCCCGTCGAGGGTCAGGGCCTCGGCCAGCATGACCTCAACCTCTTGGGCCGACGAGGGAGCGAAGACCGTCATGCCCGGAATGGCGAGACCGAGGGCCATGTCGAGCACCCCGTGGTGGCTCGGCCCGTCGTCTCCGGTGATGCCGGCCCGGTCGAGCACCAGGACCACCGGCAGACCGTGGAGGCCGACGTCGAGGTTGGCCTGGTCGAAGGCGCGGCTCACGAAGGTCGAGTACACCGCCACCACGGGACGCATCCCGGCCATAGCCATGCCGGCCGCCGCGGTGACGGCGTGCTGCTCGGCGATTCCGACGTCCACGAAACGGTCGGGGAACCGGGCCTCGAAGGGGAGCAGGCCCGTCGGGCCGGGCATGGCCGCGGTGACGGCCACGATGCGGGGGTCGGCCTCGGCATGACGGAGGAGGGACCGGGTGAAGGCGTCGGTGAAGGTGGTCACCGGCAGCTCTGCGGCCACGTCGAGATCGTCCCCGGGCACGTCCGGGTCGGACGCCGGGCCTCCTTCGCCGGTCGCGGCGGGCCCGTCGTCGGTCGGCCGGACGTCGACCGACGCCACCGCCACCTTCACATCGTGCAGGCGCTGGATGTCGTCCTCTTCCGCCGGCGCATAGCCACGACCCTTCTGGGTCAGCACGTGGACCACGATGGGCCCGGGCCACTCCGAGGCGTTGGCCAGGGCCTGCTCGACACCGGCGATGTCGTGCCCGTCGATGGGACCGGCGTAGCGGATACCCAGGGCCTCGAAGAAGGTGTGGGGCGTGACCACCTCCCGCAGGGCACTGGTCAGGCCGTGGACCCCCGAGTAGGCCAGGTCGCCCACGCCCGGCAACTCGCGGATGAGGTGCCGGATGCGCTGACGGGCCTGCACATAGGACGGGTTGAGCCGGAGATGGGTCAGGCTGAGCGACAGCCGCGAGACGGTCGGGGCGTAGGAGCGGCCGTTGTCGTTCAGCACGATGACCACCGGGGTGCCGGAGTGGCCGAGATTGTTGAGCGCCTCGTAGGCCATCCCGCCGGTGAGGGCGCCGTCGCCCACCACCGCCACCACTCGGCGTTGGCTGCCCTGGAGCTGGAACGCAGTGGCCAGCCCATGGGCGTAGCTCAGGATGGTCGAGGCGTGGCTGTTCTCGACCCAGTCGTGCTCGGACTCGGTGCGGTTCGGATAGCCGGAGAGCCCGCCTGCCTGTCTCAGCTGGGGAAAGGAGTCGCGGCGCCCCGTGACCAGCTTGTGCACGTAGGCCTGGTGGCCGGTGTCCCACAGCAGCGCGTCCCGGGGGGAGTCGAATGTCCGGTGCAGGGCCAGGGTGAGCTCCACCACACCCAGATTGGAGCCCAGGTGGCCGCCGGTGGCTGTCACCGCGTCGACGATGAACTCCCGGATCTCCGAGGACAGGATGGCCAGCTCCTCGGGGGTGAGGGAGCGGAGGTCGGCGGGGCTGTCGATGTGTTCGAGGATCATGGGCGCGTAGGGTTCCTTTCCGACGAGGCTACCAGCGCACCACCCCGCGGAGTGTTTGATCACGAGGCCCGGGGTTCCGTGTCGGACCCGCCCGACGACCGTTCCAGCGGAGACCGGAGGGGGAGCGTCCCCAGCGCATGGGCCTCGAGGGCCTCCCCGGATCCGAGCAGGCCGAGGGTTATCCTCGGGGATGCCGGGGCTTGGCCCGGATCGGATGCGGAGCGGCGAGCATCGGTCGGGCGAGGGGCCGCGAGGCCGGGCCGGCGACCGGGACAGGGAACAGAGGAGACGCCATGCAAGCTGAGATCAAGGGCACGACCATGCCGCTGCTGGAGATGGTCCTCGAGTCGGGGGAGTCGCTCATCTCGACCCACGGGGAGCTTTCGTGGATGTCGCCGAACGTGCAGCTCACCCAGACCACCTCCACCGGTGGACAGACGGGGATCATGAGCGGCCTGAAGCGGGCAGTGGGCGGCGGCGGCCTCTTCCTCACCAAGTACGAGGCCCAGGGGGGCCAGGGGATGGTGGCGTTCGCGGCCAAGCTCCCCGGGCGGATCTTCGAGATCACCATCGGTCCGGGTCAGGGCTATCTGGTCCACCGGCACGGGTGGGTGTGCGGCACCGACGGCGTGGTGCCGACCGTCGGGATGCAGCAGTCCTTCCGCGGCGGCATGTACGGCGGAGACGGCTTCATCCTCCAGCGGCTCGAAGGCCAGGGTCACGCCTGGATCGAGCTGTCCGGTGAGATCACCACCTACGAGCTGTCCGATGGCCAGTCCCTGTTGGTCCATCCGGGGCACGTCGGGCTCTTCGAGGACGTGGTCAACTTCAGCATCACCCGGCTGGCCGGCATCAAGAACATGGCCTTCGGGGGCGACGGACTCCACCTGGTGTCGTTGACCGGCCCGGGACGGGTGTGGCTCCAGAGCATGACCGTGCCCGTGCTGGCGCAGGCCGTCGAGCCCTACCTCGCCGGGGGCGACGACCACCCGGCAGCCGACGCCGGCATCGGCGGAGTGCTCGGGGGGATCATCGGCAAGAACCTCTGACCGCGGACGCCCGGCCACCGTTCCTTCCGACGGCCCGTCTGTCGTTGCTCGGCGGCCCACGGTCCCGGCCCCTGACGGCGCGTCAGCTAACGTCGCCGTCGGGAGGGCCCCAGCCTCCCGGGCGCCGGATGGCCCGGGCGCCGACGTTGACCGGGGGAGGGGGAGCCAGCCGTGGCCGAGCAGCACCCCGACGACGAGTTCCACCCGTCTGACCCGGCCGATCCGTTCTGGACCGAGACCTGCTGGTTCACCTTCACCGTCCCCGAGCGGCGACTCTCGGGTCAGTTCTACCCGTTCTTCCGGCCGACCCAGGGGGTCCTGTCGTCCGGGGCCTACTTCTGGGACGACACCGGTCACACCCCGGCCGACGTCCTCTACGCACGTCAGTTCTGGCACCTGCCCATCCCCGGGCAGCCGCTCTCGGACATCCGGCTCCCCGGCGGGATCTCCTACCGCTGCGTCGAGCCCCTCCGGACCTACGAGCTCTCCTACCGGGATCCCGACACAGGAGATGCGGACGACCCGACCGACGAGGTCGCCGTACGGGCCGACCTGACCTTCACCGCCACCGCCCCTCCCAACTATCTCGGGGAGTCCCACCTGGACCAGCCCGGCCGGTACCTCGGCACCGTCACCCTGGCCGGCGAGGAGATCCCCGTGGACTCGTTCGGGTTCCGCGACCGCTCGTGGGGATCACGCTCCCAGTTCGGGCGCGGCATCCACGGCACCCCGGCCCGGTGCGGTGGCTACAGCTACGCCACGGCCTCGGAGCTCGACGCCTTCCACGCCATCACCATGGACTTCGGGTCCGGCAGCCTGGCCATCCACGGGTACGTCCTGCGGGACGGCGAATGGTCCAAGGTGGCCTCGGGCCGCCGGCGGGTGCTCGAGCGGGACCCGGCCACCTCGTATCCCACCGCGGTCGCCGTCGACCTCGTCGACGAGTCGGGCCGTCGGCTGCACGCCGAGGGCCGCTGCCTGAACGGCCTGGGACTCTTCCTCAACCCCAACCTGTACTCGGTCAACTCGCTCACCGAGTGGACCTTCGACGGAGTCCGCGCCTACGGCGAGGACCACGACAACTGGAGTGCAACCGGGATCCGCCAGTTCCTCCGTTCCCGGGGGACTCCTGAACCAGCCGCCAACCAACCAGACGAGGTGCACCAACCATGACCATGGCCGACGGACCACGCAGCGAACGGCCCCGGACCTCCACCCGCGACTACGGACGACTGCGGGCGCAGCTCGAGTCATGGCTGCAGGAGCGGGTGCCGGGTGCCGAGGTGTCCGAGCTCATCGTCCCCGAATCCAACGGGATGTCCTCGGAGACGGTGCTCTTCGATCTCACCGTTCCCGGTGAGCCGGAGCCCAGGGGTCTGGTGGCGCGCATCGCCCCCGACCCGGCCGCCGATCCGGTCTTCCCGACCTACGACATGGAGCGCCAATTCCGGACCATGCAGATGGTGGCCGACCACACCGATGTCCCGGTGCCGAGGGTGCTCTGGCTGGAGAACGGCACCGGGGTGATCGGGGTGCCGTTCTTCGTCATGGAGCGTGTGGACGGCATCGTCCCCCCCGACGTGCTCCCCTACACGTTCGGCGACAATTGGTTCTTCGAGGCGGAACTGGCCGACCAGCAGCGTCTGGAGCGCACCGCCGTCGAGGCGCTGGCCGCGCTGCATGCGGTGTCGGCGGACGGACCCGCTGGATTCCTGGCCGGTCCCGACGACGGGGAGAGCCACCTGCGCCACCACGTCTCGGAGCAGCGGGCGTACTACGACTGGGTCGCCGCCGACGGAGTCCGCTCACCGCTCATCGAGCGGGGATTCGGGTGGTTGGAGGAGCATTGGCCGGACAACGAGGACGATGCCGTGTTCAGCTGGGGCGATGCCCGGGTGGGCAACATGATGTTCGACGACTTCGTCCCGGTGGCCGTGCTCGACTGGGAGATGGCGTCGGTGGGCCCCCGCGAGATCGACCTGGGGTGGATGATCTACATCCACCGCTTCTTCCAGGACCTGGTGGAGGACCTCGGCCTGCCCGGCATGCCCCACATCCTTCGGCGTGGCACGGTGGCCGACCTCTACGAGTCGCTCACCGGCTACCACCCGGAGGACCTCGACTTCTACACGGCGTACGCCGCCCTGCGCCACGGCATCGTGATGTTCCGGATCACCCGGCGCTCCATCAGGTTCGGCGAGGCCGAGATGCCCGACGATCCCGACCACGCCATCCTCCACCACGCCCATCTGGCCCGGATGCTGGACGGGGTGTACTGGGGGGAGGTGAAGGGCTGAACCGACCCCGGGCCGGGGCCGGCGGCGAGGCGAAGCTGGTCGGACGGACGGACGGGCGGTCAGCGGACGTTGGACAGGAAGGCGTCCCGGTCGACCACGACCCGGATCAGCTTTCCTGCTGCCACGAGACCTGCGCTCTCCGAGACCGAGAGGGTGAAGACCAGGCGCCGTCCCTCGATCCGGTCGAGGGTGGCCTCGGCCCAGACCGTGCCTCCCACGCCGACCGGGACGAGGTGGTCGAATTGCAACCGCTTGGCCACCGTCGTGGCCCTGTCGGGGAGCTCGCCGTCGATGGCCTTGCAGCTGGCTTCCTCGCACAGGGCCACCAGCCGGGGAGTGGCGAGGACCGGGACCGTCCCGGATCGGAAGGCTTCGGCGGTGTCGGCCTCGCTCACCTTCAGTTCGATTCGGGCCGACAGTCCGGTGCGTGGAGCCACGCCGGTACGATACGTGACGCAGCAGGCATCGGCCACCGAGCGCCGACCAGTGGAGCGAGGAGGCTGTGGTGATCGATACCCCTGTACTCGAGCGGGTGCTCGCCGAGGCCCTCCGGCACGGAGGTGAGTTCGCCGAGGTCTTCGCCGAGGACCGGTCGACCTCGTCGGCCGTGCTGGACGACGGGAGGGTGGAGGAGCTCTCCTCGGGACGCGAGCGCGGTGCCGGCATCCGGGTGGTCTCGGGGGACACCACCGGATTCGCCCACACCGCCGACCTCACCGAGTCGGGCCTGCTGCGAGCGGCCGAGGCGGCCTCGGCCGTGGCCCGCAGCGGGGGCGGTGGGGCGGGCACCGTCGCCGTGGGGCCCCTGCGGACGTCCGACACCGGCGCGTCCGGGTCCGGTGACGACCGGCCGTCCCGGGTCACCCTGGCCTCCAAGGGGGACTCCTTGGACCTGCTGCGACGGGCCGACGAGGCGGCGCGGGCCGCGGACGGCGCCATCACCCAGGTCCAGGCGGGATGCGGGGGCTCGAGGCGCCGGGTCCTCATCGCCAACTCCGAAGGGCTCTACGCCCGCGACGAGCAGGCCCGCACCCGGTTTTCGGTGTCCTGTGTGGCATCGGGGGACACCGGCCTCCAGACCGGGTTCGAGACGGCGGCCCGCACTCTGGGATTCGAGCTGTTCGACGAGGTGTCGGTGGAGGAGCTGGCCCAATTGGCTTCCGCCCGGGCCGTCTCCAAGCTGTCCGCCCGACCGGCACCCTCGGGCGAGCTGCCGGTGGTGCTGGCGGGTGGCAGTGGCGGGATCCTGTTCCACGAGGCGTGCGGGCACGGTCTCGAGGCCGACCACATCGTCAAGGACGCCTCGGTCTACACCGGCATGGTGGGTCAACAGGTCGCCAGCCCCCTGGTCACCCTCGTCGACGACGGCACCGTGGGCTCGGAGTGGGGCACGTTCGCCGTGGACGACGAGGGCCGCCCGGCCCAGCGCAACGTCCTCATCGACCGGGGGGTCCTGACCGACTACCTCTGGGACTACCTCCGGGCCCGGAAGGAGGGCCGCGTCTCTTCGGGAAACGGCCGGCGCCAGACGTACCAGCACCTGCCCATGGTTCGGATGACCAACACGTTCCTCCTGCCCGGCACCGAGGACGCCGATGAGATCGTCGCCCAGACGCCGAAGGGCGTGTACGTGGCCAAGCTCGGCGGCGGCCAGGTCAACACCACCACCGGTGACTTCGTCTTCGGGACCACCGAGGCCTACCTGATCGAGGGGGGCAGGATCACCGAGCCGTTGAGGGATGCCAACCTGATCGGGAACGGCCCGGAGATCCTGAAGCGGATCGACGCCGTGGCCACCGACTTCGCCATGACCCCCGGCACCTGCGGGAAGGACGGTCAGAGCGTCCCCGTGGGGTGCGGACAGGCCACCATGCGCCTGTCCGGCGTCACCATCGGGGGAACGGCCGAATGACCGCCGTGACCGGTGCCGCGGTGGACGCGGGCGCACCCGGGGCCGGGCCCGACGACCTGGTGGCCCTGGCCGGACGGGTGGCCGGCTGGGCCCGGAGCGGGGAGGACCTCGAGGTCTACGTGGCCCGGGGGGACGAGACCGACATCCGCGCCTACTCCGGCGAGATCGAGTCGCTCACCTCGGCCACCTCGGCCGGCGTCGGGATCAGGGTCGTGGTCGACCACCGGCTGGGGTTCGCCTGGGCCGGCTCGCTCGAGCGGGCGGTGCTGGAGGAGACCCTGGCCGAGGCGCGGGACAACGCCGCCTATGCCACCCCCGACGAGCACGTGCGGTTGGCCGAGCCCGACGGTGTCGCCGCGGTCCCGGTCGACCTCTGGGACGACGCCCTGGCGTCGGTTCCCACCACCGACAAGGTGGCCCTGGCCCTGGAGCTCGAGGCCCGGGCGCGAAACGCCGACCCCCGGATCCGCCAGGTGGACCATGCCGACTACGGCGACGGGTCCGTCGAGGTGGCGCTGGTCTCGACCACCGGCATCAGCTCGTCGAGCCGCAAGACATCGGGATACATCTCGGTGGGGGCCATCGCCGGTGACGGTGAGGCCAGCCAGACCGGCAGCGGTTTCAGCGTGGGCCGCGGCTTCGCCGGCCTGGACCCGGACCGGGCCGTGTCCGACGCCGTGACCCGGGCGGTGCGGATGCTCGGCGCCGCGAAGGGCCCGTCGGGACGGTCCACCGTGGTGTTCGACCGGCGGGTGGCGAGCACCCTGCTGTCCGTGGTGTCCTCGGCCCTCTCCGGTGAGGCGGTGGCCAAGGGCCGTTCGTTCTTCGCCGGCCGGATCGGCGAGCAGGTCGGTGATCCGGGTCTGACCCTGGTGGACGACCCCACCGACCCCAGGGCCTACGGCGCGGCGGCCTACGACGCCGAGGGACTGGCCTGCCGGCGCAACGTCCTCGTCGACCGGGGGGTGCTGCGGGGCTTCCTCTACGACACCGTGTCGGGCTCGAGAGCAGGTGTGTCCTCCACCGGCTCGGCGGTCCGCGGTGGATTCGCCGGGACCCCCGGGCCCGGCTGTCGGGCCCTGACCCTGGCCGCCGGACCCGAGGGCTACGACGAGGACGGCGTGCTGGCCGCGGTGGGGGAGGGACTGTTCGTCCAGTCCATGACCGGGGTCCATTCCGGGGTGAACCCCGTCAGCGGGGACTTCTCGGTCGGGGCGGAGGGCCTGATGATCCGAGAGGGTCGCCTGGCCGAGCCGGTGCGGGAGATCACCGTGGCCTCGACCCTGCAGCGGATCCTGCAGGCACTGGTGGCGGTGGGCGCCGACGTCGAGTGGCTGCCCGGCATCGCCGCCGGCCAGACCCTGGCCGTCGGGGACATGCAGGTCAGCGGGACCTGACCCTGATCAGCGGGGCCTGACCGGGAGCTGTCCCGATCAGGCCCGGCCGGACCGGGAGCTGTCCCGATCAGGCCCGGCGGACCGGTGTGGCTAGTGGACGGCGGCCGTGGCCTTGGTGCAGGCGTCCAGGGCGCTCGGCGTCGACGTGTAGTAGATCGAGCCGGTGATGGCCAGGCTGTACGGCCCGGCGCTCCCGTCGGTGGGCGTGCCGCCGACCCACAGAGGTGGCTGACCGGCCGATGCCGCACCGGCCGTCGGGGCGCTGGCCGTCGAGGTGGAGGCGGACGAGCCGTAGGTGAGCACGAACTTCTGGATCACGAACAGCCGGGGGAAGCCGTCGAGGTCGTCGATGAAGCTGTGGATCTGGCTGTAGTTGCCGGAGACGGCCAGTGTGGTCGGCACCGCCACCACTCCGGCGGGCGAGGCCGTGGCGCTCCCGGTGGCCGGCGTGGCCTGGGCCGTGGTGGCCGGTGCGAACCCGCTGAACTGGGTCAGGGTGACACCCGATCCCGCCGTCAGGCCGTTGAACTGGTTCTCGAACGACGATTCCTCGGCGTCGATGTCGGTCGGGCTCTGGACACTGGGGATCTGGGTGGCGATCTTCTGCAGGTCGGCACAGCTCGAGGACAGCTTCTGCTGCTCCGACTTCAGCGAGGCCAGTTTGGCCTGGAGCTCGGTCTGCTGCGTCTGGAGGGTGGTCTGCTGGTTCTGCAGGCTCGACAGCTTGGAGTTCTGGGGCGAGACCAGGATCGCCCACAGGAGGAGGGCCACAACCAGGGTCCCGCCCGCGATCATGAGCGGTACGCGGTACTCACGGACTTGGGTCATTTCAGGCTCGCATTCTTGGAGAGACTGGCATCGGGCGTGATGGAGATGGTGAAGGGGAACGAGATGCTCGCGTCGGGGTTGGCCGTCGTGGCCCCCTGCAGCGGGTTGGCGAACAGCTGCGAGGAGGACACCGCGTTGATCCACGCCTCGGAGATGGTCAGGCTGGGCCCGGGTCCGGTCACTCCGAGCTGGATGGTCCCGATGGCCGCCGACGTGGTGGCGTTGGACCCCCCGGCGGTCGCGGTCGCCCCGGCCCCCGTGGCCGCGGTGGTGGCTCCGGCCGCGGAGGTGCCGGTGGCGGTCACCGAGGCGCCGTTGAATCCCTGCACCTGCGCTCCGGACGGGGTGATGGCCACCAGGTGGTTGAAGACCAGCGGCCAGTCGATGGCGGCGTTGAGCACGGTGGCCCTGCGGGCCACGCCGGCCGAGTAGGCGTTGTTGGCCGCCACCACCAGGTCGTACTTGGGTACCTGGGCGTTGAGGGTGGTGATCTGGGACTGCAGGTCGTTGACGTTGTTCTGGGCGTTGTGGACCTGCAGGAACTTCCAGGCGCCGAAGGCCACCAACAGGATGAGCACCGCTACGCACCCGATCACGGTCCGCTCCTGGATCCGCTTCATCCGCGAGCGCTTGGCCACCTCGGGTGGGAGCAGGTTGAACTTCCGCACTGTCCTGTCGGGCTCGGGCAGGGCCAGCCCGATGGGGGTCGACAGCACCGGTCCGACCTCGTTCATCTGCGCCTCGGTGAGGTCCAGCTTCGACGTGTTGAGCCGGGCCAGGGGCGAGACCGGCAGCACGGGCAGGTGCACCTGCTCCTCGATCATGGGGAGGAGCCCGTAGAGTGCCGAGCCGCCCCCGGTGACCAGCACCCTCGACACGGGCAGACGACCCGGCAGCGAGGCGAAGTACTGGATGGAGTTCCGGATCTCTCCGACCAGGTCGGCCATGCTGGGCTGCGCGGCCCCCTGGGCCGTCCGCAGCTGGGCGTCCTCTTCACCCAGCCGGCGCTTCATGCCCTCGGCGTCGGAGAGGGGAATGTCGAGGGAGCCGGAGATGGCCGCGGTGGTGGCGTTCCCACCCGAACCGATGGTCCGGACGAACTGGGGCCGTCCCTTCTGGTGGACCACGACGACGGTCAGTCCGGCCCCGACCGACACGATGGCCTCGGGCTGCTCCGACTCTGCGGCGCCTCCGATGGCCCGCACCAACGCCGATGAGATGAGGTCGACGCCGACCACCGTCAGGCCGGCCTTCTCCACCGTGTCGATCACGCCGTTCACCAGGTCGGTGTGAGCCGCGGCCACCAGCACCCGGCGCATCTTGTCGCCTTCCGGCGACGTGTAGTCGGCCAGGATCTGGGAGGAGAGGATGGTCTGCTCCGGCGGGAACGGGATCACCTCCTCGGACTGGAACCGGACGGCGCTGTCGATCTCGTTGTCCGGCACGAAGGGAAGGTCGATCTCCCGGGTGATGGCGCGGAGCCCGGCGATGCCGACGATGACCGACGAGCCGGAGAACTGACCGTTCTCCCACAGCTTCTTGATGGCCTCGGTCACCGAGGACCCGTCGCGTATCTCACCGTCCACCAGTGAGCCGGGAGGCAGCCCCACCTGGCCGTAGGTGAGGAGGACCGGCTGGGCATGACTGATATCGAGCTCGGCGGCGCGCACTGCGCTGGTGCCGATGTCGAGTCCAACGACGAGCTGGGCCATGTCAGCGTCCCCCTGCGGTCACGTGGATGGCATCGCCATGCCGGTCGGTGCGAGTTGTGGTCTGGGGCAGATCCCGGTCCGAGTCGGGGTGAGCGCCTCGACTGGCCTCCGTCACGATGTTCACGGTTGGTCTCCGGTCCTTCAGTGATCGCCGCGGGGCGATCGACGGTTTCGAAGGTGCCCGAGTGCAAGGACACCAGACTGTACGAAGATCTATCGGACGAAACGTCGGCGATCTTGAGGCACTCTGTCGCATCCGCTGAGGACGTGGAGGGTCGTCGTTCGGCGCGCGTCGTTCCAGATCAGGGAGTCAATGCCGGAACCGGTGGCCCCTCGAGCGCGACGGCCCGGGTGATCGGTGGGAGCGGTGGGAGCGGTGGCTCAGGCGAAGGTGGCCGCGGCGAACTGCCCGGTGCCCATGATGCCCTTGCGCTCCAGCATGACCTTCAGGTCGTGCGGGTTGGTGGCCGTGTTCATGGCCTCCTCGAGATCGATGGTCCCGTCGGAGAGCAAGGTGACGAGGGACTGGTCGAAGGTCAGCATCCCGTAGTACTCGCCGTCGGCCACGATGCCCTCGATGTCGGCGGTCTGGAGGGGATCGATGATGGCCTGCTGGATCCTCCCGTTCACCACCAGCAGCTCGAGGGCCGGGACCCGGCGCTTCCCGTCGGCGGTGGGGATCAGGCGCTGGCAGATGATGCCCTTGAGCGATCCGGCCAGGCCCACCCGCACCTGGGTCTGCTGGTGGGGCGGGAAGAAGTCGACGATCCGGTTGATGGTCTCGGTGGCGTTGATGGTGTGGAGGGTGGAGAACACCAGGTGGCCTGTCTCCGCCGCGGTCAGTGCGGCCGAAACGGTCTCCTGGTCCCGCATCTCACCCACCAGGATGACGTCCGGGTCCTGACGGAGGACGACCCGCATGGCCGAGGAGAAGCTGTCGGTGTCGAATCCGACCTCCCGCTGGTCGATGTCGGCCAGG
>Ga0307373_10004945_pt1 | contig 22108 bp, 30 predicted proteins | sample OX2MG_FD_202534 | JGI IMG/M metagenome (GOLD analysis project Ga0307373, IMG submission 202534) | Soil microbial communities from Risofladan, Vaasa, Finland - OX-2 | ecosystem: Environmental > Terrestrial > Soil > Coastal area > Acid sulfate soil | place: Finland: Risofladan, Vaasa | collected... | reverse complement strand
CTCCGGCTCGGCCTGCTGTCGCCTGTGGCACCGGCGGCAATCCCACCTCGAGGGTGGACCTATCACGTGACCGTGGGTGGACCTATTCCGTGACCGTGGGTGGACCTATTCCGTGACCGCTGACACAACAGCGCTTCCCTGCTGCGGCTCTCCACCGCGGTGCTCCAGGAACAGCACGACGAGTGGCAGGACGGACGCTGCCACTTCTCCCAACAGTCCATGGCCCGGCTGGACCCCGCCAACCAAGACCGCCTCACCAACCCCCTGACTGCCGGGTTAGCGGCCTGATGAATCTATCCCTGAGTTCCGCCGGAAATTACACCAACCATGGGACTTGACTGCACGCCCTTCTTCGCCCATGAGCTTTTGCACGGTCTTGCGTGAGATGGCTATGCCCAACCCCAGGCGCAGCACCGGCCCGCCCGCGCCGGTACCCGTAGGTGCCATGGGAGGCGCTGTGAGCCTGTCTGATGGCCACCCGCAGCAACGGACGACGCAGCTCGGCCTGGGGAATCGGTCCCAGCTTCCAGCGGAAATATCCACCCGATGCAACTTCCAGGATCCGGCAGCACTGCTTGGGCCGATAGACCCGCCCGACAAAGACCGGTATCACCCGGAACTTCCTTTTGGGCGCACCTCGCCCTCCGCGAAGAGAGCTGATGCCTTCTTGGTGATCTCCAGCTCAATCTCGAGCTCCCGGATCCGCTTCCTGGCTTGAGCAAGCTCTACTCGCTCGACCGTAGGCAGCCCAGGACGCTCTCCCCGATCGATTTGGTCCTGGGCTACCCACCGAAACAGGGTCGCCTCGCTTACCTGGAGATCAGCAGCCAGCTGCCCACTGATCTCCCCGACCGGGCCAGGGTGACCGCCCGCCGGCGGACCTCGGCCGCGTAACCCTTCGGCATGACCATCTCCCCTTCTGAACGGCTCGACTCTCACAAACCGAGTCCAGGAAAGAGGGGTCACATCAAGTGCCAGGGAGAGACTTTGGAGGTCCGAGAGGACCCAGGAGGAGCTCACGTGAAAGGCAGAAAACACTCGCCGGAGCAGATGATCCGCAAGCCGCGGGAGGCGGACCAACTGGCTGGGCATAGCCAGGACGTGGCCGCGGTGGCCAAGGCTCTGGAGATCAGTGAGGCAACCCTGCACAGCTGGCGGAACCAGTACGGCGGTATGAAGGCTGAGGATGCCAAGGAGCTGAAGCAGCTGCGGGGGGAGAACCGGCGGCTGAAGCAGATGGTGGCCGACCGAGAGCTGCAGATCGAGATGCTGCGGGCGGTGGCCACGGGAAAATGGTGAGCCCGGCCCGCCGGCGGGAGGCACGTAGTGCACCTGGTGGAGCAGTACGGCACCAGCCAACGGCAGGCGCGTCGGGCGCTATGGCAACCCCGGCCGACCCAGAAACGACCACCATGCTCGGTACGGCTGGAGGAGCTCCTGCGCGCGCGGCTGAAGGAGATCTCCACCAAATGGCCGAGATAGGGTTTCCGGCGGGCCTACGCGACACTGCGGCAAGATGGCTGGAAGGTGTTACAAGCGGGTGCAGCGGCTGTGGCGAGGCGAAGGGCTACGAGGTTCACAGCACTCACCGAAGCGGCGGCGGTTAGGCCAGAGCACAGTGCCGGCTGAATGGCTGCAGGCGGAGCGGCCGAATCATGTGTGAGCGTTGGACATCATGTTTGACACGACCTCGGACGGATGTCATTTCACAGTGCTGTCCAGGTGCGACGAGTTCTCCAAGGAATGCCCGGAGGGGCCACTGGGTCGATCCATCACCGCCGAAGCCGTGGCTGTGGCCCTGGACAAGGCAGCGTTGATCCGAGGCTTACCAGAGCACATCCGCTGCGACAACGGCCCTGAGTTCATCGCTGCGGCGATCCAGCACTGGTGTCGGCAGAGTGGCGCCGAGAGGAGCTTCATCGACCCCGGATCCCGTTGGCAAAACCCCTACGTCGAACGCTTCAACAGCCGGGCAAAGAGCTCGTCCCGGGGCCGACGCTCATCGATATCCTCCACCCCTGAGCTGGCCCTCATCGAAGGCGCTGTCCTCGCCAGCCAGAAGACCTTCGTTCGACGAGTAGGCGCTTAGCGCCTCCGGGTCACTGCTCCGACTGCCTCCTCAAGCGGGGTTCGAGCTCCCGAAGAGAAGGGGAGCCTTCACTAGGTGCTCAACCCACGGTTCGGGGACCCAGCCGGCACGGTGCGGTCCTCCCAGCCCCGTGGCGACCTCGTAGGAGGGGAGCACCTCTCCATGGGCGGCGGCCCCGATTGCCGCCCATGGGACCGACGCGACGACCATGTTACGAGCGGTGTCGAACACCTGAGCCGTCACCTGACACTTGTCGCCTTGCCGGGGAGGTCCCCGCGGGCGCACACTGGGCTCCTGCAGGGTGGAGAGCCCATTCCCTTGCAGTGTCAACCAAGAGCATGCCCGTGCGAAGGCAGCGTAGCTGCGGCAGACGATGCAGGGAGCCGAATAAATGCAACTGATAACCTTTGCTGACAACGCAGGACAGGTCCACTACGGCTGTGACCTTGGGGAACGAGTGATTCAGCTCGATCAAGCACTCCGAGTAGTCGCTCCATTCTCAGCCAGGGATGGCTTTTCTGAAGTCCCTGCAACTATGATTGAATTCCTCGCCGCCGACGCTGTCGCCCTCCAATCGGCCCGACAGGCGCTCGAACTCGTCGACTCCGGCTCGGACCTTCTGGACTCCGCGGTGCTTCCCAAGCGCGAGGTACAAATCCTGGCGCCCGTGCCAAGTCCATCGAAAATAGTTGCCATCGGACGGAATTACCGTGACCACGCTGCCGAGGCAGCCCTGACCTTGCCCAAGATCCCCCGCATCTTCGCCAAGTTTCCCTCGATCGTGATCGGAGATGGAGCAGTGATAGTCAAGCCCCGCGCCACCGAGCGGCTAGATTGGGAGGTCGAGTTGGCCGTCGTGATCGGCAGAACAGCTTCTCGAGTAAGCGAGGAGACGGCACTGGAATATGTCGTCGGCTACACATTGCTGAATGACGTGAGTGCGCGGGACATCCAATTTAGCGAGCCGGAGCAGCTGACCCTAGCCAAGAACTACCGCTCTTTCGCCCCCATGGGACCCTCAGTCGTCACCAAAGATGAACTGCCGGATCCCGCAAATATTCGGCTCAAAACTTGGGTAAACGGAGAGTTGATGCAAGATGGATCCACCCGGGATTTGATCTTCTCGGTCCGGCAGCTCGTCTCCTTTGTCTCTGGGGTGCTAGACTTGGTTCCCGGCGACTTGATTGCTACTGGCACGCCCTCAGGCGTTGGATACTTTCGCGACCCGCCCCGTTTTCTCTCCGATGGTGACGTAGTCACGATGGACCTCGCCGGGATGTGCTCCTTGACCAATCGTGTGCAAGACGAGAGGTAACTTTCCGAACTGATCCTTGTCGAGGGGAGGACCAGCGCAGCGGAACTCGAGATCTGGCAGAGCGCCACAGCGAGCGGAGGCTGGCACCGCGCTGCCAAGTAGGGTCCGACTCATAGAATTGTTGCTGCCAGTTGCGTCAGTATTGAGGCCCTTCTGGGGGAGGGCTGGCGCTATGGTGGTTGCTTTCTTACGGCCACCGGCTCCGGGTCGAAGGCCACCCGCCGAGATCCCGCCGAGCCGAACGCTGGCCCGCCGGCGGCCGGAGGGTCGAGTTCAGGGATCTTCCCATCGGGTTCTGGATGGCTGCAGTTGACACGGCTCTCCAAAATGAGATCGGAATGAGCTCCAGACCCTTGGTCTCGGGGTGACCCCCTTGAACACGCAGAGGTAGCCCTGTATGCTTTCCGCGGGACAACTGTCCCGTTAATCTAGCTCAGGAGGTGGCGGTGAGGTTTCCGATCGATCGGATTGCCCGAGTTAGCTGCGCCAGTTTCGGGCATCCGTCGAAGGTTGGGATCACCCAGGAAAGGCAGCCGTCGATTACGGGGGGGGTAGCGACCACATGACTACAGCGCCAGAGCAAATCGAGAAGGCGACCGAATGGGCGCAGCTAAGTACTAAACCCGATCCGGCCACCTTGGCTGTGCTTCGCGGCGCTCTCCGTTCCGTTGCGAACGAGATGGACACCGTTTTGAAGCTGACAGCCTTTTCCCCCGTGATCGCCGAAGGGACGGACCGCGCCAGCGGAGTCTACGCAGGCGAGCGCGGGGGCGTCGTAGCTCAAGGCGAGGACGGGATGCCTCTCTTCATCGGCAACATGCAATTCACCGTGATGCACGTTCTGGACACGGTATCCGAGATCAACGACGGTGATGTTCTGATCGCGAACGACCCCTACGAGTGCGGGACGCACTTGATGGACATGAAACTCTTGGCCCCCTTCTTTTGGAAGGGGCGCCGCGAGATGTTTGTGGCCAATACGGGTCACTGGCCCGACGTGGGAGGCGCAGTTCCCGGCGGGTTTAGTGCCCGCGCCACCGAGGTCTATCAGGAGGGAGTGCGAATTCCCCCACTCAAGCTCTACGACCGGGGAGCGCTAAACCGACCGCTCCTCGACCTGATGATGGCGAATATGCGGGTGCCAGAAGAGCGGCGGGGTGACTTGGAAGCACAGTTGAACGCGCTGAACCGAGGACTGTCAAGGCTGTCGGACGTGTATGCGAAATTTGGTCGGAATACGGTCCAGAGCGGAGTCGTGGAACTGGCAGACCGGTGTGAGCGAGCCATGCGAGAGAACATCCTCGGTCTCCCCGATGGTGTCTACCGCTTCGAGGACTTTCTCGACAACGACGGGATCACCCCGACCAGGTTGACGATCCGCCTCGCGTTGACAGTCGCTGGCGACGGATTGACCTTTGACTTTACGGGGTCGAGTCCCGCGTGTCGTGGGCCCCTGAACTGTCCCGCGACCAATACCCAGACAGCAACGTATATTGCCCTCAAGCACATATTTCCCGAATTGCCAGTAAACGAAGGCACCTTCCGCCCAGTGGAGTTCATTATTCCCAAGGGGAGCTTCCTGGATGCGCGGTTCCCCCGGCCTGTCTCGGGTAGTGCGGCCGAGGTGAGCCAACGTGTCATTGACGTCTGCTTTGGAGCATTCGCGAGCATTAGCCCTAAGTTGGCGTACGCGCAGGCATATTCCACCTCTTCAAACCTCACCATCGGAGGAGAGGACCCGGCAAGTGGGCGCCGCTACGTAGTCTATATATACCTCGGGGGAGGACTTGGTGGGCACATCCTGGGCGATGGCTTGTCCAATGCCACCGCAGTTCACAGTACCGCCCGTGTGCCTCCGATGGAGGTCATCGAACGAAAGTATCCCTTCCGCATTCGACACTACGGACTTCGCGAGAACTCTGCCGGCGAAGGAACCTTTCGTGGAGGATTCGGTTCGATTCTAGAGATGGAGTTGCTTCGCGGCGAAGCAACCGCGGCTCTAGTGGCCGACCGGTCTACCCAGGGACCGCGCGGGATCAATGGCGGCGGAGATGGCTGGCCCTCCGTCTACACCTTCTTGAGGCACGACGGGTCCGTGTACACGCCTCCTCTCCTTAACAAGGATCAAGACGTGCCGCTTGAGGCGGGCGATCGGGTTGTGATGGAGACTCCCGGGGGCGGCGGCTATGGTCCGCCTGCCGCTAGGACAAAGACTGCCATTGCTACCGATATCGCCAACAGTCTCTGTGAGGGTGTGCCCCCCGTTTCTGGTCGGCTGGGCCGCGAGTGAGTCTAGGACTGTGCCAAGCGAGTCGCAATCACGGTAATCTTAGTGGGATTTGCCGGCTATCAGTCGGGCCCAACGCCAAAGATGGAGGGCGAGCGTGACCAACATTGCAGCAACGCAGTCGCTAGCCGGACTTAACGTTGGCCCGATACCTAGTCATAGTCGTGGTACGGCTTGCATCAACGGCAGATTTCTACCTGCTGCAGAGGCAACTGTCTCGATCTTCGATCACAGCTTCCTCTACGGCGACGGCGCGTTCGAAAGCATCGCTTGCCGACGCGGTCGGTTGTTTATGCTCGAGCCTCATGTGGCGCGGCTGTGGGCGTCCTGCCAGTATCTAAAGATCGAGATCCCGCTGGTCCGCGAGCGCGTGACTGCGCTCGCTCTTGAGACTATCGCCAGGAATGAGATGGCGAACGGAGACCTGCGGATCGTCGTTAGCCGTGGCGATGGCTACCCGATGTCGGATCCCAGCCGGACCCAGAACCCGCTCGTTATATTCTCAGTTCAAGAGAAACCCATTTCCCACTATCCGGCGGAGAAGGGCCTTTCCTTGATCGTGGCGGCGACGCGCAGGACTCCCTCTATCTGTCTCGACCCACGGGTAAAGTCAAACAACTACCTCAACCACATCATGGCCAAGCTGGAGGCTGTAGCAGCCGGGGCAGATGATGCCATCATGTTAGACACCAACGGCCATCTCGCGGAACTCGCCGGCTGCAACATATTCGTAGTCTCGAAGGGGCGACTTAGTACTCCGAAGGTCGGAAATGGTCTCGAAGGCATAACTCGAGCTACGGTCCTCGAACTCGCCGAAGCTCATGACTTCGCAGTGGTGAGCGAAGTGTTCACCGAGGACCTGACGACGTATGATCTCTACACCGCTGACGAGGTGTTCGTTACCGGTACCGGCACGGGAGTAGCGTTTGCGCGCGAGGTCGATGGCCGAGTGATAGGGACGGGAGTCTGTGGACCAGTGGCCAAAGCGGTAGGAGTTGCCTACGAGAAGCTCCTGGACGGCGATTGACGTCCTCATCTCACGGCTGGAACAGTCTAAAGCGGAAAGGGACGGGCAGATGACTACGGTACTTCTAGACGCGGCCGATCCCGGGGACGGTCAAAGTGGAGAGTCGCGAGGAGCCGAGGCCACTGAAGGGGGTGACTGAGCCGACCGGGACCTTGGCCTTTATCACGGCCGAGGTTGTCCTTGGTGCCTTGCGCTCGGTCAAGTCGGGTCAGGTGGTGCCCCTGGGCTTGCCACTCGATCGGTTCGACCCAGGACCTTTCGGTCGGCCTCCAGCCCGTCGGCGGGCCCGTCAGAGTAACGAACTCGTCCCGCTAGCGGACGGTCGGTACGGGTTGCTCAATGACGACATCCTGGAGATCGCCCTTCAGGGGAGCAGCCACTGGGACAGTCTGGCGCACTTCGGCTTGATCGATAAGTCAGATCGAGGCATCTTCCATGGGGGTGCTGGCCTCGAGGAGACAACTCCGGGAGCCACGGCGCACCGCCTTGGGGTAGATGCCTATCGAGGCGGGATCGTCACGAGAGGCGTGCTCATAGATGCGGTGGGAGCCTTGTGCTCGCCGGGCGAGGGTCACCTTCCCGACAGCACGCGGTTGTGCGTAGACGATATCAATAGGTGTTTGCGAGACCAGGGCACCACGCTGCAGCGAGGCGACGGTGTGCTTGTCTTCACTGGGTTCGAGCACAGACTTGCCGGACTCTCGGCTGCGGAGCGACTGCTACTCGAAGAAACCAACGCGGGGCTGGACAGCAGCACCATGCCGTTCTGGGTAGAGCATGAGGTCTCCTTCTTGGCCTCTGACAACTATGCGGTCGAAGCTATCCCTATCGACTATGGTATCCACGCTGGCGCTCTTCGCGACTGTGGTATGCCCCTGGGTGAGCTCTGGGCCCTCGACGCGTTAGCCCAGAATTGCCGCTCCGACCGACGATTCGAGTTCCTTGTGGTCGCGGTACCTCTGATAATGCCGGGCGCCTTCGGATCCCCGGCGAACGCTCTGGCCATCAGGTAAATGTGAGTGGCAGAGCCCGCAGAGTTCGCGGTGTCCTCGGATTCGAGCTGGTTCGAGGTGCGCAACGTATCCGTTGCCTATGGCCGAGCGGCGCCGGTAGTTCGAGATGTGTCTCTGTCCGTACATCCCCACGAGGTCGTTGCTCTCATCGGCTCTAACGGGGCAGGGAAGACGACGCTCCTTCGAGCCATCTCTGGACTCACCAGGCCTCAGTCGGGGAGCGTCTGGTTGGACGGAACACGAATCGACAAGCTTGCCTCTCACGCCATCGTGTCACGGGGCGTGGTACAAGTCCCAGAAGGGCGCCACCTCTTCCCAGATATGACCGTCTGGGAGAATCTCCTACTTGGCGCTCACTCGCGGTCGGACAGCCACATGATTCGGGATGAAGCGGCCCAGTTTGAGGAGCGATTCCCGATCCTCCGAAAGCTCAGTGGGCGTCGGGCCGGGACGGCTAGCGGTGGCGAACAACAGATCGTCGCCCTCGTGAGAGCCTTAATGGCCAAGCCGCGCTTGCTACTGCTTGACGAACCAACGACTGGGCTTGCTCCACAAATCGTCGCAGAAGTTGCCAAGCTCATCAATGAGGTCGTGGTTGGCTACGACGTCAGCATTGTGCTGGTTGAGCAGAACGCGAAGATGGCCCTCTCCGTTTCGCAGCGCGGCTACGTGATGGAGCAGGGGCGAGTCACCGTATCCGGCCTCAGCCGCGCCCTTCTGCATGATGACCGAGTGGCCAGAGCCTACCTAGCGGTGAAGTCAGAGCGACCGGCTCTGCCCCACGAGTCGGCCGGACTCCAGGATAGAGGTCAAATTCATGGCTCAGGTACTAACTGACTTTCTGGTGATGGGGGCGCTCTATACCCTCGTTGCTATTGGACTGAGCCTGGTGTTTAGTGTCATGCGAATCGTGAACTTTGCCCACGCGCAAATGTACATGTTGGGGGCCTACGGAACTTACCTGCTGTACGGCCAAATGCGCTGGCCGTTTGTCCTAGCGGTGCCGATCACAGCGGCGACTGTCGGCGCCTTTGGAGTAGCGTGTGAGTTTGTCATTATCCGCCCTGTGCGCCAAGATCCGGCCAGGGCGATGATTTCCACCCTGGGTCTGCTCCTCGTACTAGGCGGCCTGGCCCTGATGGTGTTCGGTCAGAACGGACGATTTGCCCCTGAGCCCCTGGCCGGCACCGTTTTCGCCTTGGGATCTCGCATCGACCCCTTTCAGCTCGCCGACGCGGGACTCGCTACAGTCGTCGTCGGACTGCTTTTTTCTGGGCTGCACTTCAGCCGGATGGGGCGCGCCCTGCGGGCGGTGGCTCAAGATGAGTTGGGGGCTCGCTTGCAGGGAATCGATGTGGGATTGATTCGGACTACTGGATTTGCTATCGGTGCGGCACTAGCTGCCCTTGCGGGTAGCCTGATCATGCCCCTGACCACGGCGACTCCCGATATGGGAAACAACATACTGCTGGACATGTTCATCATCGTCGTGATCGGGGGCTTGGGGAGCATTTGGGGCGCTGTCGTAGGTGCCTTCGTGTTAGCACTGCTGCAAACGGTCGGGGTGACCTATCTTGGTCAGTTCTCGATCCTCATTGTCTATCTGCTAGTGATGCTTCTGCTGCTAGTACGGCCCTCCGGCGTTCTCGGATACCAATCGACGTGACCACCTTCGCGACAAGGAGGATCCTCACTAGGTACCTAGCGGTCATCGCCATTGTACTTTTGGCACCGCTCTGGTTAGGCAACAACGCCTACAACGTAAGTGTGGCGATCGGTATCTTGATGTTTGCGCTACCCGCGCTAGGTGCATGGTTGCTTTTGAACTGTGGCATTTGGAGTTTTGGACAAGGTGCGTTCGCATCACTCGGGGCCTATACCACGGCACTTCTGCTGATGCGGCTAGGAGTTTTGTTCTGGCCAGCGTTACTGGCAGGTGGCGTAGTCGCCGCCGCCGTCAGCCTCGTGCTGGTCTACCCGTTCCTAAGGACTTCTGGCGTGGTCTTCTCCATTCTCACGTTGGTAGGCCTGAGCGCATTGGACGAAACGATCCTGCTGACCCCCCCAATCACTGGAGGTGGCGGAGGACTGATCGGAGTGCCGGCGCCCCCGAGTGTGACGGTTCTGGGCGTCAACCTCGCAACCGAGACCGGCGAGTATTTCATAATTGCGCTCCTACTCGTATTGGCGCTGGCGGCCGTCTACTGCATGGATAGGGCGGGCTACCTGCGTATCCTTCGCGCAAGCGCTCAGAACGAGGATCTGGCTGAGGCGGTAGGTATCAACACCCGGCAGTGTCGGGCGGCAGTTTTCGTCTTCGCGGCATTTCTGACCGGCCTTGCAGGAGCATTTTCGGCGTCCTACCTGCAATCAGTCCAGCCGAGCGTGTGGGACGTATTTCCTTCGATCTACATCGTGGCTTATGCGATCGTAGGAGGAGTCGGTTCAGCGTTCGGCCCATTGCTAGGCACAGCGACAATCATATTTGTGGCGTCAGAGCTGTCGTCGTCAAGCGCGACTGGCTCAAACGGTCTTCTGCCGATTCTCCTAGGGGCATGTCTGGCGGCGGTTGTACTGATACTGCCCGGCGGAATGGCGAGTATCGGGTCCGGGGTCGTAGGAGCGGGTCGACGTGGGAAGTCACGTCTGAGGCGAGGTGGCGTGTAGTCCGCAGCGGACCTACAGGAAGGTGTGCTGACCCCTCCCAGCTCCGGAGCCGATGACCGGAGCCGTGAGTCCGGTCCTGGTAGTCTTTAGGGTCGAGTGGCCCTGACCGTCGGTTTGGCGCGGCGCGAAGATTGCGCGCTAGTGAGTTCATGAAGGGTTCCGTGGTTAGATAACTGGGCTGCGGACCTCCGCACTTTTCGTGATTAGGTCTCTGCACAATTGGCGATCCCCAACATCGCTTACCCTGCCACTGGGACACTCTACCCTCTGGACGCTCCACAGGCTCACGATAACCGCGGCATCTATGGAAGCCGGAACCCAGACCGCCCGATCCTGATGGGTCTTAGTAGAAGGTGGGGGGAGTTGAGAGGAAGGTGGGCGATGGTCCCCCATCCTGGCTGATCCCCGTGCAGATCTGTTTGCCTATGTACTGTCCACCTGAGTCCTCAACGATATCTGCCCAGGACCCCCATCACCCCTCGACGCACACGCCAGTGTAGCCGCCGAGATTGGGGTCATTGTCCGCGAGGTATCCCACGGCGACGGCCGTGGCACAGTCGGCCGACGCTGAGTTGCCATCCGGCTCACATCCGACGAGGATGACGATGGCGTCGTGTCCCGGATAGTTGACAGCGCAGGAACCAGGGACGCTGCCATCGAGGATCGCTTGCTCTTTGGACTCGGCTGTGTCGAGCGCTGCAATCGAACTCGGGCTCAGCGTGGTAGTGACCGGCCCGCCACTGTCGTTGAACTGGAGCTCCATGTGCCCTGAGGTCTGCAACTGCCCGGTCCAGTAGGGCGTCGTCGTGTTCTGGACATCAAAGGCGATCGTCGAGCCGGAAACGGTGGCCGTGAAGGGATAGGCCGTCGTGGACAGGGTAGTGACCGGACCCCCTTGAACTGATCCAGGGTATGTGAGAGTTTCTGAACGGCCCGGCAGGGCCAGGAGGAACTCAGATGAAGGGCAGGAAGCACACGCCGGAGCAGATCGTTCGCAAGCTGCGGGAAGGGGAGCGGCTGCTGGGCGACGGCAAGGAGCTGGCGGAGGTGGCCAAGGCGCTGGAGATCAGTGAGGCCACCTTCCACCGCTGGCGGAACCAGTACGGGGGGATGAAGGCCAACGACGCCAAGGAGCTGCGCCAGCTGCGGGACGAGAACCACCGGCTGAAGCGGATGGTGGCGGACCGCGAGCTGCAGATCGAGATGCTCAAGGAGATATCCCGGGGAAACTTTTGAGCCCGGCCAAGCGCCGGGCAGTGAGCCAGCCCAGAGCGACCTAGCGGGGGTCGCCACGTCCGGTGGCGGCCCCGGAGGAGCTGCTGCGGCAGCGACTCCGGGAGATCTCCAACACTAACCAGAGTCTCTACAACACCCGGGGCGGTTCAGCCGCTGCCAGACCGTCGTCACCGTGTTGGTCTCCAAACCAGCCGTGATCTCCTGGCGGTACGGCTCGATCCGCTCCCACGCCCCACCCGTCCTCGCCGCCACCCGCTCCGGGAAGGCCCGCAAGACCAGTTCCTCCCACTCAGCTGCCGAGCGGAACCGGTCCCCGGGCACCACCCCGGCCCCTTGCACCCGCGCGATCACCTCGCGGAGCCGAACCCGGCCCGTCCCCATGCTCTTCGCCAGTCGCCGGATCGGAGTACCCGGGTGCCACAGCCGCAGCGCTTCCACCCCTCTGCCACTAGGAACCTCCTGCCCGCCATCGGCTCTCCTTCAGGAGCCTCCGGCTCGGCCTGCTCTCGCCTGTGGCACCGGCAGCCTTCCCACCTCCAGGGTGGGTCCATTGCGTGCCCGCGTGTGGGTCGACCCCTGACCGTGGGTGGGTCCATTACTGGACGCCGACTGGGTCCATTATCTGACCGTCGACAAGGGTCCCCTGCGAAGTCAACGGTATCAATCCTAAGGATGCTGACCGGTCCCCGTTTGTCAGTCCAGAGCGGGTGAGAGTTTCTGGTTGTTGAAAGCCGCTGCGAAGACCGCCGGCGGTTGAAGTCCCAGCGAACGGTGGGGACGGTGGAGATTGTACGCGTGGCGCCAGTCCTGGTAGAGCACCCGGGCCTCGAGGACAGAGTCGAAGATCTCTCGGGCGAAGAGCTCGTCCCGAGCTTTGCCGTTGAAGCTTTCCACGTAGGCGTTCTGCCAGGGAGAGCCTGGATCGATGTAGCTGGTCCCGGTCCCGGAGAAGCGGCACCAGTCCCGGATGGCGGCAGCGATGAACTCGGGACCGTTGTCGCAGCGGATGGATTCAGGTGCGCCACGCTCCAAGCTCACCCGGTCGAGTTCAGCCACCACGTCGTCGGCAGTAATGGAGTGGCCCAGAAGGCCGCCCACGCTCTCCCGGGTGAACTCGTCGCACATGGAGAGCACCTTGAAGGGCCGGCCATCGGCGGTGGTGTCGAACATGAAGTCCAGCGCCCACACCTGGTTGGGTCGCTCCGCCTGCAGCCGCCGTGCCGGCACCGTGCTCTGGCCCAGTCGCCTCCGCTTGGGTGAATGCGGTGGCACTCGCAGTCCTTCTTCCCGCCAGACCCGCTGCACCCGCTTGTGGTTCACCTTCCAGCCTTCCGTGCGCAGCACCGCTCCAGCCCGCCTGAAACCCCATCTCGGCCACTTCCTGGATATCTCGCGGAGCCTTTGCCGGAGCAGCTCCTCCGGCGCCGCCACCGGCCGTGGCGGCCGCCTCTGGGTCGCTCTGGGCTGGCTCACTGCCCGGCACGCCTGGCGCTCACTGGCGCCGAAGATCTCGATCAGGTGCAGTACTGCTGCCCGGCGCCGAGCCGGGCTCAGAAGTTTCCCCGGGATATCTCCTGGAGCATCTCGATCTGCAGCTCCCGGTCCGCCACCATCCGCTTCAGCCGCTGGTTCTCGTCCCGCAGCTGCCGCAGCTCCTTGGCGTCACTGGCCTTCATCCCGCCGTACTGGTTCCGCCAGCGGTGGAAGGTGGCCTCACTGATCTCCAGCACCTTGGCCACCTCGGCCAGCTCCTTCCCCTCGCCCAGTAGCCGCTCGCCTTCCCGGAGCTTGCGCACGATCTGCTCCGGCGTGTGCTTCCTGCCCTTCATCTGAGTTCCTCCTGGCCCGGCTGGACCCTTGAGAAACTCTCATATCCCCTGGATCAGTTCAAGGGGGTCCGGTCAATGCCATATCATTCGGCTGAGACTCACAGCAATGCTATACCGCGACCCGGGATAGTAGAGACGAACGAACTCCAGGGGACGGCCCACGGTCGAGTAAACCGTGCGCTCGACGAAGAGGAGTGGAGCGCCCGGCGACACCTCTAGCCGCCGGGCGACGTTATTATCCGCGCCGCACGCAGATATTCGCTGACGTCCAGAGCCCAAATGTGTGGCCGGATCAGAGTCCAACAGTCCGAGCAGGGACCAGCGAGCTATCGCCTCGGGTGCGTATTTTCTCCCAACATCGCACGGTAGATAGTTGACAAGCCAAACCTTGGGTCCACTCTGATCCACCCTGAGTCGCTGGAGGCGAACCACCGGGCTGCCCGGCCGAACCGATAGTTCTCCTGCGACATCCGACGGACATGGTAGTTCGTCCGATTCGTAGAAAATCGTGCGTGCGGTCTCGACTTGGACCAGAATATCGTCCAAAAAGCCATTGAGTTCGAATGAGACGCTCGGCTCGATCAGGTCAGCTACAAAGGTACCCAGCGCTCGGCGACGAACCACAAGCCCCTGTAGGGAAAGGATCGCGAGCGCACTGCGAATCGTGATACGACTCACATGGAAGGCACGCGAAAGATCGACCTCATTCCCGAGACGTGAGCCTGGCGCATAGTTACCCGACCTAATACGCGCAGCCAACAGACTTGCGATTTGGTAGTAGCGAGGCATCAGCGAGGACTGCGGCAGTGGAGCCTCTGAGAAGCTCGGCGGCTGGATCTTCTTAGTCATCCCACGTGCAATCGCTCCTGGTTACGGATGCTTCACCTGCCGATGCGCGTCGAGTCCAGCACGACGCGCACAACCCAGTTGGACGCTCCGGCGCATGGTCAGCTTAGCGCTCCTAGTCAGTCCCGGATCCCGCGGTCAGTGGCAGCGTGGGCCTGATGGACAAAGAGGCTGGGTAGCCTCGCCTAAGGTGAGCACGACTGGAAACGGCGTCGCGGTGACAATAGCGCTGGTGGTATGGCAGGTCCCATATATTAGGGAAGAGTTAGCTCTACCCCTCAGCACCGGGTTGAGCGGGGCCACCAAGTCCCCCATGAGCTGCTTCAGCCTAGAACATGGCACTGTGATCGTCGTGATCCTGGCCCTCATACCGGTCATGGCGAGGCCCGATGACCACCTTTGGCAATACCATCACCTCACGCCGCCACTCCACCTCCCCTCAGGGTGTTCGGATTGCTCCGAAATACGTAGGTAAGCGAGGCGACCCTGTTTCGCTGGGTTGCCCAGGATCAGAAAGATCGAGGAGAGCGGCCCGGACTACCGACCGTCGAGCGGGTAGAGCTCGCGCAGGCCAGAAAGCGAATCAGGGAGCTCGAGACGGAGCTGGAGATCACCAAGAAGGCTTCTTTCTTGTTCAGCAAGGGGGAGGTGAGCCCAAAAGGAAGTTCCCGGTGATCGGGCTCCTGGTGGGGCAGGGCTACCCTCCCAAGCAGTGCTGCCGGATCCTGGGTGTAGCACCCGCCGGGTACTTCCGGTGGAAGCGAGGCCCAATCTCTCAGGCCGAACTGAGACGCCAGTGGCTGGGGCAGCTCATTGAGCAGGCTCATACCGCCTCCCGCGGCACCGACGGATCCCAGCGGATCCGGGCGGAACTTCGGCTGGGGCTGGGGATTACCGTCTCCAGGAAGACGGTGCAGAAGCCTATGCGCGAGCAGGGGCTGGCTGGGGTGCCCACGCGCAAGCACCACAAGAACCTAGGAAATGTGGCGACTTTTGAGGACCTGGTCCAGCGCAAGTTCACGCGCGATGCCCCCAACCAGCTCTGGGTGACCGACATTACTGAGCATCCCACCCCCGAGGGGAAGGTCTACTGCTGCGTGGTGCTCGATGCGCACTCCCGGAGAGTGGTGGGCTGGTCGATCGACACCCAGCGGGCCTTTTCTTTCGTCACCAACGCACTTTCGATGGCTCTCGCCCACCGCGGGCCCACGACAGGCACAGTGATTCACTCGGACCACGGCACTCAGTTCACGTGCTGGAGCTTCACGGAGCGTGTGCGTCGGGCTGGCCTGGTGCCTTCCATGGAGACCGTCGGCGACGGCTACGACAATGCAGTCATCGAGTCGTTCTGGGGCCGGCTGCAGACCGAACTGCTCAACCGGCAGAAGTGGCGCACCCGAGTCAACCTATCCACTGCTCTCTTCGAATACCTCGAGATCTTCCACAACCGCACCCGACGTCACAGCTCCCTCGGGATGCTGACGCCGGCAGACTACGAGAATCTACCTCAGCAGTCCGCAACCGATGCCTGACTCTCATTTAGCCGGTCCAAAATACCGGGGCCAGATCACGTGGACTACTAAACGGGATCTAGTCAGGCCCTCCCCCGCCGCCACCGACCGGATTGGGCCAGGGCGACAGCCGCGGGAGGTGCCGTCCGGCCCTAAGTCACTGTCTCAGGCTCTTCTGCGGCCCTGGCGGTCGCCGGGTAGTTGCGGTCCAGTAGCCGGCGCGGGACCAGATGGGCGGTCAAGTCGCTCCGGATCAACAGCGTTAGCACCGGGAATGGCAGCCCCCTGGACCAACTCCAGCCCCGGTCCGGGTCAGTCCGGGCGGCACTCCTCGAGCACCCGGCGGGCCGAGGCAAAGTCGCCCGGCTCCCGCACCAGGACGCGGACGATTGCCAGGTCCAGCCCCTGGGCCAGCCTGAGGAACTGCTGGCGCACGGCACCCGGCACTCCCCCGGCCCCAACTGCAGACAGCATCCGGGGGCTGGGAGTGGCAGAGGAGCCGTTCCGCTCCGCCAGTTCATCGGCAAAACCCATCCGCTCGAAGTGCCGCCGATAGGCACCAGGTCCCAGGGCGTAGGCCAGCATCGCCTCCCCCAGCACCCGGGCGGCGGCCCCGGGATCAGGATCGACCGCCGTGCGGATATAGGCGGCGATCGGGGGACTGGGTCGCCCCGCCCGGGCCGCGGCCCGCTCCACCTCGAGCCGGGAGAGGGCCACCTGGTCCCGGGAGCACCAGTTCAGCAGAACGCCGTCCGCCAGCTCCCCCGCCAACCGGAGCATCCCCGGGCCCAGCGCCGCCAGATAGATCGGCAGCTCGGGGGGCAGCCGCCGGCGCAGCTCCTCCAGGTACTGGGCCATCTCGCGAACCGGGTGGGCCAGCTGGCCGGAGCCCACCCCGAGCACGAATCTGCCCTGGCTCCCTTCCCAGACCCTCCTCGCCTCTTGGGCATAGAACTCGGCCGGCTGACGGGACGCCGGGACCACCGCGACCCCGGTCAAAAGCCCGGAGGCCTGGTGCCAGTTGAGGCAGCGCTCGAAGGCGGCCCCATCCCCGCCGCTCGGGGTCCAGGCGGAGCTGTACCCGAGCTCAGCCCCGAGCGCGATGCACTCCAGCTCGTCCTTCTGGCTGAGCCCCTGGGCGGGGTCCAGGCTGAAGGAGATCTCCATTCGGCCATTGTCCAGCAAGGGCCGGGGATTGGACCTAGGGGAGGGGCCGGGGGTTGCTAAGCCGCCCCAACTTCCCGCTTGCCGCGCCTCGGCCCCTCGGGCGAGTCGCGGCAAGCTCAGAGGCGGGGGCTGGGGGGGCCGGACCGGCGCCCCCCCAGCCCATCCTGCGGCCAGCGGGGCTGGCTAGACTGGGGCCATGGAGCTGATCCTCATCCCCGGCTTCTGGCTCCAGGCCTCCTCCTGGGATGGGGTCCGACCGCTGCTGGAGGCGGCCGGCCACCGCGTTGTGGCCCTGACGCTGCCCGGGCTGGAGTCTAGGGAGTCCGAGCGCCAGGGGATCCGGCTTCGAGATCATGTCCAGGCGGTGGTCGCGGCGGTGGATCAGGCTCAGGACCCGGTGGTGCTGGTGGGGCACAGTGGGGGCGGTGCCATCGCCCACGCCGCCGCTGACCAGCGGCCGGAGCGGGTGGCCCGGGTGGTCTACGTCGACTCCGGGCCACTGGGCGATGGCCAGGCGATCAACCAGGAGCTGACCGCCTTGAGCGGGGAGATCCCGCTTCCGGATTGGTCCGAGTTCGGCGAGGAGGACCTCCGCGACCTCGACCAGGAGCTCCGGGAGGCCTTCCGGGCGCTGGCGGTGCCCCAGCCGGGCCGGGTCGCCCAGGATCTGCAGGTGCTCCGCGATCCGCGGCGCTACCAGCTGCCGATCACGATCATTGCCTGCGAGTACTCCAGCGTCCAGCTGCGGGAGTGGATCGCCCAGGGGCATCCCTACGTCGCCGAGCTGGCGCTGGTCCGCGACGTCGAGTACATCGACCTGCCCACCGGGCACTGGCCCCAGTTCACCAAGCCGATGGAGCTGGGGCAGGCGATCCTGGCGGCGGTCGACCGCGGCTGAGCGCCGGCCGCCGTCTCGAGCTCGCCTGAGGCAGCACGGCGGAGGGGGAGGGATGCCCGGCCCGCGGCTGCCGCTGGGCCCTCGCTCCGGCCCAGCTGGCACAATCTCGCCTTGGTCACGCTGCGGCACCAGCGGCTGCCTGAGCGCGGGCTGCGGCCACGGGCTGGAGCAGCGGGACGGGTGTGGGGCGGGGATTGAGCACCGGGGGCTGGTTCCCGGGGCCCTGTCGCAGCTGCTGGAACCCGCCCCAGAGCACCCCGGAAGCGAGGCCCCCGCTCGCCACCATTGGCCGGATCCTGGTGGGCTCTCCAGACGTGGCCGGCGCCCGCCGGCGAACCCGGGAGGAGCGCTGGACCAGAAGAGGATGACCGTCGGGCTGCTTCGGGTGGCGTTTCATGGGGCCGCCCCGCGCGGGCTCTCGGGGGCGGTGGGGGGAGATCCCGAGCACCCGGCGCTCTTCTAGAGCACGCTGATCCGGGGCACCGCCCACTCGGTTGGCTGCCCCGTGACCTCGGCCACCTGGTCAAAGTCAGCCTCGTGATGGAGTAGGGTCAGCCCGGCGACCTCGGCCAGCTCCTTCCCCTCGCCTAGGAGCCGGTCGCCCTCCCGGAGCTTCCGCACGATCTGCTCCGGCGTGTGCTTCCTGCCCTTCATCTGAGGTCCTCCTGGCCCGACTGGGCCGTTGAGAAACGATCACAGCCCCCGGATCAGTTCAAGGGGGACCGGTCACCGAAAGGCCACCCCGCAGCCGCAGCTCACCCGGGGCAATCGACGCTCCCACCTTCGCTGAGAAACCGTCCGTCAGCGGGGATTTGCTCCCTGCGAGCGACCGGGCTCACCTGCCCCCGGAGGCGTCTTCCACCTCCGGCTGGGGCAGGGTCGCTGGGCCTCACTCTTCAGCGGAGCTGACCTCCCTGGTCATCCTGGGCCGACGCCGGAGCACCCAGGCCAGCCCGGCCAGGGTGAGCAGCAGCGCGGGCGCCGCGGCCAACCAGGACTGCCCCGGGGCGGGATCTGGCACCACCCGGGAGGTGGTCGCCGCCGCACTCGGCGGGGTGCCGAAGGGCACCAGTCGGAGCTCGTTGGTGGAGGTGAGCGCCAGGTCGTAGTTGACCGCGGTCCCGGGGGCGCGAAGGGTCAGGTAGCTGACCCAGCCGTTCCCGGGCACCCAGCTCATATGGCGGTCGCTGGCCAGGTCATGGTGCAGCCCCGGGTTCATCGGCTCCGAGCCGGTCAGCCGCAGTCCCGCCGCGCCGGGCAGCTGGGCCCCCAGCTGCAGCTGCTCCAGCCCGAGCGTGGTCGAGACCGAAAGGGGCGAGCTGGTGAGCAGGAAGATGTCGGCCCGGACCGGCTGGCGGTCGTCGGCCAGCACCTCGAGGGGGACCCACAGCTGCCCGGTGTGGAAGGTCAGCAGCACCGGAGTGCCGTCGCCGCTGGTGAGGTGATGCTGGCGCGCCGCGACCAGGTTGTAGCGGGCCGCCATGAAATAGGGACTACCGGCGGCGTAGCGCACCAGGTGACGCCCGACCACTCCCTCGACGTCGAAGCCGTTGGCTCGGCACCAGGCCAGGATCTGGTCTCCGCTGCCGCGGATCACGGTGATCCCGAGCGCGCCAACCTGGGCCCGCTCGACGACCACCGCCTTGCGGGCAGGTGCGGCGACGGCACCCAGCGCCTCCAGATGTACCGGGTGGAACTCGACCTCGAGCCGCTGCAGCGTCCAGGCGCCGCCCTCGGTGATGCCCACCGGCGCGGCCGGGAGCGGCACGATCCAGCCCAGCTTCTTGACCTTGCCCTGATAGGCGAAGCTGGTCAGGTAGCGTTCCACGCCGTTCTGCCAGCTGACCAGGGTGGTTGTCTGGCTCAGCCGCACCGCGCCATTGGGCGCGACCAGAGCGCCGCAGGCCAGGGCCGGAACAGTGAGGAAGGTGGCCAGGGCGGCCACGACGGGGATTGCCAGCAGCAAGGAGCGGGGCCGGAACATGAGCTACCTCCCAGACGGGTGAGTTTGCTCTGAAGACGCGGGCGCGACCGGTCCGGTTCCCGGCCCGCTCCCCGGCCCGGACTCGAGTACCCGGCCGAGCACGGCAGCTGCCCCGCCTTTCTCAGCCCGGGGCGGTCTCCATCGCGTCGGTGGGGCTCACGGGCAGAGTACGGCCGGTGGACCCTCGGGAGCGTGGCGAGGCGGGCCTCCCCGAACCATCCCGGGGAGGGGGTCAGCCTCCTGAAACCATCGGAATGATATGGACGCGGGACCCCGCCCGGAGGGGGGTCGCCAATCCCTGGAGGTCGGCGATGTCGGTGTCCTCCAGGTAGATCCGGATGTGGCGGCGGAGTGTTCCCTGCTCATCTCGGAGCCTGCGCTCGAGCTGGGGCCAGCTCCGGGCCAGCTCGTCCAGCGCTCCGCCCACCGTGCCGGCCTGGACCGGCACCTCCCCCTGACCGTCGGCGGAGGGGCGCAGTACCGCCGGCAGATGCAGGGAGGCGGTCACGCCACGACCGCGGCCCGGACCGCCAGCACGTCGGGGAGGTGGCTGGCCAGAAGCTCCCAGGAGTCCCCGTCGTCGAGGCTCCAGTACACCTCGCCATCCCTGGTCCCGAAGTAGATCCCCGCCTGGTCGGCCCGGTCGGTGCAGAGGGCGTCCCGCAACACGATGGCGTGGTAGCCGGACTGCGGTAATCCGGTGGTCAGCCCCTCCCAGCTGTCGCCGGCATCCCGGCTGCGGTAGACCCGGCAGCGTCGGTCGGGGGGGAGCCGCTCACTGTCCGCCTGGAGCGGGAAGAGATAAAGGGTGTCGGGATCGTGGGGGTGGACCAGCAGGGGAAAGCCGAAGTTCGAGGGCAGTCCGTGCTCGATCGCCTGCCAGCTTTCGCCGTAGTTGTCGGAGCGATAGACCCCGAAATGGTTCTGAGCCAGCAGCCGGTCAGGCTTATCCGGATGGGTGCCCACCTTGTGGACGCACTGGCCGAATTCCGGAAACCGCTGGTCCTCGGGCAGCCAGTAGGCCTGGATTCCCTGGTTGCCAGGCTCCCAGCTGGCCCCACCGTCAAAGGTGCGGTAGACCCCGCCGGCGGAGAGCGCGACCAGGAGCCGGTTGGGGTCGGTGGGATGGGGGACGATCGTGTGCAAACAGGCGCCTCCACCCCCAGGTTCCCACTTCGGTTGGTGCGGGTGGTTGTAGAGGCCCTCCACCAGCTCGAAGGTGATACCACCATCCTGAGAGCGGAAGAGGGCATGGGGCTCGACCCCGGCATAGATCAGGTCCGGCTGGGACTCCAGCCCCGCCTCCACCTGCCAGATCCGGATCAGGGACACTCCGGTGGCGGCCGGAAAGGCCACCGGGGCGGCCTCGGGCTCGGACCAGCTCCGGCCCAGGTCGTCGGAGTGGAAGAGCGAGGGTCCCCAGTGCTCGCTGGTGGCGCCCGCGAAGAGACGTGGCGTGGCTCGGCGGCGGTCGACCCCCAGCCCGTACACGGAGCTCATCATCAGCTGCAGCGGTTCCAGCTCCCAGCTGCGCCGGGCCTGGTCACTGCGGGCCACCACCACTCCCTTGCTGGTCCCGATCAGAAGTACGGTCTCGGTCATCTGTGGCTCCTCCCAGCTCACCCCGTCCGGCGGGCTATGGACTCGCCAGCATAGTAGGCGGCCGGGGTCCGTTGGGGGAGGGCGGTCACTTGGTAGCGCAGCGAGCTGGTCGGTGGGACGAATCCTCAACCTCGGACTCCGGCCCGCCCTCCTGGAGCAGCCGGAGCACAAGGCCCGCCGGACGCCCACATCCAAACTTGCCGTCGCCCGGCTTTTCGCTCCGACGGCGCCCGCAGCAGCCCCTCATGGGGTCCTTTGCTGGGGCGGTGTCACCTTGCCGCCCGAACTGGCCTGAACTGTGGGGAGGACGGGGGTGGTAGGGGGCGCCGCGGAGCTATTCGGGTGGACTCCGCCCTACCCCGGCGGGCAGCTGGCAGGGTCCCTGGCTGAGGTCTGACTCGGTCGAACCGGCGTTGTGCAGAACGGTGGTGCATCGGTCCGCGATCTACCGCCCCGTTGATGCCGAACGGAGGCTGGTGGAGGACGCCGCCCCTTGGTCCGAGCGGGAGCGGTAATTCCTCCCTTGCTGAGGGTTCGGGTCGATGCGCCGCGGTTGCTCCCGAGCGTTGGGCGCCTCAGCGAATCTGCGCCTTCCGCATGCCCGCTTGCGCCACCCGCCCGAGAGCGAAGCTCATCA
>Ga0307373_10004944_pt1 | contig 22114 bp, 25 predicted proteins | sample OX2MG_FD_202534 | JGI IMG/M metagenome (GOLD analysis project Ga0307373, IMG submission 202534) | Soil microbial communities from Risofladan, Vaasa, Finland - OX-2 | ecosystem: Environmental > Terrestrial > Soil > Coastal area > Acid sulfate soil | place: Finland: Risofladan, Vaasa | collected... | reverse complement strand
TTGCCGGAGGGAAGCCGCAGACGTTGGGTGGCGCCATTCGCGGCGTCGAGCAGCGAAACGGTCAGCGCCGCGGTGACATTGGCGCCGGCGCCAAACTCCTCCGGCTCGAACGCGGCACCTGGCCCGCCGCGGCGCGCTCCCGCCCCACCCATGCCACCGAATGCATCGCGGAGAATATCCTCAAAGCCGCCAGCACCCGCGCCGGCGCGGCCGCGCCGGCCGTTGCGGGTGAAGCCTTCCGGACCAAAGCTGAAAGTTTCGAATTCCGCATCGGGACCGAAGCCGCCGCCGGGACGGGCGCCGGCGCCCGGGCCGCCGCCAAAACCTTCGAACCCGCGGAAGCGGGGCTTGCCTTCGGCGTCGATCTCGCCGCGGTCGAATGCCTTGCGCTTGTCGTTCTCGCCAAGGATCTCGTAAGCCGCGTTGAGTTCAGCAAAGCGCGACGCTGCCTTCGGATCGTTTTTGTTGGCGTCGGGATGCAGTTTTTTCGCTTGGCGCCGGAACGCGCTTTTGATGTCGTTTCCGCTGGCCTTGCGGTCAACGCCCAACACCTCATAGGGATCACGCATCCCCGATCGACTCCGATTTCGCATGGGGCCGGCCCCGCCCGCCCGTGCACGTCAATGTGGGACTTTTGCAGCCGTCCCGCAATGCGATGCAGGCGGAATGACCGAAAGTCAGCCCTGGTTGAGGGATTTTAGGCTTTTGACTTCCCACTTCCCCTGGTCGGTGCGGCAGGCTTCACCCTGCAACCAGGATTGCGTTTGCCCGCGCACATAGCTTGCCAGGAAATCGCGGCAGGTCAGGCTACCCTCGACGTAAGGCGTCGCCAACGGCGTAATGTTGCCGCTGGCACCGCTACGCGGATTTTCCCACGGCACGCTCAGGTCTCTGCCGCCGCGGGACAGCGCATCGGCGGCTGTGGCGCGAGCATAGGCGAGATCGACTTCCGCCAGCGCCGCGGAATTGGTATCGCCTAACTCATGGCCGGTTCGGCCGATCGAGCCGGTCTGCTCGACGTCGGCAGTGTTCTTGGCAAACATGGAATCGAGGCGGTAGGCGCAACCGCCGGCGGAAAATCCGGCCAACACGGCCGCCGCGGCGAGAAGCCGATGCAGCGGCCGACATAGGCGCGGCGCTCCGGTTCCATTATATAGAGACCGGCGACGCGTTTCCCGATCGCCGCACGCGACCACCAGGTGACCTCACTGAATGTCCGACGCAGCGCCGATAGAACATCCAACCTGGTTAACAGACGGTGACTTCGCCGAAGCCGACGAGCCGCTGCGGCTGTTTACGGCGTGGTTTGACGACGCCAAGCGCCGCGAGCCGGTCAATCCGGACGCCATGACACTCGCCACCATCGACGCCGACGGCATGCCCAATGCGCGCATGGTTTTGCTGAAGGATGTCGATCAGCGCGGATTCGTCTTTTACACAAACCTCGGTAGCGTGAAGGGACGCGAATTGGGCGGTGCGCCAAAGGCGGCACTGACATTCTATTGGAAGTCGCTGCAACGCCAGGTGCGCGTGCGCGGCCATGTCGAACCGGTGTCGGCAGAGGAAGCTGACGCCTATTTCGCGAGCCGTTCCCGCATGGCGCAGATCGGCGCCTGGGCCAGCAAGCAGTCCGAGGCCTTGGAAAGCCGGCTTGCCTTCGAAACGGCGGTCGCCGGCTACACCGCGAAATTCAACATCGGCGCCGTGCCGCGACCGCCGCATTGGTCGGGTTATCGCGTGCAGCCGCAGGAGATCGAATTCTGGCAGGAGCGGCCGTTCCGGCTGCACGACCGCATCGCTTTCCGGCGCGCGAGCCCGGCCGCGCCATGGACCAAGACGCGGCTCTATCCGTGATTTAGAGTGCAGGACGATGACAACGACCAACCAGCCGCGCCGCACGCTGCTCCTCACCGGGGCAAGCCGCGGCATCGGTCATGCAACGGTGAAGCGCTTCTCCGCCGCAGGCTGGCGCGTGATCACCTGCTCGCGGCATCCGTTCCCGGAAAATTGCCCGTGGGAAGCCGGCCCCGAGGATCACGTCCAGGTTGATCTCGCCGATACCGAAAGCACCGAGCAGGCAATCGCCGAAATCAAGCGCCGGTTGCACGGTGAACTGCATGCGCTGGTCAATAATGCCGCGATATCGCCCAAGGCTGCCGGCGGCAAGCGGCTCAGCTCCATCGAAACTTCGCGCAGCGACTGGCGTCACATTTTCCAGGTGAATTTCTTCGCGCCGATCATGCTGGCGCGCGGTTTGCTCGATGAATTGGGCGCCGCCAAAGGTTCGGTCGTCAACGTCACCTCGATCGCTGGCTCGCGCGTGCATCCCTTTGCCGGAACCGCCTATTCGACGTCGAAGGCGGCGCTTGCCGCGCTGACGCGGGAAATGGCCGCTGACTTCGGCTCGCGCGGTGTCCGCGTCAACGCCATCGCGCCGGGCGAGATCGACACCGCGATGCTGTCGCCGGGAACGGAGAAGATCGTCGAAAACATTCCGATGCACCGGCTCGGCACGCCCGACGAAGTGGCCAAGATCATCTACGTGCTGTGCACGGACACCGCGTCCTACGTCAACGGCGCCGAGATCCACATCAACGGCGGCCAGCACGTGTAAGAGGTCAAAATGAATTCGGTCGCGGCAATCGACAAGACCGATTATCTGCGGGCGACGGCGTTCATCGATAGCGGCGATCCGTCGATTCGGGATTTTGCCCGCACGGCCACCGGCAACGCGCAAACAGCCAAGGAAAAGGCAATCGCTCTCTATGACGCCGTGCGCGATTTGATTCAATACGATCCGTACCGGAATTTTTTGGATCCGGCCACGTACCGCGCCAGCGCCGTGCTTGCCGCGGGCAAAGGGTTCTGTGTCGGGAAATCGGCGTTGCTGGCGGCCGCCGCGCGCGCCGTCGGCGTCCCGGCGCGGCCTGGCTATGCCGACGTGCGCAACCATCTCACCTCGAAGCGGCTGCAAGAGCACATGGGCAATACGTTCTATTGGCACTCCTACACGGAGCTTTATATTGACGGAAAGTGGGTCAAGTGCACACCGGCATTCGATGCCGCTCTGTGCGAGCGCGCAAAGATCAAGTCGCTCGATTTCGACGGCGAGAACGACAGCCTGTTTCATCCCTTCGATCAGGCCGGACGCCAGCACATGGAATATCTCGCCGACCGCGGCGCGTTCGAGGACGTGCCGTTCGAGACGATCGTCGCCGACTTCAAGACTTTCTATCCCAGGCTGCTTGCAGCCATTCCGGCTGCCGCAACCTTCCGCGACGAAGTGACCACATAATTGCCGCGCCTGCCGCGCCGCCGGTCGGCTCAACTGTACAAAAAATCGATCCGCGCCGTTTCGGCAAGCACGGCTTGCGGGATGCCGTGACGGGCGGAACGCAACCTCTCCTCATCGCTTTGCGATGCTTGCAGATAAGCACCGAGGTGACGCGCGCGCTCGATGATGCGATGACCTTCCGGTAGCCGATCGGCTTCGTAGCGCCGCAGCGAATCCTCGACGTCACCGTCATCGAGCGCCGCCGTCAGCGCGGCTGCGTCGTCCGCGGCCTTGGAAACGCCCGCCGCTACATGCGGGCGCGCGACGAAGGCGGCGTCGCCGATGACAGCGACGCGGCCGAATGCAAGCCGTGGACTGGCGAGATCGTAGATCGGTTGCAGGAGCGGCTCGTCGATCAAGCGCACAATCGTACGCAATTGCGGCGCCAGCAACCGCTCGGCCGCTTCCCGCATCGCCGCGACTGCCTCGCGGCGAATGCGGGGCGGAGGAATCGAGATCGAATGCACGACGCCGCTTTCGTCGGTCAGGAGCCAGGGGAGTTCGCGCGCTTCATTCGCCGGCCGGTACCAGACGATGTTGTAGCGGCGATAGCCTTGACGCAGATCGTTATCCGGGCCGGCCACCGGATAGCCGAGGAACTGTTCGCCCGGCGGCAAACAAAACGTCATCGCGTTAATCAATTCGCGATGGATGACCGCCGGCAACACGGCTTCCGGAATGAGCGCGCGCCAAGCCACATACCCTGCATAGACCGGCACGACAGCCGGCAAACATTGCTGGCGGACCGTCGAGCGCAAGCCGTCGGCGCCGATCAGCACATCGCCGTGCGCGGTGCCGCCGTCGCCGAAATAGGCGGTGACGCCGCTTGCGGTTTGCTCGAAAGCGATCAGTGCGTGGCCGCGGTGATAGCGGTCGCCGGGAAACGCATCGCGTAGGAGCCGATAGACCCGTTCCCAGGCGGTCAGCATCTGGGGACATGCGAGGGTATCCGCCAGCCCACCGTCGCGGTCGAGCAGCCGGCGCGTGCTGATCTCAACGCCAAGGTCGCGCACGTCGAGGCCGAGCGCGGTCAGGCGGGCGATCAATTCGGCCTGCGCCACGATCCCGGCGCCGCGGCCGGCGAGTTCGCTGTCGACACGCTCGAATACGTCGACCACCCAACCGCGCCGTTGCAGCATGATGGCGGCCAGGAGGCCACTCATCGAGCCGCCAACGATCAAGGCGCGCCTGCCGGTTTGGCGTTGCGACATGCCAGCACATTGCTATTCGCGGGGGCTATTTGCCAATACCCGGGCGTTTTCTATACTGAGGCAATAACGCAGGAGGAACGCCATGGCCTTGGCGATGGTGGACAAAAAAAGCGACAACGCCGACAAATCGACGTGGCCGAGCACGATTGCCGCAGAATTCGAGCGTGAACGGCAAACCAATAATGGATGCGTCGGAAATATGCTGCTTTCGGAGAGCGAGCGCGCCCGGGTCTGGCAAATCCGGCTGGCGCCCGGTCAACGGTTCGGCTGCCATCGGCACGTCCTTGACTACTTCTGGACCAACGTGACCGGCGGGCGTGGACGCCAGCACCTGCACGATGGCGCGACCGTCGAATACGCTTACGCGCCCGGCGAGACCCGGCACGAGACCTACGGGCCGGGCGAGTTCAAGGTCCACGACCTTGAGAACATCGGTGAAAATGGTCTTTATGACCGTCGAATTCCTCGACGGCGCGAATAAACCGCTCGCCATTCCTGACAAGGTGCGGGCCGCGGCCTAGAGTGCGCAGGCGCGTTGCGGCACTATCCTGATCGCACCCGCCGACGGCACTTTCGTCTAAACTTAGTGGCACGGCGTGCGTGCGGGGTGGGGCTGAGTAATGATCTTCTCGTTCGATCTCCTGATCGATGCCATCGTGTCGGGCATTCTGATCGGCGCCTTCTACGCGGCAGTGACTGCGGGCATAACGCTGTCGTTCGGCATTCTCGACGTTGTCAATATCGCCCATCCCGGCTTCATCATCCTCGGTTCCTACGTCGTCTACATCATCAACCTGAAGCTCGGAATCGATCCGATCGTCGCCGCCATCGCGGTGATGCCGGCTTTCTACGTGCTCGGTGCCGCTATTTATCAGGTCTATTACGTCTCGTTCGAGAAGCGCGGCCAGGATTCGATGCGCGGGCTCGCGTTCTTCTTCGGCATCCTGTTCATCACCGAAGTATCGCTGGTTCTCTACTTCGGCGTCGACTATCGTTACGTCGAAGCGCCATATATCGGTCCGACCTGGCATTTCGGGTTCGTCGACCTGCCCTTGCGCATCCTGGTGCCGTGTCTGGTCTCGCTGTTGTTGATCGCCGGATTGCAACTAACGCTCACGCGCACCTTCATCGGACGCGCGATCATGGCGGTGGCGCAGGACGAGCTGGCGCTGCGACTCATGGCCGTCGATCCGATTCGCATCAAACGGATCGCCTTCGGCATTTCGATCGCGACCGCCGCGCTAGCCGGCGCCTTCCTCATCATCATCCAGCCGGTCGAGCCGTCGGTCGGCCGCGAATATATCGGCCGGGTGTTTGCCATCTGCGTCCTTGGCGGCATGGGAAGCCTGCCGGGCACTTTGGTTGCCGCCATGCTGGTCGGTATCGTCGAGAGCCTGACGTCGACCTTCTACGGCCCCTCGTGGGCGCCGGCGGTGTCGTTCAGCTTTTTGCTTTTGACGCTGGCGGTACGGCCGGCCGGTCTGTTGGGACGCTGAAAGGTGCGCACGCACATCTTCTTCATCGTCAGCCTGATTATCGGCGCCTGCGTGTACGGCCTCGCGGCAACGCTCGGCAACGATTATTATTTTTTCGCCGGTTACGTCGTCTTGCAATATGTGGTGCTGGCAACCGCCTGGAACATCCTTGGCGGCTATTGCGGTTACGTCAATTTTGGCTCGGCCGCCTTTTTCGCCATCGGCGCTTATTCGACCGTCGCGTTGTATCGATTTCATCCGATGCCGATACCCGTCGACGTCGCGCTCGGCGGCGTGGCGTCCGGCATTGTCGGTTTGGGTACGGGCTACCTGACGCTGCGCATGCGGGGGGCGTTTTTCGCCATCGCAACGCTCGCGCTTGCGGTCGTGTTTGAGACGCTGGTCGTCAACTGGGACTACGTCGGTGGCTCGCGCGGCGCCTATATCGTGCGGCCGGAAACGATTGCGCCGTTCGGCAGCTATATCAAATATCTGTTCCTGATCATGCTCGTGCTGGCGATCGGCTCCATCACGGTGGCTCGGCTCATCGAGCGGTCGCGGCTGGGCTATGGCTTTGCCACCATTCGCGACGATGAACTGGCGGCGGAAGCCTCCGGCGTGCCAACGCTCCGACTTAAGCTTGTCGCCACCACAATCTCGGGCGCGCTTATGGGCATGGCCGGGGCGCCATTCCCCTATTACATCGGCTACCTGCAACCGTCGTCGGCATTCGGCCTCGATTACGCCGTCAACTCGATCGCCATGCCGCTGATCGGCGGCACGACAAGTTGGGTCGGCCCGCTGATCGGAGCGATCCTGCTCGGGTCTTTGCAACAGATTGCCACCGTGACGATCTCGTCCGCGGTCAATCTCCTCATCGTCGGCTTTCTTCTGGTCGGCTTCGTGATTGTGGCGCCGAACGGCATTACCGGATTGGTTCAAAAGTACATACCACACAGGCCGTTGGGCCAGGTCGGGCGCCGCCGCGTCAAAGCCGATGCGCCGGAGGCGACGCCATGACGGCGCTGCTCGACGTCCGCAACCTCGGCAAACGCTTCGGCGGGTTTGTTGCGCTGGAAAACATCGCGCTCTCGGTGCAGCCGGGCGAACGCGTCGGCCTGATCGGCCCCAACGGGTCGGGCAAAAGCACCCTGGTCAATTGCATCTGCGGCACGCTTCGCAACGAAGCCGGTTCCGTTCATTTCGACGGCCGCGCACTCGATGGCTTTACCGCACACCAACGCACGCGTCGCGGGGTGGCGCGCACGTTCCAGCTGCCGCGTCCCTTCGCCAGTCTCACGCTGGCCGAAAATCTGCGCATACCGCTGCTCTATACGGTCGCGGCGCGCGGCGGAGTGCTTCACACCGCCGACCACATCGACGAGCGATGCCTCGCGCTCCTCCGCGAGGTCGGGCTCGACAGCAAGGCGCATCGGCTGCCGCGCGACCTCACCCAAGTGGAGATGCGCAAGCTCGAGCTTGTGCGCGCGATGGCGGCAGAGCCTAAGCTCCTGATCGCCGACGAATCGATGGCCGGATTGACCCACTCGGAAGTCGAGGAAATTCTGAACCTGCTCAAGCGCCTGAACGAGCAAGGTGTCACCGTCATTCTGATCGAGCACATCATGCGCGCGGTGATGAGTTTCTCCCAGCGGCTTGTGGTCCTGGTCTCCGGGCGCAAGATTGCCGACGGCGAGCCGAACGCTGTTGTGCGCGAGCCGGAAGTGGAGCGCGCGTATCTTGGCCAGTAAGCTCACCCTTACCGGCATTCACGCCGCCTACGGGGCGGTGCGCGTCATCGACGACGTCTCGCTCAATATCGGTGCGGGCGAGACCGTGGTGCTGCTGGGAACCAACGGCAACGGCAAATCGACACTTATCAAATGCATCATGGGAATCGTTCGGCCGACAGCCGGGTCGATCATCGCCGAGATCGATGGTGTCAATCACGACCTTGTCGGCCGCACGACCGAACAGATCGTCGATCTCGGCATAGCACTGGTGCCGGAGGGCCGCCGGCTGTTTCCCAAACTGAGCGTCGAAGAGAACCTCCTGCTGGGCGCCTTCCGCCGCACGGCGCGTGCCGAATCGGCACGCAATCTCGAAGTTTGCTTCGAGACCTTTCCGCGGCTTGCAGAACGCCGCTCGCAGCTCGCCGGCTCGATGAGTGGCGGCGAACAGCAAATGCTCGCGCTCGGCCGGGCATTGATGCTGGCGCCGAAGATCCTGCTGGTGGATGAACCCTCGGTGGGCCTAGCGCCAATTCTGGTCAGCCGTACCATCGAGGCCATCGCTCTTATGAAGGAGCGCTATAAGCTTACGGTTCTGATGGCGGAGCAAAACTTCACGCAAGCGATCCGCATCGCCGACCGGGGCTACGTGATCGTGCACGGCAAGATCGCCTTCGAGGGCGGCTCGGCTGCCGCGCTGAACAACAACGATTTGATCAAGAAGTTTTATCTGGGGTTGTGAACCCCGATCTCGCGACCGCGCGGTCTGACGCTATAAAGCTCTAGCGGCGCGCCGCACCCAAAGCTTATTTGACCGGAAAATCGAAATAAGTGGCCGGAAACGGCTCATGCGACAGGGTGAAGTGCCACCATTCGCGATCATAAGGGCGAAATCCCCGCCGCCGCATGGCCGCGGCAAACAGGGCGCGATTGGCTCTGGCTTGGACGCTCACGTCGGCGCTGCCGGGCCAGGAGCGAACGCTGAAGACGTCGAACGGTGTGCCCATATCCAGCTCCTGACCATCGCGTGCCAGCGTGAGATCGACGGTCGAACCGCGCGAATGGCCCGAATGCGAGGCGATATAGCCGTCCCGAAACAGTGTGTTTTTGTCCACGCCGGGATAAAACTCGCGCTTGCCCGCCGTGTCGTGGAGATCGTGCGCCCAGCGCACGAAATGTGCGACCGCCCTCGCAGGTCGGTAGCAATCGAACACTTTGAGCGTCAGCCCGCGCGGCGCGAGGTCGTGCGCCACTTCGGCCAGCGCCGTAGCGGCGGCCCGCGTGAGCAGGCAGCGCGGCGCCTGGTATCCGTCGATCGGTCGGCCGACGAAATTGTGCACGCCGGCATAGCGCATCTCGACGATCAATCCCGGCACAAGCGTGGCGGCATCGACGAAAGCGGCCGGCTGCTCTTGCGCCGACACCGCCGGCGCGGCGAATGCGGCAAACGCGGTGGCGAACAACGCGCTTCTCAATGCGGACACGCATTGACCTCGATCGTCACGTGCGACAGGCCGGCCAAATCTTCCAGGCGCTGCTTATAGACCGACGGCGCTTGAGGCGCATCGGAGACGACCGATGCGATCACGGCGGCATGGCCAGGACCAACCCGCCACAGATGGAAATCGACGATACGATCGCCGCCGGTCTCGATGCGCTCGCGGATGCGCCGTGCCAATTCCGGATCGGGAACGGCGTCGAGCAGGACGCCGCCAGCGTTGCGCACGAGGCTTACGGCCCATGCCACGATAACGACCGTGCCGATAAGGCCGACAAGAGGATCCATGAACGTCCAACCGAACGCCCAAGCGAGCGACAAGCCGGCAATCGTCGAAACGGACGTAATGGCATCGGCCAATACGTGCACATAGGCAGCCTGGTAGTTCGAGTCATGCGCATGGGCGGCGCGGTCGTCCGCTGCGTGGTCATGGCCATGGTCACGGTGTTGGCCGGGGTCATGGTCGTGCCCGCCGTAGCCGTGATCGTGCGTTTCGCGCAGCAGCCACGCGCTGGCTAGATTGACGCAAAGGCCCAGCGCCGCAATCGGGACGGCCTCGCGGAAATGGATGGCGACCGGATGCAAAAGCCGCAGCACGGCTTCGTAGCCGATGCCAAAAGCAATCATGCCGAGAATGATCGCACTTGCGAACGCCGCAAGCTCGCCGAATTTGCCGGTGCCGAGCGAAAAGCGCGCGTCTTGTGCATGCCGGCGCGCGAACAGATAAGCCAGCCCGGCAATCGCCAGCGCGGCGACGTGAGTACCCATATGCCAGCCGTCGGCGACCAGCGCCAGCGAGCCGAACATCAGGCCGCCGACAATTTCGACGACCATCATGGCCGCGGTAAGCGTTACCACGCTCCAGGTGCGCCGCTCGTGATCGCCATGGTGTTCGCCGAGAAAAGTGTGGCCGTGCGTCCATGACGCGATGGAATGTGAATGCATGCGGCACCTCGCTGTCGAGCCGGTACCGCAAAAATAGGAGCAAATGGGATGTTACGCTATTACCGGCGCCCCGAGCCCTGGCCGCATTCCGACAGCCACCGGCCTTCGCGCCTGTCTTGGGAGTCGATCATGATCGCGCCGGACACCGCGGCTCGCGTCCGTATCGTCGCCCTATAATGATGCAGGCTTTCGAAGATGAATTCGCCGGATTGTTCCATGTCGGTCTCGCCCCGGCAGGTCAATCGCCAACTGAGCTTGCCACCGTGCAAGGTGTGTTCGGCCGGCGTGCAGCTCGAATTGTCCGCACCGGCCGCCGGTACGAACGTCGCAACCACGTCATTGGCTTCAGCGGGGTTGAAACAGCGCGAACTTATATGCGGCGGCCCGATCACCCCGCCGGTCATTGTCCGGCTGGTGATACGCCACAGACCCGGCGCAATGCCATCGGCAAAGCCGGCTGTGGCAGCAAAAGCAATGGCTCCAGCCGATGCGACGGCAATCAACACGAAGCGGCAAGGCCCTGGCATCGATCCTCGTGATCCGGCGCGGAATTCGCCAACGGCTGCGACGAACGTTAACTCCACGGTAACCATATACCCGGCACATTTTGCCCGGGAGGTAATTCCGTTTCCACCGCAGCCTCGGGGGCAGCCCTGGACTCAAGTGCCGCACCTCTTCTCCGTGCCGGTGGCCCTCCCGCCGCCGCGCACAGCTTTGAAACACGTGACCGACGGGGTCGATTAACCGACATGACCGACGCAACTGCGGCGCCAAGCGGCGACGGCTCGTTGACGCTGACGCGGCTCGCCGATCTCGGCACTATGCTCCGGCGCAGCGACATCGCGCTGGCGGTCGGCATGATGGCCATCCTTGTGGTCCTCATCCTGCCGCTGCCACCGCTGCTGCTCGACTTTTCGCTGGCCATCTCGATCACATTCTCCGTCCTGATCCTGATGACCTCGCTGTTCATCCAGACGCCGCTTGAATTCTCGGCTTTTCCGACCGTACTTTTGATCAGCACCATGCTCCGGCTGGCGCTCAATCTCGCCTCAGCACGATTGATATTGGCGCACGGCCACGAAGGCGCCGACGCCGCCGGCCACGTTATCGAAGCGTTCGGACGCTTTGTCATGGGAGGCAATTTCGTCATTGGCATCATCGTCTTCACGATCCTCGTGATTGTGAACTTCGTCGTCATCACCAAAGGTTCGGGCCGCATCGCCGAAGTAGCCGCACGCTTCCACCTCGACGCCATGCCGGGCAAGCAGATGGCGATCGACGCGGATCTGTCCGCCGGACTGGTCGACGAAAAAGAGGCGCGGCGGCGACGAAAAAACCTGGAAGACGAATCCGGTTTCTTCGGCGCCATGGACGGCGCCTCGAAATTCGTTCGTGGTGACGCCATCGCCGGTTTGCTGGTGGTGCTGATCAATGTCATGGGCGGCATGGTGATCGGCATCCTGCAACAAGGCCTAAGCTTCGCCGAAGCCGCGCACGCCTACACCACACTGACCGTCGGCGACGGTCTGGTAACCCAGGTTCCGGCGCTCATCGTGTCGATTGCGGCCGGCCTCCTGGTCTCGAAAGCCGGCGTCACCGGCGCGGCCGACAAGGCGCTGCTCAGCCAATTTTCCGGCTATCCGAAAGCGCTCGGCATGTCGGGGGCCGTGATGCTGGTGATGGCGCTGTTGCCGGGAATTCCATTGATACCGTTCTTGGCGCTCGGCGGCGGTACCAGCGCGCTGGCTTACGTGATCGACCGCCGCCAGAAGCGGGCGCTTGCGGAGGAAGCGAAGAAAATCGAAGCCGCGAAACCGGCGCCGGCCGAAGAGCCGATGTCGGCTACGCTGAAGATGGACGACCTCAAGATCGAGCTCGGCTATGCGTTGCTGCCGCTGGTCAATACGCCCGACGGCGGCGATCGCCTCACCGAGCAGATCAAGGCGTTACGCCGCTCGCTCGCCGCCGAAATGGGATTCGTGATGCCGGCCGTGCGCATCCTCGACAACGTCCAGCTCGACGCCAACAGCTATGTAATCAAAATCAAGGAGGTCGACTCCGGCACCGGCAACGTGTGGCACGGCCAATACATGGTCATGGATCCGGCCGGGGCTCAGGTGACCTTGCCGGGCATGCACACCACCGAGCCGACCTTCGGTCTACCCGCCACCTGGATCGACGGATCGCTCAAGGAAGAAGCGACCGTGAAAGGTTACACCGTCGTCGACGCCGCGACCGTGCTCGCTACGCATCTCACCGAGCTGATCAAAGGCAACATGTCCGAGCTGCTTTCCTACGGCGAAGTACAGAAGCTGCTGAAAGAACTGCCGAAGGAGCAGGCGGAATTGATCAAGGACATCGTCCCGGGGCAGATCACGGTCTCCGGCATTCAGCGCACGTTGCAGATATTATTGGCCGAACGCGTCTCGATCCGCGACCTGGCAACCATTCTCGAAGGCATCGCCGACGGTTTGCCGGCGACGCGCAACCCGACGATGCTGGCCGAGCATGTTCGCGCTCGCTTGTCGCGCCAGCTTTGCGCGCAGCATACTAGTCCCGCCGGCTACCTGCCGATCATCGCGCTCACCGCCAAGTGGGAGCAGGCTTTTGCCGAATCGATCGTCGGCCAGGGCGACGAACGTACGCTCGCCATGCAGCCGTCGAAGCTCACCGAATTCATCAACCTGGTGCGAGAAAAATTCGAACAGGCCGCGCGCGACGGCGAAGCGCCAGTACTGGTGACTTCGCCAGCCATCCGCTCATTCGTGCGCGGTATTGTCGAGCGCTTCCGCGCGCAAACGAGCGTGCTCGCGCAGTCGGAAATACACCCGCGCACGCGGCTGAAAACCATCGCCAGCATCTAGCCGACTTCGCCCGCAATTGCGGGCGGCGCCGAGCGTCCCTTTCGCCGGCGTGCATTCGCGCGGAACAAAACCCCCCGCTCACCCGTTATCACGGTTGTTCAAGCTTCGGTGAAAGCGCGTTTCCAGAGCGGTTGCTCGCACGTATCTGCGGTGTGAGGCGGGCCGGGATTGGCCCGCAAGATACTGGCCGTTGGTAGAGCCGAGAGGACGCCATGAACCACTCGATGTACAGCGCGGACCGCCGCACCCATCTCAAGATCGTGGTTATCGGCCTTTTGTGCGCGACTGTGGTTGCGGCCGTAGGCATTTTCGCGCGGGTCAGCGACGTCGACCTGGGAACCGCTCCGCTCGTCAAAGCCGGACAGCCGACTGCACTGAGCGGCGGACTGCCGGCTATCCGCTAAGCAACTATCCTCTTTGCGTCCGACCTGAGCGCGGGCCTGGTCAGGTCCGCGGCGGTGCAGTCGGCGACGATGCCGGCAGCGATTCGATCGCCTTGCCGGTGTAGAGGACGGGTCCACTAGGCGCGCCGCTCTTTGAGCCGCCCGCCGGCTCAAGCGACACTGCATAGACCGCGTTTCGCAATGTGTCGGCGTTGAAGTTTGCCGGCACCGGCCGCTGCGTGAACTCATTGTCGCCGACCACGCCGAGCGACTGCGGAGCGCCGCCGCGGCCTGCAATCAGCCACAACTGGTAACTCTTTCCCGCTTCCAACGTCGCCGACACCCGACGCACGACCAAAGTGTGCGTGAGCGCGTCGAGGGTGAGCAGGAAGGCTGGCGCGTTCGGCCCTTGTTGCAGCACGGCAACCAGCCGCTCCTCCTGCGTGCGCGGCGTGTCGGCTGCCTGCACCGTCACGCCCGCGCTTACAGGCCGCAGTTGAGCGGGAATCAGTTCCGGCGCGACCTGCCATGTGGCGACATACAGCGCCAGCAACGCGGCGATCGCGCCGAACGCAACGCTCACGCGCTGCCAGCGCCGCACGCGGGTGGCAAGATAGATCACATCCGCGCTGCGCGGGACCGTCACCGGCTCCGCTGTCGGCGCGGCAACCGATATCGTTTGCTCAATTTCGGGGGCGGCTGCGGGCGCCGAGTCGGCAGCCACTTCCGGAAGCGGCGCAAGATCGGCGGCGAGCGCTGCAGCCATTGCCGGATCGTCAAGGTCGCGCGGTAAATGCAATGCGGGTTCGCCTGCCGGGACAGAAAGTTCGGGCTCGCTTGCCGGCACGAAAGGCTCGGCATCGCTGGCGGGAGCGACCGACGTCACCTCATCCTTGATTTTTTCCCAGAGCGCCGGCTGCGGCTCGACCGCTTCCACCATCACATTGAGTTCGCCGAGCCGCCGTTCCCATTGGCGAACGGCGGCTTCAAAGCCGGGATCAAATGACAGCAACGCCTCGGCGTGCTCGCGTTCCTCGGCGGAAAGCGTGCCAAGCACGTATTCGGCGGCCAGTGTGTCGTGCTCTTCATCCAACATGACTACCCACGCTCCCGCATCAGGGCGTTCCCATACATTCGCGGACCTCGATCAAGCTGCGCCGCAACCAAGTCTTGATTGTGTTCACTGGAATATCGAGCTTGCGTGAAAGCTGTTCGCGACCCCAGCCGCTGTAATAAGCCAGCAGCACGATGCGCTGCTTTTCCGGGTCGAGCTTGCCGAGGCACGACAAAAGCCGCTTAAGCTCCTCGGTCATCTCACGGCGCGCGAGCGGCACCGGCGCCTCGGCCGCCACGTCCATCGCTTCCGGCTCTTCCTCGATCGAAAGCTCAGTCCTTTTGCGCACGATGTCGATGGCGCGGTTGCGCGCGATCGCCACCATCCAGGTGATCGGGCTGGCGACGCTGGGATCAAATTTTCCGGCCATCTTCCAAACCTTGACGTAGGTCTCCTGCATGACCTCTTCGGCCAATTCGGGCCTGCCCAAGATACGCAGAAGCACCCCGTACAGTTTCGCGCGGGTTGCCGCATAGAGCTGTTCGAAAGCGGCCTCGTCGCCGTGGGCGACGGCTGCAAGCAGCCCAACCAGCTCCGCTTGCATCAGCAACATCGACGGCCCCTGGTCCGTGACACCCCACGCGGCGGCTGATTATCGCCGCGGAAGCGGGCGTTCGTCGAGGGCGAAAGCGGGGGTTTTTGGCATTCCGCGGCGCGGCGACGCGGCGAGCCTGGACTTTATCAGCCCAGCGCCGGGATTATGGATACGGCGCCCGCGGGCTGAAATGGCGAGGGTTTAGGCCGGCGCGCCGCCACGAACCCGCATCAGCGCAATGGCGTCGAGTTCGCTCTGTTCGGCCGTATTCTCGGCTTCGCGTTCCCGCATCTGGTCGCGTTCGTCGAGCAGCTCAACCTTCTTGAGTTCGTCGAAGGCTTCGCCAAGCGCGAGTTTTGCGTCCTCGAGTTGGGTGCGCAATTCATCGGCCGAACGCTTAAGATTTTCGCGCCGCGTAATCGCCGCTTTGGCATAGGTCGGGTAGGCAAAATGGCCCGGATCGTGGATGCCGGCGCGGTCCTGTTCGACCCGGATCTCGCGCTCAAGATCGGCAGCCATGCGCTCGAATTCGGCGATCATGGTCTCGATCTGCGCGACCTTGCGCCGTTTCTCATCGACCTGAAACTTCTTCAGGCGAATGAGCGTCTCACGGGACTTCATTTACTGGTACTCCCCGAAGCCACGGGACCATAACGCCGGTCGAAAACCCGCCGCACGGCGCCCCCATAACCCCAATTGTGCCACGATAACGTTAGCGTTCGGTTTCCGAGGCGGCCATTATCTCGGCCAAGCGACGGTAACCTTCCGCCAAGCTGGTTGCTTCTTCCTTACTTTGGGCCAGAAAAGCCTCCAGCGGCTTGTGCAGCCGGATCGCCTCGTCGACTTCCGGGCTGGTTCCGGCCCGGTAGGCGCCCAGCCGGATCAGCTCCTCCATATCGGTATAGGTCGCCATGACCTGCCGCGCCTGGTTAAGGGTCGGCAGGTAATCGGGGTCGGCGGCGCGGGGCATGGTCCGCGACACCGATTTGAGCACATTGATCGCCGGATAGCGGCCGCGTTCGGCAATAGCGCGCTCCATGACGATATGGCCGTCCAGGATACCGCGCACCGCGTCGGCGATCGGCTCGTTATAGTCGTCGCCATCCACCAGGACCGTGAAGATGCCGGTAATGGTGCCCTGCTCGGTCCCCGGCCCGGCCCGTTCAAGCAGCCGCGGCAGCTCGGTAAAGACCGTCGGCGTGTAGCCTTTGGCGGTCGGCGGCTCGCCCGCCGAAAGCCCGATTTCGCGCTGCGCCATGGCAAAGCGCGTGACAGAATCCATCAGCACAAGGACATCCTTGCCGTCATCGCGAAAATATTCGGCGATCGCGAGGGTCAGATGGGCGGCCTGGCGGCGCATCAGCGCCGGCTCATCGGAAGTCGAGACGACGACCACCGACCGGAAAAGCCCCACATCGCCCAGATCGTCCTGCAAGAATTCCTGCACCTCGCGACCGCGTTCGCCGATCAGCCCGATCACCGTGACGTCGGCTACGACGTTGCGGGCGAGCATGGACAGCAGCACCGATTTGCCGACGCCGGAACCGGAGAAGATGCCCATGCGCTGGCCGCGGCAGCAGGTGATGAAAGTATTGAGCGCGCGCACGCCGAGGTCGAGAGGAGCGCCGACCCGGCGGCGCGCATGCGCGAGCGGCGGCGTATTGCGGAATAGATAGGGTGAAGGTCCGTGCAGCAGCGGACCCTTGTTATCAATCGGCTCGCCGAGCGCATTGACCACGCGACCGAGCCAGCCGGGCGAAGGCCGCACCGCGCCGGCAACCGACGTCACCAAAGCCCGGCACCCCCGCCGCACGCCTTCGAGCGGAGCAAACGGCATCAACAGTGCATTACCGCCGGAAAACCCGACCACTTCGCAGGGAATGTTCTTGGCCGGCGTCTCGACGATGACGCGGGCGCCAACCGACATGGCGTAGAGCGGACCGGCCACCTCGACCATCAGCCCGCGCACTCCGACCACGCGTCCGTAGATATCGATACCGTCGAGTTCGTTGATCTGCTCGGCCAGCGCTTTCATGGCGCGGCCGCCATCGGCCGGGAGGTTTTGGTTACCTCCGCAGCACCGATCTTAACGCTGTATTTACCCGGGCCGTTAATCATTGCGTCGTCCTTGGGAATACGACGGCTCGCCTGGCCGCAAGGAGGGGCGAGTCTAATGAGTCGGTTAGCGCCGAAACTTAACCTGATACATGAGCGCCCACTTGGCCAAAAAACCACTCTCAGGCAATATCTTAAGGCGATTCGCAAGAATTTGCCTAGGGAATGCTTGCGTGGATGAATCAGGTTTTGTTAACCATAGCGCGTTTACAGTCTCGAATCAGTTTGTCCCAGGGCGTTTTTCGGGGGCCGCCCCAGGGGCGTGCCGACCTTAAGTCGCGCGGCGAAGAAGGGGACTGGCATGCGCGTATTGCTGATTGAAGACGATAGCGCCACAGCGCAATCGATTGAGTTGATGCTCAAATCCGAGAGCTTCAATGTCTACACAACCGATCTCGGCGAGGAAGGGATCGATCTCGGTAAGATTTACGACTACGACCTGATCCTCCTCGATCTTAATCTTCCGGATATGTCCGGCTTCGAAGTGCTGCGAAGCCTGCGCGTGTCGAAGGTCAAGACGCCGATCCTGATCCTCACCGGCCTTGCCGGTATCGAGGACAAAGTCAGGGGTCTCGGCTTTGGTGCCGACGATTACATGACCAAGCCGTTCCACAAGGACGAGTTGGTCGCGCGCATCCACGCCATCGTCCGGCGCTCCAAGGGACACGCTCAGTCGGTCATTCAAACCGGCGATCTCGTCGTCAATCTTGACACCAAAACGGTCGAGGTCAGCGCCGCGCGGGTCCATCTCACCGGCAAAGAATACCAGATGCTGGAGCTGCTTTCGCTGCGCAAAGGCACGACCCTCACCAAGGAGATGTTCCTCAACCATCTCTACGGCGGCATGGACGAGCCGGAGCTCAAAATCATCGACGTCTTCATCTGCAAGCTGCGCAAGAAACTCGCCAATGCTTCCAGCGGCAAGAACTACATCGAGACGGTTTGGGGCCGTGGCTACGTGCTACGCGAACCGATTGAGGACGAGGCGAAAATCTCCGCCTAAGCTCTGCTCAACCCTTTCAGGCATGCAAAACCCCGGCCGATGGCCGGGGTTTTTGTTTGCCAGAAACTTTTTCAACGTGCGCTGGTGACAGCAACCAGCCGCGGCATGCGTCCACCCGCGCCCGGCACCGGTTGCGGGGCCGGATGCAGATTCGGCGCATAGAGACCGCGTTTATCCGGCAAGACCTTGAGGCGCTCGGTGACGCCGACCACGGTCTCGGCCGCGCCGAGGATGAGATAGCCGTCGCCATAGATGACCCGCGCCAAGCGATCGAGCAGATCGGCCTTGGCCGCCTGATCAAGGTAGATCAACAAGTTGCGGCAGAAGACCACATCAAACATGCCTAAATGAGTGAAGTCAGCCAGCAAGTTAATCTGATGGAATTTGACCATCGACCGGACGCTCGGTGCGAGCTGCCACATTTCACCGACTTGGGTGAAATATTTGATCAAAAGCTGAATCGGTAAGCCGCGTTGCACTTCGAATTGGCTGTAAATGCCCTGGCGCGCCTTTTCCAGCACTGCGGTTGAGAGGTCGGTTGCCAGGATATCGATGCGCCAGTCCTCGATCTCGCGCCCCATCTCCTTGAGCGTCATCGCGAGCGAGTATGGCTCCTGCCCGGTCGAGGCGGCGGCGCACCAGATGCGAATGTGACGGGAGTTCGGACGCGCCGCCATCAGCGCCGGCAAAATCGTGGAGCGGAAATTCTCGAACGGCGTCTTGTCTCGGAAGAAAAACGTTTCGTTGGTGGTCATCGCCTCGACAACCGTCGTCATCAAGGCTGCCGCATCGCTGCGTTTGAGCACCTTCACCAGTTCGGCAAGGCCGTTAAGCCCGGCCCGGCGTGCGACCGGCAATAGGCGACTCGCGACCAGATATTGCTTGTCGGCGGACAGCACCAGGCCGGAGCGTTCCTTCAGGCATTTGCGCAGAAAATCGTAATCGTGCGGGGTCATGAACGATCCCCCGCAAACAGGCGATTGATCCTGGCGGCGACCTGACTGAGCGGAAGCACCGCCGAGCAAAGACCGGCTTGTGCCACCGCGCGCGGCATGCCCCACACCACGCTCGACGCTTCATCTTGTGCAATCACGGAGCCGCCGGCAGCCGCGATATCGGCGGCGCCGCGGGTCCCGTCGACGCCCATCCCGGTGAGGATCAGCGCCAGACCCGCCGCCCCCCATATTTCCGCCGCTGCGGAAAGCATCGGATCGACAGAAGGCTTGCAGAAATTGATCGGCGGATCGTCGCCAAGCGCAATCGTTGGTGCGCCGTCGCGACCGCGTCTTACCCGCATATGCCGGCCGCCCGGCGCCACATAAACGCTGCCGGCGACCACTGGCTCGTCGTGCTCCGCCTCGCGGACGCTTCGTCCGCAGACCCGGGTGAGATGCTCGGCCAGAACCGTAGTGAAGGTGGGCGGCATATGCTGGGTGATCAGAACCGGCGCCCGCTCCATGGTCGCACCGATCTGGCCTACCAGCGAGGTCAATGCCTGCGGTCCGCCAGTCGACGAGCCGATCAGCAATGCGCGCGGTATCGACAACGCGAACGGCCGCAACCGGAAAGACTCGACTTCGGCGTGCGGCAGCGCTCGCTCGATGATTGGAACGGGCCGGGATGCTGCCGGCGTCGTTTTTTCGGGATGGATCATGCGGCCGCGACGGCCGAGGTGGCGGATTTTATCGATCAACTCGCGCTGGAACGCCGCCGATGTCGCGGCGTCGGGAGCGACTTCCGGCTTGGGTACATAATCGGCGGCGCCAAGGGCCAGCGCGCGCAAGCTCACCTCCGCGCTGCGGCGAGTGAGCGTGGAGGCCATAATCACGACCAGGTCGCGCCGCTTTCGCAACAACAACGGAAGCGCCGAGATGCCGTCGAGCTCCGGCATGTCGACATCAAGAACGACGACGACGGGATCGCATTCCTCGACCTTATCAACCGCCTGGCGTCCGGTGCACAGACAAGCGGCGACCATCATGTCGGGCTCGGCGGCGATCCAGCGCGCCAGCAGGCGCCGCACCACAATCGCATCATCCACGATCATGACGCGGATCGGACGATCAACGGCGACCAGCGGTTTCGCGGCGGTAACGACGATACTCATCTACTCACACCTTCAGGGCCGATGCTCAGGCACCCGGATTTCACCGAACTGAATGCTAGACCGCGGCCGCGGGCGTTCAGATCAGTCCGACTTCCTGGAACTTTGCCTCGACAATGTCCTTGTCGAACGGCTTCATGATGTATTCGTTGGCGCCGGCGTGTAGCGCGCGAGCGATATGCGCGACGTCGTTTTCGGTGGTGCAGAACACCACCTTCGGCTTATCGCCGCCGGGCAACCGGCGCAGCGCGCGCAGGAAATCGTAGCCGTCCATCTTCGGCATGTTCCAGTCGAGCAGGATCGCGTCGGGAATTTGCTTTCGGCAGGAGTCGATGGCTTCCTCGCCGTTTTCCGCTTCCGCGATCTGAAACTCGAGTCCTTCGAGGATTCTCCGCGCAACCTTGCGGATAACGCTCGAGTCGTCGACGACCAGGCACGTTTTCATCTGTCCTTACTCCACGCTTCGCGGGCGATCCGCTTCACTACCGCCCTGAATCCGATCCGTTACCACTTCACCTCACGCCGCTGCCGCCGTTTCGGCGCGCAGATCGAGTACCCGGTCGATGTCAAGCACGACGAGAAGTTGACCATCGAGCCGATAAATTCCTGCGGACAGCGTCGCCAGCTTGCGATCGAGATTGATCGGATTGGGCTCGCGCTGCGCTTCCGGGAGCTTGAGCACTTCGCCGACCGCATCGACCAACAGCCCGAACGATTCGCCTTTGGCTTCGATACCGATCGCCATCGACGCATCGCGTTCCTCGCGGCGCTTCACCTCAAGCCGATAGCGCATGTCAATCGCGGTCACGATGCGGCCGCGCAAATTGAGCACGCCAGCAATCTCTCCCGCCGCCAGCGGCACTTTGGTGATGCGCGCGGGCTTGAACACATCCTGCACGCACGCGATCGGCAGGCCGAACATCTGCCCGTCGATGGTGAAGGTGACGAATTCGGTGAAATCGGCGTCTTCGTGCATGCGGGTCTCTGATCCGTTTGCGTTCACGCCGCCTCATGCAGATCGTCGCTCTGCTCTTTGAGCGCGGCGATCAGCCCCGGGCGGTCGAATTTGGCGACGAAATCGTGGAAGCCTACGCTGCGGCCGCGCTCGATCGCGGCGGCGGACACCATCGCCGACAACGCGATAACCGGAATAGCGGCAGTGCCGGGATTCTCGCGTAACGTCGCGGCGAGCTCGAAACCGTCCATCTCCGGCATATCGATGTCGGTGACGACAATGTCGACCCGCTTACCGGACTCGATCACCGCCAGCGCCTGACCGGCGGAAGCGACGGCGACCACGTGATAACCGGCGGCCTTGATCAACGGCGCGAGCATGTCGCGGAAAAATGCGGAGTCGTCGACCAACAGAATCTTCCGCACGGTCGGTGCGGAGCGCGCATCGCGCCGGTGGAACCAGTCGGCATAGGCCTGGGGCAGAAAATGCGCGACGTCGATGATCTCGGTGGCGATTCCCTTGATAACGGCGTAGCCGAGCACGCCTGGACGTTCGCTCGCCACTTCGATGTCGAGTCGTTGTTCGACGATGTCCACGATCTCGTCGACCACGAGACCCATCGAGCGGCCGCTGTCGGAGAACACTAGAATCGGCTGCGCGCCGTCTTTTCTGATCTCGGCCTGTGCATCGATGCGCAACAGCGGCATCAACTGATCGCGGTATTGGACCAGATGATGGCCGTCCGAGGTCTCAATCCGGCGGCAATCGATCTCCTCGAGCCGCGAGACAAGCGACAACAGTACGGCTTTGGGCTGTTGCGAACCGGCACGGAAGACCAGCAGCGACGT
>Ga0307373_10004942_pt1 | contig 22123 bp, 17 predicted proteins | sample OX2MG_FD_202534 | JGI IMG/M metagenome (GOLD analysis project Ga0307373, IMG submission 202534) | Soil microbial communities from Risofladan, Vaasa, Finland - OX-2 | ecosystem: Environmental > Terrestrial > Soil > Coastal area > Acid sulfate soil | place: Finland: Risofladan, Vaasa | collected... | reverse complement strand
CGTCCGCGTCGTCTTGAACCACTCATCGAAAAACCAGGCGAGATCGGTGTGCGCGACTTCCTCCATCACGCGCTCGAAATCCAAAAGATGCGGATGCTTGAAGCGCCATTCGTTATAATATTCTTTCATTCCCGCCGCGAACGTGGAATCGCCGAGCGTGTATTGCAGCATATTCAGAATGGCGGCGGTCTTGCCATACACGAGGCCGGCGGTCACATCCTCTCGGAACCAATCGTGCGGAATATCGAGCGGTTCTTCGTAACCTTGAGAAGCCATCTCCTGATAGAAGCGATAGTTATCGCGCTTGTTGCTGAATCTGGGAACGAACCAATCGAGCCAGGAGTGTCCTTCGCCGGGATATTCCTGATTGTCGCCGAAGAGCGCATTCATGCACATAGTAGTGGCGAAGGTTGTGAAGCCTTCGTCCATAAATGCCTCGCGCGTTTCATTCGAACCGAGCATTCCATAAAACCATTGATGCCCCACTTCGTGCGCAATCACGCCCGCAAGCGAAAGCGGATTCGGACGATAACCCGTAATCATAATTAGCTGTGGATACTCCATGCCGCCATCGCCCGCCATCGTGCAGGAAAAGTTACGATAGGCATACGGACCGAAATCGTGGCTATAGGTCGAAAGTGCGAACAGCGAATAAGCCAACGCATTCTTTTCCCAATAGGGCCGCGCCCAACTTTTGTAGAAGGAGTGAATAGTGGTAGTATCGTTCCACGTCATCCATTCGTGAATGTAATCATCATCCGCGACCCATGCAAAATCGTGGACGTTCTCCGCATGGAATTTCCACGTAGTCATGCCACTACCTGCGGTAGGTTCCACGAGTCCAGCTTTCACGCCTGCAGCAATTTGGTCATAGCCATGCCCCACCTCTGTTGGATTCATGCATTGTCCCGTCGCGCCGACAGTATAGCGCGCGGGCAGCGTGATCTGCACATTAAACTCGCCATAGACTCCATAAAACTCGCGCGCGATATATTCCTGGTGCTGCCATCCCTCGCGGTCGTATTCCGCGATTTTGGGATACCACTGTGCCATCGAATATTCGACGCCTTCTCGGGACATCCATCCGCTCCGCCGAATTTGCCGAGGAATTTGCTCGCGAAATGGGAACGCAATCGTTACTGAATCTCCGGGCGCAAGCGGCTTCATTAGAGCCACGCGCATGACCGTCCCCGTAATTTCAAATTGTGCCATAGCGCCATCCGCTGTTATGTTTTGGATCCAATATTTTCCCCATTCGGATTCGGGAAGTTTGTGAATGCGGTCGTAAACTGGTGCTGTGTGAATTGCGAGCGCGCGTTCGTCCATCATGCTTCCGGGCTGAAAGGCGTTCGAATAGAGATGGAACCATACTTCACGCAGCGTGTCCGGGGAATGATTCGTATAGACGACGAAGAGCGTTCCATCGAGCGTATGAATCGAATCGATCAGCGTGACGCGAATGTCGTAGCGGACGTGCTGCTGCCAATAAGCGTGGGCAGCCGGAGGGAGGCTGAAATTAAAAAGCACGAGGACGAGAACTCCCGCTCGAATACCGCGCGGGACAACCGGTCTTCGTGGATTCCATTTCATCCGAAGTGCAGGATTGACGATCGCCAGTTTCCTATGTTTCAAACGAGTTATTTTTATTCCAGCGCCAGTGTTTCACTCACTTCAGCGATCACATCGCTCCACACGCCAGGTTTTTTTTGCAGGAAGAGGGTCATCGAAGGATACCATGCCGTCTTTTCCTGGCCGATGACCCATCGCCAGTCGGGTGTGTGAGAAAGGATGGTCCACACGCGTTTGCCCAGCGCTCCGGCGAGGTGAATAATGGAGGTATCGACCGCAATCATTAAATCCAGGTTCGCGACAATAGCGGCAGTCACGGCAAAATCACGAAGCTCGGGGCCTAAGTCAATTACGTGGGATCGTTCTTCTTCAGGGATGGAAGCGCCCGGCTGCAGACTAAAGAATTGATTGCGGTCCCTATGGGCTTCGACAATCGGCTTCATCGTTTCCCACGAAATCGAGCGCTGGTGGTCCGCCGGATGCTTGGGATTGCCGGCCCAGACGATTCCAATTCGCTTTTTCTTTCTGTACTTTTCCGGCGTCATGGCCTTCAACTTGCGCCGCCATTCGTCGATTTCAAATCCCCGCGGGCGAAGATACGGCTTGAACGGATGGAATGTCTCGAATTGGATTCCCAGCAGCCGCGGTAAGCTCATAAGTGGGGCATGGACATCGAAGGCGGGTAACTTTTCGCCAGAGCGGTGAAAGCGAACATTCGGCAAGCTCGAGGACGCTATGAAGAGCCGGTGCAATTCCGGCTGGACTTCTGCTTCGATCTCGCAATTCATTTTCGCAAGCTCGGCGACCAACCGGAAAAACTGAATCGTGTCGCCCGCGCCTTGCTCGTGCCAGATGAGGATAGTCTGCCCATCGAGCGGCTCACCCTCCCATTGCGGCTGGCGCACGTAACTACGAATCGGCGGCCAATCTTTCGTCTTCCATCGCCACTCATATTCCTGGAATCCTTCGATAAGTTTTCCTTGCGAGAGCAAAAGCGATGCAAGGTTATAATGCGCGCCTGCTGCTTCAAAAGAGTCGCCGCCGGGCGCGAGCGCGATCGCCTGGCGAAGTTGCGCCTCGGCCTCCGTGAAGCGGTGGCCGTAATACAGCGCAGCGCCTTTGTTCGCGCGTGCTTCGTTATATCGCGGTTCGAGCTCGACTGCGCGGTCGAACGCCGGAATGGCTTCGTCAAATCGTTCCATGCCGTGGAGCGCCAAACCAAGATTATTGAACGTCACCACCGACCGTGGATCTAACTCCGCGGCCTTTCGCAGGAACCCTTCCGCATCGGCAAAGCGCTTTTGCATCAGGCGCATCCGGCCGAAATTATAGTAGGCTTCCCAATTATCCGGTTTCAGCGAAAGCGCGCGCTCGAAGGCGTGCTCGGCTTCGTCGTACTCTTTCAGCTCGGAGAGCGCGAGCGCGCGGTTATTCCAAAGTTCCGCGATGGTTTCGTTAACGGCGATGCCCTTCTCGAGCCAGGCAAGGGCGAAGCGCGGGTCCTTCTGCTCGAGCGCCAGCACCGAAAGCCGATGGTACGGCGCAATTTCTTTCGGCCACAGCGCGATGATCTGCCCATAGCAGCGCATGGCCATATCGAGGTCTTTTCGCTCCTCGTATTTAAGGCCGAGATTGAAAAATTCTGGCGCGGTTCGCACGTAGCTCGTTCAGTATGGGGCGGATTCCCGGTTACCGGATTAAAGAGTGACACCGATCACCGTGAAAAAATTTCATACCGGCAGGAAATTCTTTCCGGTGACCGCGACGAAATGACAGATGAAAATGTCCCTCATCTCCCTAAACCATGAGCTTTCGGGCTTGGCACGCAATTCCAATTGCGTTCGGCCATCACCCTTACCACTTCGCAATGCGTGGAAAATTCACAATTCTCGATAACCAATCACAATTTCTCGAAAGGAACACACAATGGCCATTATTAAATGGGAATCGCCCAGGCGCGATCTCGATTCGTTCGGACGCACCATGCGGCGCTTCTTCAATGATTTCGACAGCAATTTCACTAATTTCACGCCGTTCGTGAACAACGGCAATTTCATGCCGTCCGTCGATATCAACGAAGACAAAGATAATATCTACTTCATCGCCGAGCTGCCGGGGCTAACGAAAGACGATGTGAAGCTCACGGTGAGCGAAGGCGTCCTTACCATTCGCGGCGAGAAAAAGCGCGAGGAGGAACATCAGGACCGCAACTTCTACCGGATGGAGCGGTCCTACGGCGAATTCGTCCGCCAGTTCACGCTGCCCGAAGGCGTGAAGGAAGAGAACATCCAGGCCGATTTCAAGGACGGCGTCCTCGAAATCATGGTGCCGAAGAAAGAGCCTTCGAAACCGAAGGAACGCGAAGTGCCGATTCAATCGGGCATGTTGCACAACGGCAAATCGCTCTCGAAGACCACCAACGGCCAGCGCGAGAAAGCTATGGCATAGTTAGCAAACAGCAATGCCCCGAACCCCCGCTTTTTTAAGGCGGGGGCAGGGGGTGGTTGAGTGTTTAGGCATTCATTCTTCTAAGGTTGCAAGAAGATGATTAAGCTCGGTATCGGAGAGAGAATCTTTTTCCGATTTATCGTAAATGGCAATGAGCCGAACCGATTGCCTGGTAATTCTTACGTTAGTGATTACACGTCCGCCGCCCGATTTGCCCTTACCTTTCGAGCTAATGACGAGGCGGATTTTGAAGCAATGATGCCCGAGCGACACTCCCATTTCCGGCTCGGTTTCCAATCGGTGAATTAGCTGTTCGAGATCGTTTTCAGCGAACGGTATTTTTTGGCCAACGATTTGGCCTGCCGATCGAACGTGGGCGTTGTGGTTACCTTAAAGCTCACGAAGAAGATCTCGCGCCGGGCGCAGGGAAATTTCGCCTCGTTCGGCAGCGTTCACTTCTTCGATCGATTGCTTGATCTCTCGGACCAACCGTTTCTTTTCCGGTGAAATCCGCTCGATCTTGACCCGCCGAATGTTCTTCATCAATTCGAGAAACGACGGCGCTAACCGGTCGTCCACGGTAACTAAAAATTCATAACTCTAACAACGCACGGTGTCAAGGATAGTTCGGATGGGATGCTGCTCCGCGACTAAGGGGATAGGACAACCACTCCGATTTGCCCTTTCCGCGCGGGCACCTTTGCCCTCCCGCACCGCTTTGAATGAGCGAATATCATGCTCCCGAAACGGCTACTCGCACTCACCCTCTTCACCGCGGTTGCTTTTTAAGATTAAAAAAAGGACCACCCTTAACGAGGTGGCCCTTTCGCAACTAACAACAGCGGCATTATACCGCCCTCTCTCACACTTGCGATGCAATCATTCCTTATTTCACAATCGTAAAGGTTTTCGATTGCGAATAATTTTCGCCACTTAGACGGCAGAAGTAAACGCCGTTTACAAGAGCACTTGCCGGCAGTACTGTTTGATTCCAACCGATATTGGCGGAAACATGCGGCAACGATGCAACGAGGCGCCCGAGAGCATCATAGATTTCAATCCGAGCATTGCGTAGCGGCGAGGTTATGCTGTAATTGGCGATCACGGAATGCGTGGCATTGTCCAGCAATACTTCGAGCACATTGCCGGTTTGCCCAGCCAATTCTTTGACGCCGGAGCCAACAATCTTCGGCCTTGCAAATACCGAAAAATTCAGGCCCAGCGAAGTATCACGGGGGCAGTGGCCGAGATAGACATCATATAGCCCATCGACGGTATCCCAACCCCAGACTTGATATTGGTACGTCTGGGCGATAATTGTGTCATTATTGTGGAAAATGCCTTCCTGATACCCGCCAGACTGTGATACGCCATTTGCCGTATCGCCGGTGCCATTGATAACCTCCGTAAAGCCAGACTGGAAGTTCTCTTGCGCCAAACTCCATCCGGATTTTGCGGTGGGGCCACCGCTACGTCCCCACGCGAACATGGGCGTCGCATCCGTCCGCTCTAGGGTATCGGGAAGAATCATTTTTGCAGTTACCGTTCGATATTGGACCATGTAGCTCCATCTTCCACCGTAATTGTCCAACAGATAGGAACGCTGACGATAGTTTTTTAGACTATCATAAAAGGTTCCCCAGAAATCTAATTCGGTTGGAACATAAAAAAGATAGGAGACAGTATCTCGCCAAGCGGTAAATGTCAATCCTGGGGTACCCGTGATTTTATAATGATATAGCCTATAATTGCTTGAATTTATGCTAAGCGTGGTATCCATCATCCGGAAGGCATTTCCTATATCGAGATGACCCCACCCGGTTGTTTGTCGCCAGACATCGCGTGACGGAAGCGAATCCCTATCCGCGTCAGACCGCCATGCTGAAGCACAAAGAATTCCTTGAATATCTTCCGGTTCCACATGCATGAGATGAGCGGTATCACGCCTGTAAAATGTGGAAAGCAAAAGAGCCGCGGAACCGGCTACTTGAGGCGCGGAGAAGGAAGAACCACTTTCCCCGCCATAGTAATAAATCGGAGGTGTTGTGTCCTTAACGCGTGCGGTCCAGTTCAGGTTTGGCGGGCCACAATTCCCATACGCATTATTGCCGCTGGGAGCAAGCAAATCCAATGTTTCGCCAAAGGAGCATCCCGGCGAAAGGCTTTTATCTTGGAGACTTGCACCGACTGAAATAATCCATGATGGATCATACCCTGCTGGTACGCCTCCCAAAGTGTCCGCAGTATTGTGAGATCGAGCGGCGGTTTGAACGACCCCATTCTCAAAAGCGTAGTTGACGGCATCGTGGACAGGGGATGCGTAACCAAAGCCATAAGAAAAATCCGCGGAGGTATTTATGACATGTGCTCCCAGACCATAAGGGGAACTTGGGTTCCGGGCCGAAGCCTCGAAAACGGCACGCACATAACCCGGAACCGCACCAAATCCGCTGACAACCGCAGCGAGGCTTACTCCTCGCCCCCTATCAATTGTGTCGGAGCCTCCAGCGAGGGGGCCCCAGCCTCCGGCAACGCCGCCCGGAATGGAATCACCCCGGTTTGTCGGGAGCCCGACGAGAGCGGCACAGGCTGTCCCGTGATCGGTTATGCGACTCACGTACGAGGCGGCTGTATCATTGTCGTAGTCCCATGTAAATACAAACTTATGTCCCTGCCCTACAACCGCATCGAGAAATCCCGGGTGCCTGTAGTCGATCCCTCGATCCCAGAGCGCCACAAGAATGTTCGTATCCCCAACCTCGTAATCCCAGGCGAGCGGCGCATTGATCATCGTGTCCGAAACCTGGCATTCCCAATTCGCATTACCGGGCACGTGCCCGAGCAGAACCGTTCCGCCATAGTCGGGATACGCCTCGATAATGTCGCGTGGGAACTCCGCCATCAGAAGCCCGCAAAGAAGAAGTGGGTTTGTAGTGCTATCCATTTCCAGAAGCATCCAATCCATGTGATCGCAGCCGATGGTATCGCCATCGCGCGTAACCGAGAGCGTATCGAGCGGGCTGGCTGCCGTAAGCCGATGGAGATAGTGGCAACCATCGGAAAGAAAGAAATGCTTGAGCGAAGAATCCTTCACGATATTATCCGTGCTATCGAACCCGAACTGTTCTGCAAAGAGAAGCTGGCGAAGCGCCGGATAATACCCGCGAGGCTGATTTACATCATCGTAAGGGCCGCTAAGAGGCAGCTCGCCTCCTTTCTTTTTTGCATTATGTCCGTAAAAATATTCCCAGTAGGTATGGCTTAGCGTGTTCGAATCGAGCGCGCCATGTCGGAAGCGGATCAGGAGCGTACCGGGAATGATGAGGCTGTCGGGCGGGCGGCGTTGCGATGAAATAGCGCCGTATTCCATCGAAATGTTATAATGCGTCGTATCCGGCGGAACAAGCGGCGAGGATGGCCACGGCTCTTGCGCGTGAAGGCCTTCGGCGCCGAAAAACAAAACGAATGCAAAGCAAGCCGCGATGGCTCGCGTTCGACTATGTCTCGAATGTGTCATAAGAATGCTCCTAAAAAATTAGGTTTTAAAGCTGGTCATCGAAGTGTTTCCCCAATGAGCGAATACAAATATACAACATTTTTAGCCGCTATTAGTAGCAAACTTCTCTCGGAAAGCGAATAGGATGATTATCCTTGCATGGACATTCTCAAGGTCGTCGGAAAAAACATTAGAATTTTGCGTCAATCGCATGGCTATTCGCAGACCGATTTAGCGACGCTTGCAGGCCTCAGACGCTCCTACATGGGCCATATTGAGCGTGGTGATAGAAATGTAACTCTAACTACATTGAATAGAATTGCTGGTGCGCTTAAAGTTCATCCGAGCACGTTGCTGCTTCCGAAAGTATTTGAATACGAACCATAGCAAACAATGAGTTCCGCCGCAATAAGTAGCACAATTAGGAGAAACCATTCTTTCAATGATAGCATTTATACTTCAAAATGAAGCTCCTAATTTTTTTTCTGGCTGCATTTTTCATTGCACGTATCGCGAGCGCGCAATGGGTCGCCACGCACCAATTGGGCGTTGACGGAACCGGGCCATTCGATACCCTCGGTAACAAGCTCTTCGCGTGCGGCGGCGACGGACCTCCCGTTTGGACAAGTGATTTCGGTGAAACCTGGAACTATGTCGGGAGTGGTCTCCCCGCCGGAGTCAACTCCGACGGTAACCTCTCCATAACGCACGTCGGAAACGTACTCCTCGTCGGAACAGGATTAGATTTTATTTATTATTCGACGGATAGCGGCGCTTCCTGGAATTCAAGCAAATGGACGCCTGACCCTGGTTGGCCGGATAACATTCAGGCTCTCTTTGCTCATGATGGATATGTTTTTGCAGGCGGTGGCCTCTTTCGCTCTTCCGATAGCGGTCGTGATTGGGAGTACGATACTACTAATGCCTTCCCTCGCTGGTATCAAGCTATTTATTCCTTCGCCGGGAATGATAGCGTCATCCTCGGTGGAAATGATGCGGATTATGTCCTACGTTCGACCGATAATGGTGACACCTGGGATACCTCTCGTCTTACTACTGATCTGTATGTCGGGGATCTTGTCGATGCATTAACCATAATTGGGAATGTTGCGCTTGCCGGAACCTCGGGAGGGTTGTACCGATCGACAAACTTGGGGCGTACATGGATCCACATTGACACCTCGATTTTTAATTATGGCAACGGCGTCTTGTCACTTCGTTCCATAGATGGGGTGGTAGTTGCGGGAACCCACGGGTCAATTTCATTATCGAGGGATAGTGGTTTATCTTGGGAACCGTTTGGCGTTGGCTTGCCGAGCGATTGCTGGGCATCCTCCTTAGGCGTGGCTGATCGATATTTGTTTGCAGGTATAAATAGCGTTCCGGCAGTGTATCGCCGCCCAATTTCGGATTTATCAGGGGTAGCCAATACACTGCCAATTATGCAAGATATTCGCAGCTACCCCAACCCCTTCTCCCAATCCACCGAGATCACCTTCACCTCGGAAGCTGCCGGATATGCGGAGGTATCCATCATAAATCTCCTCGGCGCGGAAGTCGCGCATCTCTTTTCGGGCGAGCTTGCGGCGGGAGAGCATAGCTTCGCGTGGAGCAAGCCTACCGGCTTGCCCGATGGGATGTATGAGTGCCTCGTGCGGATGAATGGGCGGGTGGAGACGCTGCCGGTGGTGCTCGCGCGGTGATTTGCCTCCGGTAATGTGTGCCGGGAAGCGCCTGCTTCCCGGTGAGGGGTCACGGAAGCAGGCGCTTCCATGCACACGGGACCGGAGTAGAAAAATAAATTGTCAAAAATCTTTCGAAAACACTTGACTTTGCTATTCCGGGCGCTTATATTGCAGGGTCGTTTATAGGCACCTATTCGACAAGCTCAAGGCAGGCTCTATTTTGCTCATTGAAAATTGAAACGAACACTTGCAAATTCGATGGCGTGGAGTGCTTATTCATGAAAAGCGAATGCGTTCGTTTGTTTTTGGGCACCATTTTTTTTAGAAAAAGACCCTTTCGACAAGCTTGAAAAAGCGAGAAAATTATGAATAAAAAATCCATAATTGCCTAAATTAGCTCAAGAAAGCCAGAGTTCATGAAGCACAAACGCGCGCGCAATTTCCGGTAATTGGCAGACAGAAAGAAATTCTTTACCCTACTTTCGCGGTAAGCGGGCTGCGAATGCCCTCGTACTTCACGAGTTTGGCTTCGATCGAACCGATGAGGATTTGGGAAGACATTTTGACGGGGATATGATTATTATCGTCGGTCAGCCAAATACGGATCGTTCCTTCGTTTTTGAAGAGGCCGCCTTTGACGACCATCGGCTCGATCACCGAGCATTCGAAGGTCCCGGCTTCCGTTTCCACTTGCTGATGGCCGAGCACACGCACATCGAGCGGATGCGTTTCGCCATCGAAGAAATTTTCGAGATGGACAACATCCCCACGGTGGGCATGAGTCAGATCGAGGGTGCGAATATAGTAGAACGCGCTTACGATATCATGCACATATTGCGGGGTGGTATATTCGTGACCATCGCTGGTAGTTGCGGTTTCATTTTCGGGATCGAAATTGGCCTGATAATCTTTCGAATAATTTCCTTCGCGGACGTGCTGCTCGAAACGCCAGGGAAAGAGGCCGTCGAAATCCAGGAAGGTCTCGTAACGGTCGCGGACTTTGAAGACCCAATCGAACGTGGGGGCAGAGAGCGCTTCGACGCGAATATCGAGCGTCGGGCGCCCATTGATGTATTCATAGCCGGGAATCGACATGACCGCCTCGCCGGCAGTGATGTAGCCGTAGTCGATATCGAACGTGAGCCGTTCACCGACTTCGAAGGCATTGTTGGTCAAGCTACGAAAGGGAGACTGATCGGCGGCAGCATCGCGAGCAGGCGCATCGTCGGTCCCGAGGAATCGAGAGATGCTTGCGGCATGCGTCTCGTTCAGCCAGTTGGGCCAAACGAGGACGAGCGATACGGCGAGCGCCGCGAGCGTGCGATTACGATTCATTCCTGGTATTTAATGCCGAAGGAGGCCTTTTTAAACAGCCAATGCCGTGCTAACTGTGCGAAAATATTTTCACGAATCCGACGATGAGCGAAGCACGGAGTCTATCGCATTCATTACGCTACCCATCTCCAAACGTTCCATGCACATACAGTGCTCGCACGTTGGGCACTGGGCAATCGGCTCCGGCGACAGATTACGGACGCGCGGTCCGCGGAAACCCCAGCGTTCCTTGCTCAAAGCGGGCGGCAGCGAAAAAAGGCCAACCGTGCTGGCGCCCAATGCGGCGGCCAGATGGCCCGGCCCAGTACTGGCTGCGACAACGACCGAAGCCCGTTCGAGGAGCGCCGCCAGTTCCGGCAGTGAACGCCCGGCGAACACCAGGGCGTCACCAATGGACGCGGCCAGTCCATCGAGTATCATTGCTTCACGACGCAGACCGGTGAGAATTATTGTCATTCCGTATCGCTCGAATATCATCCGGCCCAGCTCGACAAAATTCTGGGTGGGCCATGGCGGGGTCGAACCGCCGTTGGTAACATGCAGCACTGCAAATTTTGATCTCGAATTTCCCAGGTTCGTTGAAAGCCACTCCTCCACAGCCATGCGCTCTGGATTACGTAAGAGGATAGTTGGCAGCTCATCTTTGGGAGCGGAAATTCCGAGCGGCTTCAGCATCCGAAGATTAAACTCGGCTTCATGGCGCTCGGCGGTTTTGCGGTGCTCGAAAATTCGGTCCGTAAATAAAAACGAGTACCAGCGATACCCCGTGCCAATGCGTTTGGGAATGCGGGCGAACCACGCCGCAAACGCCAAACGGAATCGAGGACTTGGAAAAAATGCGACATCCACATTCGCGCTTCGGAAAATCCTGATGAGTTCGCGGAGTGAATCATCCGGCTCAGCCGTAAGGGTTTCATCGGCATCCGGCGAGCGCTCGACAATGGGCAGAGTGTATTCGCGAGCAAGAAATACGACATGGCTCGACGGCAAACCCTGCTTGATCGCGCGGGCCATGGGCAAAGTAAGTACAACATCGCCGATCCGATCGGTTCGGACGATGAGAATTCGATGGGAGAGCATTATGGCATTCGGAAAACAAGGAAGGAATCCTGATACCCCATTTCATACTTCATAATTCATAATTGCCCAGAGCGGGAGACGGGGATCGAACCCGCGACGTCCAGCTTGGGAAGCTGGCATTCTACCGCTGAATTACTCCCGCGCGGTGGTTTCTAAATTGCCGAGTCGCTATAAGGCTTTTACTGTGTGGAAATGTTTCCTACAATCCATATCCCGCTTCCGGCCGGTCGGAAAAAATATCGTTGAATTTATTGATGCGCTTATTCCGGGTTTTTGAAAGATCGACCTCGGCGATGATAATTTCCTCGGAATTCTCGGATGCCTTCGCGAGAATTTCCCCATTCATTCCGATGATGGCGCTCTCGCCACGGAACGCGAGCCGCTCGCCGGCATTCTCTTCCGCACCGATGCGATCGGCGAAGGCGAGTGCCACTTTGTTTTCGAAGGCTCGGGTTTGGAGCGTCGTGTGCAGCATGGACGTCGTGGTGACGATATTCGACGGCATTGCAATCAACTCCGCGCCCTTTAGCGCCAGCGCACGTGCCGCTTCGGGGAAACGCCAATCGTAGCAAATGAGCATTCCCACATTCGCCATACCCGATCGAGTTTGGAGCGGAAAGACGGGAAAACCAAGATCGCCACGAGCAAAAATCTGAGTCTCATAATAAAAAAGATGCAGCTTCCGATAATGCCCGGCAAGAGCGCCCGTGTTATCGAAGGCGAGCGCGGCATTGTAACATTTATTGTCGGTAGCTTCCAGAAATCCGATGATTATCGCTTTGTTCTCGCGCTTCGCAATTTCGACAAATGCGCGGGCGAGCTGGCCATCGACAGGTTCGGCCATCGGCACAATTTCATCCGGCGACGTGAAGAAATATCCGGTAAGTGCAAGTTCCGGAAAAATGACGAGGTCGGCATCCGCCGAGTGAACGAAATCGGAAACCCGGTCGAGATTTTTCTTAATATCCCGATACGTCGGGGCGAACTGAACACAGGCTATTTTCATTGAAGGAATTATAATTCGACTGCAAAAAGTCCACTGCGTCCATCTCGTCCACACCGATTCTCAGAACTATCAAAATCCGAGTGTGGCCGAAAGTGTGAAATTCGTAGCCGAATAGGTATAAATGGACTGGCTTGCGTTAACATTGGATACTTGAAGCAATCCTCCAATCTGGAGCGCATTGAACGCGCCGATCAACTGCTGATCGAAGGAAAAAAGATGCGAAAGCGAGAGGTTCCAAAACCGGTCATTCTCCGTCCGCCCCTGGCCGCCGGGCAGCGTATTTCCTTTCGGCCCCACTTCGGAACCATAGACGCGGTGCTCGTAAGAGAAATCGGCGCCAAAATCCAGATCCCAGAAAATGCGCGCGTTCGAGAATACGGTATAACGCGAAAGATTGTAAGTATATTCATCGTCCGCGATTTGTACGGCGGCACGAACGGTTTTACCCTTGGGACCCCGTGCAATCGCCGCAGTCGTTACGTATGCACGAAGATTTGGATTTTGATTGAAGGCAACGAGTACACCCAGGATCCATCGCTCTCCGATAATGGCTGCCGTGCCGATTCCATAGGAGAACTGTGTAAAATTCGAACCTGCGGTCAACGTCTTAACAACGGCGGTTTTCTTGCCCTTCGCAGGAGTGATCGTATCGACGACGGTGAGCGGGGTAAGATAATTTCTGAATCCAATCGAAGCTTCGGGAAAAAGCATGAATGGCCCGCCAATATTGAACCGCGACAGCAGCCGGAGCCGGTTCTCCGTATTGGTATAAACCGAATCGAAGGGATACGCCGTGCGTGTATAATCGTAACTTCCGCGCAAACTGAAATTCGTGCTCGGAAGCCCTTCGAGCGCGCCGCCAAACGTAAGTTCCCGGCTGTCGTTTGGATTGCCTCCAAAATTGCCGCCATAGAGCAGCGTATCGCCCAGCGAATAATGGACGCCAGAATGAGTCGTATATGCAACAGGAATCGTTAGCGATGTGGCCAGCGTGGTTGCATCCGAGTCATCCGCATCTTCGTGGACCGTAACATCGCCGTATCCGAATTCGCGCAGCCGGGTGTCAGAGGCGATGAGCGTAATACGCGGCGCTGGCGGAGCCTCCTCTTCTTCTTCCGAAGCAGTTTCTTCCGAAGCGGCCTGCTTTTGAACTGCTGCGATCTCGCTCTTCGTCTCCACACTCGAAGGTGCAATGGGAGCCGAGGCCGTTGGAAGAAAATCGGTTTCTGGCTTCGCCAATTTGAGGAAGCGAATGGCCGCATCGAGCAGAGTGGGATCGGTATGGAATGGTTTGGTGTGCGGCATCAGGCGCTTTAGCGGCGCACGAATGTTTTCTAACTCTCCGACAACTACTTCCGAGGTGCTCTCGCTATATCCCACCGAGTCGAGCAGATCAGCGATCGTGGAAAGTACATCGGAGATCGAATCGCGCAAGTCTTCGAATTCGGTAACTTGCGCCTTCGAAATTCCCTTCGGCGAAATGTCGGTCGAATCGAGTTCGCCGCTTAACGTATAGAGCGCGGAAACCGCAAGATCGACGAGGGAATCATTACTGGTGAGAGGATGCTGACTGGGAATGGAACTTATGGGGCGGATTGGATGAAAAGGATCAATTTCATTGTTCTCATATTCCATGAAATGTGAGTTGTGGGGTAAATTTAATTGTTCCTCTCCACTTTGCGATTTCGCTTCCCGCGTAATGGCCTCCTGATTCGTTAAATAAAAGACACCCGTAGCGCCGAACATCGTCTCGTTAAAACTCAGGCCAGGATTGACCGAATAAAACTCCGGCGAATACGCGCCGGTGAGCGTGATGGTAGAGACGGCCGATGGATGCAGATCGTAATCCAGCTCGAAGGCGGGCATAAGCATCCGGTCGGGCGCGATCGTATCCAGTTCCTGAACGTTATTCGTGGCCTGACCGCCCAAAGAAACCAAGCCGCTCCACTGCGCCCGCGCCGGCAGCGCCATCGTAACAAGGAGCGAGGCCGCTAAAATGTAAGCCGCCGTATGTCGAAGAAATCGGTACAAAGTTTTGGGCGATAAATCACAAAACATTATGAAATATGGAGCAAAGCCTGATACAGCCATCCATAGCTCGCGGGGTCGATTTGGCTCAATAGAAAATATAAGCCCCACATCGTAAAGCCAACCGAAACCGGAACGGAAAAATTGTCATCGAGATGGAGTGTAACGCTGGCGGCCTCGGCGATCCCTCCGACGACGGCCGCAAATGCAGCGATAAAATACTCCATCGGCACCGGGCCAACTTTCGGAGTGATCAGAATGACAATCCACGCGCTTAGGATAAAGGCAAGCGTTCCCTCCAAGCTCTTATCTAAGAACCGGTGCTTTCCAAATGCACGCCCGAAAAGCGCGCTGGAGCCGTCAGAGACGATCAGAATGGAAAATGCCGTCACGGTAATCAGCTTGGGAAAAACGATGACACAAAAAAGCGCGCTGATGAAAACGTAGGTTGCCCCGCTCAAAAGCCCAGGCCGCCGCTCGTGCGGGCGGAGGATGCGTGCGAAATAATGCTGAATTACCTTCTGTAGCGCTGGAATATAAAATCGGCCCACATCGATCACGATGGAGAAAATCGTAAGCGGCACGAGAACGTAAAGCGCCGTACTCCGATGAATGAAATAATACCCAATCGGAATCGAGAGCGACCCTAAGTGAATCCCCTTCCGAATGAGTTCGCTCGAAAAGCTGATTTGGCCGCGGCTTTGCCTCCACCGGCCTCTCGGTCGTTTGGATGGGGTTGGGCCGGTTGCAGATCCCACAGCGACGGTTTTTCTTTGGATGATGGTTATTTCTGAATAAAAATAAATTTCATCCTAAGAACTCTCCATCGGGACAATTCATTCTCGAAAGGATTATAATATCGGCTTCACACGGAGCACGGGATGGATTTCCCGCCCATTTGGCGCCATGCCGTCCGGGGTGAGCATGTGCGGCTCATCGAAAAAGCCGATGCCCGCAATCTCGATCATGGGCGGCGTGACAAGCTTCTTAGCGAAGAAACCCGGACGCCCCGCGATGCGGTCAATCTCCTCCCGCGCCACGGCATAATCTTTTCGATCGGCGAGTGGAGCGGGAGTGCTGGTGTCCGGAATCTCCGCAACCATTCGAAGCTTCGTGCGCGGGTCTTCGAGGACAAGGTGATAATCGCCATCGAATTCCTTCTTCACCGCGATGAGCCGCGCATCGAGCGTATAGAGTGTTTTTTCAGATGGAAGCCGAGCCACAGATTCGCCAACACTCGGCTCGGGAAGTGCCGCTTGATCGGGGATCGTCGTAGGAACAGCGATACTATTTACTGCAAAGGAATCGGCTAAGGTCTTCACCTTCCACCGTTCCGAGTGAACATGGGCGGAAAGTTCAAAACCCACGAGCGCCGCGCCGCCTGTTATCAGCAATACGAAAACTTTGAGTATATTCATACGGGAAATTTAACGATGCTATTGGAGAACAAGTCTCTGAAAAGCCATTCATGGTTTGTCAGCGAACAACCTCGATCCGCAGCACCGGATGAATTTCCCGGTTATTCGGTGCAGTGCCGTGATACGGAGCATAATGCGCCTGATCGAAAAAGCCAATACCGGTCACGCGGACGAGCGGCTCTGGATCGAATCGAATATCGGAATATCCCGGAACTCTGTCGGCCACGCTATCGATAATGTAACGTGCTTTACGAAATGCCGGGCGATACTTTGCCGAACCATAGGCATCTGGATCGGGAATTTCAGCCAGCATTTGAGCGCCAGTTTTTGGATCCTCGATGACGAATTTGTAATCCCGGTCCAAATCCTCCATCACTTTGACGAGTCGCGCATCGAGCACATAAAGCGTTCGCTCGCTTGGAAGCCGCTTCCACGATTGCCGCACGGGCGGCGGCGCGGGAAGCGAAACCTGCTCCTGAACCGTGGTTGGAGTGGAAATGGAATCAGGAATGAAGCCATCGGCGAGCGTTTTAACCTCCCAGCGAGGGGAAAGGATATGCCACCGGAATTCCACGCCACTTCCGGCCGCTGCGGCGGCAAAGAGAAATAAAATGATGCTTCGAAAAAGGCACATGATCGGACGGTTGTTTTATACATAAATGAGGCCATATTCATCCTCGGTTCGCGAAACGATGATACAATGTTCAGGCACGTAACAAAGGGCCAATAATTCGTCTAATCTTGCGTCATGAATTCATCCTCCGGAATTTTTTGAGAGGTTCTTTCGCATTTTGTGGTTTCCAGACAGCTTTTTCCGAGACACACTATTCGATACCCGTTGAAACTATCCTACATTCGATGAAATTTCGATTCCTTTTCGCGGCTTTGGCCGCCCTACTCACCACCACGATCGCAACCGCGCCGCAGGTATATGCGCAGGCTCCCAGCCAATCCACGCCTGCTTTCTCTAATCTTCCGCCCACGATTACACTCGCCGACGCCATCCATCGTGCCATCGCGGAAAACTATACGGTACGCAATGCCGGAAACCTAGTTGAACGGAATGACATCGAAGTCACGCGCTCCAAAGATAACGCCTGGCTTCCGACCGCTTCCGCCGGCGGTTCCTGGCGATACGATTACTCGCTCGAACCGGTATCGCAGCGCACGCTTTCGGTACTGCAAAGCACGCAAGGCGTTGTCCAGACCGCCTCCGGTGACTCCTTATTAGTGAGAGGAGCAGCGCTGAATGCTCCCATAACTCAAGTGATTACGCCGGCCGGTTCCCACTCCCTGAACTGGGATGCCACGGCGTTTTATAATATTTTCCATGGCGGTTCCGATGTTGCACGAATCAACGCGGCTCAGTCGAGTTTCGGCGCGGCTACAAATACCTTTACCTGGACACGCCAACAAATTGCCTTTATCGTTACGAGCGACTATCTGAATGTTCTTCGCACCGATGAACTCGTGAGAGCCGCCGATTCCACGCTTGCGGAGGGGATCGCACAACTTCGGCTGGTGCAGGGCCAGTATCAGGCCGGCGTCGTCCCTATTGGGAATGTCTATCAACAACAGGCCGTCGTCAGTGGGGACTCGCTCTCGCTAATTCAGGCCCGAAACAATTACCAAAATGCCGAAGCGACCGTCCTCTTCGACCTGAATGTTCCGCCAAGCGAGTTCCAAAACTATAGCTTCAACGCAGATGGTATCGATACTACCACGACTGCCACGAAACGCGCCAACGTCGATACGACCCTTACCGATTCTGAACTCAACGATGTGATCGATCGTCGCCCGGATATTTTAGCACAGCAGCAGAATATTCAGGCCGCGCAGTATCAGATCGATATTACTCGTGGAGCGCTTCTTCCATCGCTCGATGCTTCCGGCGGCATTGGCGGTGCTGGCACAAATACCAACCTGACTGGCATTCAGATGAATAATGGCCTGAACGTAGGTCTTTCTCTCACCATTCCTATTTTCGATGCCATGCAAAATCGCCTCTTGATTCAGGAACAGGAAGTAGATGTCGAAAATGCGCGCATCGCGCTCGAACAGGATGTGCAGACGATCCGGAACAATGCCACGCAATATGTCAATAACTTGAAAGCTTCGGAACTTGCGCTCGATGCCACTCAAAGCGCGCTCACGGCAGCGGAGGAAAGTTTGCGCCTCGCTGCCGAACAGTTGCGCGTCGGGGCGGGCACGGAGGTGAACATGATTATTGCCGAAGCCGCCGCGGAAACGGCGCGCGCGAACCGCATCAATGCCCAGTTCAATTGGGTGCTCGCGCAACAACAGTTGAATTATACGCTTGGCAAGTGGAATTATTGATTGAAGAGAAATTTAGGATTAGGATATGGCACTACAAACAAAAGGCAAAATTGAAATTGGCACCGCCAGCACGACCGGCTCGAATGGCAGCGCGCCATCCCTAACGCCCTCGCCAATGGAGAAGACTCTTGAACTTGCTCGAAAAAAACGAAAGCGAAGAGTTCGCACAATTTGGATCGCACTGGGAAGTTTTGCCGGACTCCTCATCATACTTGCCATTGGATTCAGCGGCAAGGAAAAACCAACCGCAGTCCAGACAGAAATTGTGGGTCGCCACACGGTGACCGAAGCCGTTCAGGCGACGGGAAAAATTCAGCCGGAAGTGATGGTCAAGGTTTCTCCGCAGGTCCCCGGTGAGATTATTGAACTTCCCTTCAAAGAAGGGGCGCACGTAAAAAAGGGCGATCTCCTTGCGAAAATCAAGCCCGATGTTTTTCAGGAACAATACCAGGCTGCGGAAGCGAGCTACAACTCGTCGAAAGCGCAGGCCGAGCAGCAGAAAGCCGCAATGATTCAGGCGGAAGCGGATTTGAAGCGCGGGAAGCTGCTCGTTGCGCAGCATTTGCTTTCCGAACAGGACTACGATGCCGAAAAAGCAAAATATGATGCCTCGGTGGCTGGATTCAATGCCGCTAATTATAGCGCCAATGCCGCCGCAAGCCAAATGCGGCAGTTGCAACAATCGCTGGACTGGACGAGCGTCCTTTCGCCTATGAATGGAACCATTACCAATCTTATTTCGCAGCTTGGCGAGCGCGTGGTGGGAACCAGCCAATTTGCGGGAACCGAAATGATGGACGTGAGCGACCTGACGGTGATGAACGCGATGGTCGATGTCGATGAAAACGATGTCGTGAACGTTAAGCTTGGCGATCCGGTCAAAATTTCGGTGGACGCATTTCCGGATACAGTTTTTACGGGCAAGGTCATCGAGATCGCCAACAGCGCGACCCAAGCCGGGACCGGCACGGCGGACCAATCGACGAATTTCACGGTAAAAGTTCGCCTCGATAATTTTGGGACCGCCGATCTTCGCCCCGGCATGAGCTGCACGGCGCGCATCGAGACCGAGACGAAGCCGAATGTTCTTGCCGTCCCGCTCATGGCCGTCACGCGGCGCGAAAGCGACGATCAGCGCGCGGCCGATTCGCTCCGCCAAATTCGCGAAGCGAACCGAGGTTCCTTCAATGGCGATGAGGAACCACCGCTCATCGTATTCATCGTGAAGAATGGCAAAGCGCTGAAAGTCCCGATTACCACGGGCATTTCCGATAACGCCTATGTCGAAGTTTTGAGTGGCCTCAAGGGCGGAGAAGAAGTGATCAAAGGAAATTTCCGCGCGGTCTCGAAGGACTTGAACGATGGCATGGCCGTGAAGGTCGATAATTCAGGCAAGAGTACGGAATAACAAATCGAGGACACACAGGCACATGATCGAACCAATTTCTAAAAACGGCCAGGCGCACAACGCCCAAAATACCGTCATCTTTTTGGAGAACATCCAAAAAATATACAAGATGGGAACCGAGCTTGTCTATGCCCTTCGCGGGGTCACCATTGGCGTCGGTGAGAACGAGTATATTGCGATCATGGGGCCTTCCGGTTCGGGAAAATCCACGCTGATGAATATCATCGGCTGCCTCGATACCCCGACCAGTGGTAATTACTTTTTCGAAGGTGTTAACGTCGCCGGATTGGAAGATAACGATCTCGCCGAGATCCGTAACCGCCAAATCGGATTCGTTTTCCAAACATTCAATCTTCTTCCGCGCAGCGATTCGCTGCATAATGTAGAACTTCCGCTCATTTATGCGGGCGTCGGCAAGGAGGAGCGCCGCCGGCGCGCGCTCGAAGCGCTCGAACACGTCCAGCTTGCGGATCGGGCGCATCACAAGCCGAACGAACTATCCGGCGGCCAGCGCCAGCGCGTTGCCATTGCCCGCGCGCTCGTAACGCGGCCTTCCATCATTCTTGCCGACGAACCGACCGGCAATCTCGATTCGAAAACGGGCGAGGAAATCATGCGCCTCTTCAACGAATTGCACGCGCAGGGAAATACCATCATCCTCGTCACCCATGAAGAGGACATCGCCCGGCATGCCGCGCGCATTGTGCGGATTAAGGATGGATTAGTAGAGAGCGATGAAATGGTTGCGGAGCGGGCGCTCGTTTAAATTATCATGCTACGGTTTTTCCATGATACCGTCGAGGGCGTTCGGATGGCGATGGGCGCGCTGCGCGCGAATCCGTTGCGCTCCGCGCTCACGATGCTCGGCATTATCATCGGCATCGTGACGGTCACCCTGATGAGCGCGTTCCTCACCGGCCTGACCGAAATGTTCCACGAGACGACCAGCTTCATGGGAACGGATGTCTATTACATCAATAAATTCAGTTGGGGCGGCGGCGATTGGCGCTCGCAAATGAACCGGCCGAATGTCACGCTTGAAGAGGCGCGCGAACTGCGCCAGCGAATGACCACAGCGAAAGCGATCAGTGTCAACGATCAAAAAGGCAATATCGAACTCAAATACGGCGCGAACGAACTGGAGGATTTGCGCGCGGTCGGCGTGGATGCTCCGTACGAAGTTACCGGCTCCATCGAAATGGACCAGGGCCGTTTTTTCGCGACGCAGGAGCTCGAAAGCGCGAGGCCCGTCTGTATTATTGGGTACGATATTTGGGATGCGCTCTTTCACAAGGCGAATCCCATCGGCAAACTAATTCGCGCAAATGGTTATACGCTTGAAGTGATCGGCGTTGCCAAACAAGTTGGCGGAATGTTCGGAGAGTTTTCGACCGATCGCGAAGTCCTCATGCCGCTGCAAACATTTTTCAACGCGTATGGCCAGCCGGACCCGATGCTGACCATCGCCATAAAAGCAAAGAACGTTTTGCAGAAAGAGGATACACGAGCCGAAGCGGATTTTCAAATGCGCATCATTCGAAGATTGAAACCAACCGAGAAGGATAACTTTGGAGTCAATAGCGAGGACCAATTCAACCAGATTTTCGATGGACTGACGAGCGGGCTGACCATTGTGGGTCTTACGATCACTGGGCTTTCGCTGCTTGTTGGCGGCATTGGAATTATGAACATCATGTTCGTCGGCGTGAAGGAGCGGACGCGGGAAATCGGCATTCGCAAAGCCGTCGGCGCGCGGCGCCGCATGGTGCTCGCGCAGTTTCTTGCCGAGGCGACCATGCTCACGCTGGTCGCCGGTTCCATCGGGTTACTCCTTGCGTATGCGGCATCGCTCTACATTAATGCAAAGGTTCTCACCGCCGATTCCTCGGTGCATTTGCACTTCACTCTGGTGCTGATCCTGAGCGGGCTTGCCATCTCGCTCGGCATCGGAGTGGCGAGTGGAATCGTTCCCGCCTGGCGCGCGAGCAAGCTCGATCCGGTGGAGGCGCTGAGGTACGAATAAAACCTGGATTACGCGGATTGGATGGATTTACAGGATTACTATCGGGAAAACAACATTGAAGAATAACTCGGGATACCACACCTCTCGAATAGAGGTTACCATATAGCCGGATTAGAACACATGACACCACGAACAAACGGATTAAGTATGGAAGACAGCGACCTTACCGGCGTTGTTATAGGCTGTGCTATGCATGTGCATTCGTATTTAGGATACGGCTTTCAAGAGTTTATTTATCAAAATGCGCTGGAAATCGAAATGAGAAAAACGCCGATAAACTTCGCGCGTGA
>Ga0307373_10004941_pt1 | contig 22135 bp, 12 predicted proteins | sample OX2MG_FD_202534 | JGI IMG/M metagenome (GOLD analysis project Ga0307373, IMG submission 202534) | Soil microbial communities from Risofladan, Vaasa, Finland - OX-2 | ecosystem: Environmental > Terrestrial > Soil > Coastal area > Acid sulfate soil | place: Finland: Risofladan, Vaasa | collected... | reverse complement strand
AAACTTCCATTATATGTCGCTAGGATGTTACTTCCGTCCATATACCAAGAACCACTTTGCCCCCCTGCCGGATTGGTGTGCGTGCAACCATAAACAATTAGTTCGAAATTTACAGGGTTAAAGCTGCTCTCTGTCGCGTAATTCTGATCTACACAAAGAATGAAATTTTGTTGAACAAAAAACGGCTGATCTCCTCCAAATGGATTCACGGCTAATTCGGCGATATTGGGGAACTTTTGCATGAGGCTCCAGCCGTTTGGTTGTGAACATCCAGTATAACATGTCGGATCAACGGAAACACCGCTATGCGTATAGTAAATATCGACCCCGCATGCCTGGTCGCAACCTGGCTTTGGTGAAATCGTTAAATTAAAGCAACATCCACAATTATTGCAATTTGCAATTTTAGTTGGTGTGGCAACAGTAAAGCTACACCCTGCTGGGTCCATGGGGTACGATTGAATAATCGTGTCGCCGAGGGAATCTACAACGGTATCCGCGAGAGGTTCATCGATATGGCTAAAAAACTTGTAGTTTAATCCGCTAAATGGATGATGGGCGATGAGTGTGTCTCGGTTCGGTTGCGTCTGTTGGGCAAAAGCCACGGAGCTAAGCCCGAACGTTAGAAGAAAGATCGCCGTGAGCCGTGAGCCGTGAGCCGTGAGTGTACGAGGAGTTGAATTCGTGTTTCATGGTAGCATACGAAATGAAGTTATTTGAAAAACACGCGGGGGCTTTTGCCGGGAGTCCGGGGTGTGGTGAATTAAACGGTGGACAATATAATCAATGTTTCCCAAAAGTCCAAATAAATTTTGATTACTAATAGTTCATAATTATTATTCGCCGTTAGGCAAGCGCTTTCCCGCGCTCGCAATCGCGCCACATGCCGCAACTGCCCCGCCCACAACCACGAGCGCTCCGAATGCGAAGAAAATCTCGCGGTGCGCGAGCGGAAATGAAAATACATCGCTCATGAGAGTGAGAATTTGCGCGTGAACGAGCAGGAGTAATACACTTCCCGCGAGTCCCGCGGCAATGCCGGCCAGCGTGCTTGTGATAATAATCGGAGCAGCCGCCGCAACGCGCGTGGCGCCGAGCAGACGAAATGTGTGAAGCGTCTCCCTCGAAATCTCGAAGCTATGGCGCCCGGCAAGCAGCGCGTAGAAAAATGCCGATAGCAAAAGTAATGAGCCGGCCAGAATGGCAATTCGGTCCAGCGCGCGCGAACGCGATTCCATCGCGCGAAGCAACGGGAAATCGCCGCGCACCTCCTCGACGCCGGGCACCGCCCGCAACGCTCCTTCGAGCGATTCGGCGGAAGCCGCCGTCGGATCGGCAAGATAAAGCTTCACGCTCGCCGGTAAGGGATTCATTCCCAATACACTCTCCACATTTTCGCCGGACATCTTCGAATAATCCGTGAGCGCCTGCTCTTTCGAAATAAACGTTACTCGCGCAATGCCGGAAATTGGTTCGATCTTTTGCTCCGCGATCGCGGAGGCATCGCTCGTGGAAAGGCTCGGATCGAAAAAGGCTTCTATCGCAAGGTTCCCACGGAGTTCCATCATGGCGCTGTGAGCGTTCCAGGCGAGCAGCGCGAACAGCCCGCTCACGCCCAGCGCGACACCAAGCGTCAGCACGCTCATGAGCCATGCCAAATAATGATGGCGAAGGAAACGAACAGTCTCGCGAATAATAAACAAGACTGGGGTAACACCTTCCAACCCATTCTTAATTCTAATTTTTATGATTTTTCAGATATGAGAACTGCCCGGACTGGAAGATTTTCCAGGCCGGGCAGTTCTATAGTTTCTATCCCTATGAGGGTGTGCCGTGGGCGCATCCTTGGCGATGCATGGCGCACACCGTGCGGGTTTACTTTTCGAGCGTTAGCTTCTTCGAGAGCGTGACCGATTGCCCATCGGCGCCGGTTGCGATCAACTGATAGACATAGCTTCCGTTGGCCAACGTGCCGAGATCGAGCCTCACGCTCTGCTGGCCCGCCGCATACGATACGTTCGTCACCTCCGAGTTGACGATCTTACCCGTCTCGTCTAAGACACGGAGGGTAACGCGCGCTTCTTCCGGAAGCGTGAACGTAATGTCCGTCAGGCCGCTCGTCGGATTCGGATAGCTCGCACCGAGCGTAAATCCATCCTGCTCGGCCTGTGGCGTAACGCCGCTCGCGGCGCCAACCGCCGATGTCGTGTAGCTAAACGCTCCGGCGACCGGAACCGGGCTTTCGTTCGGGAACGTGAGCGTCATCGACTCCGTCCCCTGGATGGTCGGGCAGAAATTGATCGTCACCGTCGCCGTTCCGCCCGGAGCGATCATCGCCGGCGTTGCCTGGGTCGTGATCGTAAAGTCGGCCGCATTGGGTCCGGAGATCATCCCGGTTCCCGGAGTCCAGGCGACGTTACCGGTATCGGTAATCGTTACATTGAAGCTCTGGCACTGCCCATCGGCGACCGGCGTCGCGAGCGTGCCGGATGCCATGGCCGCAACGCCTGCGCCTACGCCGCCCAAAAGGGTGGTCGCCGCGTTCGGGCCGCCCGTGATCGTTACGCTGCCGTTCGCCGCGCCGACCGCGGTCGGAGTAAAGGTAACGCAGAACTGCGCTGTGCCGCCCGCCGGAACCACCGCGCTGATGAGCGGTGGAACCAATGTGTAAACCGTCCCCGATGGGAGCGACGCCGTGTAGGTCGTCGCGACATCGCCGCAATTGGTTACCGTAATGCAGGAGGTCGCCACGGAATCGACGGGCGTCAGGCCCGCGGTGCCGAAGGTAATCATCGAATCGGCCGAGACGCATTCGACCACGCCGACGCCGGTAAGGATCACCGTATCGATAACGGCTTTTTGCGAAGTCGTCCCCGCAATAATTAATGTATCGGTTTCGGTGCCACGCGCCTTCGGCGTGAAGCAAAGCGAGACATCGAGCGATCTTCCGGCCGCGATCGTAAATGGCGGTTGGGCGCTCGTGATGGCAAAGTTCGCGGTCTTCGGCGCGAGCGTCACGGAGTTTACCGTCAGATCCGTTTGCCCATTATTTTTCAGCGTATCGGTAAGACATTTGGTATTGCCCACGACCACGGTATCGTTCAGCGAGCCTAACAGCGACAGTTGGCCATACGGCACGCCGATGCCGGTCACCTGAATATCGAATTCGCTCGTGTCGCGCCGCGGCTTTTCATAGGTTAGCGGGATATTCGTGAAGAATCGAAGGGTGGCGAGGCGCGTGCCGCTCCGAAGTGGCTTGAAGCAGACCGTCGCGAAGATGGAATCGCCGGGAAGGATCATCGTGTCCGCACCTGTTAGCGGGTGGAAGGTAAAATCGTAATCGCCATAAGTGACAAGCTGCTTTACAATTTGGAGCGTGTCCGAGCCAACGTTTTGGAGCATTATCTGTTGGCAGGCCGAATCGCCGATCGCCACCGAATCGAAATTCACGGTGTTGCCCGAACCCGGCGGCGGAACGGTAACCAATAGATGCGGCAGCACGCCCACGCCAAAGAGTTGGACGGTATCCCACGGTTTATTCGTCGCGTCCGTATTAATGACGAGGCTTGCATCCGGCCTTCCTTCGAGCGTCGGCGCGAACTGGATGCCGATGGAATCCGTCACATCGACGGGCAGCGGGTTCTGCGGCATCCGCGAGACAATATAATTATCCGCATTCAGGCCGATGAAAGAAATACTGAAGAAATGGAGCGGCCCTCCGCCGGTCGAAGTAACGGGAACGTATTCCATTTGCGACGTATCGCTCAGCATCACGTTCGTATGATGGAATAAGTTCGTAACGCCATAGGAAACATCCGGCACCGCGCCGAAGCCGGTGAGGCTCACGGATTGCGTTCCAGAATCCGCGCCGTCGGTAACTAATGTGAAGCTCCCCGTGAGCGCGCCACCAGAAAGCGGCAGAAACTGAATGCCAAATTGCGCATGCGCGCCGGGCATAATGCTGTCGCCCGCTTGCTTACCGCTGATGATGGAAAACGCGGAAGAGCCGGAGATTCCAAGACCCTGAATGTGCAACGGAGCGATTCCGAGACCATAAGCCGTGGCATAGAGCGTATCAGGAGAATTCGGAGTCGCTGTCCCAAAGTTAAGGGACTTTGGAAGGAGCGAAAGTGCTCCGGGGGGAGTGCTGGAAGCAGTGATGGTCACATTCGTAACAGCAAAATCGGAACAGCCCCAGCCATAGTTGCACGAAAAGTTTATCGTCATGCTCGACGTCCGGTCGGCAACGGGAATTAAAATATGGTAGTGTTTCCAGTCCGCAGAGGAAGTCTGAATTAAGCTATAGTTACCGTCCGTTGGAGCATAATAGGTGTATAACGACGCCTGGGTACCGCTCACCAAAACATCCGAATTATTTGCCTTCAATTGATAGGTGTCGTCTCCATAGCCAGCGGCGTCATACTCGTCATACTCCCAGAAAAAGTCGTAATCGACCCATACGGAATCGGCAGCCACAGCATAAGAGCTCGCATTCTCGGATGGGGTTGAAAGCGGCACGGCCGAGTAACCCCATACATCGTCCCAGGCACTGCCGTAGGAGCTGCCGCCGCTGCCGCCATCTCCATTGGCAGATTGGTGGAAGCCGCCCGCGTTCGTCCACCCGGTTGGCGGAAAGGACCCGCTGAAATTTTGAGATGCCAGCAACGTGACCTTTTGAGCCGTAGCGCTCGACGCCACGAAGGAGAAGATGCTAAGAAGAAGCAGGCCGGCGGCTGCTCGATAAAGATGGTTCCAAGTTTTCATAAGCTGAAAGTAATTAAAAAAGCATGATGTGGGAGCGAAGAAAGCAAAGTGCCTCCATAAGCGACACACCAAAACCCCCATAAGTTACAACTCGTTCACGAATTAATTTAGATTACTCTTTCCTTATGACAGGCAACGGAATGGTGCGATAAGCACCTTATGGGAAAAATCATTTCCTGTTTTCGGGACCTTCGACGAGCATCGCCGCGCCAATCATTCCCGCCTGGTTGCCAAACTGCGCTTTGCGGATTTCGACGACGGGACGGAGATTCGCGAGCACGCGCGAGCGAAGCGTGGCAAGCGCCGAGTCGAACAGGACCGCTCCCGCTTCTGCCACGCCGCCGCCGATGATGAAGACGTGCATGTCCAAAAGATTTGCCGCGTTCGCCAGCGCCGCGCCGAGCAGCATTCCGGCTTCTTCAAAAACGCTTTTTGCGAATACATCGCCGGCATTCATGGCGTCGAATATAAGCTTGGGAGTAAGTTCATTCTCTTCCGCGCGCAGAGTGGATGCGATAGATGGGTCGTCCAGCAGCTTTTTTTTCGTTCGATCCGACAAATAATGCTGACCGAGATAGGCTTCGATGCACCCGCGCGAACCACAGTTGCATTTCGGGCCATTGAAGTCGATTGAGGTGTGGCCGAATTCTCCTGCGCCGCCGGACATGCCGCGATAAATCCCCTCGAAAGTTCCTTCGGTGGAATAAATCGCGCCGCCGACGCCGGTGCCAAGTGTGGCGAGCAAGAAATGAGAAAGCCCGCGTCCCGCGCCGAGCTTTGCTTCCGCGAGCGCGGCGACTTTCGCATCGTTATCGACTTCGATGCGCTTAAATTCCGGGAGAGCTTCTTCGAGATATTGTTTAAGCGGTTCCTCTTTCCATCCCACAAGATTCGGCGGATAGCGCACGAGCGAGCGGTCGCGGTTCATCATGCCGGGCACGCCAACGCCCATTCGGTCAATCTCCGGGTACGATGATTTTATTTCGCGAACGTGTCGCGCAATTTCCGTCGCGGCTTCTCGCGCGCCGGATTGCGGTGTAACAAAACTCGTCTCCGCGACGACCTTTCCAAGCCGTTCATCCACGACTCCTATTTTTATCGTCGTGCCACCGATGTCAATTCCAAGAATCATGGTCCTGATTGATAAATCGTTTCCCCCGGCCGCTTCATGCCATAGCGCTCGCGGGCGATGCGCTCTATCGTCGAAGCATCTTCGAGTTTGAGGAGCGCAACGTTGCGCGAAACGCTTTCCTCGTCGCCCTGCAATTTTGCAAGGGTGGCCTGGCGCTCGGAGATTTGATGTTGAAGTTCCAGATGGCGCCAGAGGCCTTTGTTCGCGAAGAGCAGCGTCATCGAAAGGACCGTCAGTATCCCCGTGATGAGCAGCAGCCTCGGCGAGCGCAGTATTCGCTTCGCCCTTTTTTTAAGCGATATTTTTCCCACTACATCCCACAATTTCCCACGTCAACCAACCTTCACCTTTAAAAGATTCCCGTAAATCGAATAAACCAATCGGGCTGGGCGGTTTTTACCAGTTCCCATCCCACGCCGCCTTCCACCGCCTCATCGAATCCCAGGTCTGATCGCAGTTCAAGGCCGCCCGTCTTGAGCCACACGGTTTTGGAAAGCGGTGTAACGATCGCGTTCGGATTATTGGTTGGCGCATTCGCGTACCATGTGGATCCCATATCGAAAAATTCAACGAATTGCGGCTCGAATACTTTGAGAGATGGAACGATCGTGGTAAAGAACTCATCCGCTTCCCGGATTTCGAGCGAACCGCTGAGCAAACGGTTCCCATAAATGTATCGGCGAATGCCGCGCAGCCGATCGCGCTCGTGAAGGCTCGCTAGGTTGAAGCCGCCTTCGAAGGCATCGTATTTATAGAAGCCGAGAAAATCCTGCGGGAGTTCGTCGCCCAGGTCGGCGGCGCCATGCAGGAGAATGGCAAGCTCATTGTGGATGTCTTCGCCAAACGCGAATTCCTTGTGCAGCGACGCGCGAAGTTGCGTGCGAGTTAGATCACTCGCAAGCGATTTATCCGAATGAAAAGCCGCTACTCCAACCTGAAAGAGAGGGCTGAGATAAGAATATAGCACACCGAGATCGAGCAGCCGAGCGGCGATAGGCCGCTGGTTGGAATCGACGCCAGCGAACTGAGATGGATTCCATGGCTCAAGATCATTCCTTTCTCCGCCAACGAAAATATTGTGCAAATCCTGTAGCGAATTCGGGGTATGCAATGTGAAGGTGAGACCGAGATTCAGGCTTTTCGAGTTCTCGTAATACGCCACATCCTGAATCACATCGCGGAATTGAAGCACGTCCGCGCCGCCAACCGAGATCGTGGGCAGAAGCTGATTGTTCTCATATTCAGCGCCATAAGAAAATGTCTTCGACGCATCACCATACCAGGCAAACGCTTGAAGAAGATGTTTCTGCATTTCGTCCCCCAGGAGGGCAAACGCGCCCAACTGCGCGCCCTCCGCGCCATCATGGTCTATATCGGTCCCGATGATGGGAAGGAAAAGGAGCGGACGAATATGCGCGAGGGAATTGTAAGCATACGGTCCCGTCACAATCGCAGGCGGAAGCGAATCCGCCGAGCGCGTGATAAGCGGCCAGCGAATACTGCGCCATGCGGTGTATTTTTTCTCAACAGGAATCGCTGGAATACTCGTCACGACGGAACGATGCGCCGCAATCCAAAATAGCTGAACGGAATTCCTACCGGTAAAAGAGCTGACAAGAATCGAATCCTTCGAAATATCCCATGCCAAAATGTTTGATGCCACGTCCGTCAGCTCTCTCTCATAAAATCCACTTCGTCCATCCAGTCCACTTGCAGAAAGTGAATATAAATTTGGCAATCCATTCTTGAACGATAAAAACACAATCGAATCTCCGCGCGGCGACCAAATCGGATAGCGGTCATTGATGGAATCATTCGTCAAGTAACTAATCGCATGAGAAGCAATATCGACGACAGCAATATCCCGCATTCCATTTTTTCGAAAGATGCTGAAAGCGATGCGCTTTCCATCCGGTGACCATCGTGGCGAATAGACTTGCACGTTATCATCATGGAAGTCGGTCAGTTTTCGAAGGTTGCTACCATCGATGTCGAGCAGCACCAGATCGGAGCCGGAACGAAAGAATTGCGCGGCAACGATGGTCTTCCCATCTGGCGAGAAATCGGGATATTCGAGTCGCTCATTCGAAGAAATTCGATGCATTGCGCCGCTCTTCGCATTGTATCGATAGAGATCATAGATCAAATCGCCATGCTTGCCGAAACGAATTTTCGAGAAGAGCAAATATTTTCCATCCGGCGACCAACTTAGGAATGGCTCGATTCCCGGCTCGCCCGTCAGTAGTTTCGGCTCGGCACCCGTGTCATTTGCAATGACGAAAAGCTTTGTTCCCTCTTCCTCCGTTCGTTTGCCGAGAATGGCGATGCGCTTGCCATCGGGCGCAAGGCGCGCGGCCTCGACAATGGCGAGATGGGTGGGAATTTTGCGGGCCACGTCCTCGATGTCTTCCTTCTGGCCATACTCGGTGTTGTAATAGACATTGAGGACTTTGTGCCATTCCTTGTAAATCTCATCGAGCGAATGTTTCGTCGCGGCGCGAACGGCATCTTCAAAATTGTATGGAAACAATCCCTTACTTCGATATTTCAAAATCTTGACGAGCGCGCTATCGCCATAGGACGCAGCAATATACCGCACGAGCGATTGCCCGCCTTCATAAAGTAGTGTGCCGCTCAAGAACTCATCGTTCGAGCCGAGATCGAGTTTGCTCGAAACCGCCGCGACGCGCAGGGGAATGTCGAGATCTGGCGTCCAGCCATCGGGTTCCATATAGCGTGCCATGCCTTCGTTGAACCAGCGCGGAACTTTCTCGTCGACGGCTGGAAAGAAAATGTCGCTCCATGTGCGCGTGGCGCGGGCAATCGTGATATGCGTGAATTCATGCGTGATGACCGTGCGCAACCATTTCGAAGTCCCGCTCGAACGGAGCGAAAAAAGATTATCATCCAGAATCCCCCGCATCCAAATAAAAATATATTCGTCGCCGAAGGTGAAGGCATTGCGCTCTTCATCATTATCAGAAAAATAAATTCGGATTTTTTCGGGTAGCGCGGTTTGAAGATTGGTGGTCACCACATGATAAACTTCCTCCGCGATCGGCGCGGCTATGCGAACAATAGAATCGAGACCCTGATGATAGACGAGAACAAAATGATCGGTCTCGAATTGTTTCCAATGCAGTTCCGGATGATTCGCGCCAGTGATGCCGAGCAATTGCGCATGAAGTATGTTCGGGAAGAGCAGTAAAAGGAAGCAATATCGCATGCATCCTCGCCTTCGGCGAGAGCCATTCGTTGCCGTCATTGCGAGGAGAACAAAGCGACCAAAGGGAGCTTTGTTCGACGAAGCAATCCCCTCGCTACGAGTAGCGGATTGCTTCGTCAGAATTGTTACGCTTCGCTTCACAATTCTTCCTCGCAATGACATAATAAATAATTCCGCTAAAGTGCCGCTAAATCCACCACGTCATTCAACTTCGGCAATACCACATTCCAGCCAAGTTCTTTTTCGATCACGCCTTTGAGCACCGTGCGCGGGCCGTCTTCGCCGTGAGTCAGGAAGATGCGTTTCGGCGGCTTCGGGAGCTGCTTCAGCCAATCCAGTATCTCGCGCTGATCGGAATGCGCGCTGAAATTCGTGAGGGTCAGCACTTTCGCGACGACGGGAATTTTCTGCCCAAAAATATTCACCGACTTTGCACCTTGCATTAGATTTCGCCCTAAGGTTTCCTCCGCTTGATAGCCGGTGAAGAGAACAATCGTCTCCGGCTTGCTCAGGCGATTGGCAAGATGGTGCATAATGCGTCCGCCCGTCGCCATGCCGCTGGCGCTGATGATAATGGCCGGGCCTTTGAGATCGTTCAACCGCTTCGAATCCTCGACCGTCTGCGTAAATTTCAGCGACGAGAACGAAAGCGGATTTTTGTCCGGCTCTCTCAATTCCTCGGGCGAGATCGTATGCTCGTCCGCATATTTCTCATAGAGCGAAGTCACCGCCGTCGCCATCGGACTATCGACGAACGTCGGAATCGCGGGAATTTTCCCGGCTCGCATGAGCGCGTTCAGGCAATAGATAAGTTCCTGTGCGCGATCGACCGCAAAGGCGGGAATGAGCAGCACCGCATTTTTTGCGAGTACGTCCTTCAATACACCATAAAGTTCTTCAGTCGGATCGATAGCGTTATGGATTTTATCGCCGTAGGTCGATTCGCACACAACGAAATCGGCTTCCGGCGGCGCTTCTCGCGGCTTGAGATAAATCGGCTTCTCGCGACCCAAATCCCCAGAAAAAAGAATGGAGATTGCTTTCGAGGAAGGATTCCCGGAAAGTCCAACGCCAGCCGGAGACTCGATCTTTTCGAGCCGCACAGAGCAGGATCCTAAAATATGTCCGGCATTCGAATATTCGAAGCTGATGTCGTCGGGAAGGATTTTTTTCTTGTGTCGATCCTGCACGTTAAAAAGTCCGAGCGCTTTTTCCGCGTCTTCCGGAGTATAAAGCGGCAGCGCCGGTTTGTGACGAGAATAGCCATGCCGGTTCGCATGCTTCGTGTCCTCTTCCTGAATGTGAGCACTGTCGCGAAGAATGTATTGCGTAACGTCCAGCGTGGCCGGCGTACACCAGACCTGCCCGCCGAAGCCTCTCTGAACGAGCTTCGGAAGGTAGCCGGTGTGGTCCAAATGCGCGTGCGTCAGGACGACATTCGCGATGTCCGAAATCTGGACCGGCGGTGGATTCCAGTTCATCTCGCGCAACGCGCGCCCGCCCTGGAACAGGCCGCAATCAACCAAGAGGCCGCGATGCGTCGCGGTCCGCAAAAAATATTTCGAGCCGGTTACCTGACCGGCGGCGCCTAAGAATTGGAGTGTTAGCAAGGAAAAATTAGAATTATGAGTGACGACTTCGGGTTATCATGGCTACAAAACTAACGCCGAAAACGAGGAACACGATGAAACTGGTTCTTGAACATCCTTTTCGAATGTGTCTTTGGGTAACCTGCGCGGTCCTTTTGGGCCTTGCGAGGATAGCCTCTGCTCAAACTACCACGCCCCGCGATACTACGAAAAAAATCATTGCGCCCGTTCGAGTTATTACGATAGAGAACGAAGTCGATCTCGGCATGGCGTCTTATGTCGAGGGTGCGGTGGCGCAGGCGGAGAAGGAGAAAGCGGTCATCCTGCTCCATGTCAACACGCTTGGCGGTCGGCTTGATGCCGCCATTCGCATTCGCGATGCTATTTTGGATGCGAAAGTCCCGCTCACCGTTGCATTCGTAGATAAACGCGCGATCTCCGCAGGTTCGCTCATCACACTGGCGGCACAGAAGATTGTAATGTCAAGCGGCTCGACGATGGGCGCGGCCACGCCGATTTATTCGACGGGCGAGAAGGCTTCCGAAAAAGTTAACTCCTACATGCGCGCCGAAATGGCCGCGACCGCCGAGCGCAATCACCGCGACCCGAAAATTGCGCAGGCGATGGTCGATGAGTCACTCGGTCTCGATTCGAGCTATGGCCTTAATCTGCCACCCGGTAAACTTCTCACGCTTACCACCGAGGACGCGCTAAAAGTCCATTATGCCGATACCACGGCGGAGACGATCGATGCCGCGCTTGCTGCCGTCCATGTGGAGCCGTTGTCGATAGAAAATTCCGATGAAGGCTTTGGCGATAAGCTTATTCGGTTTCTTACTAACAGCATCGTCAGTTCGCTGCTCATCATGATCGGCATGGTGGGCGTCTTTTATTCGATCAAAACCGGACATTTCGGCGTGATCACCATCGCGGCGGTCGCGGCGTTCGTTCTGTTCTTCGGGGGACAGTATATCACAAGTGTTGCGCCGTTTATCGCGATTATTTTGTTCCTTGCCGGCATAACGCTGCTGCTCGTCGAGATCTCGCCAGTGCCGACCTTCGGGCTGGCTGGCGTGCTCGGAATCATCGGCATTGCGATCGGACTCTTCCTCGCGCTCGCCGGGAACCTAAACACACTCACACCGGACCGCATGACACAAACGTTCGTAACACTCGCCATTTCGCTCACGGGCGTGATCGTGCTCGGATACCTGATCGTGAAATACGGACCGAAAGCGGCGTGGCTGCAAAAGTTCCGAAATCTCTCCACCACCGCGGATACGGGTTTCTATAAGACCGAACAATCGCAAATCATTGGGAAGCGCGGCATCACGCAAACGATGCTACGGCCCGCCGGAATCGTCCTGCTCGAAGAAGACCGCAAGATCGACGCGGTAACGAATGGGGAATTTATCTCGCCCGGAACGCCCGTCACGGTAACCCAGATGCGTGGCAGCCGAGCCGTCGTGCAAGCCGTGAACGAAGAGACCGTGCTCCAGCGCGATCTGCAAACGCCCGAGCATGGCGATTCCTTTGGTGGACGATTGCCCAAATAAAAATCAACGAACCTATACTCGTGGCCAAACCGTCTTTTTCTCGCGAGCTGACGTTCGAGCCAGCCCATTACTCGCTTTGGTGGCCGGTCGCTGGGCTGCTTGCCGTACTCGCCATTGTATTTTACCCGTATCTTTTCGAAGGTAAGATCATGCTCCCGACGGATATGTTCGATACCATGACCGCTCCGTTCAATGCGGAATATGGGCCGCCGCAGGCGCAGAATCATTACTTTTATGATGGGATCGTTCAGGCTTATCCCTATAAGATCGAGACACAGGAAGCATTACGAAAAGGTCATCTTGCGTACTGGAACACTCACATTTTGGGTGGCTATCCGCAGTATGCCGAAACTCTAGCGAACAATTTCGACCCTTCTAATATCTTACTCCTCTGGCTTCCAGCCATTACGGCAATGCATGTGCAGATTTATCTGCAAATATTTATTGCTGGGATTGGGATGTTGTTGCTCTTGCGGTTTCTCGGTGTATCGCGCTGGGTAAACCTGCTCTTCTCCGCAGCTTACATGCTCAATGGAATGTTCATTGCGACATCGGGTATCCGCTTAACTACAGGATCATTTTGCTGGGTGCCGTTCCTTGCATTGATGCTGGCGCTCTTCCTCTCGAGCAAGGAATGGCGATACCTCCTTTATGGGATGCTATTTACCGCACTGGCTTATGTCGGTGGAAGCATTCAATCGTCATTTTATGTTGCCTGTATCATCACGGTAATTTTGTTGTGGTACCCTTCAACATTTTCGCTTCTCAAGCGGGTGAGCTTGGTATTCCTTGCTATTATGAGTTCGATGTTATTATCTGCAATCATGTGGATGCCTACCCTTCAGCTTTTTTATCAAGTTCTTTTTGGCGGTGGAAGTTTAAATTCCACAAATGTTTATACAGGGTATTCTATTCTCCATCGGTTCCTAAGCCTTCCGATGCTCATTGTCTTTCCATTTCCGGAGTTATTGGGAAGCCCGCAAATTTTTAGTCCCAGAATTATCGCCGGTCTTGACGTTACAAATTTCAATGGCTCGATAGGTTTTATTCCCGCACTATTCGCGATTTCGGGATGCATTGTCTTTTGGCGTAATAAAACTCTACGCCCATTTATCATTTTGATTTTGGGGGCCATCTTTCTTCCGATATTGACTCCGCTTTATAAGCTACTTTATCATCGAGTTTTTATCGTGGCATCGTTTGCGATGTGCGTTACCGGCGCAGTGTATGCCGAAACATTCTTTTCCGATGCATCGCTTCGCTTGCGCACGCTAAAGATATCCAGCATTGCGCTTTCAACGTTACTAATCATGCTGACAATTGTCTGCGCCATCGTTACCTTTGCGCATCAGTCGCTCGTAGCCCGGCTAAACGCTTTGCTCGCGCCAAAACTGCTTAGCTCGGCCTTCGGAGTCGGCAATGAATCGTGGGCCTTCGGAAGGATCGAAAAAACACTTCACTATTATTCGTTCAATAGTCCTTACTTATGGATATCAATGCTTCTGGCTGTACTATCTATTGGGGCGCTGTGGCAGTATCATAGGAGCAAACTCGGAAAACGGCCGATGATGGCCGTGATTTCGATTGCAACCGTTGCACAAATTATTTTATTCGCAAGAATGACGTTGCCCTCGGTCAACCCCGTGAGCTTCCCAGTGTATCCAAAGAATAAAATCATTTCCTTTCTTCAATCGGACACTTCGGATAGCCGGTACTGTGTGTGGCGAGACGCAGTTCGCGAAACAACGATTCTACCTGCTAATAGCTCTGATGTTTATAACATAGCTGATTATAGCGGCTATGAAAGCCTGACGTCCCCTTCTCTGAGCGTACTGTATAACAAGCGAACTCCGGCGGATTCCTTAAACCTTCGGTTACTCGGTCTGGCCAGTGTGCGATACATTCTCACCGGCTCACGAGTAATTGAATCTCCGGATGCGGCCCGAAGATTTTCAGCAGACGGGGTTACCATCTACGAGAACCTGCTGAGCAAACCCAGAGCATTTTTTGCAAATCACATTAACATTGTGGCTTCCGACAGCGCTGTTGTAAGCGCATTGCTCCGAAACGATTTCGATGGCTCCAGCGCGGTCTTTCAGCGAGACGATAGCCCGGACCCGACATCGGTTGACTCGAATTCCCATGACAGTGTTCGAATCATTCATGCGGGCGAGAACGAATTGCTACTCGAATCTCACACGGCATCGAAGGCGCTGCTTGTGCTCACCGACTCCTATTACCCGGGATGGAAGTGCTCTGTGAATGGTCAAAGACGCAGAATCTATCGGGCGAATGGATTCATGCGAGCCGTGGTTGTGGATTCGGGCCGATCGAGCATCGTGTTTCGATTCGAGCCGGCCGTTTTCACGGCCGGAGCCACCACCAGCTTGATAGCTTTTCTGTTTTGGCTTAGCGCACTTGCATACTTGAATCTTCGAAGCCGAAAAAAGAATGAAGGCATATCGCGCCGGTAGCAATCCGAAACCTTCTCGCTCCGTTAGCGTTTCCTTATTGGATAGCTGCCTATTTTCAGTATGGAACCAACTCGCCCGGTTTCCCCGCCAAGACCAGAGATACCCTCCTCGCGATCGCGTTCCGCCGGCCCATCGCCGACGGACGTTCCTCTTGCGCTTGCCTCTCGAAAAAATCCGAGCCGGAAATGGATAAAACTGGCGGCTGCGCTCGTGATCGTAGCTGTCGTCTATTTCGTTTTTCGGGCGTTGTTTTTCGGCGATCCAGCAGTCCATCTTACATCCATCGCCAGGCGGGGCCGCTTCGACGTCGTTGTCGTGGAAACGGGTGAGCTTCAGGCGGAGCATTCGCGCTCCGTCACCGCCCCGGTGATGGCTTCGACCGGGCGGACTCAACTCGCGATTCAATATCTCGCGCCCGAAGGTACGCGCGTCGATTCCGGCGCGCTACTCGTCGCCTTCGATCCCGCCGATCAACTCAAAACGATCGCGGACAAAGAGAACGATCTCAAATCCGCTCAGGCCGATCTTGAAAAACTTACCGCGCAGCAGAAATCCGATAAAGAGGATGCTCAAATGGCCTTCGAAAATGCGGAACTTGGGTTTCAACTCGCAAAACTTTCGGACAGCGGAATGAAGTTCGAATCGGAGGCGCAGCAGCGCGAATCCAAACTCGAACTGAAGAAGGCGCAACTCGCATACGAGCAAGCCAGAGATAATCTGAAGGGTAAATCCCTCGTGCGCAAGAGTGATTTGGCTACTCAGACGCTGAAGATCGCCCAAATCGAATCCGCGCTCGATGAGGCGAAAGCCGATGCTGCGAAGCTCATGGTGCATGCGCCGGCCGCGGGGCTTATCGTTTATCAGCGCAACTGGGGCACGGGTAAAAAATTCATCCGTGGGGATCAGTGCTGGCCAGGCCAGCCGGTCATGATCCTGCCGGATCTTTCACACATGCAGGCCGTGCTGGAAGTGAACGAAGTCGATATCAGTAAAGTGAAAGTGAATCAGCCGGTCGAAGTACGGCTCGATGCGTTCCCGGACCGGAAATTTACCGGCACGGTGAAAAACGTTGCATCGATCGGCAATGCGAAAGAATCGAACCCGAGTGTGAAGGTCTTCGAAGTTCTGGTCGATCTCGCTCAGGCGGATTCCATCCTCCGCCCCGGCATGACGGTTTCCGCGCGAATTCAGGTAAGCACCATTCCCAATGTCGTTTCGGTTCCCATCGAATCGGTCTTCGACGACGCCGGCAAGCCGGTCGTCTATGTCGAGCATGGCTCCTCGCTCGAAAAGCGCCCTGTGACGCTTGGAGAAAAGAACGACAATTTTATCATTGTGACTAAAGGCGTAAAGGAAGGCGAAAAAGTGAGTTTGACCGACCCGAATGCAAGTGCCCAGCAGGACGCGAAGCCCCCCAAAGCAGCTTCTGCTACTGGATAGAAAATAGCCGACACACACCATCATCACCCCTCCGCCCTGAAACGAAATGCTTAGCGCAAGCGAAATATTCTCGATGAGCATCCAGAGCGTGCTGGCGCATAAGGTGCGCTCGGCGCTTACGGTGCTCGGTGTCGTTTTCGGCGTGGGCGCGGTCGTCGCGATGCTTTCGATTGGCGAAGGCGCTCGCCAGGAAACGATGGAGCAAATTTCCGTCATGGGTTTGCACAATATCATCGTCCGCGCCGTCTCGCCGGATGTGCAGGCGGAGCAAGGGCAGGACCAGCAAAAAGTTACGAACTCCGAAGGCCTCACCACAAAAGATGCCGATGCCATCGCCGCCGAATGCCCCTTCGCCGAAGCCGTGGAAGCTACGGCCGAGCGTCATAAGCTCGCGTTCTATGGCGGCGAACATGCGGATGTTACCGTTATTGGTGTGACGCCGAGTTACGAGCGCATTTATCCCGCGCCGCTTGCCGATGGCCGCTTTATTACCGCGACCGATCTTTCGGAGATCGCGAATAATTGCGTCCTCGGCTCGGCCGCGAAGCGCGCGCTCTTTGGGTTCAAGCAGCCACTCGGCGAGCATGTAAAACTCGGCGACGAGTGGTTCACCGTAATCGGCGTGATGATGGAAAAAGGACAAGCCGCCAAGTCTTCCGGCTCCGTGTCGGGCCGTCCCACAGGCAGCCCCGTGGCTCGCGACCAGAACCTCGATGTCTATGTTCCGGTCACGACTTCGCAAATGGAATTCGGTATCGAAAAAGATTTGGTTCAAACGACGGTCGCCTCGTCCTTTGGAGGAACCTATTCCGCAAATCAAAGCAAAGTCCAACCGGAGATCGACGAGATTACTATTAAGCTCCGGCCCGATGCCGATGCCAACGATGCCGCCTCGATCGTTACCCGCATTCTTTCGAGGCGGCATAATAACGCGCAGGATTTCTCGGTCACGGTCCCCGAGGCGCTTCTTCGCCAGTCGCAGGCGACCGAACGTATTTTCAATATCGTCATGCTGGCCATCGCGGGCATTTCGCTTCTCGTCGGTGGCATCGGCATTATGAATATCATGCTGGCGAGCGTGCTCGAACGGACGCACGAAATCGGCATTCGCCGCGCCCTTGGCGCAACATCGAGGACGGTTACCTCGCAATTCCTGAGCGAAGCGGTAATCCTTTCCATGTCCGGCGGGCTTATGGGCCTCGCGCTCGGTTATGCGATGACCCGCGCCATCTCGACTTACGCGGATTGGCGCACCGTCGTTACGCCGCTTTCGATGGTGCTGGCCTTTGGCGTGAGCGTTGCGACCGGCATCGCCTTCGGTTACTATCCGGCTCGCCAGGCCGCGCGAAAAGATCCCATCGAGGCATTGCGCTATGAATAGAATGGTAAAGATTCCTTTGTGGCAACTTGCGCTGGCTCCTTGCCAAGGTGCATTGGGCCGTCCATTGCGTCCAAACCGTCCACTTAGTCCACTGCTCTTGGTTGCAATTTCGCTTTTATTTTGCCAAAAAGCTTACAGCCAGCGGACGATCTCCTTAGATGAATGCCTTCAGATCGCCCACAAGCAATCCCCTGCTCTCTTCGAAGCAAAGCGCAACTATGAAATTTCGCAGTGGAATGCCGAGGCGCAAGCCCGTTCGCTCGGCACGCAAGTGGACCTCACTCTCGCCGCGCCTATTTATTCCGATAACACCACGCCGATTTATAATCCTGTCACCGGCCTGACCAACCTGCTCAGTACGCGCCTTACCCAGTTCGGCCCTGGAATTACGATCCAGCAGCCGATCGATTGGACGGGCGGCACGCTTTCCGTTTCGAGCAGCCTTTATCGCCAAACCCAGTTCGGAACGTCCGGACCCGCAATCAACAATTATCTCGGGCTGGGAACGATCCAAATCGATCAGCCTATCTTCAAGACCAATGAGATGGCGCTTACCGAGCATGAGTCCGACATGGCGCTCGTCGATGCCCGCGCGCAGTATGCGACGCAGTGGGCTTCGATCAATTTTTCGATCCAGAGCCTCTTCTATAACCTTTATGAAGCCGAGGAGCAGCTTAAAATACAACAGGATGAAGTAGCCGCGAGCCAGTCCAATTACGATCTCGCCGTGAATAAATTCAAGGCTGGACTGATTGCCGAAGTCGATAAACTGCAGCTCGAAGCCGATCTCGCCGCCGCCCGCACCGATCTGTTCGACAAACAGCGCATCCAGGCCGCCGCCCAGCGCGATCTCGAAATCGCGCTCGGAATGGGCTTCCAGGATTCGCTTTCTGCCCGCCTCGATACCCTGCCCGAAGTACACGTCACGATCAACCGCGATCAGGCCGTCAGCTTCGCACTCGAAAATCGCGAGGATGTGCTCGCCGCGCGGCAAGCGATCACCCTAAGCGAGGATGCACTCGCCCGCACCGGCAACCAGCGCACGATCTACGCCTCGCTCACCGGCTCCTTCGGCGCTTCGCAGGATGCCGTGCTCCTGAGTGCTGTCACGGATAACCCGTTTATCAATCGCGGCCTCACCCTTTCGGTAACGATTCCCGTCTTCGACTGGGGCGCCCACTCGCTCAGGATGGAAGCGGCCCAAAGCGCAATTGACCTGAACCAAACGGCGCTCGCGCTCAAGGAGCAGCAGGTCAAGCAGGAAGTCCTGAGCGCGATCGACCAGATCGAAGCCGCAAGCGCGCAGGTGGAAGTGGCGAAGCAATCGGTCGAAGTCGCCGAGGAGGCGTACACGCTTTCGCGCGACCGGTTCGATCTCGGAAAGATCACCTCGCAGGACTTGACGCTCGACCAGGAGCGCGTTACCCGCGCCCGCCTTTCCGCGCTGACCGCCGAAGTCGCCGAACAACTCGCACTGGCCGACCTGACACAACAGACTCTCTTCGATTTCGAAACCGGGAAGCCGGTCATGCCGGCGGATGAATGAGTAGCCGTTCCACGGCTGAAATTTTCCGGTTAACGCAGCGGGCACGTTTCTCCCCCCGCATGGTTTCGACGAAACAACGATCATGTTCCCAAAACGGCTATATTCCGTCACGTATAATAGATAGAACTTTTTATTTAGGACTCGGATGAATTCCAAGCTTTTTTGGGAAGGCTTGATCAAAAAGCAGGATACCCGGGTGAACCCCTAATGCATCGGCAATTTGGGATAGACTCGATATGGTAAGATTACGTGATCCCCGCTCTATATCGCCGATATAGCCTCTTTGCAGCCCTGAAACCTGCGCCAAAGTCCCTTGGGTATAACCTCGTGATTCCCGCAGTAACTTTACATTTTTCCCGATTACTTTGAGCAACTCCATTCCATGATAATGTACCGAATCATGGATTCATGGATTTTCGGTCACGTATAAATGACTGCTTTTTGGCGTAAGTCCCATTTTATTGTCGTATCTTTGTATTTTGACTCTTAAAGAAAAGCTTTGGGATTCGGTTACGTTTTTAACTTTCATTGGTCTTCATAAATGGAGACTTTCATCAAAAACAGGAGATTTGAAATATGAAAAACTCGATGCATTTTCAGAAGCGGATCGTAGTTGTTTTCTCCGCTTTGCTTATCTCATTCATGGCTCGAAATTTAAAGGCTCAGGCATGGCCCCCTGCTCCACCTTTCGCTCCAGACACGACGACGTATTACTATATGAATTGGACTGGAATTGAAACCGCGTGGCACCGTCCGCCGGATACATCAATGGTTCCGGGATCAGTAATTTTCGTGTTACGCCCTGGTGCCCTTGACAGCGCAAAGCTTATGGCGACCTATGGTACTTGGGGTGAAGAACGAACAGGAAAAGGAAAAGGAGGAACTCCGCAAGGCGGCTATTATCCTCAGGGTTACCCTTATGGGTTGCGTCATGCTCTCATGACGGAACGGTTTTACCTCGATAGTTCGAGTAATGTAATAACTGACACTTTGCTCGTAAAAAGCCTCACTGCCGCGGGTGGCAAATATCTCACGCGGTTAACGACTGCAAGCCCCATAGACACGCTTTCCGTTTCGCGTAATGGTGATACGGTTCCATCAAATATCAACGAATGGATGGTACTTCATACCGACAGCACGACCGATGATCTTACGTTCACCTATGATTTGATGGCTGATTTTGCAAGAGACGTTCAATTTGCAACCCCGAATTATCACGGCGGCCAACTTCTAAGCCGTACTCCGAGGGAAGTCGTCGATACTTGCGAAGTTGGGTTCGTCGATATGATTCATGCACCCCTGGCATGGGGAGATGAAGTAGGCCACGATGGTATTAGAATAGCCGTCATTGATGTGGCTGTTGACTGGAGACACCCGGACCTCGGCGGTGCCATGGGATCGGCGGATCACGTTATTTGGGGATGGGATTTTACAAATAACGACAGTATAATACAATGGTTCCCAGACGCCACCGACACAATTAATCATGCAAATTCACATGGAACGCAAACAGCTGGCATCATAGCCGCATTGACAAATCGCAATGCCGGATCCGTTGCCGGACTCGCTGGTGGTTGGGGAACTCTTGGAGGAGACACCGATTTGGGAACTGGCGTGAGCCTCGTGGTATGCGGCATTGGCAGGAAGGACCCTTTTGGTGCCAATGCGGGATTCAACCCGAGCATCGCCGAATTTCTCGCTGCTGTTTTCGAAACCAGCGCGAAGAGTACCGATTCGGCATTCGGGCTTGGGGTACACGCGATCAATTATGCGATTCAGGCCGAATGGGGCAGCGATCCGGCTGTTCAAATGGCACTCGCTTTTGCGCATGAAAATGGAGTTTGCTTTATCGCCGCGAAAAACCAACAAGCCACCGGGTGGGCGAACCCCGACTATCCAGCCGATTGGGATGAACCATGGGTTATTGATGTCGGTGGAAGCTGGGCACCTACCTATATTCCTTCCCAGCCCAGCAGAGAGCCACAGTCGGACTATGGCGTTCAGCTCGATCTGTTAGCGCCTGACGGTGACGATGAATACGGAATCTGTAGAATGCCGAATTTAAGTTGGACGACGAAGGCTGGGGACAGCCTGGGACATTCGAGTTCATTTAGATACGGCGGGTTTAGCGGGAATTCAGCCGCTGCTCCAAACGTCACAGGCTCCGTGGCGCTCCTCTTTTCGCGTTATTATCGTCTCGATCACTTGCATCTGAAAGGGATAGAGCCGGAGGACATACAAGGTGCCCTGAAGGCATTTGCATTTCGAGGCGATGGTGACCGTCTCACGTTAGGAATTGCAAATCAATGTATTTGGATACCGCAAAGTGGCTATGGTTACTTAGATATCGGAGCGACATCGGTTGCGATCGACAGCGGGTATGAATTTCGCCACTTCAATCTGACCACCTATTCAGATTCGACTATAGCAGCAAATCCCTATATACTATCGGATACAGCACGCCTTGGATATGACACGTTGTATATGGGTTCAACACCGGCCCCAGGCTGGACGCCGCTTCCTAGTAACTGGTTTTATGCGTACATTCCTTACGAAATTAGCAAGTATTACACCGGATATGGAGATTTTACGAAATATAAACAGCGAGATTATCTTCTTTCCGATAGCGATGAATATTATCAAGGGTATTATCGCGTCGATACCTTTACCTGCGTACTCGATACTATTTGGGATTTAAATTATCCCTTGTTTGCATGGGGGCGAAGTGGAAAGCAAACAGAGAAGAGCGGGTGGAGCTTGGATCAATCGAATGACCAAACAGGTTGGAGCCGCGTTATCAATGGCTCCGGTGGCGATTCGCTCAATGAAGGGATTTATCAAACAGATAGCTTAACGTTTAAGGTGATTACCGCCCAATACTACCTCTATAAAGTTAGGTTACACAGGGATAGCACGGGAACCATAGTCAGCGATACAACTTGGATAGGTGAAGTTCCTCAATATAAGGATGTCGGCACAAACTTCACGGTCTTTGGTCGTGTCAAGCCACAATTCCGAGATACCGTC
>Ga0307373_10004940_pt1 | contig 22135 bp, 17 predicted proteins | sample OX2MG_FD_202534 | JGI IMG/M metagenome (GOLD analysis project Ga0307373, IMG submission 202534) | Soil microbial communities from Risofladan, Vaasa, Finland - OX-2 | ecosystem: Environmental > Terrestrial > Soil > Coastal area > Acid sulfate soil | place: Finland: Risofladan, Vaasa | collected... | reverse complement strand
AGGTGCCGCCCGATCGTGATCACGACCCGGAACGGCGGCTGGTCCGACCGGGAGACGAGCTGGGCGAACGAGGAGAACCGCGGCTCGAGCCGCGGCATGACATAGCCGAACCCGGACAGCTCGTCGCTGACCACGAGATCGATCGGCCAGATGAAGTCCCGGTGCGGCCGCCCGCGTTCCACCAGCGCGGCGATCGACTTGCGCAGCTCGCCGGAGGGCGAGTACCGGTACCACTTGACCGCATAGGGAGCGCCGCCGATCGTGACCGTGTGCACGACGCCCTGGCCGCCCTCGCCCAGCCGCTCGCCGACGGTCACGGCGGTTCCGGCTCGCAACATCCGCAGGGTCCGCCCTTGCAGGGTCAGCTGCTGGCTCACCGTGCACCGGCCCCCGGCGGCCGCCACTTGGTCGTGGGCGGTTCGGTGCTGTCCTCGTCGCTCCAGCCCTGCTCGCCTCGCGGCTGGGCCGTCCGCCCGTCGTCGTCCAGGCCGAGGTCGGGCCTGGCCAGCTCGTTGGTCGGCGGCTCGGTTCCGGCCGGCTCGGTGCTGGCCCGCTCGATGATCAGCGGCTCGGGCGCGGTCCGGTGGGCCAGCAGCCGGAGCGTGACCGGCTCCATCGGCTGGGTGTCCGGATGCCGGTCGGGTATCTGGGCCGGCACGGTATCGGCGTGCGGGACGGCCGGGATGGTCGTCTCCTCCGAGCCGGAATCGCTATTGCTGCTCTCGCGCCCGCCCGGCGGCAGTGCCGCCTTGGTTGGCGAGATCATCAGGGCGACCGTCGTGTCGTCCGCGCTGCCGTCGGAGGACGCGCATCTGGCCGCCCAGGACGGAAGCTGGCTGGCCAGCCAGTGGACGTCGCGGTCCCGCAGCATCCAGGCCAGGTCCTCGCTGAAGGCGGCCGGCCACGCCTCCACCACCTGGGCGTTGCCGTAGCCGTCGGTCGCCAGCATCACGGCCAGCAGCGGCCTGCGCACCGTATCCACGACCGCAACCCTGAAATCCGAGCGCGGGTCGAGACCGCACAGGCTAGTCGTGACCAGGCCGTCAAGCTGGGGATCGGTCGGGACCGGCAGCACGGACCGGCCGTCAGCCCGGACACCGATCACATCACCGTCGCCGATCTGCGCGAGGATCAGCCAGTCGCGCAGCACCATGCCGAGCAGCAGCGTCGAGCCGTAGGCGATCGTGGCGTCGTCGCCCTGGTGCCGGTGCGCCTGCTCGGCGTCGGTGAACGGATCGGCCTTGACATCGGCGAGCACGGCCTCCCGCCAGCGCTGCACGATGGCGGGCACGAGGAACTTCTCGGTCAGCTTGCTGATCTCGCCGGCCGTTGCAGTGGCAGTAGCCGCGCTGTCCCGTTGCGAAAGAAGGGTGTTATGACCTTCGAGCCGGTCGGCGAGTTCCTGCGCGACCTGGCACCCGATCTTGACCGCCAGCCGCGAGCCGCGGGCGCTGCGGTGATGCCGCGAATGGCCGTGCCCGTCAGCGACGGCCGCGACGACCCCCTCCGCGCCGGCCCGCTCGGTCGCCACCGCGTCCTGGTTGGGCGTCTTGACGGCGACATGCGACGCGCCGCGCTCGGAGGCGGTGAGGACGAGCCAGCCCGGCTTGCGCCCCGGCGGATCGGCTGGCCCCGCCGCCGGCGTCGCGGTCACAGGATGTCCTCGAAGTAACCCGAGCCGCCCGGTGCCGGGTAGACCTCAGGCTGCGACCGGCGGGTTGGCTCGGCCAGGTTCAGCTGCTCGGCGAGCGCACCGCGGTTGGCGCCGATCTCCGACATCCTGGACACGGCGATCGAGGCGGTGACGAGCCGGTCGGCGATTTCGTCGGTGCCGTCGGCGACCAGCACGGGAACCTCCGGGCTGCGGAACCGGTCGAGCGGCTCGGAGTTCGCGTCCCGGCCGATCGCGACGGCCAGGCGCAAGGCGGACCGGCCGGCCGCGCTGTCCAGGAGCGCGGCGAGCCCGGACTCGAACCCGCCGGGAGGATCGGTCGGCAGCCCGTCGGTGACCAGCAGGATCGCGGGCCGCAGCGCGCGGCGCTCCAGCCGCTCAGGGGTCAGCACGTCGGCGACGGAGCGGAACGCCGGGCCCATGTTGGTCCGGCCCATCGGCATGTACTCCAGGTTCCGCCAGTGCGCGCTGAGCTGAGCCACCGGGACCGGGTCGGGCACGAACCACTGCGGCGCCGAGGCGAACGCCAGGATCCTGATCAGCAGCTGGGCTTGCAGCTGGTCTCGTTCCCAGTCGACGAGGTGCGGCAGCATGGACCTGAGCGCGAAGTTCAGGGCCTGCATCTTCTCGCCCTTCATCGAGCCGGAGCAGTCGGCCATCACGATGAAGTGCAGCGGGCGCCGCGCCACCCCGCCGCCTGGCATCAGCGTCTCAGTCATCGGGCCTTATCCGTGCCCGCCGCCCGCGCCGCCCGCGCCGCCGCCCCCTGCGGGCGCGCCCGGGCCGGCCCGGTCAGCCATAGTTCAGGATCTTCCACCAGTCAAGGATCGTACTAATCGAGGTGCCCGTCACGTTGTCCTGGCCGATGAAGAAGGCATTCTGCGTCGGCATGGACCAGATCAGGACCGGCTTGTTCCCGTCAATCAGGCACTCGATCTCCTGCCCGGTCCGAGATGCGTACTTGGGGTTGTGATTGGCGTGCCAGCCGATCTTCCCTTCGGTGCTTCCGGAAGGCGGCGGGCAGCCGCCGCCGGGCGTGACCTTGTCGAAGCCCACGAAATGGTTGATGTGGGTGAAGCCGGTCTGGTAGTCCGAAGCATTGTCGAACTGATAGCCCCACACCACGATGTTCGCCCGCTGCGTGTGGGCGCAGAACGTACTGTTCGTCAGGGTCGCCTTGTTCAACCCGAATGTCTTGGCTGCCACGCACTGCGTGCCGACCGGCTTCAGCCCCGCCGGGTTCATGATCGTCGTGAGCGGCTCGGGGCCGGAGGCGACCGGCGGCGTCGAACTCGGCGAGGTCACCGGGGATGTCGGGCTGATCTTGGGGCTGGAACTGTGACCGCCCCCGCCGCCTCCGCCGCCTCCGGTCAGGCTGACCGCGACGACGATCACGACAATGAGCGCGACGACCAGGCCGCCCGCGATGAGCAGGCCGCGCCCCCTGCCCCTTGGCTTGACCGGACCGCCGGGAGTGCCGGGCATGATCGGTCCCGTTGGCCCGAAGGCACCGCCGCCCGGCTGCCAGGCTCCGCCGCCCGGCTGGCCCTGGAACCCGGTCGGCGGCTGGCCCTGGCCGAAGCCGCCCGGCTGACCGGCGCCCTGCCAGGCTCCGCCGCCCGGCTGACCGGGCTGGCCGCCGAACCCGCCGCCCGGCTGGCCCTGGAAGCCGGCGCCCGGCTGGCCGCCGTACCCGCCGCCCGGCGGCTCGCCCTGGCCGAACCCGCCGCCGCCCGGCTGGCCGCCCGCCTGCCATGGTCCCGGCGCGGTCGCCTGACCCCCGGCGCCGAAGCCGCTGGCGCCGCCCTGGCCAGGAACCGCGGGGAAGCCCTGGGTGGGCGCCTGTCCCGGCGTGTAGCCGGCGCCGGGGATGGGCGCGATCTGGGTCGGCATTCCCTGCTGCCCGATCGGGTCGAACCCGGCCGGCGTCCCGCCGGGGCCGCCGACGGCTCCGCTGTGGCTCATGCCGAGCGCGGTGGCGATCTCGCCGGTGACCCAGCCGCACGCCTCGGGAGTGAACGGGGTAGTCGAGGAGAACGACGAGGCTGTCAGCCTGATCGCGGTATTCGGGTCCATGCCCTGATCGACGTGCTGGCGCAGTGTATTGGCCAGGCCAGCCTCGGCGGCGGCAACCAGGATGCTCTTCTCCCGCGGCGCGTCGGGCAGCAGATCCTTCAGGAGATTCGACATCGTCTGAGCGCTCGACAGCGCAGCGACCCCGTGCTCAGGATCGGTGACGATGGCATTCAGCGCCGCTCGAGCTTCGGCGGCGTGCTCCCACGACATGTCGGCCAATCCGACTCCCCTCCGCGTGGTCAGCGCGCTGACCAGTAAAGACGTCCAGCATCCGGCAGCATGGCCGATGACGTCGGTACTTCCGAGATGACAGAAAGCGCATTCGGCAGTGACGGCATGCTAACCGGACGAGCCGGGTCATGTCACGCGGTAGCGCAGCCGTACGGTCACGCAGTCATAACGAAGTCAGGGGCGGGAGCCAACGTTCGGCAAGCTGCCGGAGTTCCCGCTCGTCAGCCGTAGCCCGGCGTCCTCGCCGGGCAGTCAGGCGGGACGCAGCAGGCGGAGCCTGGCGAGCGCCTCGGTCAGGACCTCTTCCCCTTTGCAGAACGCAAACCGCACCTGGAACTGCCCGGCATCGACGTTGTCGTAGAAGACGACACTGGGAATCGCCACGACGCCGGCCGCGTACGGCAGCTTCCGGCAGAACTCCAGGCCACTGACGTCGCCGAACGGCCTGATGTCCGTCGTGATGAAGTACGTGCCGTCCGGCTGGTACACGTCGAACCCGGCCTCGGCGAGCCCGCCGCACATCAGGTCGCGCTTGGTCATCAGGTCCGCGGCGACGGAGCGGTAGTACAGGTCGGGCAGCGCGAGCGCCTGGGCGATGGCGTACTGGAAGGGGCCGCCGCTGACGAAGGTGAGGAACTGCTTCACCGTCCGGACGGCGGCGACGAGCTCGCGGGTGCCGGTGACCCAGCCGATCTTCCAGCCGGTGAACGAGAACGTCTTCGCGGCCGAGCTGACCGACACGGTGCGCCCGGCCATCCCGGGCAGCGACGCGGCGGGGACGTGCTCGCCGGTGAAGACCATGTGCTCATAGACCTCGTCGCTGATCACGAGGAGGTCGCGCTCGCAGGCGAGCTCGGCGATCGCCGTGAGCTCGGCGCGGGTGAACACCGAGCCGGTCGGGTTGTGCGGCGAGTTCAGCAGGATCAGCCGGGTGCGGCTGGTGATCGCGGCCCGCAGCTCGTCCAGGTCGGGCCGGAAGCCTGGCGCCCGGAGCGTGACGGGCACCCTGACCCCGCCTGCCATGGCGATGCACGCGGCGTAGGAGTCGTAGTACGGCTCGAACGCGATCACCTCGTCGCCCGGCTCGACCAGGGCAAGCAGCGCCGCGGCGATCGCCTCCGTGGCTCCCGCCGTGACCAGCACCTCGCCGTCGGGGTCGACGGGCAGATCGTAGAACCGGCGCTGGTGCGCGGCGATCGCCTGGCGCAGTTCCGGTATGCCCGCGCCTGGCGGGTACTGGTTCCCGCGGCCGGCCATGATCGCGTCGGCGGCGGCCCTGGCGATCTCGGCCGGCCCGTCGGTGTCGGGAAAGCCCTGGCCCAGGTTGACCGAACCGGTGGCCACGGCGAGCTCGGACATCTCGGCGAAGATCGTGGTCCCCAGGCCAGCCAGCCTGCGGTTGAGCGGCGGACGATTCATCTAGCTATGAGATCACGCCGGACCGGGTGCCTGCCGCTCCCGGCCGAACTTCCCTGCTGCGCCGGGAACCGGCACCCTACCGGCCGGGAACGGGCGTCCCGCAGGGTGGGCCAGTCGGCTCACCTGATCGGGTACTCGGCTGACGTGGTCGCCGGGGTGAGCATGATCAGCAAGTTCTCCGACTTCATCGCGATCATCGCCAGCGGCTTGTGCGCTCTCCCGGTCGGTGCGGCGGGCCTGGCCAGCCGCAGGCTGCCGCGCTGGGCGGGATGGATCAGCGTCGTGGCCGGAGTCGTCGGCCTCGCGGCGGGCACGGGCTCAGGACAGCTCAAGGCCGGGACGCTGGTCTGGCTTGCCTGGCTGGTCATGATCGGCGTGGTCCTGATGCGCGGCCCTGCTCGCCGCGCGCCGTCCACGCCAGGCGCGGACGCGGCCGGCCAGCCGGATTGCCGCCGAATTGCCGTGAACTAACGCTCGGCGGCGCCGGCCAGCGGCGGTGCGGTGTTCGGCGCCGGCGTGGCCAGCCGTCTTCTCGCTGCGACGACCGGGCGCAGGCAGTCGGCCCGCGAGGGCTCGCTGACCGACCGGGAACGCGACGTCCTGCGATGATCGGAGAGGGCGCGAGCAACGCCCAGATGGCACGGCCCTCGGGCTGTGGCTCAAGACGGTGCAGAACTACGTGTCGAGAGTGCTGGAGAAACTCCAGGTCGCGGATCGGACGCAAGCCGCGATACGGGCCCGGGGCGGGCCGCCTGACCGGCCGGGAGTAGCGCCGGGAAGATTTCTTCACGCGGAGTTCATATCGACCCCATGGGCAGCACATGAGCGCCTAGTTACCTGTAACTGGCGGATGCGATGGCCTAAGTGCCGTGCACCTGCCTGCTGGTTGATCGATTTGTTCGACCAGGTCGGCTGGACGATGCTTTGCAGTACGTGGCAGTATTGCTACATAGCGTAAATGGATCAGTGCTGTACAGACAGTCCGGCGCTAGCTGGGGAGATCTCGTACTCGGGGGGGCAATGAGGTCGGGCCGCGGGCTCACTCGCTGGATTGCTGGCGGGATAATCACGGCAGGTACAGCGGGAGCCATCCTGGCCCTTGCTGACATCGAGACACCGCTGCGGGTGCCGCTGGTACTCGTCTTTCTGACGGGCGTACCTGCTCTCGCGGTAGCGAGCCTATTTGGCGGAATCGACTCTTACGCCAGGATGGTGGTGGCCGGCTCGGCGGCGATCGTGATCGACATCCTGGTCGCCGAGGCGATGATCCTCTCCGGAACCTGGTCACCACGGACCGGCCTGGTCGCCGTGGCGCTAGTCAGCGCCATGATCGCGGCCTGCCGCCCACTCGTATCCAGGAATTCCGGGCCGCGCACGGCCAGGGACACCTAGCTGGCCGCTGCTCGCGGCGGCGAGGCGCGTCCACGGGGCCGCGGCCGTGACGCGCAAATCGCGGCAGGACCGGAACCAAGCGCCCGGGACGGCACGTCCAAGCCAACATTAAGAGTGATAACACCTATCTCATGCTCGTAGCCTGACGGCGTTATCTGCCCTGAGGCTCACGCTGCAGTGTTTTCGCATTTCGCACATCGCGGTTATTCGCACATCGTGGTTGTTCGCACATCGTGGTTATTCGCACATCAAGGACAGGGGGCGAATAGCTCGACGCCAGATTTCTTGGCAAGTTCACATATTCACGGGGGAGAACGATGCATTACTTCGAGAACGGAACCGACCTGCTGCCCGCTCAGCCGGCCCGTCACGATCGGCTGCTGGCGCTCGACGGCAGCGATCAGGCTGGTTCCCGGCCCTCTCGGCAGATCACCAATAGCGAGCGGACCTCCGCTCGCCCGGCTGGCCGGCCAGGCGGCCAGAGGAATCATCGCGGGCTGCTCGAAGGGTCGGCTGGCGGGCTCGAATGGCTGGCGGGCGGGCCTGCGCGGGCTCCGGTGGCGGGACGGCCGGCTACGGCCGATCCCGGTGACGGCCCGTCGGCGTCGGTGCACACCATGGCGGCGTGGCGGGTGCCACCGACCAGGCCCTCGGCTGACGGCCGGCCCGCCTCGTCGGGCGGGCCGGGATCGAGCCTTCCGGGCGGTCAGGCCGACCGGGACCACCGGCCCTACCGGAAGGTCGCCGACGGGCTCGCCATCTCACCGCGGGTCAGCGTGGTTGTCCCGGTCATGAACGAGGCGGCCAACCTTCCGGCCGTCTTCGCCACGATCCCGCCGTGGGTGGAGGAGGTGGTTCTGGTGGACGGCCGGTCCACCGACAACACGATCGACGTGGCCCGGCAGCTCAGGCCCGATGTGAAGGTGGTGCTGCAGGGTGGCGTCGGCAAGGGCGACGCGCTCGTGGCCGGCTTCACCGCCTCGACTGGCGACATCATCGTCGCGATCGACGGGGACGGCTCGACCGATGGCGCGGAGATCGTGCGGTTCGTCAGCGCGCTGATGTCAGGCGCGGACTTCGCGAAGGGATCGCGTTTCAACAGCGCCGGCCGCAGCGACGACATCACCGCGATCCGCAGGCTCGGCAACAAGCTGCTGAACATCATGGTCAACCGGCTGTTCAAGACCAGCTTCAGTGACCTGTGCTACGGCTACAACGCCTTCTGGGCGCGGCATCTGGGCAAGCTGAAGCTCGACAGTCCCGGGTTCGAGGTGGAGACGCTGATGAGCATCCGGGCTGCCGAGGCCGGGCTGCGGATCTACGAGGTGCCCAGCCACGAGCGGCTGCGGCAGCACGGGGTGAGCAACCTCAGCGCGATCAGGGACGGCTGGCGGATCCTGCGGCTCATCGCCCAGGAGAAGCGAGCGAGCAGGCGGCGCAAGGGGCGCAAGCCCAGGCCGTTCATGGCGCCCGGATACCTGGCCCAGCCTGAGGCCGGTCAGGACCTGCCGCTGCGTCCGGCGGTCTCGCTGGACGGACACCGCGCGGCCCACGACGGTGCCGTGCATGGCGGCGCGACTTACGACGGCGCCGGGCATGGCGGCGCGGCCCACGACGGTGCGGCCCACGACGCGGCGGCCCGCTACCGCGCGGCCCACGAAGGTGCGGGTTCCTCAGGGAACGGGCAGGACACCGCCACGACGCGGCGGCGGGCCGCAGGCGTCCTTACGCACGGATCGGCGGGCGTTACGCACGGATCGGCGGGTGTCGCGCACCGGCCAGCGGGGCAGGTGCGTAAGTGACCGGAGTTGCCCTCGAGGACGCAGGTGCCAGTGTGGTGACCAGGATCAGCGCAACGGCGAACGCAGCCGGGCGGCTCCATCCCGGGCCCGGCCGGATCTCCGTGGTGATCTGCGTCTACACCGAGCGTCGCTGGGACGACATTCTCGCCGCCGTGGAATCGGTACGCGGCCAGAGTCGTCCGGCGCACGAGATCATCGTCGTGGTCGACCACAATCCGGCTCTGCTGCGCAGGCTGGAGGCCGAACTCGGCATCGCGGAGCGGGCGGATTCCGATCAGGAGGCCCGCGGTGCCGGCGTGCCGGCACCGGATAGCACGGGTCCCGTGGTGAAGCTCACGTCCAACCGCGAGCAGCGCGGGCTGTCCGGCGGGAAGAACACCGGCGTGGCGGCCGCCACCGGCGTCGTCGTCGCGTTCCTCGACGACGACGCCATCGCCGAGCGTGACTGGCTCCGGTACTTCGCCGACTCCTATGCCGACGATGCCGTGGCGGGTGTCGGCGGGCTGACGCTGCCCCGCTGGGATGCTGCCCGGCCCGGCTGGTTCCCGCGCGAGTTCGACTGGGTGGTTGGCTGCAATTACCTCGGCATGCCAGAGTCCCGGCAGCCAGTCAGGAACCTGCTCGGCGGGAACGCGTCGTTCCGCAAGGACATCTTCGCCGTAGCCGGCGGCTTCACCACCGACGTCGGACGGTCAGGGGCCCGGCTGCCGCTCGGCGGCGAAGAGACCGAGTTCTGCATCAGGATCGGGCAGCGCCGCCCGAACGTCCGGCTGCTCATCGACCACCGCGCCGTGATCTGGCATCGTGTCCCCGCCAGCCGGGGCCGTTTCTCCTATTTCATCACCAGGTGCTATGCCGAGGGCCTGTCGAAGGCCCAGGTGAGCCATGCTGTCGGCGCAGCCGAGGGAATGTCGGCTGAGCGGCGGCACGCGGCCGTGACACTGCCCGCCGGAATCGGCCGGGGTGTCGCGGCGGCATTCCGCGGTGATCTGGCCGGTTTCGGCCGGGCCGCAGCGATTATCATCGGCCTGACCGCGGCGGCGGCCGGGTACGCGTTCGGCAGGATCAGCCGGAGGCGCTGATGACCGGTATCGCTGACCGGCACACCGAAGGCCGCGCGCTGGAGGTCCCCGGCGGGTCGCCGGCCGCGGCGAGGCGCGTGCCGGTCCTGATGTACCACGAGATCACGGCCGATCCTGTGCTGAGCAGGCACCTCGCGGTCCGGCCCGAGGAGTTCGCGCTCCAGCTCGGCTATCTGCGCGGCGGCGGATTCAGCTCGCTGCACGCCGGGGAGTTCGCCCGGCTGATGAAGGGCGGCGGCCGCGGGCTGCCCGCCAGGCCCGTGGTGCTGACCTTCGACGACGGGTTCGCCGACTTCTACGACGTAGCGCTGCCGATGCTGCAGCGCTACGGGTTCACTGCGACGCTCTACGTCACCACCGGCTGGATCGCCGACCGGGATCAGCCGGGGGGCAATGGCCCTGCGGGAGCGAGCGGCCCTGGCACCGGCATGCTCAGCTGGAGCCAGGTCGAGGCGGCGGCCGCCACGGGAATCGAGATCGGCGCGCACACCGAGTTTCACCCGCAACTCGACCAGCTGTCGCCCAGCGCACTGCGCCGGGAGCTGGCAGGCAGCAAGAGCCTGCTCGAAGACCGGCTCGGGGTGCCGGTCACCGGCCTGTCCTACCCGTTCGGCTACTCCAACCGGCGGGTACGCGAGGCGGCCGTCGCAGTCGGCTACCAGTACGCCTGCGCGGTGGCCAACCGGCTTGCCTGCACCTCCGATGACAGGTTCGCGCTGCCACGGCTCACGATCGGCCGGGCGACCCGGCTGCCGGGGTTCGCCCAGATCGTGCGGGCTGAGCGGCTGCCGCCAGAGTTCCTCGCCTACCGGCTGCTGACGAAGGGCTGGGCAGCGGTCCGGCATGCCCGATCGGCGCTGAACCGGAAAAGCAGTGAATGACCGTCCTGGCGGTCCGGCCGACGTGCGGACGATCCTGCGACCCGCCAACCAGGGGCGCCAGCGGCCCGGTGACGACGGCCCGGCCCAGGACGGCCGAGCCCAGGACAGCGCGGGGCTAGCACGGGGGCGCAGTGCCCTGGCGAGCGTCCTGACCCGGGCCGGCCAGTTCGTCAGGACGGTATCGCGGCCGACCGGCGACCACGCCCCGCTGATGCGCAATGCCTACGCCCTGATGGCCAACACGGTCGTCACCGGCATGCTGGGCCTGGCGTACTGGCTGCTCGCCGCGCGGCATTATGCCCCAGCCGATGTCGGCCGGGCGTCGGCCGCCTACTCGGCGATGAACCTGCTGGCTGGCGTCACGGCGCTGAGCCTGATCGGCGCCATGGCCAGGTTCATTCCGCAATCCGGGGGCAGGACCAGTCGGCTGATCAGGCTCGGCTACCTGGCCAGCGTCGTGACCGCCATCGTCGGTTCGGCAATCTTCCTGCTGTTCACCGGACGGCCAGGCACGTCGTATTCCGAGCTGAACGGCGTCAGGGCCGGGGTCATCTTCACGGTCTGCGTCGCCATCTGGGCGCTGTTCACCTTGCAAGATGGTGCGCTGATCGGGCTGCGCAACGCGCGGTGGGTGACGCTGGAGAACGCCCTGTTCGGGGTCGCGAAGATCGCGCTGCTGCTTCCGCTGGCCACGCTCATCCCGCACACCGGCCTGTACGTCGCCTGGATGGTTCCCGCCGCGCTCGCGGTCCCGCTGGTCAACATCCTGATCTTCCGCAAGCTGCTGCCCGCTCACGCCAGGCAGTCAGGTGAGCAGCGGCCGCCGAGCAGGAACCAGGTCGGCAGGTTCCTGGCCGGTGACGTCACCGGCGCGCTGATGCTGCTCGCCACCGTGAGCCTGGTTCCGGTACTGGTCGCCATGTTCGTGGCTCCCGGCATCAACGCCTACTTCTACATGGCGTGGACGATCGGCACGACGGTCGACCTGCTCGCCGCGAACATGGCGCTCTCCTTGACCGTCGAAGGCGCGTTCAACCCGGTCAGGCTCGCCGTGCACGCCAGGGCCGCGCTGCGCCGGATCCTGCTGATCCTGGTGCCCGTCGCCGCGGCCACCGCGCTGCTCGCGCCCTGGATCCTCGGCCTGTTCGGCCCTGACTATGCCAGGGACGGGGCGCCAGTGCTCGTGCTGCTCGCCGCCGCTACGCTGCCGCGGACGCTGACGGAGATCTATCTGGGCGCGCTGCGGGCTCAGAGCAGAACCTCGCTCGTGGCTCTCGTCCAGGGCACGCGGGCGGTACTCGTCCTCAGCCTCACCCTGGCGCTGACGAAGGCCATGGGAATCCTCGGTGCCGGAGTCGGCGTACTGGCCAGCCAGCTGATCATGGCGGTGACCGTCACGCCCGGGCTGCTGCGCGTTCTCACCGCTGACCGGCGCGCGCCCGCCGCCGAGGAGATGCCTGCCGCCGAGGAGATGCCTGCCGCCGAGGAGATGCCTGCCGCCGAGAGGACATGGAGCGCAGAGCGATGACGACGCCCGCGAGAGCTTCGGTGGACGCCAGGACGCTGCAGGCCCCGGGGCCCGGCGCCCCGGTCACCGGGCCGCCGGCTGCTCGCCGGGTCCCCGGCTGGCTCAGCCTTGGCCTCCTCAGCCTGACGGCGCTCGCCGGGCTGCTGCTGTTCCTGCTGCCGCTTGGCTGGGTCAGGATCGGCTCGATGAACGGGCTCGGCCTGATCTCGGTGCTCCCGGTGGCCTCGCTGGCCGGGCTCGCGCTGCTCGTCCTCGCCTTCGCTGGGATGCTCGGTCGGCGCCGCCCGGTGCACGTTGCCCTGGCCGTCATGCTCGTCGCGATCATCTTCTGCCTGGACGGCGTGACGGCGATCGTGGAGCCGTTGCCCAGGTTCGCGACCAGCTACCAGGTGTACGGGTTCGTCAACTACATCAGCCGGACCGGCCATGTCGCCCCAGGCGTTACCGCCTACTTCAGCTGGCCGGGCTTCTTCGCGCTGGTCGCCCTCGCGCGGCGGGCCGCGGGCGTGCACAGCCTGCTTCCGCTGCTGACCTGGTGGCCGGTGATCATCGACACGCTGATCGTGGTGCCGTTCCTGCTGCTGACGCGCGCGCTCCGGATCAGCTGGCGGGCCCGGTGGCTCGCGGCGCTGCTGCTCTGCCTCGGCAACTGGGTCGGCCAGGACTACTTCTCGCCGCAGTCTTTCAACTTCCTGCTCTACCTGGTCTTCGTCGCGATCCTGCTGACCTGGTTCTCTGGCCAGCGGCAGAAGTCAGGGTCCAAGCGGGAACCCGGCGAGCGGCCTGCCGCGCAGGTGAGCGGGGCGCAGCGGGGGATCCTCCTGCTGCTGGTGATCGGCATCTTCGCGGCCTCGGTCATCAGTCATCAGCTCACGCCGTTCCTCATGGTCGCCGCCTGCGCCGGCCTGGTCATCGTCGGTCGCTGCACGCCCAGGGGCCTGCCGATCCTGCTGGCCGTGATCGCGATCGGCTGGGTCAGCTTCGCCACGGCGGGCTACTGGTCCGGTCATATGTCGACGATCTTCGGCCAGATCGGCAGGCTCGGCGGCACGATCTCAGCGAGTGTCGGCAGCCACCTGATTGGTACGCCCACGCACCAGTTCCCCGTGTACGGCCGGATCGTCCTCGCCGGGCTGATCATCGGGCTGGCGGTGCTCGGCCTGCTGCGGCGCTGGCACCGGCGGGTGACCGACCGCGCGCTGGTCATCCTGCTGATCGCCCCGATGAGCATCGCCGCGCTGCAGAACTACGGCGGCGAGATCTCGCTGCGGATCTTCCTGTTCGCTCTCCCTGCCGCCGCGATACTGGCCGCCTGCCTGTTTTTCCCCGAGACGGGGTCTGGCCAGACGCGGGCCGCCGAGGCGCGGCTTGCCGACAGGGGGGCTGCTACGGCTCGGCCCGCCGAGGATGCGGTCGGCCAGCCCGGGGCCAAAGAGCCCCGGTCGCATCGCCGGCTTATCCTCGCGGCCACCGCGAGCGGCCTCGTGTCGGTCAGCCTGGCCGGCCTGTTCATGCTCACCCGCTACGGCAACGAGGGCTTCGAGCAGATCCCGCGCGGCGAGCTGAAGGCGATGAACTACATCTACGCCCACCAGCGCGGCGGAACGGCGGTGCTCTGGCTGAGCCGGCCATCGGGCATCAACGCGACACCGCAGATGCCCTGGCAGTTCCGTGACACGGCCAGCGTGCGGTTCGTCTCGCTGACCGCACCGCGGAACCCGGCGGACACGGCCACGGTCGTCGCGGACCTGAAACGGCTCGGCAGGGGCGCCTACCTGATTACCGCGAACACCGAGGCAGCCTTCATCAGGCAGACCGCGAGTTACCACCCCCGCTGGGAGCGCAGCTTCCGCGCCGCGATGGCCGCCGAGCCCGGTGTCCAGATGGTCGTGAACAACCGGGACGCGGCCGTGTACAAGGCGCGGCTGCCCGCCAGCGCGCCGCGCGCGCGATCGCAGCTGCACGCCGCGGCCACGTACTCGGGCGCGACGATCTGGACGCCGATCGGGCTGGCCGTGCTGATCCTCAGCGTGGTGCTGCTCGCCGCGCGGGAGTTCATCAGGGAGTGCCTGCCGGCCAGGCGCTGGCTGATGCGGCCGCTCGCGCTCGCCTGCATTCCCATAGTCACGCTGCTGCTCATCGCAGTAGCTGAGCGATTCAGGGTGATCTCATGAGTGGGGTCCGGCAAGCTTCCTGTCAGGTACCGTTCGACCGCGGCGTGCCTGCCCTGATGCTGAAGATCGGACAGTACCCGGTGCACTCGGGCGGTCTCGGCGTGCTGCGCTCGCTGGGCCGGTGCGGCGTGCCCGTCTATGCGATCACGGAGCCCGGTCTGCCTCCCGCGGCGGTGTCGCGCTACACCACCGGCCGGTTCGTCTCGCGCGCGACCGGACGGGAGCGGCCGGAGAGCCTGGTCCCCGGGCTTATGGCGGCTGGTCAGCACATCGGCAGGCGGTCGGTGATCGTCTCCATCGACGACGAGGCCGCGGTTCTGGTCGCCGAGCATCGCGAGGAGCTGTCCGAGCATTTCCTGCTTCCCGATGTCGCGCCCGGCCTGCCGGGGCGCCTGGCCAGCAAGACAGGCCTGTTCGAGCTCTGCCGCCAGCACGGCATCCCGGCCCCGGCGTCGGTGACGCCGGGCAGTGGCGACGAGGTAGCAGAACTCGCGGCGACGGCCCGGTTCCCCGTCGTGGTCAAGAACGCCGATCCCTGGCAGCGGCGCCGGCATCCGGTGGTGCCGAGCACCACGGTTCTGGACAGTCCCGATGAGCTGCTCGCGCTAGTCGGCCGCGGCTCGGGCTACGTCGCCGACGGCTCCGCGGAGCGGGCGCCCGGCCTCATCCTGCAGGAATACCTGCCGATCGAGCAGGCAGAAGACTGGATCTCGCACCTGTACGCCGACGCGGACTCGGACTGCGTGGTCATGCTCACCGGCCGGAAGGTGCGTTCGTGGCCGCCCTACGCCGGGCTGACGGCGAGCGCGTGCACCGTGTTCAATCCCGAGCTTGCCGCGCTCGCCGAGCGGTTCTGCAAGGAGATCGGGTACAGCGGCATCGGCGATCTCGACTGGCGGCTCGACCTGCGGGACGGCCAGTACAAGCTGGTGGACTTCAACCCGCGGCCAGGAAACCCGTTCCGGCTGTTCGAGACCGAAGCGGGTGTGGACGTCGTGCGCGCCCTGCACCTGGACCTCACCGGCCGGGACGTCCCCCGCGCCAGGGAAGTCGAGGGCAAGCGGATCGTCGTCGAGCATGTCGACATCCCGGCCAGGCTCGTCTACTGGATGCACGATCGGCGGGCGACGTCGGCCAGCCCGGCCGAGCCCGCCGGCCGCGGTCCGGCTCCGCATCAGCCCGAGCCGGGCTCGACCGAGTACGCCTGGCTGGCCACGGACGACCCGTTCCCCTTCTTCGTCATGATCCCGCACGCGCTGCGGACGGCGGCGGGCGTGCTGGGCGGGCAGCTTCAGCGGCGGGTGCGCCAGTCGTGGCAGCGGTGGCGGATGGGAAGCCAGTAGCGGCGGCGCGGCGGAGGCGAGGATCGGGCGGCCGGCAGGCCGGCCAGCGCGAGACCAGAGGGGGGAGTGGCACCTATGCAGATTTCAGTCGTGCGACCGGCAGACCTTGGCAGCGCGGAGATCGACGCGTGGCACGCCATGCAAAATCAGGGCGATTCGCTGGCCAACCCGTTCCTGAGCCCGGAGTTCACGGTCGTCATCGGCCGGTCCCAGCCCGCCGCCCGGGTGGCCGTGCTGACCGAGAGCAGCGGGCCGGTCGGTTTCTTCCCGTTCGAGCGCGGCCGCCTGGGCGCCGCCACGCCGATCGGGGCTGGCCTGAGCGACTGCCAGGGCCTCGTTCACGTGCCCGGGTTCGATTGGGAGCCGGCCGGGCTGCTCAGGGGCTGCGGGATCTCGGCCTGGCACTTCGACCACCTGGTCGCCGGGCAGCAGCCATTCGCCAGATTCCAGGCCGCGACCGCCGCCTCGCCGGTCATGGACATCACCGGCGGGTTCGGCGCGTACTGCGAGGGTTCCCGGGCCAGATCGCCGCGGTTCTGGCGGGACCTGGGCCGCAAGACACGCAAGATCGAGCGCGAGGCCGGCGCGCTGAAGCTGGCCGTCGACGCGGCTGACGTTGAGGACCTGCGCACGCTGATGAGCTGGAAATCGGACCAGTACCAGCGCACCGGTCGCAGCGACCGGTTCGACCAGCCACGGATCGTCGAGGTGGTCGAGAACCTGATGGCGTACCGCAGCGGCGCCTTCCGCGGCGTGTTGTCGATCCTCTACGCGGGCGGAACGCCAGTCGCCGGGCACTTCGGCATCGCGTACGGCGGCGTGCTGGCCGAGTGGTTCCCCGCCTACGACACCCGGTTCGCGAAGTACTCGCCCGGGCTGATCCAGCTGGTGCGGATGGCCGAGGAGATCGGAACTCTCGGCGTCTGCTCCATCGACCTGGGCAAGGGCGAGATGCGGTACAAGGAGGAGCTGAAGAGCTACGACCTGACGGTGGCTGAGGGGACGGTCACCCGGCCGTCGGCGCTCGCCGCCGTGCACTGGGCGGCCGCCGCGCCGCCGCGCTGGGCCGTGCGGCGGATCAGGCAGCACCCGGGGCTGTACAGCGCCGCCGATCGCGTACTTAAGGGCGTCGGGCGGATCCGGGTCGCCATGAGGCCGGCCCGCTAGCTGCGGCCCTGGCCGGCCTGGCCGCGCGCCGGCCGGCCCCCGCAGCCGCCAGGACGGGCCAGCCGCGCCTAAGCTGATCTCATGCGGGCATGGGTCGTGCATGAGCCAGGTCCGATGGCCTCCGGACCGCTACGCCTGATCGACCGGCCGGTTCCTGAGCCCGGCCCCGGCGAGCTGCTGATCCGGGTGCTGCGCTGCGGCGTCTGCCGAACCGACCTGCACCTGGCCGAGGGCGATCTGCCGCCGCGCCGCGCCGACGTGACACCCGGCCACGAGGTCGTCGGCGAGGTAACCCGGGCTGGTCCGGGCACGACCAGGTTCGCCGAAGGGGACCGGGTCGGGGTGGCCTGGCTGGCGGGGACGGACGGTTCATGCCGGTACTGCCGCCGCGGCAGCGAGAACCTCTGCCCGCGATCGGTCTACACCGGCTGGGATCGGGACGGCGGCTACGCCGAGTACCTCGTCGCGGCCGACGCCTACGTGCACCCGCTGCCGTCCGGCTTCAGCGACGATGAACTTGCCCCGTTGCTGTGCGCGGGCATCATCGGCTACCGGGCGCTCCGCCGGGCCGAGCTGCCGCCTGGCGGCCGGCTGGGCATCTATGGCTTCGGCGGGTCAGCGCACCTGGCCGCGCAGGTCGCGATGGCTGGCGGCGCGACGGTTCACGTCTTCACCAGGGCGCCGGCCGCCCGGCAGCTCGCGCTGGAACTCGGCGCGGCATCCGCGCAGGACTCGTTCGACCCGTCGCCCGAGCCGCTCGACTCGGCGATCATCTTCGCGCCGGTCGGCGATGTGGTCCCGCCCGCCCTGCGCAATCTCGACCGCGGCGGAACTGTCGCCATCGCCGGAATCCACCTCACCGACATCCCGTCGCTGAACTACGCCGATGACCTGTTCCAGGAGCGGACGCTGCGCAGCGTGACCGCGAACACTCGCGGGGACGCCGAGGAGTTCCTGCGGCTCGCCGAGCGCTTGCGGCTGCGGGTCAGCGTGACGCCGTATCCGCTGGGCGCCGCCGACCAGGCCCTGTCCGACCTCGCGGCCGATCGGATCACCGGCGCCGCCGTCCTGACCGTCGCCTGAGCGGCCTGAGCCAGCGGCCTGACCGGCTCGCGGCCTGACCGGCTCGCGTCCTGACCGGCCCCGCATCGAGTCCGAGTTAGGCGAATCGCCCGTTATGCTCCACAACCCGATGCGGATGAAAGTGCCATCCATCACCGACTTCCCGGATGAATGGCGCATCCATCCGGGCGCGGGACCGGCTGTCGCCGGACGGCGCGCGGGCCGGCCCAGGGGACTGGCAGTGCGCGGCGCCGGGGTTAACGCGGTGGCGGCGTGACGCGGGCGGCGAGCTCGTGCAGGGCTAGCGGGAAGACCTCGGCGGGCGGAGTCACCAGCCCGGCGCCGACCTGCCCGGTTCCCGCAACCTTCCCAGCCATGCCCGTGTTGATCTGCGGCAGGATCTGTGTTCGCGCGACGAGCGTGACGTCGATCCCGGCCGGCGTGCCGCGGAACTCGAGCGCGGGCACGCCGAACAGCGGATGCTCGGCGAGCGTGATCTCGTACATCCGGCGGGTGGCGGCCAGCGCCGATGCCACGGTGCCGCCGACCAGGCGGACGATCGCGGGGGCTGCCGCCATCGCGAACCCGCCGAGGCCGGCGGTCTCCGTGATCGCCGAGTCCCCGATATCCGGATTCGCATCCGCTGGTCCGTAGCCAGCCAGGAACAAGCCTTCCGGCACCAGCGCGGGCGCCGTGAACCACTGGCTGCCGGTGCCGGACACCTGGATGCCGAAGTCGGTGCCGTTGCGCGCCATCGCGACGACCATCGTCGAGCCGGGTATGTCGCGCGCCGCGTCGAGCGCCAGCTTGCAGGCGGGCATCGCCAGGTTCAGGAAGAAGTGATCGTTCCCGGCGATGAACCGCGCGGCATCGGCGATGGCGGAGGCGGCGAACCCCGATTCGGCCATGGCCGGGAGCAGGTCGCGGAGCAGCATGAGCGTGCCGGCCCGGTTGCGGTTGTGCGCCTCGTCGCCCATCTGGATCATCTGGGTGAGGATCGCGGTCACGTCAACCGGCCCGTGCCGGCGCAGGGCGGCCTGCAGCAGCGGCCCGAGCACGGCCGACATCCAGCGCAGCCGGTCGATCACGTCGGCCGAGTAGGCGCCGTAGCGCAGCACCTTGCCGAGGCCCTCGTTGAGCGAGCAGTAGGCCCGCCTGCCGTCGGCCGGGTCTTCCAGCACGAAGACCCACATCGACGGCGAGACCACACCGGCCATCGGGCCGACAGCACCGCGGTGATGACATGGCTCCAGCGAAACAATGCCCAGCGCTGACTCATCGGGGGCAGCATCCGGGTCGTCCGTCAGGCCCTCGAAGACAGCCGCGCCCATCAGGGCGCCGCGCATCGGCCCCGAGGCCCGTACCCAGCTGATCGGCGGCCCGGCGTGCAGGAACTCGCCGGGCGCCAGGCCCAGTGCCGGCCCGGCCTGGACCACGTCGACCAGCATCGCCCTGGCCCCGAGCATCCGCTGCACGGCCAGGGCGTTGGCATCGGCCCGGCGCGGGTCGGCCAGCACGGAGGCGAGGTCGGCATCAGTGCCTGGCATCGGCGGCGCCCAGTCCACCCTGGTCACCTGGGCCGCCTGCCGCGCCGCCGAGTCGGCGAGCAGGCCGATCCCGGCGGCGATCACGTGCGGCTCGCGGCGCAGCAGTCCGGTCATCTTCCGCCGCCGATCCGGGCAACGAGGTCGCAGGCGAACCTGGCGGCCTGCGCGTTCGACGCGAAGACGTCCGCGCCCGCCGCGGCCAGCGCGACCGCCTGGGCCGTCAGTCCCTGCGGGTCGGATCTGGCTCCGATCAGCGAGACGACGACGGGCAGATCCCGGTCGCCTCGCCCCGCCCTGGCAGCGGCGATCGCGGGCGCGAGCTCGGCGGCGGGGTCGGGATGAGCGCCGTGCCCGAGCACCACGTCGAGCATGATCACGGCCGTGGCCGGGTCGGCCGCCTCGGCGGCGAGCCGGTCGAGCCGCAGCCGCTGGTCGATCATCGGGTGGGGCCGTCCGGCTGTCAGCTCGTCGTCGCCGAAGTCGATCATGACGTGCCGGGCGGCGCCCGGGCCGGACGGGGCGCCTGGGGCGTGCGGGTCGAGCCGCCAGTCTGGCCGGAGCGGGATGTTCGAGTAGATGGGGCCGAGCCGGTCGGCGGCGATGACCATCGCCTCGTCGCAGAGGGTTCCCCCGGCGAACAGGCCGCGGAGCGCGCCGGTCTCGGCGGGCGGCCCGGTCCCGGGTCGGGGGACTGTGGGGGGTGGGGCGCCGGTCTCGGCGGGTCCGTCAGTCCCGCCCCGGGGGACTGCCGGGCCCGAGCTCGCGGCCGCTGGCCAGGTCAGCCAGTCGGGCACGTCCTGCCCCGTGGCGCGCAGCGCGGCCTCGGCGGCCGCCGTTAGGTCCGGCTGGCCAGGACCGATCAGCGCGAACTGCACGGCAGTCGTGAGCGACGCGGCGCAGGACCGCAGATCGGCGGCGACCGCGGGGGCCGGCGGCTTCGAGAGCAGCACGATCAGCTCGGTCGCGGGGTCCTCGTCCAAGGCGGCTAGCGCGGCTCGCGCCGACCGGCCGCCGACCGCGTCCGACAGATCGCGGCCGCCGACTCCGAGCACCGCGCTGACGCCCGCCCCGGCCGCGTCGAGCAGGCAGACCACCTGCTGCGCTCCCGTCCCCGAGGCCGCGACCACGCCGATCGGCCCGGACGGCACCGCGTGCGAGAAGCCGAGGCCGATGCCGGACACGATCGCCGTGCCGCAGTCCGGCCCCATCACGAGCAGGCCGCGCTCCGCGGCGCAGTCCTTCAGCCACACCTCCTGCTCGACCGGGACGTTGTCCGAGAAGATCATCACGTCGCAGCCTGAGTCGAGCGCGTCGACGGCCTCGGCGAAGGCGTGCGGGCCTGGCACGGAGATCAGCGCGAGGCCAGGCCCGGCCCGGCGTGCCGCGCTGAACGTCGTCCTGGGCGGCTGCTCGGCGGGACCTCCCGCCTGATCGGCGGGACGCGCGGTGAGCGCGCTGTCGGCGACCGCGCGAGCGGTCGCGAGCGCATCGCTGTCCGCCGCCTCGACGGCGATCAGCAGGTCATTCTGCGTGACGCCGTCTGGCGCGGTGAAGCCGAGATCGGCCAGCAGTCCCAGGTTCAGCTCGGTCGCCATCGCGACGAGCGCTGCACGCACGCCAGGGACGGCCTGGGCCTGCGCGCTGACCTGCATGAGCGTCACCGAGTCGGCGTAGGCGCCCGGCCGTGCCTGGACATGCCGCATGCTCAAGGGACTCCCTCGCGAGGCCGGATTGCCACGGCCATCTTGACGCATGAGGCCCGGATCCGGCCAGCCGGGCCTTACCGCTCGGGGCGGCCGATCGCGACGTCCACGCCGGGCGAGTAGTGCACCAGCGGCACGCCAGCGGGCGCCGGGAGACCCGCCGCGGTGATCAGCCGGTCGTCGACGCTGCGCGCCCGAGCCCGGTGCAGCGGCCACGGGTCATGACACGCTCTCGCCGTCCGGTACCTGGTGCCAGCGACGCTGAACAGGATCCAGCGCGCGGTCAGGAAATGATCGCGCTCGTCGAGCTCGTCGTCGGCGTACCGCTCACCGATGCTGATGCTCACCTCGCTGGTGGCACTGCGCGGACCAGGAAGCCTGCGCTGGCAGCGGTAGGAGACCTCGCCGGGGCCCTCGGAAATGTCCATCGCCGACCAGAAGTACGGGAGCCGGTAGGTCGTCCTGGCCACGGCGACCGCGCCGGCCCGGGCGGCGTCGAGCGAGAAGAACCAGATCCCGGCCCGGCCGGCCGCGTCCCTGACGTAGGTGCGCACGTTGGTCTCGCAGAACCTGGACACCCACGGCGCCTCGTGCCCGCCGGGCGTCGCCACGTGCATGAAGAACGGGACGAGCCCGACCCACGCCGCGCCGTCGAACAGGTCGGCCTCCAGCCCGTTCGGCAGCAGCCGCTGGATCTGCGCGGGCTCGAACGGCCAGTGCAGGAAGGTCAGCCGCTCCCAGCGCTGCCGCATGACCGGGCGGGCGATGGTGAACGGGCAGACTCCGGCGGGCACATCGGCTGATCGGACGGCATCGGGGTCGCGGGCTTCCACCGCCCCATCATGACGCGGCGGTGTGCGCCGCCGCGGCGGCGGGGCGCGGTGCCGCGCCGCGCCCCGCCGCCGCGATCGGGCCGAGTCCCTACCAGGCCTCGGAGATGACGTTCTCGCCCGCGGGCTTGAGCCGGACCAGGTGGCCGTGGTCGATCCAGCCGTTGATCGCCCCGCTCGGCGGGCCGGCATCCAGCAGGAAGAATCGTCCGGACGGGCCGGCGCC
>Ga0307373_10004938_pt1 | contig 22137 bp, 21 predicted proteins | sample OX2MG_FD_202534 | JGI IMG/M metagenome (GOLD analysis project Ga0307373, IMG submission 202534) | Soil microbial communities from Risofladan, Vaasa, Finland - OX-2 | ecosystem: Environmental > Terrestrial > Soil > Coastal area > Acid sulfate soil | place: Finland: Risofladan, Vaasa | collected... | reverse complement strand
GCCTGCACCAGCGATCCGGATCTGGGCACCACGATCGTCATCGGCCGGCACAGAACCTGGCCGGCACAGAACCTGGCCAGCACTGAGCCTGGCCAGCACTGAGCAGCCACGTTAACGGCGCGTCAATACTGGCCTGACCGGCGTTAAGACGGCGTCAACAACGGCCGGATCGGCCTGCTGCTGCGGTCCACTGGACACTGCGATGACTGGTATGAACCTGAGGCAGGCCCCGCGAAGGCGCGGTGTCGCCGCCCACTATGCCCTTCCGGCCGGCTGCTCCGCGCTGCTGCTGACCGGCGCGATCGCGGCCGCCAGCCACGGCGTCGTGTCCGGCGGCTGGGTGCTGCTGCTCACCGCGATCATCGTGTCGGCCGCCGGCCTGATCGCCGAGCCGGGGGCGACGCTCTTCGTGGTGGCGGCCGGCTGGCTGACGGTCGCCGGGTTCTCCCGGCCGCCTTACGCCAGGCTTCAGGTGACCTGGCTGCTCGGCGCGCGCGCCGCGCTCGTGCTGAGCCTGGCCGGCCTGGCCGGCACCGCGGTCGGCATGGTAGTGCGCCAGCTCGCTTCGTCGTTCACACTGGGGGTTGTGGAAGTTCGCGGCGATGACCGGCCCAGGCTCTCGTGGTGGCGGGAACCAGGCAGAAGCGGCGGCCTTGACCGCAGGCGGCAGCTCGCCGGCGTACTGCTGGTCGCGGTCCTACCCCTGATCACGGCCGCTCTCGTGCCGGCCCAGCGCTCGCTGAGCCTCTCCGACGACCTGCTGATCTATCTCGTCGGCGTGGTCGGAGTCGCGGTCGTCGGCGGCTTCTGGCCCGCCGTCGTGGCCGCCGTCACCGCCAGCATGCTGCTCAACTGGTTCTTCACGCCCCCGGTGCACACGTTCACGATCGCCGATCCGCAGAACATGCTCGCCCTGCTGCTCTTCATCACGGTCGCCGTCACGGTAAGCAGCGTGGTGCACCTCGCCGCCCGGCGAGCGGTCCAGGCCGCGCGCAGCCGCGAGGAAGCGGCGGCCCTGCTCGCGCTGGCTCAGACAGTGCTCGGCGGTGACGACACGCCAGGAGCCATCCTGACGCACCTGACCGCGACCAGGGGCGGCAGCGCCGAGCTGGCGGAGCTGGTCAACGTCCAGTGGGTCAGGGTGGCGGCGTCCGGCACGGCGCCGCCGGGGTCAGCGCAGACCAGGGCGCGCGCCGGATCCGACCTCGCGCTCATCGTCGCCGGGCAGTCCGATGCGCTGACCCCCCGGCTGCTCGACGGGTTCGCCGCCCAGGCCGCCGCTGCCCTGGACCGCGACCGGCTCCGCACCCAGGCGGCTCAGGCCGAGGCACTGGCCGAGGGAAACCGGATGCGCACGGCCCTGCTCGCGGCGGTCAGTCACGACCTGCGCACCCCGCTCGCCTCGATCAAGGCGAGCATCAGTACCCTGCGCCAGACCGGCGTGGAGCTCGACGCTGACGACGAGGCGGCGCTGCTCGCGACGACCGAGGAGTCGGCTGACCGGCTGAATGACCTGATCGGCAACCTGCTCGACATGAGCAGGCTCGCCGCCGGCTCGCTCGAGCCGTTCCTGCGGCCCGCCTCCATCGACGAGGTCGCGCCGCTCGCCCGGCAGGAGACCGAGAGCTCGGCGAACGTGCGCCTGGTGGTGCCCGACGAGCTGCCGCTGGTGCGGACCGACCCTGGATTGCTGGAGCGGGTGCTCGCCAACCTGTTCGCCAACGCGATCGCCCACTCGCCGCCCGGCCGCCAGCCGGTCATGACCGCCAGGCACGAAGGCGATGTCGTGCTGCTCGACGTGATCGATCACGGCCGCGGCGTGGCTGACCAGCTCAAGCCGGTGATGTTCGAGCCGTTCGAGCGGCTCGACGAGCGTGGCGGCGGTACCGGCGTCGGGCTCGGACTAGCCGTGGCCAGGGGATTCCTGTCGGCCATGGGCGGCTCGGTCACGGCGCTCGACACCCCGGGCGGCGGGCTCACGATGCGCGTCACGCTGCCGGTGGCCGCGCCCGCCAGCCCGACGATGGCCGACCAGTGACTCGCGTTCTGGTGATCGACGACGAGCAGCCGATCCTGCGGGCGCTGCGGATCAACCTCGCCGCGCACAAGTACGAGGTCAGCACCGCCGCCGACGGGGCCTCAGGCCTGGCCGCCATGGCCAGGGACCGGCCCGACGTGCTGATACTCGACCTCGGGCTGCCGGACATGGACGGCACGGAGGTGATCAAGGGCGTACGCGGCTGGTCGTCGGTCCCGATCATCGTGCTGTCGGCCTGGGGCCAGGAGTCGGCCAAGATCGCGGCCCTGGACGCGGGCGCCGACGACTACGTGACCAAGCCGTTCGGGATGGGCGAGCTGCTCGCCAGGCTCAGGGTGGCGCTGCGCCGGGCCTCGCCGGCCCCCGATGAGCCGGTGATCACGACCGGGGACATCACCGTCGACCTGGCGGCCAAGCGGGTGCTGCGGGCGGGAGCGGACGTCCGGCTCACGCCGACCGAGTGGCAGCTGCTCGAAGTGCTGGTCAGAAACCGGGAGCGGCTGGTCACCCAGCGCCAGCTGCTTCAGGAGGTGTGGGGTCCCGAGTACGGGACCGAGGGCAACTACCTGCGGGTCTACATGGCTCACCTGCGGCGCAAGCTGGAGGCCGATCCGTCCGGGCCGCGGTACCTGCGGACCGAGCCAGGGATCGGCTACCGGTTCACCTGCGCAGGCTCCGAGGTCTCGCCGCCCGGCGGCCGCAGCTCGTAGACGGGGTTGAAGATGGTGCGGGCGCCGCGGTGCTGGGCGACCCGGCCCCGGACCATGAGATGCCTGCCCGGCTCGATGCCGGGGATGTGGCGGCGGCCAAGCCAGACCAGGGAGATGCTGCCCGACCCGTCCCACAGCTCGGCGTGCAGGGCGGGGCTGCTGCCGCGGGGCCGTACCGTGACCGCGCGCAGCGTTCCGGCGACGATGGCGTGCTCGCGGTCGGGGATTTCGGCGATCGGCGTGGCCGCCGCGTCGGCGACCCGTGCTTGCAGTTCCTCGGCCTGCAGCTGCTCATGCGCGGCGGCGATGTGGTGGCGCAGCTTGGCGAGCCCGTGCTCGGCGTCGGAGCCGACTGCGTGGCTTGTGAAGGGCACGGCGGCGGTCTTCACCGGAGCGCGACCGGACCGGACCGCCCCGGGCCCGGCAGGCGCATGCGGCAGGGCGGCTGCCTTAGCCGCGGACCTGAGCTGGTAGGGCACGCTCGCCACGATCACTCCTGGCTGGAGCAGCAGCCTGGCCTTCAGCCGCAGCGCGCTCTGGTTGTGCAGCACCTGCTCCCACCAGTGGCCGAGCACGTACTCAGGGATGAATACGGTCACCACGTCCCGCGGGCTCTCCCGGCGCAGCCGGCTGACATAGGACACGACAGGCTTGGTGATGTCGCGGTACGGCGAGGCGACGACGGTCAGCGGAACGGGGATGTCGGCCCGCTCCCACTCCTCTCGCAGCCGGGCCGTCTCGGCCTCGTCGACGCTGACGGTGACCGCCTCGATGTGGCTCGGCTGGGTAGCCCTGGCGTAGGCCAGGGCCCGGAGCGTGGGCAGGTGCACCTTGGAGACGAGCACGATGGCCCGGTTGCTGGCCGGCAGCGTGACGACCTCGTCGGCGGGCGGGGTGAGCTCGATAGCGACGCTGGCGTAGTGATTGCGGATGCCGCGCATGGTCAGCCAGATGGCCGGCATGGCCACCACGACGATCCAGGCGCCGCTGGCGAACTTGGCCACGAGAACAATCACGAGCACCAGCCCGGTGAAGCTGGCCCCGACCGTGTTGATCACCCTGGTCCGCTTCATGTGCCGCCGGGCCCGCGGGTCGGTCGTGATCCGCAGGTTGCGGTTCCAGTGCCGGATCATGCCGGTCTGGCTGCACACGAACGAGACGAACACGCCGATGATGTAGAGCTGGATCAGCCGGGTCGGCGAGGCGTTGAAGATCACGATCAGCAAGATCGCGAACCCGGACAGCAGCAGGATGCCGTTGCTGAAGGCCAGCCGGTCGCCGCGGTTGTGCAGCTGCCTGGGCAGGTAGCCGTCCCTGGACAGGATGGAGGCAAGCACAGGGAACCCGTTGAACGCCGTGTTGGCGGCTAGCACCAGGATCAGCGCGGTGACAACCTGCAGGATGTAGAACAGGGGCGAGCTGTCGCCGAACACCGACCGGCCGACCTGGGCGATCACGGTCCGCTGGACGATGTGGTGGCTCTGCGCGTACGCCGGGTTCAGCATGTGCACGTGGCCGATCAGCGCGAGCGCCGTCACTCCCGCGAACATCGACACGGCGATGATCCCGAGCAGGGCCAGCGTCGTCGCCGCGTTCTTGCTCTTCGGGGCACGGAACGCGGGAACGCCGTTGCTGATCGCCTCGACACCGGTGAGCGCGGTGCACCCCGACGCGAACGCCTTGAGCAGCACAAAGAACAGCAGGAAGCCACTCAGCTGCCCCTGGGCGGGCACCGCCAGGTGCGCGCTCTCCGCCTGCGGCGGATGGCCGAAGGCCACCTTGGTCAGCCCCCAGATAATCAGCAGGGCCACCACGCCGATGAAGACATACGTCGGAATGGCGAAGGCGGTGCCCGACTCCCGGACGCCGCGCAGGTTCATCACCGCGATCACCGCCACGACCACCACGGAGATGACCGCGACGTGCGAGTTGAGCACCGGGAAGGCCGACGCCAGATTAGCCACGCCGGCCGAGACGGACACCGCGACGGTGAGCGTGTAATCCACCATCAGGGCGCTGGCCACCGTGAGCCCGACCTTCGGCCCGAGGTTGGTCGAGGCGACCTCGTAGTCGCCGCCGCCGGATGGGTAGGCATGCACGTTCTGCCGGTAGGACGCGACGACGACCAGCATCAGCAGGCCCACGGCCGCGCCGATGTACGGGGTGTAGTGCAGCAGCGCGATCCCGCCCACCGCCAGGACGAGGAGGATCTCCTCGGTCGCGTAGGCCACGGAGGAGAGCGCGTCGCTCGCGAAGACGGGCAGCGCGATCTTCTTCGGCAGCAGCGTGTGGCCCAGATGCTCGCTCTGCATTGGTCGGCCGACGAGCACCCGTTTGGTCAGTCCGAAAAGCATGGCCACGCCCGCATGCTAGGCCTACCAGGGCATTTTCCGCCAGAGGTGCTATTCGGGTGGCTCGGAACCAGCCGGGTAAAGCAGGCAGCCCGCCTGCTCGAGCCGGAGCCCGACGGGCTGCCCCCGGCTCGCGCGTACGTCGGCGAAGATGCCGGTCAGCCTGCCGTGACCGGGAACGTCGACCGCGTGCTCGTAGCCCCGGCCGCGGAAGGCGACGTCGGAGACGGTCCCGGCCAGATGGTGCTCGCCGTCGTCGCTGGAACAGATCCTGATGCCCGTCGGCCGGATCATCACCACGCCGTCCCGCGCGCCCGCCAGGTCAAAGGGCGACCGCGCGTGAAAGGAGCGGCCCGGCGCTCCGGCAGCCGGCCCCGCGGTGTCGCCAGCCTGCCGCACAGGAGCCGGGATCACCTCGGTCACCCCATGTCGCTGCGCGCCGAGCACCCGTACTCCGAGCTCGCCGGACAAGCCGGTAAACCTCGCGACGAACGGGCTCGCCGGGGCGGTGTAGATCTCCTCCGGGGTGCCGAACTGCACCAGCCGGCCGCGTTCGAGCACGCCGATCACGTCGGCGAGCGCGAAGGCCTCGGCCTGGTCGTGCGTGATGTAGACGGTGGTGGCGCCCGCCTCCCTCACCAGGGCGGAGATTTCCACGCGCATCCGCTCGCGCAGGTCCGCGTCGAGGTTGGAGAGCGGCTCGTCGCAGAGCATCAGGCCAGTGTCGCCGATCAGGGCGCGCGCCAGGGCGACCCGCTGCTGCTCGCCGCCGGAGAGCTCGTTGGGATAGCGCTCGACGAGCGCGCCGAGGCCGACCCGGGCCAGCATCGCTTCCGCGCGCACCCGCGCCTCCGCCCGGCTGACCCTGCGCCTGCGCAGGGCGAACGCCACGTTGTCGCGGATCCGCAGGTGCGGCCATAGCGCGTAGTCCTGGAACACCATTGACGCGTCCCGGCGGTCGGGCGGCACGTGCACCCGGCCGTCGGCGACGACCGTGCCGCCGATCATGATCGTGCCTGACGTGATCCGCTCGATGCCCGCCAGGCTGCGCAGCAAGGTCGTCTTGCCCGAGCCTGAGGGGCCGAGCAGGACCAGGAAGGTGCCGGGGTCGACGGCGAGCGAGACATCACGCAGTGCGGTGGCACCGCCCGAATAGACCTTGGTCAGCCCTTCGATCGCGATCGGCTCAGCCACGGACGGTTCCTCCGATCCGGCGCCATCCCTCCGGCGCGAGCAGCCGGTAGCCGCCGAGGACGACGGCGACCGCGGCCAGCGCGATGCCGACGGCCAGCACCGACTGGGCCATGCCGACGCCGAAGTGGTAGGTGGACAGGTTGTCATTGATGGAAACCGAGGCCGGGGGATCGTTCGGCGCATAGAGCAACTGCGACAGCGGCAGTTCGAGGAACGTGCCGCAGAAGGTCAGCAGCCAGGCCATCACGATCGGGCGGGAAACGGCCGGCAGCACGCCGCGGGCCCACGCCGCGAGCTCGCCCGCGCCGTGGGCCCGCGCCGCGTCCTTCAGCGAGGGCTGAAGCTGGGAAACGGCTCCGACCAGGACCCGGGCGTTGGTCGGCAGGCTGGCTGCGACGTAGGCGATGACCAGGAGCAGCACGGTCTGGTACAGGTTGATGCCCAGCGTGGACATGATCGGCAGGTTATACGCGAAGATGTAGCCGGCCCCGAACACCACGCTGGGCAGCGCGACGGCCGCGAGCAGCATGAAGTCGAGCAGCCTGGTGGCCTTCGTCTTGCGCTGCGCCAGGAACCGGGCGGCGACGAACCCGCCGATCACCGTGATGGTGGCGGTGATCGTGCCGTAGCCAAGCGACCTGGCCAGCGGCCCGAACTGGCCGCCCTCGTGGAAGACCGCGCGGTAGTTCGCCAGCGTCAGCGAGAAGGAGCCGCCGAGGTCTCCGAGCAGGGAGCCGCTCACGGCCCCGAACCCCGGCACGCCGAGCGCGCACAGGTAGAACAGGCCAACGCCCGCTACGGCGACCACCGTGCCCGGCCGGGTGAGCTGCCGGCGCACGACCTGCCTGCTGCGCCCGGACAGCACCTCAAACGAGCGGCCGCGCAGCGCCCGCGCCTGGAGCGCCAGCGGGAGCGCCACGGCCGCCACGAGCAGCCATCCCATCGCCGCCGCGGCCGGGAAGCTGGGCGGGAAGTTATTGATGGCGGCGTACAGCTGGTACGTGCCGAGCGGGAAATTGGAGCTGTAGGCGAGCGTCGCCGCCACGCCGAAGTCGCTCACCGACTCGGCGAAGTTGATGGCCAGCGCGGACCAGATGGCCGGGGCGAGGATCGGCATGATCAGCCGCAGCGCGGCCAGCCGGCCCGCGCCGTGCACGCGGGCGGCGTCCTCGAACTCCTGCCCGAGGCCCGCCAGGCCGGCGGTCACGGCCAGGAAGGTAAAGGGAACCGAGCGCAGTCCGAGCAGCAGGACGACCCCGAACGGTCCCATGATCAGATGGGTGATGAACGGGGAGCTGAGGCCGATCCGGTACAGGACGCCGTCCGGCTGGACCAGCCGCTGCCAGCCGAGCGCCGGCAGCCACGAGGGAAGCAGCAGGACCAGCCACATTCCGCCCGCCACCAGCCGCCGTCCGGGCAGCGAGGTGCGGGCCGCCAGCCAGGCGACCGGGAATCCGACCGCCAGGCCGAACGCCGCGGCCGCGCAGCTCACCCACAGGGAGTTGGTGATCGCGAGCGCCGTCACGCCGGTGAAGGTCTGACGCAGGTAGGACAGGGTGAACCACTGCGCTCCCTGGGAGAACAGCCTCGGCGCGACCGCCAGCGCCAGGAAGGAGGCGCAGGGGGCCAGGATGAAGAAGCTGAGCAGCAGCCAGAACACCGTCTTGCCCAGCCGGGCCGAGGCCAGCCGGCTCCCGGCAGTGGCCGGCCAGGCCAGCCGGCGCTGTCCGCGCCCCGGGCTGGCCGGGGCGCGGACAGCGAAATCGGTCTGATCGGTCATCAGTGGATGACGTTGCTGACAAACCAGGTGTTGAGCGCGGCTTCCTGGCTACCCCACTTGTACGGGTCGATGAACTGCACCTGCACGCCAGTCAGCGGCGGGAGCGCGGGCAGCGGCGCTATTCCGTCGACCACCGGATAGTAGAGCGAGTCGCCGGTCGGGTCGCCGCTCTGCATGACCTTCTGACCCTGCGCGGACAGGACGAACGCCGCGAACTTCTTCGCCTCGGCCTGCTCGGCGGCCGGCGCCTTAGCATCGATGCCGATGCAGCTCGGCAGCATGGTGACCGGGTCGAGGTACTTCACGACAAGCTTCTTGTCGCCCAGCGCCGCGCCGACGCCTGCGGAGCTCTGCACGAACGCGAGCTTGATCTGGCCGGTGGTGAGCGCCTGCAGGGTGGGACCGTTCGTCGGGTTGATGACCAGCCCGTTGGCTTTCAGCCTGGTGAAGAACTTCTCTCCGGCGGAGACCCCGCCGAGGTAGTTCATCATGCCCGCGATGAACGGGTAAGTCGGGCCCGACTGGGTCGGGTCGTTGGTCCCGATCGCGCCCTTCCACTGCGATCCGGTGATCTGCGCCCACGAGGTCGGCGGGGCCGTCACCTTGGTCCTGTCGTAGACCATGGCCCCGGCCAGCGTGACGCCCGTCGGCACGTAACTCTTGTCCGGCGGGATGTTCTTGGCGCCGAGGCTATTGAAGGACACGCTCGGCTCATAGCCCTTGACCAGCAGGCCCTGCTGGTCAAGGCCGGCGAACGCGGTTGATCCGTCTACCCAGAGCAGGCCCCAGTTCGGATTGTTCTTCGAGGCCTCGATCTGGGTCAGCAGGGGACCGGTCGAGTTGTCGTCAAGTTTCACCGGGATGCCGGTGGCCTTGGTGAAGGCGGCGACCATCGCCTTGTCGTACCCCTGAGCCGAGTAGACGACAAGAGGAACTTTCGCCTTCGCGCCGGACGCCTGGTCCGAGGCGGCCGACGACGTGCAGCCGGCCAGGGCAAGCGCCCCGAGCCCGGCGAGGGCCGCAACGACCCGCAGGTTCTTATGGGTTTTTGTCCAGATCATGCGAGCAGCCTGTCTCCGGCATGTGACGCGGAGGTGGCTCGATGCTGACGCGCGGGTTAACACCTGAATACTAAATAGAACTAACGCTCGTCATGAGCCGAATATGACAGCTGTTAGACTGGATGAAGCTGGCCGCGAACCGCCGGCCGTGCCGCGCGGGAGATCGCACGCGGGCCGGTGCGGCTACGATGACGTCGGCCAGGCTGGCCGGGATTGGGAGGTTCGGTTTGGGAGCCGGCGCACTGTTCATCGCGGTCTTCCTCGCCTGCGCGGTCGAGGCCGTCGAGGCGACGACCATCGTCCTCGCCGCTGGCACGGCCAGGGACTGGCGGTCGGCCAGTTCCGGCGTGGTCGCCGCGCTTGTCGTCCTCGCGGTCATCACGGCAGCCCTGGGCCCGGCCGTCAGCGCGCTGCCGATCGGCGCCCTGCGGCTGTTCGTGGGGGCATTGCTGCTCGTCTTCGGCCTGCAGTGGCTGCGTAAGGCCATCCTGCGGGCCAGCGGCCACAAGGCGCTGCACGACGAGGACGCGATCTACCGCGAGCAGCTCAGCGCGGCGCGATCCCAGCCAGGCCACAAGGCGGGCCTGGTGCCCGACCTGTTCGGGTTCACCTTGTCCTTCAAGGGCGTTCTGCTCGAGGGACTCGAGGTGGTCTTCATCGCACTGACCTTCGGCGGGAACGCGCATCAGATCCCGCTGGCAGCGCTCGCGGCGGTCAGCGCGGTGCTGCTCGTCGCGCTGGCGGGCGTGGCGGTCCGCGCGCCGCTGGCACGCGTCCCGGAGAACACGATGAAGTTCGTGGTCGGCGTGATGCTGACATCGTTCGGCACCTTCTGGGGCGCTGAGGGTGCCGGTGCCCGCTGGCCCGGATCCGACGCTGCGCTGCTCGTCATCGTGCCGGCCATCGCTGCCTTCGCACTCGCCCTGGTGGCCCTGCTGAGGAAGGTGCCGGCGGCACTGGCCGGCCAGGCCGTCCCGGCGGTCGCGGAGGTGCGCTGAGATGGCCGACCGGATCCGGGCCTTCGGGGCCTTCGCCTACGACTTCGTGATCGGCGACGACTGGTGGGTCGCCGCCGGGGTAGCGACCGGGCTCGCGGTCACGTACCTGCTCGCGCACGTGCTGACGGTTGCCTCCTGGTGGCTGATTCCCGTGCTGCTCGCCGGGCTGCTGCCAGTCAGCCTCTGGCGGGCCGTGCGCAAGCGCTAGCTAGCGGCTCTCGGCCTCCTCGGCATAGACCCGCGCGGCGTACTCCTCGAGCGTCTGATCGCATCCGGCGAGCGCCTGCTCGGCGGACTGCCTGCCGGACGAGCCGAAGACATCCCGCTCGGTGACCTTGGCGAGCCAGTTCCTGAGCTTGACGAGGTCGACCTCGTTCTCCTCGAGCTCGGCATAGGTGAAGTGCTCGGCGACGTACTCCTTGCGCACCTGGCCGAGAAAGTCCTCGCACTTGTCGACGATCTCCTCGTACTCGTCGTCCCTGGCGGCCTGGAACGCCGCCACGACCTCCTGCTCGCCTGCCAGCACGGCGCAGGAGAGCAGGACGGCCGTGCCGGACATGTCGAGAATCTCGCTGCGCAGCTTCCGGAGCGCACGCTCGGCCGTCACGCTGGCCGGCAGGGCGGCCGCCGAATTCTGCAGATAGATCGCGCCCAGGCTCTTCAGCCGACGCCAGACCGCCGCCCGGAGCCTGGTCGGCTCGGATGGCACCCGGTAAATCAGAACAAGCCAGCCGCTGCTGTCCCCGGTGACCGAGCTCATCGGGTCATTGTCGCAGCAATCACTTCGAGAAGTTCGGGTTGCGGCCCGCCGGCGGGACGATCACCGGCGCCCGCACCGCCGTCGGCGGCTGCGCGTTGAGGGTGTCGATCTTGCGCATGAGCTCGGCGTCGGCGGAGATCTCGGCCGCGGTCGGCGACAGCGCGATGGTCGCGGTCAGGACGAACGTGGTGACGGAGACACCGACGATCAGCGGCAGCAGGAACGCGGCCGCGTCGGCGCCGCCCATCGCCATCCCCGGGCCTGAGGGTGGGTAGGCGTGCATCGCGGCCATGCCGGTGTAGTGCATGCCGCTGACCGCCACGCCCATGATCGCCGCGGCGCCGAGCGTCGACCAGAAGCCGCCGAGCCGCAGAGCGGCCCATAGCGCGGCGGTCGCGGCCCCGATCGCGATCACGATGGACACGGCGAACAGCCGGGGGTCGTAGCTCATGCGGGCCGGCATCCGCATCGCCGCCATGCCGCTGTAGTGCATCGCGGCGACACCCAGCCCGGTGATCACGCCGCCGAGCAGCAGTGACCTGATAGTCGGCTGGCCCAGCCCGACGATCAGCAGGCCGATCAGGACGAATGCCACGGCGATGAGCATGCTGAGCAGGGTGACCGGGACGTTATAACGGATCGTCTCGCCCGGAATCGTGAAGCCGAGCATCGCGATGAAGTGCATGACCCAGATTCCCGTGATGCCGATCGAGATGGCCGCCACGACCAGCCACCGGATTCTCGCCGGGCCCGTGCTCGCGCGGGACCTGCTCGTGCAGCGCAGGCCGAGGAAGGCACCGAGGAACGACATCAGGTAACCAAGAGCTGGAGTTAGCAAACCATAAGAAAAGTTATGAACCGTCAGCATCCGTAAATCTCCGACTGCTTGCTTGTCCGGACAGCTTACAGCGATATGTGCAGCCATGCCTGCCGAAACGATCTACCTGACGGTAGAGGCCCTCACGTCAGAGGCCGGTCACTGGCCGACAAGAATTCTCGGATCGAGGGCAGTCTCAGCAGCGCGGCGGCCGTCGGACCGGTCCACCCGGTAGCCGCGCGCCGCCGGGCGGTCGGCCACGATCTCGGCCAGGTCGTCATCGACGTAATGAGCCGCCGCGCCGTCGTCGCACGCGATGCCGGACGCCAGGGTCCCGCCGGCGACCAGTGACTGGTAGAGCGGCCGGCGACCGGGCTCCGAGTCATAGTGCGGGCAGTAACTGGGCGAGAGCAGGCCGAGCCCGTCGGTGAACGGCCGCAGGTCGGTGCCGAACGAGTCGGTGGTTCCTCCGGTGAACCAGCAGATCGCGCCCGCGCTCACACCGGACAGGACGATCCCCGCCTGCCAGGCCGCTCGCATGATCCGGTCGAGGCCGTGCACCCGCCAGACCGCGAGCATGTTCGCGACGCTGCCGCCGCCAACGAAGATCACATCCTGGGACAGCAGCAGGTCTTCCGGGTCCGCCGTGTTCGGCATCGGGAAAAGCCGCAGGTGAGCGAGCCGGCCGGGGATCGCGGCAAAAAGGTCGTAGGTCCGCAGGTAGGCGGCGGGATCATCGCCTGAGGCCGTGTTAAGGACGCAGATACTTGGCGCCTTGCTGCCGGACAGCTTCGCCGCATAGGCCAGCAGCGGCGGCGGCTGCCCGCCAGGACCGAACTCCTCGGGTCCGCTCAGGCCGCCCATGGCCAGTACATGCCGATGTCCGTCCGCCGCCACGGGCAAACGCTACCGTGCCCTGGTGACCGACTGCACCTTCTGCGCCATCGCCGCCGGGACCACACCGGCGCAGGTGGTACTTGCCGACGCCAGCGTGGTCGCGATTCTCGACGCCAGGCCGGTGTTCAAGGGCCACGTCCTGCTCGTGCCGCGGGAGCACGTCCAGACGCTCGCCGATCTTCCCGCCCGGCTGATCGAGCCGTTCTTCGGCGCGGTCCGGCTGGTCAGCGCGGCCATTCCGGTGGCGCTCGGCGCCCAGGGCACCTTCGTGGCGCTGAACAACATCGTGAGCCAGAGCGTTCCGCACCTGCACGCGCACGTCGTGCCCCGGACGAAGGGCGACGGCCTGCGCGGCTTCTTCTGGCCGCGGCACAAGTACGAGTCAGACGACGAGGCCGCGGACTACGCCGATCGGATCCGGGCCGTCATCGAGGCCGGGCTGGCGCTTCCCTGACGCCGCGCCGGCAGACCGCGGGCCGGATGTTATGCCAACAGCGAAAGGGCAAACCTGGCCGGCGGGATTACCCTGGCAGGTATGGCTGAGTGGTGGTCGATCGAGGTATTCGACTCGCAGATCCAGGCAGCCCTGTCGTGGAAGGACTCCTATCGCTCTGCGCTCGTCGAGCCGGCGATCACGAGCGGCGCGATCGAGTGGGCCTGGATCGAGCACAGGCACGGCGTCGTCTTCGAGGTGTGCTTCGCCGACGAGGCCACATGGGAGGCCTTCCGCGGACTCCCAGGAGTTCAGGCGGCGCTCGACGCCGTGCCCGATCCGGTGAACGGCGTGCTAGTCTACCGGGGCCGCGGCGGCGGCGCCGGAGCCAGGCGGCCGAGGCGGCCGCGCCCCTCGGCCGGCGCGGGCGCGATCGAGCTGCCCGAGCCGGCCGCCCAGCGGGCCGTGGATCTCAGTTCCGCCGAATTGGCTGGCCGCGCGGTCAATCTCTGACCACCTTGCTGGCCGCCGGCACCAGACGGTGCAGGATATGAGGATGAGTACCACAGCTTCGGCCGACGGGATGCTGTCGGCCATCGAGCGGAGCGGCTACTACCCGGGCATCGTCGCTGACGCGGTCTCCGCGGCGGTCGGCTCGGAACAGGTCGTGTCCTACTTCGTGCACCATGACGCGCATTTCGATCCCGGCATGGAAGTCAGGCGGCATATGACGGTCCTGGCCCTGACTCCGACCAGACTCGTCTACTCGCACACCGACGAGTACCCCGCCGACGAGAACGTGCCTGACTCGCGTCCGCAGGCAGAGACCTCCACCGAGGCGATCCGCTGCTCCAGGATCTCCACGGTGGCAGTGACCAGGGTGATTCCCGATCCCGCCAATTACCAGCGCGGGGTGACCATGCCGTCGGAGATCGTCCTGACGATCGGCTGGAACTCACTGCGGCACCTCGAGCTCGAGCCAGCGCACTGCGGCGACGAGAACTGCGAGGCCGACCACGGCTACACGGGGGCGATGACGTCGGACGACGTGACGATGCGGATCAGCGAGGCAGCGGACGGAGCGGAGGCCGTGGAGCAGGTACTCGCGTTCGCCCAGGCGCTCTCGTCGACCACGAGCCGCTCATGACGACGCAGACGGTCGAGCCCACACTGCCGCGGTACGCGGAATCCTCTCTCGACGCCCTGGCGACGTCGGTCCTCGCCTCGCTGGGCGTACCGGACGAGCCGAACCCGCTCCAGCTCCCGCCCGCCGAGCGAGTCTGCCTGGTGCTGATCGACGGCCTTGGCTGGGATCTGCTCAGCACCCACCCGGCCGCGGCGCCGTTCCTGTCCGAGCTGGCCATGACGTCGGCGCCGCTGACCGCCGGCTTCCCGGCCACGACCGCGACCAGCCTGGCGACGCTGGGGACCGGCAGGCCGCCTGGCCAGCACGGGCTGCTCGGCTATCAGGTCGCCATTCCAGGCTCGGACCGCCTGCTCAACGCACTGCGCTGGGACGCCAGCGTCGACCCGGTCCGGTGGCAGCCAGGATCGACCATCTTCGAGCGCGCCGAGAGCGCCGGGGTCGCGGCCTTCAGGATCGCACCGGGAGCCTTCAGGAAGTCGGGGCTGTCCGTCGCGGCCATGCGCGGCGCGGACTACCGGGCCGCTGACACGCTGGGGGCGCTGGTCTCCCGGACGGTAGCCGCTCTCAGCGAGGCGTCGCCGGCGCTGGCGAGCGTTTACTACGGCGACCTGGACTCGACCGGGCACGCGCTCGGCTGCGGGTCCGATGCCTGGGAGTACCAGCTGGCGCACGTCGACAAGCTGGCCGAGCAGCTCGTGGGAGCGCTGTCGCGCGGCACGGTGCTGCATGTGACGGCGGATCACGGGATGACCGATGTCCCGGCCGGCGACCGGATCGACGTCGACGCGGAGCCGCGGCTGCGCGAGGGAGTGGCCCTGCTCGGCGGCGAGCCGCGGGCCAGGCATGTGTACTGCAAGCCGGGAGCGGCTGACGACGTGCTGGCCGCCTGGCGGGAGGTACTCGGCGACCGGGCCTGGGTGGTAACCAGGGAGCAGGCGGTCGCCGACGGCTGGTTCGGCCCGGTCGACCCTCAGTTCTCGGCCAGGATCGGCGACGTGATCGCCGCGCCATGCGGTCCGAGCGCCATCGTCGCCACCAAGGCCGAACCCCGAGAATCGGCGCTGGCCGGGATGCACGGATCGCTGACCCAGTCGGACCAGCTCGTGCCGCTGCTGACGCTGACGCTTAACTAAGCCCAGCCGCGCCGAGCTGTGCCGGGCAACCGCGGCATACCAGTCACGCCTGGGCACGCCCCGCACGCCGGGCACGCCCCGCACGCAGGTTTGTCCACAGGCCAGTTCGGGAACCCCACCGCGTCTGGCCTGCTTATGCACAGGATTCAGGAGGTTATCCACAGTGACGAGCGCTAGCCCTGACGCTGCTCCGGCCGGTCAGGGCACCGGACCGCTGATCAGCCCGGCCGAACTGGCTGCCTGGCTCGGATCTGGCGGCCCGCAGGTGCTGCTCGATGTCAGATGGCGGCTCGGCGGGCCGCCCGGAATCGAGAGCTACCTGGCCGGGCATCTGCCCGGAGCCTGCTTCATCGACCTCGACCAGGACCTGGCCGGACCTCCCGGTTCCGGCGATGGCGGCAGGCATCCTCTGCCGGCGGCCAACGTCTTCGAAGCTGCCATGCGCCGGGCCGGCCTGCGGGCGGGCCAGGCCGCGTTTGTCTACGACGATGGCGACTCGACCATCGCCGGCCGGGTGTGGTGGCTGCTGCGGTACTTCGGTCATCATCAGGTGGCCGTGCTCGACGGCGGCTTCCGCGCCTGGGCCGCCGCCGACCTGCCGGTGACGACCGACGTGCCGAGCCCGGACCCAGGCGACTTCGCGGCTGGTGCCGCTGGCGGCATGCCCGTGCTCGACGACGACGGTGCGGCCCGGCTCGCCCGGTCCGGCTTCCTGCTCGACGCCAGGGCAGCCGATCGGTACCGCGGCCAGGTCGAGCCCGTTGACCCGGCGGCCGGCCATATCCCCGGTGCGATCAGTGCTCCGGCGACCGGCAATGTCAGGCCGGACGGCGTGTTCCTCCGCCCGGACGAACTCGCGAGCCGGTTCGCCGGCCTGGGCCTGCCGGCCGCGGCCGGCCTGCCCGCCACACTCGGCGGCGCGCCGCCGATCGGTGCCTACTGCGGGTCCGGCGTCACCGCGGCCCAGGAGATACTCGCGCTCGAACTGGCCGGCCTGTCCGCGGCGCTCTATGTCGGCTCATGGTCGGCCTGGTCGTCCGACCCGTCCCGCCCCGTCGCCACTGGCGAGGAGCCCGGGTAACGTGCAGCTCCCGCATCCGGCCGCCGCGCCCGGCCCACCGTCCAAATAGGTACAAACACCCCACTGACCCGGCCGTGCCAGCGGCCTCCGCTCACTCCTCACGCGTCCTTGACGCCATGATCCCGTCCGACTTGCCCCTTATGCGGCGACCGAGAGTGCGGAGAACTGGTGTTGATGGGCGAGCCGAGGTCGTGCCCGCCGGTCAGGAGGAGCCACGTGGCGGCGCCGGTCACCAGCGCGGGGGCGGCCGGGCCATGGCCGGCTACCAGGACCGCAATCGTCGCGGCCGTCGCGGCGACGATGACGCGCAGCGCCAGCCTGGCCGGCCGCCCGCGCGTGACCCGGACGGCGACGCCGGCGATCGCGTCCGAGACGGTCGCGAGCAGACCGCCGGCGTGCCCGCGGGCAGCCCGGACGCCGACCCGAGTGCCGGCGTGCCCGCGGCCGGTCCGGGCGCCGGCCGGGCCGAGCGCGGCTCTCGCTTCGCCGCGCCCGAATCTCGTGCGCAGGTCGGTGTAGGCGGCGGCAGCGGCGGCGAATCGCTCTGGGTCACCGCCGTCGGCTCGGTCCGGGTGCGTCGCGGCGGCGATCCGCCGCCAGACCGCGCGGACCTCGTCGTCGGTCAGGTCGGCGCCGGAGTCCAGGCCGAGCACGGCAAACGGGTCGCCGGCCAGCACCCGAGCCGGCCGGCCTGGGAGGCGGGGCCGGGCGCCGAGGCGGAGGAACCGGCCGCCGAGCCGGCCGGTCATGCTCGTGGCTCCGGCCCGAAGGCCGCGTCGAGCACCGGGGAGACATCGGGCAGGGCTCCGGCCGCCCCCAGCCCAGCGGCCGCGGATCCGGCCGGGGATCCGGCCGCCGCACCGGCCGCCGCATCAGCCCGGGCTCCAGTCGCCGAGGTCCCCGCCGCTACCTCGCCGGCCGCACGATCCTCAGCCCCGGGGCGTGAACCGGCCGCACGACCCGCGGCCGCCGGCACGGGCCGCCCGCCCACGGCCGCGGGCGCGGCGACCAGCCGTTTCACTTGAACATAGGTCACGCCGCCGCGGTAGATGTAGGCCGCCTGACCGACGTCAAGGCCGCGGATCAGGGCGGCATCCACGACAGGCACCTCGCTGAGCCGGGACGTGCCCTGATGCCGCCAGACCGGGAACCGGCCGAGCCGCCTGGTCGTCTCCACCGCCTTGCGGGTCCCGGCCAGGCCGGTCAGCGGCTCGGGATGCGGTGTCCGCAGCAGCCAGATCCCGCCCTCGGCCGAAGCCGCGATCCGGTACCGCTCGTCCTGGCTGGCGGCGAGGCCCTGCCAGGACTGCGCCGACACCTGCACGGCCAGCCCGAGCGACCTGGCCCGCTCATACAGCTGCCAGATCGGCAGTCGCCGCGAGACCGCGGAGAACTCGTCGACGGCGAGCAGGATCTCGCGCCGCTGCGGCCCGCGGACCGCGAAGCTCGCCAGCAGGTCGACCAGCGCCCTGGCCTGGCCTTCGGCGACCGGGATCTGATCGGTGCCTTCCAGGATGCAGTACCAGGCGTCGGCGTCGCCGAACCCGCCCGGGCCGTCGAGCCCGGCGCCGAGCCGGCGGAACAGCGTGCGGAACCGCAGCGCCACATCACCGAGGTGCCGGGAGGCCGATCGGATCAGCGCGTGATCGGCGGCCGTTCCCGAGCCTGCGTAAGCCGTCGACAGCCACCCGGGCTCCAGCCTGATGAGCAGGTCCCGCGAGCTGGCGGGCGGTCCGCAGGGCGCCTCGACGGCCAGCGCGATCAGTGCCTCCATCACGTCGGCGTAGTACGCGGCCGAGCCCGTCCCGTGCTCGATCAGGTCGACGAGCGTGGTCGTGAGCTGACGCGACGGCAGGGTCCACAGCGACAGGCTGGCTTCGTCCGGCCAGACGGCCGTGGACCGGGCGCCTGCCTGCCGGAGCACCCGCCTGAACCGGTCGGCAACCCGGCGGGCATCCGAACCGCCCTTGCAGTCGAGCACGACGAGCAGCGGTGGCGCGCCGAGGCCTGCGGCATGGCGGCGCAGGCCCGTCGCCATGAACGCGGTCCACAGCCGCAGCAGCAGCGTCGTCTTGCCCGTCCCGGTCGTGCCGACGACGACCTGATGTGACCGCGTCCGCTGGTAGCTGACCGCGGCGAGCGGCCCGCCGCGATGACCGACCACCCTGATCACCGCGCCGACGACAAGCAGGTCGCCGCGCGTGGTCAGCGGCACGGAACCGGCCGCGGCGATCCTGGCCCTGGCCGACCGCACCTGATGCCGCCACTGCCGCTGGTCGAAGGCGACCGAGGCCGCGGGGGAGAGCCCGCCAGCGCCAGAGCGCAGCAGCCCAGTGCGGTAGGTCCAGGCCAGGCCGCCCGCTGCCAGGCCCAGCGGGATGGCCAGGGGCGCGGCCACTGCGGCCGCACGCAGCGGGGAACCCGCCCGTGCGAGGTGCCAGAAGCCCAGCCAGGCGTGGTACGGGGCCGCCGCGACGACCTGCCAGCCCGGCGCGGCGCGCGCGGTCCAGGCGAGCCAGACGGCGACCATGGGCCCGCACCACGCCGCCGCGGCAAACAGCCGGCGCGGCAGCCAGCCCTGCCGCCACGCGGCGGCAAGCGCGCCCGCAGCGACGAGCGACACGGGCGCGGCGGCGGCCGCGACCGCGGCCAGCGCCACGGCGCCGAGCACCCGGGCCAGTACCCGCAGGATCGCCTGTGCCACGACCAGGCTCAGCCGCCGGCCGATCACGGCGCCGCCTCGCCAGACGCCGGCCCGCCCAGCCCAGCACCGGCCAGCCCAGCACCGGCCAGCCCAGCACCGTCGGGCAGCAGCCGGATCTCGACCCGCGATCCGAGGAGGCCGAGTGCGTCCCTCGCCCTGACGACCACCGGCCTGGCCGCGGGCGAGCACAGGTAGATCGCGCGAGAGTGCCTCGGCGGCCGGCCAGGCACCTGAACGTCAGCGGCCAGGCAGCCGTAGTCGCCGGTGCGGCTCAGCAGCTCGCGCATGATGGCCACGGTCCTGGCCGACGTCTTCGGAGTCAGCTCGGCCTCGATCGCCCAGCACTCTCCGGCCCACGGGAAGCCGGCTCCGTCGGGCCAGTGCACCTCGCCGTCCGGCACGTGCTCGCGCAGGCCGATCCGGCCGCCCATCCTGGCCCTGAGCCGTCGCTCGCTCCGCCAGTAAGCGGCGCTGGCGGCGAACTGCGGCGCCGCCAGCAGCGCCAGCCGGACCGCGGTCACCGCGCGCAGGTGGGCCAGCCTGGATAACCCGGGAGTGACCGCCGAGTACGGCAGCCCGCAGGTCGCAAGCCCCGCCTTGGTCAGCCAGACCCAGCGGGGACCCGGGCTCAGGACCGCCGCCTGCGCATGCCCCGCGGCTCGCCAGCGAGCCGCCACCGCGACCGCGCGACGCTGGCTCACGCCGAGCACGGTCGCGAGCTGGTCGAGCTGCACGCCGTACATCTCCGCGACGAAAACCAGCCCGGCGCCCGGGCGCATCGCCGGGACGCGCTGGTCAGCCGCCGGTAACGGCGACTTCCCGTCGGCAGCGTTCACATCACCATCTCACCACGCAGGCGGCGGTCAGGACAGCGCCAGCGGCCGCAGGCTGCGCGCCGCGACGCGCCGCGACACGGCGGCCCGGTACTGGTGCCCAGCCGGTCCTTGCTGCACAATGTCGCTGGAGCACCAGCAGCAACGCCGTACCGGAAGCAGGCAGCCAGCCCGGGCTCGACCAAGGTTCGTTGGGGAAGACGCACCTCGTCGGCTGGGTGGGAGGTCTGGTGACCGTACGCGGCGTGTTGCAGATTCACTCTGCGCCCCCGGCGCTGAGCCCGCATATCGAGTGGGCCGTTGCCGGGATATTCGGCGTGCCCGTCAAGCTGCACTGGATAGAGCAGCCTGCCGCTCCTGGCTCGATCAGGACCGAGCTGGACTGGCAGGGCCGGCCGGGACTGTCAGGGGAGATCGCCTCGGCGCTCGCCACCTGGAACCTGCTCAGGTTCGAGGTGACCGAGGACGCCAGCCCCGGCTGCGACGCCATGCGCTATAGCTGCACGCCCTCGCTCGGGATGTTCTCGGCCAGCGTCGGCGCGAACGGCGACATCATGATCAGCGAGAACAGGCTCAGGGCGGTCATGACACTGGCCGCGTCTGGTGCCGACAGCGACCGGCTGGGGGCGATTCGCGAGTTGCACGGCCTGCGGCATCCGGCTCTCGGCGGGTCGCTCGAGGCCGAATTGTCTCTCCTGCTCGGCGAGGCGTGGGATGCCGAGCTCGAGCCCTTCCGGCACGCCTCGGCGGGCGCACCTGTCCGCTGGCTGCACGCCACTGGCTAGAATCGCTGTTCAAGCACGCCGCTGAACCCCTGGGAATCGCAGCGCCAGGGGTTCAGCGCTGTTCGGCGAATCGAGGATGGCGGCGAATGACTCAGCCAGTCGCGGGCCCCGGGCGCCCTGCCCTGTCGGCGACGGCCCGGACCAGGCACGAACGGCTGCGCGAGCAGGGCCGCACCGACCGCGCCCATCTTATCGCGGTCCTGCGGGCGGGCCTCATCGCCCACCTCGGCGTCGTGGTTGACGGCACGCCCATGGTGATCCCGACCTCGTACGGGTTCGACGACGACACGCTGTACCTGCACGGCTCGGTCGCGAGCCGCAGCCTGGCCGCCCGTCCGGCCGAGACCGCCCAGGCGTGCGTGACAATCACCCTGGTCGACGGGCTGGTCCTGGCCAGATCCGTCTTCGAGCACGCGGTGAACTACCGGAGCGCGATGATCTACGGCACCCCTCGGCTGGTCACCGATCCGGCCGAGAAGCTGCGCGGCCTGCACCTGCTGTCCGAGCATCTGGCTCCTGGCCAGTGGGACTATGCCCGTCAGCCGAGCCGCAAGGAACTCGCCGCCACCTCGCTGCTCGCGCTGCCGCTCGACGAGGCCTCGGTGAAGGTGAGGACCGGGCCGCCGGACGACGCGGACAGCCCTGATGCGGCACTCGGGCTATGGGCTGGCGAGCTTCCCCTGATCAGCACCTGGGGCGAGCCGGTTCCCGATGCGGAACTGCCAGCCGGCACCGCCGTCCCGCCGCACATCACGGCACGAGCGGGCACCAGGGCGTTCGACGGCGACAGCTAGCCCGCCCCGGACGGCACGGGCCGCCGGCTCAGCGGTCACCGGCGAGCGCGAGCGGCTCGTCGTCCTCCGGCCTGTTCGCCGAGATCCACGCGTCGATGCGCTGCCACCAGTCGTAGAGCCAGCTCAGCTGAGCGTCGTGGTCCAGGTCCCGGGGCACTTCGTCGACCGGCACCCGCCACCACTTCGCGCGGATGGTCTGATCCACCGGCAGCTTCCGCCACACATCCCCGACGCTGACCAGCCGGTCGAGGCCGGCATGAGCGACGAAGATCACGTCAGCGGACGGGCACGCGTTAATGGCGGTGAACGCACCGCCGCTGCGCGGTGCCAGGAGGTTCGGCATCTCCCGCGCCCGTGCGGCCAGATCACGCCGCCCGAGCTGCTCCAGGCGCATGATGCCGCGCTCCCACCGGCCCGGCGTCCAGTTCCCGCCCTCAGGAAAGATCACCAGCGCGCCGGAATCATCAAGGCCGCTCGCCAGTCGTCCGATTTGCTCAACGAAAAGGCGCCCGCCGGTCTTGGCATGATGGATGAACACGTTGGGGAGCCGGTTTGCCACCACGTCGAGGCCCGGGTCCAGCTGCAGCGTTGCCTTCATCACGACCCGCGGCCGCCGTCCGT
>Ga0307373_10004936_pt1 | contig 22139 bp, 18 predicted proteins | sample OX2MG_FD_202534 | JGI IMG/M metagenome (GOLD analysis project Ga0307373, IMG submission 202534) | Soil microbial communities from Risofladan, Vaasa, Finland - OX-2 | ecosystem: Environmental > Terrestrial > Soil > Coastal area > Acid sulfate soil | place: Finland: Risofladan, Vaasa | collected... | reverse complement strand
GCTGTTGCGCCAAGCCCACGCCGACCTCCCGACGACCCGCGAGCGCCTCGGGCTCACCGACGCCGAGTCAGAGATAGTGACGCGCCTGCCGCGAGGCTGCGCGCTGTGGCGCATCGGCGATCGGAGGTTCGTCGTCGCCCACGTCGTCTCCGACGCCGAGCGCGCGCTCATCGACACCGACTATGCGATGCGCGCGGCGCGCCCATGAGCGGTGCCGGCGCGGGCCTGGCCGTCATCGCCCTTGCGCTTGGTGGGGCCGTGGCGCGCGCCTGCACCGCACGCCAGCGCGGCGCCGACGAGGCGCGGTTCGCGACCACGCGCGACCTGCACGGGCTCCTGGTTTGGCGTCCCGCACCCGGGCGGATCAGCCTTGGTCGACGACGCGGCCGCGTCGTCGCGATCGAGCGACGCCATTCGCTGCTGGTGATCGGCCCGCCCCAGACGGGCAAGACCGCCGGGCTGGCGATTCCCGCCATCCTCGAATGGCCCGGACCGGTGCTCGTGACCTCCAGCAAACCGGATGTCCTGGAGGTGACGCGCACCGCCCGCGCGGCGCGCGGCGAGATCATGGTCTACGACCCCGTCGGCGGCGGCGTCACGGTTGGCTGGACCCCCCTGTCCGGCGCCGAGGACTGGACGGGCGCGCTGGTGACCGCACGGGCGCTGTTGTCGGTCCGCTCCTCCGGGGCGGTCGACGCCCACGACTTCTGGCACGCGGCGGCCGAGGGCGCGCTCGCGCCGATGCTGCGTGCCGCCGCGCACGACGGGGACATGGCGCGCCTGATCGAGTGGCTCGATCGTGGAGAGGATGCCGATCCCGAGATCGCGCGCATCCTCGAGACCGTCGATGATCCGCTGGCCCGGTCATCGTGGCGGGCCATCGGCGGCCTGGACCCGCGCACCCGGGCGGGCGTCGTCGCCACGGCCCGCACCGCCCTGGCGGGCTGGTGGGATCCGCACGTGCTGGCGGCCGCGCGCCCGGAGCTCACACCACAGCGGCTGCTCCACGGTGGCGCGAGCCTCTTTCTGGTCGCCCCGACCCACGAACAGGACCGCCTGCGCAACATCTACACGGCCATCGTCCAGGAGATGACTCGCGCGGTCTACGCACGCCGTGCACGGATCGGTGCGCCGCTCGATCCCGCCCTGTTGGTCGTGCTCGACGAGGCCGCCCACATCGCGCCGGTGCGCGAACTGGCGGCGCTCGCGGCAACGGGCCCCGAACCGGGGATCCAGCTCGTGACGATCTTCCACGACCACGCGCAAATCCGCGCAATTTACGGGCCCCAGGCGGAGACCGTCATCGCCAACCACCGAGCGCGATTGATCCTGCCAGGTGTCGGCGATGCCGACACGCTCGAGCGGATCAGCCGCTCGCTCGGGTCGGCTCGGCGCACGCGCACGTCGCGAACGCGCGGCCGGCTCGGAGCGAGCGTCACCGCCAGCGACGGCGCCGAGGCCCTGCTGCCGGCACACGCCGTACGGGAGCTGCGGCACGGGACGGGCCTGCTGATCTACGGGTCGCGCCCGCCGGTGCGCGTGCGCCTGCGGTTCTGGTTCGCGGACCGCGGTCTTCGGAGCCTCGCGATGGGTGGGGTTCAGTCGACCCCAACGCCCGCGGATGACTGACCCGATACGGCACGCCCCCAAACCGAGCTGGAGCACATCATGCACGCACGGAAGGCGCTCGCCGCGACGCTCGCGGTTGGCATGGCGATTGGCCCCACGACCGCTGCTGTCGTCACGCTGGGCGCGCTGGTCAGCCCCGCGGTTGCCCAGGGGGACGGCCACGGCCGTTGCCACCACGCGACGACGAACCGGGGGAACTCGCGACGCAACGGCGGCTCGTCGACGTCGACCGAGGCCCGCACGGTCACCCTCCGCGGAATCATCACCGGAACGCCGACCGCGACAAGCCTGCTGATCACCCGCGTCGGTCACGAGCGCAATGACTGCCTGGTGATGCCGACGACCGAGACGATCATCCTCGACAGCCACACCACGTTCTCGACCCTGTCGAATCCGAACGCGGCCCTCGGTGACCTTGTGACCGGCGACAAGGTCGCGGTCACGCTCAACGTGCCCGCCGGCACGGCGCCGCTGACGGTGGCCGCAGCGTCGGTCGCCGACCGGGGCGCACCCGCCCCGATCACCTGCGCAGTCCGCGGCACCGCGGGCTCCGGCGTCTTGGGATCGGGCTTCACCGTGCTCCTGCGGGCGAACGGCGGGCACCACCACCACGGCCGCGGGAACCACAACAGCGTCCGCCACGACCGCGCGTCGACGACGAGTCCCACATCGTTGACCGTCAACTTCGACGCGAACACCGTGTTCGTGGACCCGGGCAACCCGTCGGCGACGATCCAGAACATCGCCCCGGGCGACCGCCTGATCGTCATCTGGTCCGCGGCTCCCGGCACGCCGCTCACCAACATGCCGGCCGCAGCCAAGGTCGTCGACCTCGGATCGCCGCCGCCGATCCGCTACCGCGCCGAAGGCGTCGCCGCGAGCGGCGCACCGACCACCAGCATCTCGCTGACGGTCAACCACCTGCACCCCAACCTCGCGCCGACGTTCACCGACGGGTCGACGCTCGCCGTGCAGATCGACTCCAGCACCGTGTTCGTCGAGCCGGGCAACCCGACCGCCACGATCGGCAGCATCGCCCAAGGGGACCGGCTGATCGTGGTCTGGCGTGCCGCCCCCGGCGTCGCGGCGGTCAACCTGCCCGCGGCAACGCGGGTCATCGACCTGGGGCACTAGCCCCCCGCAGGCAACGGGTCACCCAGGCCAGGGTCGCGGCCTAGGTGGCGACCCTGGACGGCGCCTCGCGCCGCTCGCCTTCGACGGCCGAGTCGGTGGAGCTCGGGATCAGCAGCGAGGTCACCAGGCCGGCGAGCACGAAGGCCGCGGCGATGATCCCGACCGTCCGCGTGGCGTCGGCAATCGAGGTATCGAGCACGCCGGCGTATGGCGCGGTGTTCGGCGCCGCGCGGAGGGCAGGCAGCGCGGTGCCAGCCGACGACTGCACCACGTCGGCGATCGTGGTGGCCTGACCGCGCGGAACGCCGGCCCCGGTGAGCGAGCTGGTGGTGTGGCTGGTGATGGCCACCGACAGCGCGGTGCCGAGGATCGCCGTTCCGAGGGCCGACCCCACCTGTCGCAACGTCGATTGGATCCCGGAGGCCTGGCCGGACTCCGCGGGAGGGATCTGCGCGAGGGCCACGTTGGTCAGCTGGGCCGTCGCGAGCCCGACACCCACCCCATAGACGGCCAAGGGGATCACGAACCGCCAGACCGACATCGGCGCCTCGACGACCAGCGCGAAGCCTGCGATCCCGATCGTCTCGAGCAGCGTCCCGGTGCGGACAGTCCAGACCCCACCGATCTTGAGGGACAGCGGGGCGGCAAGGCCGCCTGCGGCAAAGGCGCCGAGCGCCAGCGGCAGCAGCGACGCGCCGGTCTGCAGCGGCGAGAGCCCGAGCACGTTCTGCAGGAACAGCGGGATGACGAACACCAGGCCGAACTCGCCGAGCGAGACGATCAGGATCGTCAGTCCGCCCCACCGGAACGACGGCACGCCGAACAGGCGCAGGTCGATCAGCGTCGGCCGCCCGCGTCGACTGCGGGAGACCAGGCGCAGCACGAATGAGCCCAACAGGATCGCCGCGGCGGCGAACGCCCACGGGACCGGGGAGCCCGGCAGGGGCCAGTTCCAGCCGGCGACGCTGAATGTGGCCTTGGCGTGCCACCAGCCGTAGCGCTGCCCCTCGATCAACCCGAACACGAGCGAGGCAAACCCGAACGAGACCAGGAACACCCCAGGGATGTCCTTCAGCCCGACCGCATTCTCATCGCGCGACTCCGGGATCAGCAGGTACCCGAAGATGAGGATCGCGATGCTCACCGGCAGATTGAGCAGGAAGATCGCCCGCCAGGACCAGTAAGTCGTCAGGTATCCACCGAGCAGCGGACCGAGCGCGGCGGCGCCCGCAATGACCGAGCCCCAGATGCCGAATGCGACCGCCCGCTCACGGCCGCGAAAGTTGGCGTTCACCAGCGACAGCGAGGTCGGCAAGATCATCGCCCCACCGACACCCTGGAGCATCCGCGCGCCGATCATCATCGTGCTGGTGGTGGCGGCCCCGGCAACCAGCGACGCCAGGGCGAACACGACGACGCCGATCATGAACATCCGCCGACGCCCGACGCGGTCCGCGATCGACCCGAACGCGATCAGAAGCGCCGCGAACACCAGCGAGTATGCCGAGTTCACCCACTCGGCCGCGGCGATGTTCATATGCAGGGCCGGGACGATCCGGGGCAGGGCCACGTTGACGATCGTCGAGTCCACGATGATCAGCGCGACGCCCAAGGCGAGCACGGGCATGATCGCCCAGCGACGCAGGTCGGCCCTCATGGCCGTGACCCTATCGTCCGTCCCCCGTGGGAATGCGGACAACGGCACTGGCGGGAAGTTACGGGCACCCCACCGGCACGCAAAACGTGATTTCCACGAAATCCAGCGAAAACGTCATCAGGTAAACCCCGGATGCCGGTACCGGAGTTTGCGCCACGCACGTCGTCGGCGGGGAGCGCTAGATTTGCAACATGCCGGAATCTGCGCACCCTAATCGATGGTTTGGCGCCAACCCCCAGGCCACCGCTTCACAGGGAAAAAACCCACACGGTTGGACGCGGGATACCCCAGCCACCTGGCGCTCTGCGCTCGGTCTCGGGAATGCACGCGAGGACCGCGAGCCACCGGAGGGTGGAGGCCACTGGTACCCCGAACCCCCCAAGCGCAGGGGCCCGATCCTGATCGGCCTGCTCGTATTGGCAGTGGTCGGCATCGGCATCGGCTGGCTGATCGGTAACAGCACCAGCAGTTCGTCAAGCAGCAGCGCCAATCTGACCGCCAAGGTCGATCCGACGACTGCCCAGGGCGGCCATAACTTCGTCAACTTCGCCTGCGCGGCATGCCACGGCATGCAGGGCAAGGGCGGGCCAGACCCGGCGGTACCGGTGCTGACCACGGTGGGCAGCACGCTGAGCCAGGCCCAGATCGAGTCGATCATCGCCGACGGCGTCCCCGGCCAGGTGGTCAAGGGGAGCAGCGGCACCTCGGCGCCCTACATGCCGACATGGCGCAACATCCTGTCCAAGCAACAGATCTCGGACCTGGCCAAGTACATCGGTGCCGGCCTCCCGGCCGTCCCGACTGCGACCGACCAGGGTGTCCCGACCAACCAGGGCGACGTCGTCGCCGGTTCGGTGCTCTTCTCGAACTACGGCTGTGAGAACTGCCACGGCGCAAACGGTCTGGGTGGCGTCGTCAACCCGTCTCCGGACGGGACCATTCCGCCGCTCGGCGGCGCGGCATTCGACGCGCAGTTCCCGACAACGCAGTCCGTGACCGACGTCATTACCTCGGGCAGCGTGATCGGCAAGAACCCGATCACCAGCATGCCCCACTGGGGCGGGATTATCCCCCAGGCCCAGATGAACCAGATGGTCGCCTACATTCGTACCCTGCCGGGTCCGTCCGGAGGCTGATCGTCAGCTTCAGGCTAACGGCGACGCCGAGGTCGTCGCCGTTAGCCTGATTCGCTGATCATGCGGGTTCAGGTCTCCTTGGAGAGGTCCCGTGAACGGCCGCGCGACGACCGCGCGCGCATCTGCCGGAGGGTCTGCTTCAACCCTTTGACACATTGCCGACACAGCCGCGCAACATCTGCGGGGCGCGGCCCCGGGAGAGTGACAAGGCGGCACGCCGGCACCTGACACGCCCCGGAGCGCACGGTGCCCTCGCGTCCGCGAACGGTCACGCCTTCCGATCAAAGGACCTTCATGATTCGCCGCTTTCCCAAGACCGCAGCGATCACTGCAAGCGCGGTTGCCATGGGTGGCCTCGCGGCGGCCGGTGTACTTGCCGCGAACTCGGGTAGTACGCCGTCCACGCAGACCGCTCGGCTGTCGAGCAACCTGACAACCACCACGTACGGCACGCCGATCGCCGGTCGTCACTCGCTCCTGATCAGCGTCGATGGCCTGCATGCGTCGGACCTGGCCCAGTACGTCAAGCTGAACCCCAACTCGAATCTGGCCCAGCTCTCACACCACGGGACGACCTACCCCAAGGCCCTGACGACGTTCCCGTCGGATTCGTTCCCGGGCCTGGTCGGCCTGGTGTCGGGTGGCACCCCCAAGCAGACCGGCATCTTCTACGACGTCTCATACAACCGCGCCCTGTACGCGCCCGGCAGCAACTGTATCGGCACATCGGGAACGATCGTGGCCTATGACGAGAGCGCGGACTTCAGCACCAGCAACCTGTCGGGAACCACCGACCCGACCAAGGGTTTTAACGGCAGCGCCATCAACCCGGCCAACCTGCCCCTGGCCAAGAGCGGGACCTCCTGCACACCGGTGTACCCGAACAACTACCTGCTGACCAACACGATTTTCGAGGTCGCCCATAACGCGGGTCTCTACACCGCGTGGTCGGACAAGCATCCGTCCTACCAGATCCTCCAGGGTCCGGACTCGCTGAACCCGTCCGGCACCCCCACGATCAACGACCTCTACACCCCGGAGATCAACAGCACGGCGTCGTCGACCAACAAGCTGACGGTGCCGTTCGGCCCCGACAACGGCACCGTGATCGCCGGTGGTGGGGACTTCACCCAGAGCGTCGACGCTGCGATGGCCTACGACAACACGAAGGTGAGCGCAGTCCTCAACGAGATCAACGGCCTGACCTCCATGGGCGGCACGCCGACCGGCGGCAAGAAGGTGCCGTCGATCCTGGGCGTGAACTTCCAGTCCGTGAGCGTTGGCCAGAAGGTCGTCACCGGTGGTTACTACGACAACGGCACGACCTTCAGTCCCCAGTTGCACCTCGCCCTCGACTACGTCGACAACGCCGTCGGCCAGGTCGTCGCCGCACTTCACAAGAATGGGCTACTCGGCTCGACGCAGATCGTCATCACGGCCAAGCACGGCCAGTCGCCCACGAATCGTGCGCTCGACCACCGGATCGCCGAGGACAACAGCACGTTCTCGGGATCGCTCGCCACCGGCAACGAGAGCGTCGTCGGCTTCATGAACGCCAACAGCGCTCAGCCCTTGGCCGCCGAGACCTCCGATGACGTCTCACTGGACTGGTGGCAAAACCCGATCACCGGCCCGGGCAACGTCGTCAAGGCGCTGAACACGGACCCGACACAGGCCAACATCCTGTCGATTGCGCACGTCTACTCGGGTACGGAGCTCAACACCCTGTTCGGTACGCCGAGCGCGAGCACCACCTACCTCGACCCGGGCACGCGCGTACCGGATGTCATCGTCCAGCCCACTAAGGGCGTCGTGTACTCGCTCAGCGAAGCCAAGATCGCCGAGCACGGCGGCGGGACGATTGACGACCGCAACGTCGCGCTGCTGGTCGTCAACGGCGCGGGAAGCGCCCATGGCCACAAGGTCTGGGACAACGTCACGACCACCCAGGTCGCCCCGACGATCCTCAACTGGCTCGGCCTCTCGCCGCAGAGCCTGACCGCCGTCCAGCAGACGCACATCACGGTGCTTCCCAAGCACTGACGCCGACGGACACCGCTGGCACACAGACAACGGGCCCCCTCCCGACCGGATCTTCGGTCGGGAGGGGGCCCGTTGGTCGTTCCGAGGTGAACCGGAGGCCTACCCCTCTTCGGGGTGCGCCTCCAAGACCACGTCGCCGCGCTCGCCGGTCCGCACGCGGATCGACTCTTCGACATTGACGACGAAGATCTTTCCGTCGCCCGGGTAGCCGGTTTGCGCCAACTCGAGGATCGCGTCAACTGCGCGGTCGAGGTCCTTGTCGTCCAGGACGACTTCCAGCTTGATCTTGGGCCGCAGGAAGATGCCGGCCCGGCGACCGCGATAGTCGTCGGGTGCCCCGGCCTGACGGCCCGAGCCCTTGACTTCGCTGACGCTCATCGATGGCAGGCCCATACTGGCGAGCCGGTCACGGATCGGGTCGAACGCTTCGTGACGAATGAAGGCTTCAATCTTCTTCATGACGTGTCTCTATTCCCCCAGTTTGGGCTGCGGAGCGAGCGGGGCCACGAGGCTTTGCTCACCGATGAAGTCCGCGGTCACCTGCTCGCCGTGGATGGCGATATCGCCGTCCAGGCACTCCTGATCGGTGTAGCGCAGCGACATGAACAGCTTCATCACCCTCAGGATAATGAAGGTCATCACCCCGGTGAACAGGATGACCCATACCGCGGCCTGGAACTGGTGGTAGAACTGCGTCCAGCCGGCGCCGTAGAACGCACCGCCCACAGAGAAGCTGGAGGTGCTGCCGAGCCCGATGTACTCGATCATCTTCGGGTCCGCGAGCAGACCGACCGACAGACCACCGAGCAGACCGGCAAGACCGTGCGTCCAGACCACGCCGAGGGCGTCGTCCACACGGTTGACCAGCGGGATCTTCGGACCGACCACGTTCATCATCACCCAGACGATGCTCGAGCCGAATACGCCGATCGCCAGCGCACCGTAGCCGTTGACGAAACCGGCAGCCGGCGTGATGCCGACGAGCCCGACGATCATGCCGTTGACCGCGCCGATGAGCGAAGCGCTCTTGCGCGGCGACAGCATGTCCCACACGACCCAGATGAACATGGCCGACGCAGCGGCAAGGTTCGTGTTGAGGACCGCCGCAGACGCGTCGGCACCGGCGAAGTACGGGTCCCCGCCGTTGAAGCCGTTCCAGCCGAGCCACAGGAAGCCGGCACCGAGCGCGACCATCACCATGTTGTTGGGGGTTGCATCGCGATCACCCTTGATGCGCGGCCCGACGACGGCCGCGGCGACGAATGCCGTGACACCGGCTGCCAAGTGGATGACATAACCACCGGAGTAGTCGACGGCGCCGTTCATGGCGAAGTAGCCGCCGCCCCAGATGAGAAAGGCATTGATCGGGTACACGATCGAGGCCCAGATGAACACGAAGATCATCCATGCCTTGAGGCTCATGCGGGTCAGGACGGCCCCGAGGAACAGCAGCGGGGTAATCGCCGCAAACACGAACTGGAAGTAGATCAGCGATGCCTGCGGGAACCTGAAGGCGGGCATGGCGGCCGATAACAGCGGAATGTTCGCTTGGCTCGTCTCATCAGCAGGCGAGAGCACCGGGCTGGGTTTCCCGACCATGTTGGAGAAGAACTGTCCTGAACCAACGTGCCACGGGTGCCCGAACCCCATGTTGAATCCCCAAAACACCCACACAAAAAGGACGATGCAGAAGCCGGTAAACGCCATCAGCATGGTGTTGATGGCCCACTTCTTCTGTACAACGCCGCCGTACAAGACAACAAGACCTGGGACGCTCATCAACCCCACGAGTGTGGCGGCGGTGAGCTGCCAGGCGTTGTCGCCCGCGTTCAACCATGCTGGATATGGAAGCACTCCCGAAATCTCCCTTCGTTCTCTTCGTTCGGGTGGCCGTGGCCCCCGCTGCCCCCTGCTGAACTGACCCCCGGGAACATGAAAGGTGGGTGTCGAACCCGGCATACGGCGAGCGAACCCGTCACGATGTCCAACCCGATACGCACCACGGAAGCCGCGGTCATGGCAAGTTACGAGTCAGGGCGTTTCTAAATCCTCGGCCGAGAGGCCCACGCTCCGGGCAGCGGTCTAGACATGTGCACAAAGAGGTTGAGATAACATTAGGGAGATTGGTTTTATGTTAAGCACCACCCCGTATCGCCCTTCCGCGAGGGGTCGCTCGACCGCGTCGATGATGCTCCGGGCCGGGACAGCGGTCCTCGCGGTCGCGGGTGTGGTCGGCCTGGCGGCCTGCGGCGGGTCCTCGACCTCAACCACACAGGCCGCCGTGGACACGTACCACAACGCCGGCAATGCGATCTGCAAGAAGGCGGTCGCCGACATCTCCCCGGTCACAACGCGCATGATCGCCGTGGAGAAGCTCAAGCAGACACCGACGCTGGCCGACGTCACCGCGCTCGACAACGCCCAGGCCAAGCTCCAGCGCGACCTCACCGCGCTGACCCCGCCGCCAACCCTGAAGGCCAGCGCGGACAAGATGAGCACCGACTTTGTCGCCGTGGTCGCCCGCGTCCACACGCTGCTCAAGCACTATGGCGCCCAGTCGATCGGCTATGACGGGATCGACACCACACTCATCCAAGGCACGAACACCCTCGACACCGACCTGAAAGCGCTCGGCCTGAACGCCTGCATCTAGCCGCGACGCCCGGACGGCACGCCCGCCGCCGGCGCCCCGCGCGTTAATCGTTTGGCCCTACTGGCTTTCATGTGGCTTTCAGAGATGGTCGGTTGGATACATCCGGCACAATTGCTGCTCGCCGCCCCAGTGAACAACGCACCGCCGCGCAGACCCGTGCGCGGCAGGCAAAGGAGCTCCCGGACCGTCATGGATCTCACCACCCCGCCAGAAGCGCCGGAACAGACCCCGCGACCGCCAAAGGCACGCGGGAAGGTGTGGCAGACCGCGGCAGTCGGTCTGGTCGCCGGCCTGGTCGGCGGCGGAGTCGTCCTCGGCGTCCATGACGCGACGAGTTCGTCATCGTCGTCGAGCTCGGCCAGCTCCAACGGCGGTGTGTCAACGGCCACGACGCCGTCGAGCTCGACAACGATCATCGCCGGCACGACGCCGAACTGGGTCAACGTCGCCGCGCGCGCCATGCCGGGGGTCGTCGAGATCTCGACCGTGCAGACGACGACCGATCAGCTGGGCAATTCTTCCCAGACGGCGGCGCTCGGCACGGGCTTTGCGATCGACACACACGGGGACATCCTGACCAACCAGCACGTCATCGGCGGCGCGAGGAGCATCAACGTGCAGTTCCAAAGCGGCGCCAGCGTCAGCGCCAAGCTCGTCGGGCAAGATCCATCGAGCGACCTCGCCGTCATCCACGTGAACGTCGCCGCATCGCAGCTGCACCCGCTCACCCTCGGCAACGCGGCGACGGTGCGGGTCGGCCAGTCGGTGTTGGCGCTTGGCACCCCGTTCGGCTATACGGAGTCGGCCAGCGCGGGCATCGTGTCGGGGCTCGGGCGTGAGATCCAGTCACCCAACGGGTTCACGCTCTCCAACGCGATCCAGACCGACGCCGCGGTCAACCACGGCAACTCCGGCGGTCCGCTACTCAATCAGGCCGGCCAGGTGATCGGCATCGACGCGCAGATCGCCGACTCGGGCGTCGATGCCAACGTCGGCGTCGCGTTCGCGGTGCCGATGGCCCGGAGCGAGCTGAACATCATCCACGACCTGATCACCACTGGCAGCGTGTCGCATCCGTGGCTCGGGATCACGGGTGTGACGGCGACCGCGCAGCTCCAGCAGAACGGCATCGCGCCGGTCGCAAGCGGCGTGCTCGTCACCGGCGTGGCGCAGGGCAGCCCCGCGGCGGCGGCGGGCATCGTGGGCGGGACCAAGTCCAAGACGATCTACGGGACCTGCATCCCGGTCGGCGGCGACGTGATCACCGCGATCGGCGGAACCCCGATCGCCACGATGAGCGATCTCCAAGGGTACCTCCAATCGCAGTCGGTGGGCACGACGGTCCAGGCCCAGGTCGTGCACGCCGACGGCACCCATGGAACCGTGTCGATCAAGCTGACCAAGCAGCCCTCTAGCGCGCCCACGATCTCGAGCGCCTGTTCCTCGGCCGGATAGCCGCCGTCCGGGCCCGTCGCCGCATGGGCGGCGGGCCATCCGCCACATGCGGCGGTCATTTGTCCCAGTGCATCGGTCTGCTGCAGGCCCCGGTCGTCCCGGGCCCGCGTTTGGTGCCATGATCGGCTCGTGAACCGCTCACGCGTCTTTGCATTCCTCGTGATCGCGTGCGTGCTGGCGGCTTCGATCGCCGTCACCGCGCTCAGCGGCGACCAGTCGGTGCACATCGGCGCGATCGGGTCGACTCCGACGACGCCGCACTGGTGGGCGCTGTGGTCGATCCCGCCGGTCGAGACCATCGGTATCGCGCTCGTCGCGCTCTACGTGCTGCCCCGCGCGCGCCCCGGCTGGCACCGCGCCGCCGGGATCTCGGGGGTTCTCGTGTTGGTGGTGGCGGTCTGCTCGCCGGTCGCCGGCCTGGCCCACGACGGGCTGCTGGCGTTCCACATGCTCCAGCACACGCTGATCGGAGGCTTCGGCGCGATGCTCGTCCTCGCCGCCCTGCCGCGCGCGACCGAACCGGTCGAGGGCATCGTCCGGTGGGTCTCCCATCCTGCGGTCGGCTTCCCGCTGTGGGTGATCAGCACGGCGTTCTGGCTCGCGCCGGCGCTCCACGATCAGCTCCTGAGCTCGGACGTGCTGTGGATCGCCCAGCAGGTGTCGTTCTTCGTCTTCGGCATCCTGGTGTGGTGCCCGGTGCTCGAGCGCTTCGCACCCGCGCCGGCGTGGTTCGGCACCGGGGTGAAGTGCGGCTATATGGTCGCGGTTTGGTTCGTCGGGCTGGGAATCGCCAACGTGTTCTGGTTCAGCGGTACGCCCCTCTACCCCGGCCACGCGGCGTTGGACACCGCATGGGGGGTTGGGCCCCTACGGGACCAGGCGAACGCGGGGACCGTGATGATGGTCACCCACTGCATCCTGTCCTTTGGCACGATCGCAATCTTGTTCTTCGCCAGCGCGCGCGAGCAGGGCCTGCAGCAACGGCTGATCGAGGCGGGCCTGGATCCCGATGAAGTGCGTCACGCCGTCCGCAGCGGTGAGGGCGGCGCGTTGGCGGCCCGGGCCGGGATCAGCGTCATCAGCCGGCCCGGTATCGACTGATCTGAACGGACCAGCTGGCGCCCCGGGACCTCGTCAGCGCCACGGTCCGTCCTGCGTTACGGACCGCGACGGTCGGTCGGGCCGAGTGGCAGGCGGATCCCCGTCGATGCCCTGACGGACGTTCGCGGCGCGGCGTCACCGCTCGTCGGGGGATGGACGATCGCCTGCGGACGGTGGCCGCGAGGCCGCCGCCGTCTCGGCGACCGGTCGGTCGGTACGGTGCGCGGGATCCGACTGGGAGGCGGTCCGGTCGACGTCGGCGACCCACTTGGCGTGGTGGCGCAGCGCCCATGCCCGGTCGATGCTCCCCCGAACCATCCCCGCCATCGCCGCGCGGGTGTCGAGGTTGACCAGGGCCATGTACAGATGCCCGGCCACAAGGAACATCAGCAGCCACATGACGTCGTCGTGCACGTTGATGGTGCCGGCGAACCGGTAGGCGGTGTCGCGCTCGCCGTACCAGAGCAGAAACCCGGTGATGTAGCTCACGACCATCAGGCCCGCGACGACCGCCGTGTTGAGCTTCTGACCCGCGTTGAACCGTCCCTGCGGCGGGGCCGGGGCGCCGGAGACGAGGCGTCGCGGGATCTGCGCCAGCCACGTGCGGTCGTCCGCATCGAAGCGCTCGAGATCGCTGATCGTGTGCCCGATCGTCCGCGCACGCGCGAGTGTGATCACGACCACCCCGACCGCGAGTCCGATCGCCGCATCGATGTGCCACGCCTTGGCCACCGGCCGCGGCACCATGCCCTCCAGCGCCGGTACCGACATCAGCAAGCCGGTACCGAGCAGAACGCCAAACGCTGCGGCGAGCAGCCAGTGCAGCAGACGCTCGGCCACCGTGAAGCGCGCGATGCGCGCGCGTGGGTTAGCCGTACCCATTCGACCGGCCGACCCAGGCGTCGACATCGTAACCCCGGACTTCCCAGTACCCCGGCGACGGCGCCGCGGTGAAGGTGATCGAGCTCAGCCACTTGACGTTCTTGTAGCCGTACATATCGGGAATCACCAGCCGCAACGGCGCCCCGTGGGCCCGCGAGATCGGCCCGCCGTCCATCTGACGGGCGATCATGACGTCGGGGAGCGTGAACTGCGCCAGCGAGAGCTGGTCCACGTACGGCCCCTCGAGCGATTGGAACCTGACGTACTGTGCACTCGGCATCGGGCGGACCAGGTCCACCAGCGTCTGCGCACGAATCCCCTCCCACCGGACGCCGTCAACTGTCCATCCCGTCACGCAGTGGAACGTCGAGGTCTGCGAGGCACCCGGAAGCGCGGTGATCTGGTCCCAGTTGAGCGACACGGGCCGCGTGACCAGGCCGTCGACGACGAGCCGATAGGTCGCAGGATGAAAGGTCGGAAACGGGTCCTGGACGTTGTAGATCCTCCAGCCGTTGCCCGGGATGAGATCGCCGAGGCTCGACGGCAGCACACCCGCGAGCGGGTTGGTCACGAGCTTCGACAGACGCGGCCCCAGGAAGATCCCGCCGACGCCGGCGACGACGGTCGCCAGGAACGCCGCACGGCCGATCCGAAACTCGCGTGGACGCTCTGGGAGGTCGTCCGGCTCATGGTCGGGGGCGACGGGCGGGGCGGAGGCGCCATCAGCCATGGATGGAGTGTGGCCCCCTGGCAGATGAATGCAACCGGAACGGGGTTCGCAGGACCGCCGACCCCCTCCCGGGGCCCGGCGTGCCCATGTGACCGATTGGGATGCGCCGACTGCCCGGCAGCACGAGGGACCCCCATGCACGCGCACCATGCTGAGCGTCGCCCGCCTGCGCCCATCCTCGGCCATCCGCGGCTACTACGAACGTGCCGCCCGCATGGATGCCGACTGGGCCGCCTGGACGGGTACGCCCGTCAGCGAGTGGGTCGGCGGCGCCCGAGCCGCGCTTGGGTGCGAGGGGCCCGTTGGGCCCGGGGAGCTTACGCGCGTGCTCCTCGGCACGCATCCGATCAGCGGACGCGTGCTGCGGCGCACCGCGCCGGGCCGGACGGTTGTCCGCGTGCATCGCGACCCGCGGACCGGTCAGGCGGCGACGCGGCAGGACGCCGTGCGCCCGGTTGCCGGCTTTGATCTGGTCTTCAGCGCACCGAAATCGATCAGCCTCATGTTGGCGATTGCCATCGAGGAGGCCCGCGACATCGCCGCCGCACATCGCACAGCGTGGCAGGACGCGCTGGCGTTCCTGGAGTCTCATGCCTGTGTAGTGCGGCGCGCCGGGATGAGCGTTACAGCCGCCGGCTACATCGGGGCCGCGTACGCCCATTACACCAATCGCGACGGCGACCCCCATCTGCACACCCACGTCGTCGTCGCCAACCAGACCCTGGCGCGCGACGACCCAACGCGCTGGCGCGCGCTCGATGGGATTCCCATCCTGGTGGGCTGGCGACGCGCCGCGCGGGCGATCTACGAGGCTCGCCTGCGGCATGAGCTGACGACGCGCTTCGGCGTCGCTTGGCACCGCCTGCCGGGTGGAGGCATCGAGCTGGCCGCAATCGGGCGCGATGCCTGCGTCGCAGCAAGCCGGCGTTCGGCGGCCGTGCGCGAGCATGCCGATCGGCACCGGGTCACGACCGCGCACGGGGCGCGGGTCGCCAGCCAGGCTGCGCGGCCACCGCGCCGGGGCTTCATGTGCGCCGAGCGCCGCGAGGCCTGGCGAGACCAGGCGGCCGCGCTCGGGCTCGACGACGGGGTGCGCCACGAGATCTTCGGGGTCGGGCGCCGCACAACATCGTGGCCGGACCCGGAGCCGGATCCCGAGCTGCTCGGGGCACGTGGGCTGACCGCCACGGCGCAGACGTTTACGCACGCCGATCTCGTTGCCGCCATCGCCGACGCCGCCCTGGACGGGGCGAGCTCCACACAGATCTGGACCCGGGCCGAGCGCACCGCCGCACTCACCACCGTCACCCGCCTGGCGGAGCCACGCACAGGGCGCCCGGTGCGCTATACGACCGATGAAATCCTGCGCTTGGAGTCGAGCGTCATCCGGCGGGCGGAGGCCGGGCGCGGCCGTGCCCGCGACCGCGCGACACCCGAAGACATCGCGAGCGCCATCGCCTTCGGTCCGCGGGCCCTTTCGGACGAGCAGATCGAGGCGGCCGAGCACGCCGCCGCCCCGTCGGACCGGATCGCCTGCATCGTCGGCAGGGCTGGCTCGGGAAAGACCACCGCCCTCGCAGCGGCCGCGCAGGCGCTGTGGGCAAGTGGTGTCCCGGTCACCGGCAGTGCCCCGTCGGCGCAGGCCGCCCACGTCCTTGAGCAAGCGACGGGGGTCCCCTCGGCGACCATGCACGCGCTCTGCGCGCGCTGGGAGGCCGGCACGGCCGTTCCGGCGGGGTGCATCATCGTGGACGAGGCGTCGATGGCCGACAGCCGGACGCTCGGGCGCCTGCTGGCGGCGACCGAGCACCGCGCGCGCATCGTGCTCGTCGGCGACGATCGGCAGTTGCCGGCCGTCGGCCCGGGCGGCGTGTTTGCTGAGCTCGTCGCCCGCCTGGGGGCCGTGGCGTTGGTCGCCAACCACCGCCAATCCGCAGCCTGGGAGCGCGAGGCGCTTGTGCTGCTGCGCACGGGCCAGACCGACGACGCGCTTGCCCGCTGGGACGCACACGACCGCGTGCACACGGGTCCCGACCCGGTCGGCCGGTGCGCAGCCGCATGGTGGCGCGAGCGGTCGGGCGCGAGCGGGGCTGAGAGCGTCATGCTGGCCTATCGGCGCCACGATGTCGCGGACCTCAACGCCCGGGCCGCGACCGTGCTGGAGGCCGCCGGTCTGCGAGGGGGGCGCCTCGGCACCGGCCACGCCACATTCGCCGTCGGCGACTGCATCCGTTGCCGCATCAACGATCCGCGGACCGGGCTGCGCAACGGCCTGCGCGGTCGGATCGCCGCGGTGGACACCACCCGCGGGACGATCACGCTCGATGCCGCGGACGGGATCCGGGTCGAGGTCCCGCGCGACTACCGACGGGCGGGCGGCCTCGAGCACGCCTGGGCCCTGACCGGCCATTCCGCTCAGGGCGTGACGGTCGACCTGGCCTTTGTCGTCGCGCCCGGACCGGGCGCTCACGCCGAATGGGGCTACGTCGCGCTCTCTCGCGCCCGGGACGCGGTCCACCTGTTCCTTGACGACGGTCCGGACGCCGACGCGGTGGCTGAACTGGCGATCAGTTTGCGCACCCGCGCCGCCCGTCCTCCGGCAGTCATCGAACTCTGCGCCCTACCGGAGCGCACACCGGAAAGGGCACCGGGACCCGACACGTCGTCGCTACACGGCGGCGCTCTCGAACGTGCACACCACCATAAGGCCGCGTTAACCCGAGCATTAATCGCCGAGCGTTAAGGTGGCGACGCCCGTTGGCTGGCGGGTGCCCCGCGCCGAACCACTCCCGGGAGACCTCCTCGCACATGACGATCTCCGACCCACGCCGGTTGCCGGCTCCCAGACGATGACCACCGCCGCCGCGCCTCCCTCTGGCGGCCTCGCGGTGACGACCACGGGGCTCACCAAGCGCTACGGCGCCCGTGCGGTCGTCGACGCGATCGACCTCGAACTCCCCCGCGGCGTCATCAGCGGCTTTGTCGGCCCGAACGGCGCCGGCAAGACGACGACGCTGCGGATGTTGCTCGGGCTCATCCGTCCGAGTGCCGGCACCGGCGAGGTGCTCGGGCACTCCATCACCGACCCGGCGAGCTACCTCGCCCGAGTCGGAGCCCTCATCGAGTCGCCGGCGTTTTACCCGACGATGTCCGGCCGCCGGAACCTCGAGATCCTTGCGGTGCTCGGACGTCACGACCGGCGGCGGGTCACCACCCTGCTTGCCCAGGTCGGCCTGGGTGATCGTGGCGGCGACGTGTTCAAGAGCTACTCGCTCGGCATGAAGCAGCGCCTGGGCATCGCCGCCGCGCTGCTGCCCGACCCGGAGTTGCTCGTCCTCGACGAACCCACCAACGGCCTCGATCCGGCCGGCATCCGCGAGGTGCGCGCACTGTTGCGCGAGCTCGCCGACGATGGTCTGACGGTTCTCGTCTCGAGCCACCTGCTCGGCGAGATCCAGACGATCTGCGACCACCTGGTCGTGATCGATGCCGGCCAGCTGCGGTACCAGGGGGCGATCGACGGACTGATCTCCGCCCAGACCGCCGAGGTCGTCGCGATCCCCGAGCATGCGACGGATCTCAAACGCTTGGCGGCGATCTGCACCGAGGCCGGCCACCCCTGCCGGATCGAGGACGGCGCCGTGCACGCGCCCGCACCGCCTGAGTGGGCGCCAGAGCTCAACCGCCTCGCGATGCGCCAGGAGATCACACTGGCCGCGCTGTCGGTCAGCCGCGGGACCCTCGAGGACGCCTTCTTCGCGATCACCGACACCGAAGGCCATCAGATCCTTGCCCACGCTCCCGAGACCGAAGTGGCCGCGTGACCGGGGCCTTTATGAGCGAACTGCTCAAGCTTCGCCGACGCGGCCTGCTGCTCGGCGGCGGAGGGCTGCTGCTCGGTTTCACCGCCCTGTTTACGATCCTCGGCATCGAGAACGCGACCAAGGGCGCGACGCGCGGACGGGGGTTTCACGTCACGGTCGCCGAGTTGTCGAAGCCCGACGGACTGGTGCGCGGCATCGAGCGGGCGAGCACGCTGATGGGGATCGTGATGCTCGGCATCTTTGCCGCGGCGTTCGGGACCGAGTACACGACCGGCATGCTGCGTAACCTGCTCGTGCGCGAACCGCGCCGGGTCAAGTTCCTGACCGGCAAGTACCTCGCGCTGCTGGTGTTCGCCGTGGTGATTGTGCTCGTGGCATGCATCGTCAGCATCGTCCTCGCCTTGGCGCTCGCCCCCGGCAAGGGCATCGACACGTCCGCGTGGACGAGCTCGACGGGCATCGCCGACACATGGCGGGCGGTCTGGCACCTGCTGGTTGCCGCGCTGGGCTACGGGACCGTCGGGGCGGCGTTGGCGATCATCTTCCGCTCCCCGGTCGCGGCGTTGGCGATCGGCGTGGCCTGGATTTTGCCGGCCGAGGCGATCCTGTCGGCCCTGTGGTCCAACGGCCAGTACTGGCTGCCCGGCCAACTGCTGTCGAACTTCGCCTCCGGGGGGAGCTCGTCGGTCTCGCTCGCCCGCACAGGGCTGACCCTCGTGGTCTACTGGGCCATCATCGCCGTCGGAACCTCGATGCTGTTTTCCCGACGGGACGTCGCCACGTAGCAGAGGACGTCTGGTTGGCACGGCGCCCCTGCGAGCGCCACGGAAGACAATCGGGAAAAACCCCGATACCCCTAGGGGCGGGGCGGGAATAGATTGGTTGTGCACCACTAACCGGACCTTGATATTTCCATCGCCGAGTCGTCGTCGGCTTCCAGCGCTCGCAGGTAACCACGTGTGCATTTGGCCTCTCACCACCCCGTTAGGTGTGGCATCAGGCCGGGCTAGGAGCCCTACGCATCACGTGCGCTACGGTCCTTGCGCTCTGGGGCGACAGTCGACCACCGGTAGTAAATGTAGGACTGCGATCGGAAGCGAGATCCCGGATAGGAGATCTCAACCGACTGAGGTGCATTGAAGGCTACGAATAAGTGAATCCCGGTACCCGCCAGTGAGCTTTTCGGGAGGGTGCCGGGATTTGCGTCGTTCTAGGGCAGAATAGGCCGCCCCGCTTACGCGACAAGGCCGGCCAGTGCGCCCTGGAGTCCCTGCGTTTCGCCCGCACGACCGGCTTGGTGCGGTGCTGCGTCTGGCCGCGCAGATCTGCGCGCTGCTGCCGGCTGACCAGGCCGCGACTCTTGCGACCATCGGCGGCCACATCGAGTGGGCGGTGCGGCCGGCGAAGCGACGGCGGCTGGCCGAGAACCTCGCCCACGCGACGGGACGCGGGCCCCGTGATCGGTACGTCCGCCGGCTCGTACACCGCAATGTCACGACCGGTGCGCGTCGCGCCGCGGGGACCCTGTGGGCATTGGCCCGACCCGAGCAGGCCTCCCACCGAGTCACGATCGTCCCGCGGGAGCTGCTGGAGCGGATGATCGCCGATGGCCGGGGAGTCGTGTTGTGCTCGGCACATTTCGGGCCCTACGAGGCGGCCGGCGTGGCATCACGGAGCCTCCCAGCGGGTACAGAACTCGCGGCGGTGACGGACGAGAACATCATCGGGCGGGCATTGCACCGGAGCCGCGAGCGCATGGGGCTGATCGTCGTGGCCGCCGATGCCTCGCCACGGGAGCTCGTGACGATTCTCGGCCGCGGCGGCATCGTTGCCCTCATCGCGGACCTGCATCGCCCGGGCATGCGCGGACACGTCGTCCGCTTTCTCGATGGAGAGTGCATACTGCCCGGAGGACCGGCGGCGATCGCGCGGCTCGCCCAGGCACCGCTGGTGCCGTTCGCCGTCTAACCGAATGGCGAGCGCCGCTGGCGGCTGGAACTCGGGATCCCCATCGATCCCCCCATCCCACGGGGTGGGCGCGCCGCTGAGCAGCGGGCGACCCAGCAGCTGGCAGACGCGTTCAGCGCGGTCATCCGGCGCGTACCGCAGCACTGGGATGCGGTGGACCCGATCCCGTGGCGCGCCAGGCCCAGCGCTTGATGTCGTCCCGGACGCCCCGGGTGGCGGGCGGCACTCAGGATCCGGTGCCCGAACGCACCTGTCTCGCTCCGAACGCGGCTGTTAGCATCGTAATGATCACCTCCGCGACACGGGATCGACTGACCATGCCGCATCCTCGGGACCGACACACGGCAGCGCCCCGCACCGACGACTCCGGGACCCGCGCGCGCACGATCCGCCGGCGCGGCGCCGCCGGGGGGACCGTGCTCGTCGTCGTGCTGAGTCTCGGGCTTGTCGCCTGCGGCGGATCGTCAAGCACCCATACCGCGAGCACGCCGACCACGAGCGTGCCGGCCGCGCCGGCCATCCGCGCCACGCTGACGGCCCCCACGCACACCCCGAAGGTCAACGCAACCTGGCACTACGTCGTGCGCGTCACGAATGTTGCCGGACGGCCGATCGCCGCCCTCGTGCACCTGCAGGCGATGTTCCAGGGCGTTGCGGTCGGCCAGATCGGGCTGCACAGGGTCAGCAGCGGCGTCTGGTCCGAGACGATCAAGTGGCCGCCGGCCTCGGTGGGCCAGCCACTGGTCTTTCAGGTTCTGGCGACCGCGCTGGGCACGACGGTGACGATCAACTACCCCTTGCAGGTTGCGCCGGCGTGAGTTCGCCGGATCGCGGGACTGAGGTCATTTGCGAGCATGTCCGCAAGATGTTCGAGGGGGGTCGGATCCGCGCCCTGGAGGACATCTCGCTGCGTGTCGAGGCCGGCGAGTTCGTCGCGCTCACCGGCCGCTCGGGCTGCGGCAAGAGCACGCTGCTCAACCTGATCGGCGCCCTGGACCGCCCCGACTCGGGCACGATCACCGTCGGGGGTCAGCCCCTCGCCGAAATGGGCGACCTCGCGGCATACCGCGCCCGCACGGTCGGGTTCGTGTTTCAGTTCCATTATCTGATCCCCACCCTCTCGGCGGCGTGGAATGTCCAGATCCCGATGATCGGGCTCGAGCGCTCCGCGAAGGAGCGCGTGGAACACGCCCGGAGGCTCCTCGCCGATGTCGGTCTCGGCGACCGGGTCGATGACCGCCCGGGGGTGATGTCGGGCGGGGAGCGCCAGCGGGTCGCCATCGCGCGCGCCCTCGCGAACAACCCGCCGCTACTGCTCGCCGACGAGCCGACCGGCGCGCTCGATTCGGCGACCGGCGCCGACGTCCTGGCGCTGCTTGCCCGCGTGCGCGAGCAGTACGGCATGAGCATCCTGATGGTCACCAACGACGACGAGATCGCGCACGCGGCGGATCGCGTAGTGCGAATGCGTGACGGGAAGCTCGTGCCCGCTACTCCCGCCGAAGCGCCTCGATCGGATTGACCCGGACGGCGCGCCAGACGGGGTAGGCGGCCCCGAGCAACCCGACTCCGAGCGAGAACGCCAGCCCCCACGCGAACACGTCCAGGCCGAACTGCGGGGTCACCAACTGCGAGAGCGCCCCCTGGGCCACCAGGAGCTGCGCGGCGACCCAGCCCAACAGCAGCCCGATCCCCAACGCGAGCACGCAGATCGCCACCGCCTCGCTGGCGATCATGCCGGCGACGCGCCGGTTCGGCCAGCCCACGGCGCGCAGCACCCCGATCTCCTGGCTGCGCTCCATCACCGACATCGCCATGGTATTCGTGACACCAATCCCGCCGACCAACAGCGCCACGACCGAGAACACCCAACCGGCGCTGATCAGCAGCTTGCTGGTCGTGTCGACCTGAATGGCCTGCCCGGGAT
>Ga0307373_10004935_pt1 | contig 22141 bp, 20 predicted proteins | sample OX2MG_FD_202534 | JGI IMG/M metagenome (GOLD analysis project Ga0307373, IMG submission 202534) | Soil microbial communities from Risofladan, Vaasa, Finland - OX-2 | ecosystem: Environmental > Terrestrial > Soil > Coastal area > Acid sulfate soil | place: Finland: Risofladan, Vaasa | collected... | reverse complement strand
GCTGTTGCGCTCGGGGGGGGGGGGGGGGGGGCGGCGCCCCCCGCCCCCCCCCCCCCCCCGCCTGGGGGGCCGCCCCCCCCCCCCCCCCCCCCCCCACCCCGCCCTTATCAGGCTGAATCAACCACGGATGGCGCAGATGGCACGGATAATAGAACTCAAGATCCGTGTTATCCGTGCCATCCGTGGTTCCATGGGGTGATTCAATGCTCTGTCCCAGGACGCGAAAGGCGTGAGAAGCGCCGGACTCTTTCCAGGATTTTTTGACTTCCAGCATTTTTCGACGTAAAGAATCTTTGGCGAACTGGCGGGCGATTCAGCCCCTCAGTTACACCTGGAAGCAAATCGATAAAGGCAAACCGATCGCGAGGTCGGGACGCAAAGCCATGGGACTCGCTCGCTGAGTTCGCCAGGCCGCCGAAATTGCAACCTCAACACCCTTTTCTTGGGCGGTTGCGATGTCGGTTTTGTTTGCACTTCTGCACGCTCTCTCGGCATTGTGGCCGCCGCAGACGTTTCTCGCCGGGTTGTTGAGCAACGTGCGCCCCCGTCGCGTCTATCTTTATCAAACGTTTGGGGAGTCTCCATGCAGGACACGCTAGCCAGGCTGTCGACGCTCGATGCTGCCGGGAAGTCGACCGCGGTCAAACGAAGCGCCGACGATCGATTCGCCGATGACCAAGGCGTCGAGCCGACCGCGTCGTCGCTCTCGCGCACCCTCGAAGAACGTTGCGCGGCCATCGATCGCGTCTTCGCCCAGGATGCCGCTGCGCTCGTCGAGAGTTTCATCCGCAGGAAATGAGGCGCCTCGGCATGCATGCGACTAGCACGGTAGGCTGGCGCAGTTTTGGCGGATTGGCTTCTCCGAGCGCCCAGGCTGGCCGGAGACGAAGATCATGATCTCAACTTGGGCCGCTTTGACCGAGGCGCAACACGTTAAAGCCGTTAGCTCGTCTTTTCCAGTTCGAATCCGTGTTGCAGCCGGTGGTAGGGGCCGTCGAAGAATTGCGTCGACTTGAACAGCTCGTGGCGCCCGTCGCTCCCCTCGGCGGCCGTCTGGGCGAGCAGCTCGGCCATCTGATCTTTCGGCATCGGCTTGAAGTTGCGCGCGACGCCGAGGTCTTGCTTCAGGTCGGCTTTCGAGGTGATGCCGCAAACCAGCGAACTGATCGGCAGCGAGAGCGCGTAACGGCGGCAGTCGACCGCCGACACGCCGGCCTTGTCGGGCAGCCGCCCCTTGGGAAACCCGCCGGCGAACGACTTCATGCCCAGCACGCCGATTTGGCGGCGGTTGCACTCCGGCACGACGCGCTTCTGGAAACTGCGGTAATGCGCGTCCATGATGTTGATCGGCATTTGGCAGGCATCCCAGGCGAACGGCTGTGCGAGCATCTTGAGATGAATGTCGGGGTGCTTGTGGCCGGTGAAGCCGATGTAGCGGACCTTGCCGGCTTTCTGCGCCTCTAAGGCCGCGGCCATCGCCCCTTTCTCGAAGATCCACGCCGGGTCGTTGTCGTAGTTGATCTCGTGAAACTGCCACAAATCGATGCGATCGGTTTTCAGCCGGCGCAGGCTGTCTTCCAGGTGCTGCATGCTGCCTTTACGGTCGCGGGCGCAGTTCTTGGTCATCAAGAAGACTTTGTCGCGGCGAGCGGCGGCGGCCAAGGCTTTGCCCATCACCTCTTCGCTGCCGCCGTCGTGGTAATCCCAAGCGTTGTCGAAAAAGGTCAGGCCTTCGTCGATCGCTTCGTGCATCAGTTCGATGGCCAGTTTTTCTTCAATTGCGCCGACGTGCCACCCGCCGAGACAGATGATCGACACCTTCTCGCCGGTTTTGCCTAACGGCCGCTTGGGCAGCCCGTCGGGGCTGTCTTCCTGCGCCGCCAGAATCGCGTCGCCGATGCCGGCCAGTGCTACGCTTGCGGCGGTGGCTTTTAGAAAATCGCGTCGCATGGGATCGGTCATCGGTCGAGCCTCCTGATGCTGGCGGATTCGGCGCGCTCGTCGCCCGATCAAGCGCCCAGGCGGAAAGAGCCACGGATGGAACACGGATCGAACACGGACGCTATTGTCACCGAAACGGGCGATCTTACAAGCTCTTAACGCTGCGGTCGGCCACCGGCCAATTGACAGCCGCTCCGGCCGTGATAGATCGGCGCCCTTCGACGCTAGGTGTCTGTTGCGACTTGTCGTTGCGGAAGAAGAACAGGGAAAACGGTGCAAATCCGTTGCGGTCCCGCCGCTGTAACCGGGGACGAACGCTGCAAAGACCACTGCCGGCATGTAGAGTTGCATTGAGAACGATTACATGCGACCGAGAAACGCAACTGAAAACCACATGGAACAGAGAAGAGGAACCCGTAATCGATTACGGCTGTGCAAGTTTCTTCTCGCGACCGACCGCTTTAGTTCGCCGGCCGCTCGGCGATCAATCGCTCCTGGGCGAAACGGTAATACGCTTCGAGAGTGAGCACGGCCAGGGCCGTCGAGTAGATTCGGCCCCCCGTGCCGCTCCAGCGGTCGTTCGGCGGCCAACTGCCGCGTCGGCACGTTTCGCCCCTTTCCTGCAGCGAGACCACGCGATCGCGGACCACGGCGTTCCAACGCTGCCACGGCTCGCCGCCTGCTTGAAACATCGCCAACGTGCAGTTGTACCAGAGGTAATAATCCGCGGGAGAATTCTTATGGGGCCCCCAGCGTTCCTCGGCCTGATCGGCCAGGTACAACGAGGCCAGCGCGATCCGGCGCGTGTCGCGCTTGAGCAGGATGAACTCGTCGACCAGCATGCCCACCCCGGTCAAGGCGTCGGTATTGAAGTTCGCCAAGGTGTAGTGCGTTCGACCCGTGAGCGGTTCTTGCTCTCGATCGAAGAATTCGACAAGTCGCGGGATGGTTCGCTCATCGAGGGCGATCTCGGCTTCCCGCGCCGTCTTCAAAGCCAACATCGACCAACCCGAGACCGACGTATCGCTCGGTTCGCCGAGTTCGACGGTATAGCGCCAGCCGCCGTCGAGGTGTTGCTGCAATTCGATGAACTTCACGGCTTTGGCGGCAGCTTCCATGAGCTTCGGCGATGGGACGCTTCGCGAGGCTTTGGCCACGGCGCAGGCTTCGCAGAGGGCGAATGACGCGATTCCGTGTTCGTACATGTAACAATGGTCGAAGCGCGCCTTGGACAAATCGGCGCTTGTGCTGCGATCGTTCATCGAGCCGACCAGTTCGCCGTGAAACCCCTGACGCGCGACCAGATAATCGAGCGCGCGAGCCACGCAGCCGGAATAAAGACGCCCGTTGAAGTGGTAATGGCCGCCCGCTTGAAAGGCCAGCACGGCCAAGCCGGTGAGCGCGGCCTCGTAGCTGCCGCCTCGTCCGGTACACTCTTGGCCTTTGACGCACAACGAGCCGGGCGTTGCTCCCAGGCAGTCGGGGCCCCAGTGGCCGTCGGGCGCCTGGTGCCGTGCCAGCCAGTCCAACCCGCCCGCCACGGCTTGCTCCGAAGCCATCGTTCCGCCCAACTCGGCGATCCATGTTTCACGATTTGGCGCGGTCCGCTGCGAGTACAAGCCGAGAACTTCCGGCTTGCGCACTTGGGCGGTAGCGGTTTCGGGTTTCGTCGCATCCGCGGCGAAATCTTCGTTCTGCCGCGGCAATGAGACCACGGGGGATTTCTCGTGCGATCGCGAGCTCGCCGCTCGATCCGCCGAAGCTTTGGAGGGTTTGCCTTCGGCGTCGTCGGCGTCCGGTGGCGGATTCGCCGGCTTGACGTTCTGCGTCCCTGCCTGGGGCGCTTGAACGACTGCCGGCGCGGCGCGCTCCAAGCGGGCCGCATAATAAACGCCCCCGCAAAAAATGGCGGCCAGTGCCATCAGAGCCGCAGTCGCCGCCCGCCGTCTGTGCGGGCTCCGGCCGCCGCGGTTTTTGGATAGCACGACCTTGGAAGCCGCCGCCGGCAGGTCGGCCGCTTCGAGCGAGATCTTCCGGGGCGGCGGAGGCGGGCGAAGCGGCGCGGGGCGGTTCGCCGCCGCGGGCGAGATCAGCGGTTTGCCGCAGCCGGGATGGGGGCAGACGTGCGCGTCGTCGGCGACCGGTCGATGACACGTAGGACAAGTCTTCATGAACCGCTCTTGAACAACACCCTGCTCCGCCCGCCGCTAATTGGCCAGCCAGGCCTCGGCGAAGACGCGCGCCGCGGCCCGATTTGGAAAAGCCTGGATCGTCACCTGGGCGGTCGCCCTCGCGGCGCCAGGCAACTCGCTGATTGCCTTTTCTTGCCACTCTTTGATCGAGCGGGGCGAGGTGGTGACCATATAGCTGCGGTGCGTGACCGCGCCGAGGGGCGCCTGCAACAGGGCCACATAGTGCGTCTGATTCAACACCGGGTCGACGTAGGGCAGCTTCTGCAAGTTCTTGATGATTTGCTTGTCGAGATCGGCGAAGTCCTTGCCGAAGTGCTTGGCGAACAGCTTCGCGTCGTCCTCGGGCGAGCTTTCGTCGAGCGGGCCGCGCCGGCTGACTTCGTTCAGAAAGGCGAAGAACTTGTCTTTGCGGTTGGTTGCCAGCGTGTGCGTCAGCGCCCAGGCGATGGCATAGTCGGTCGAGGTCAGCGCTTTGGCCTCGCTGGTCGGTTTCGCTAGCTCGATGAGCTTATCCTGCTTCAAATACTCATCCAGTTCTTTCATCCGCAAGTCGTTCGGAAACCCGACCCCCTTCCAGCGCACATTTTTGTCGATGCTGGTCGGAGCAAAATACTCGGGCAGCCCCTCGCTGATCCACATCGGCCAGTTCGACAGCCGCTGCTGCACGCCGATATTGTGCAGCACCTGGTGCACGCCTTCGTGGGCGATCGTCGAGATGGCCTGTTTGAAGGCCAGGTCGGGAGCGATCTCCAGCAACTCCGACTGTTCGTACATGACCACGTGATTCGTCACGCCATTATAATACGCCACCACGCCCTCGGGCATCTGGCGATACTTGTCGAACTCCGCCTGCGTGCGGAACATGATCATCACCAGCGGCGTTTCGGGATCGTGGACCTTGATCTTCTGGCGCCGGCAGTAGGCGTACAGCGCCGGGTACATCGTCTCCAGAATGCGGCTGGCGCCTTTGAAGAACGGCTCGCTCGTGTTGTAGACATACAAGTAGCGTTTCGTCTCGCGCGTCTTGAAGCCGGCGAACGTCGAGGAGGTCAACTCTTCGGCGATCTCCTTCATCTTCGCCGGCTCAAACTTGCGGTCGGTCACGGTCGCTTCCTGCTGCGGCACGCTCGTCAGCCGTCCGTTGGGCAGGATGACGACGAAATGGTCGCCGACTTCGACCAGCACGTTGCCCACCACGAGCTTGTTATCCGGGCTTTTGACCAGCACGCGGCGGTCGCCGCCCTGCTTGTGCGGAGCGTCGGGCACGGTCAGGCCGAGATCTTGCGGAGCGGCCTGCGGCGCCGGCTCCTGGGCGAAGGAGCGCCTAGGCGCGGAGAGCGGAGCATCGCCGAGCAGAAGCATCGCCAGGGCGCCGCAGATGCTCGGCAGGCGTAGGGCGGGACTTTGGAGATAGACGTGCATGATACCCCCCCGATGAAGATACTCTTGAAGCGCCCTCCCAAGGGCGGCCTGAGCTCCATTTTGTCGATTTCGCGGGAGGTGTCCAGCAAAATCAGGGCGGCAGGAGATCGCGAAAATGCGAAAGGACGAAAATGCGAAACGGAAGTCGAAAGAAAATCGGGAGCCGCTGATTTGATTCGCATGAGGATGAATTAACTTCGCGATCCCACCCGCGCCAGCCTTATATCGCCCCTGACGGGGCTGACGACGATTCGGATTCGAGGCGAGTCCAGGGGCGCGCAAGTCCCTGGGACGGCGCGCCGCCCAAGCATGGTTGTCAGCCCCGTCAGGGGCGGAACCGGAGTTGGGAGGCTGTTTAGTCCCAATACCGTTCAATTAAGGCCTGCTAGCACGAGTAGATCGCCAATGAAATAACGACTTACGTGTGCTAGCATCGGCCAATACGAGGCTTAATTGAACGGTATTGTGTTTAGTCCCAGTTGCCTAGCGAATTACGCGATCGGCGTGATGTGCTCTGAAAAAAAATGCAATTTTGTGCCCCGAAAGCGATGACCAAGCGGCAGGATCAGTCGGTTCCGACTTGTGCGGGGCGTTTCTTGAAACTTCGCTCGGCGGCAAAGACGCGATCGCCGTACTTGGCGAAAAACGCTTGCAGTTCGGCGGTCGAACCGGTGAGCACGAGTCGGCGGCCGATCTTTGAAACCGGGAAGCCGGGCTCGTTCGTCTCCAAGATCCGCTGGACCTTTTCCATGTCCAGCGGCGCCAGCGTGAACCGGTTCTTGGAAACGGCGACGCGCACGATGTTGTGGACCGGAATCACATCGGGGTTCGCGAGGTCGTTAAGCGAGTAAATGTCCAAATATCGCCGGCCCGCCAGCTCGACACATAACGCGAAATATGGCAATAAAAATGGCGGAAGTGCATGGGAATCGAACCCACCTGCCGCGCGGTTCACGCGCGACACAGCGATTTTGAAGACCGTGGCCGCCACCAGGCGTGCAGGCACTTCCCTGTAAAGCTTGTCAGGCAGGCATGCCCGCCGTGATCGATTAAGCCCAATCGAGCCCCGTCTCGCGCTGGACGCGGTGAGAGAAGTCGCCCAACAACCCGCCGATCACGTCCCAGCGGTCGACGCGCCGCAGTTCGATATCGCCTTGTAGGTTGACGCGCACCAGGCTCTCGTCGTTGACCCCGAGTTGTCGCAACTGCTCGGGCGGCAATTCTTGTTCGTCAATCACTCTCAATAACGTCTTTCCCGACATCTCGATGAATTGCATCGCCACGCCTCTGGGACCAGAAACAAACGGCGCTGGGCGCCAAGCTCGCAGACCTATCTTAACTGCTGGGCGACGACATGCGAGAGGGAACGGCGCATTTCGCGGAGGACCGGGCGCCCTCGCCCGGTAACGCGGAGGACCGGGCGCGCGTCGCTTAGAGACGTTCGACGATATTCCGCACGGTCCACGGGCGAGGGCGCCCGTGCCTCCCTGGTCGAGGCCCGGTAACGCGGAGGACCGGGCGCGCGTCGCTTAGCGACGTTCGACGACATTCCGCACGGTCCACGGGCGAGGGCGCCCGTGCCTCCCTGGTCCAGGTCGAGGAACGCATCAGATTTCGCGATGATAGATGCGATACGTTTTATAGCGTTGGCCGCCAACGGCGAGAATCGTGCGATTGATCAGGTCGTTATCTTCGAGCGTCCAGCCCAGCTCGGCGCCCGTGTAACGGGCGACGTTTTTGCCGTAATCGAGCGTGCGGAGAATCAGCAGTTCGGTGATGCCTCGGCGGCGATAGCCTTCGAGCACGCCCAGCGTCAATAGCCGGGCCGTGCGAATGCGCCGCAGATTGTAGAGCAGCCGCAGCAGTCCGATCGGCAAGCCGCAGCGAAACAACCGGCCGTCGAGCGGGCGGATGGCTTCGTTCATGTCGGGCAGCGTCATCGAGAATCCGACGGGCCGACCGTCGACCTCGGCCAGCAGCAGCAACTCGGGCAGGGCCAACTGCCGCAGGTGCTTGGCCAGGTAAGCGAACTCGGCGTCGCTCATTTTGACGAAGCCCCAATTGCGCTCCCAGGCCGCGTTATAGACTTGCTTGCAGCGCTCGATTTCGGCTTTGAATTCGGACATGCGAAACGGCCGAACGACGAACCCGCCCCGCGCCGAAATCCGCTCGGCCTTGTTGCGCCAGGCCTCCAGCACGTCCTGCCGGTCGTCGAACCACCAACTGTACAAGTCCTTGGCCTTGCCGAGGCCGCAGGCTTCCAACAGCCCGGCGTAATACGGTGGGTTGTGGTTCATCATGATTCGCGGCGGCGTTTCGAAGCCTTCGACGAGCAGGCCGCAAGCGTAGTTGGTCGAGTAGTCGATCGGGCCCGTCATCTGCGTGCGGCCGCGGCCGCGGAGCCAGGCGGCGGCCGCTTCGACGAGCGCAGAAGCGACCTCTTCGTCGTCGATCGATTCGAACAGGCCGAAGCAGCCCAGATTGCTGCCGTGCTCGGCATTGTAATGCGGATCGTCGCTGGCCTGGATCCGCCCGACGAGCCGCTCGTCGCGATAGGCCAGAAACTGGGCCGCGGCGCCGTGCCGGTAAAAGGGGTGCATGCGCGGATTGATGAAATCCTTGCGCTCGACCAACAGCGGCGGAACCCAATGCGGATCGCCGCGATAAATTTGCCAGGGAAACCGCACGAACGCATCGCGGTCGCGGCTCCGCAGCACCTGGCGGACGCAAATCGGCGATTGGGCGAGAGTTGCGGCGGGAGCATAGGGCGATTGCGCCAGCTTGCTATCCATACACGGCCTACATCGCTCGAATCCGCACTACGGACCGCCCGCCATCAGGGCGCCCGGAAAAGAGTAAGGTTTAGCATAAGCGCCTCCTTAAGACGAGCAATAGGCGCCGAAACGCCGACGGGCGAGCCGGAACCGCGCGGGGCTGGCGACCCGCCCTACGCGCGCAAGTAGCGTCAAAATGCCGTCGGGCGGTTGCCGCGGCCAACGCCAAGCAAGCCGCGAGGTCGCCCGCGAATCGTTGCCCGTGCGTCGAGTTCCTATTGCGTCTTGAGCCCCGGCTTCTAGAATAAGGATAGTATGGGAGTTCATCTTGGTTTGACGGTAGAGGATACGAAATTGTTGACCGAACTGGAAGTATCGCGATCGTGGCGGAAGCTTTTTAGTCGGCCCGAACTTTCTGAGGATCTCTTTACGAAGGCCGAAGCGCTGATCGACGAGTTGCGGCCCGAAAGTCCGTTGCGGCACCGGCTGGGCATGGAGCTCGAAGAGCTTCGGCAACGGGCGGACGTCAGCGACACCGTCTAATCGTTCTATTCGGCACAGATTCCGCCGCGGGCGAGTTCTTTTCGCCGGCGGTGCGCGTCGGGCTAGCGGCGTTTGTCGGTTCGCTTCGAGATTTGCTCTCGAGAGGATCTGGCGAGACGCGCTGCCGCGATCGAGGGTTGGTCTTGCCCCACCCCGTCCGCAGCGCCGCAGTCGCGCTCGGACCGTTTTCGGCATTGTCCGAAATTTCGGTTGCGCATAGAATTTGCATGAGCGGATACAAGGATTGCGATCCCTGTATCTGGGGGTCGGTCAGGATGACCGTCCGACGCGGTCGGCGCCGTCGCACGGTCCTTGAATCGTGACGTCAGCAGCTTGTGGAGGGCTCCATGGCTCTGCCTTTGAATCCCAGGAATGACGTTTCCGGACTCGACAAGGTCTCTTCCAGAGACCGCGTCGCAAGCCAGGGCGTTACGGATTTACAATTGCAGTGGCGCGAAGCGCTGGTGTTGTGGCTCCGCTGGAACCAGGCTTACGAACACGTCACCGAGCAGATGTTTCAAGCAGGCCAGAATCCGGCTCAGCTTCAGGACATAATGGACCAGATGGATGATCTGCGCCGCGAGGCGGTGGCTCAAAGTCAGCAACTGCTCGACTGACGCAAGTGATCGTTTCGCCGTCGTGGATGCCGATTTGGTTGCGACCCGACCGCTTGGCAGCGTATAGCGCCTCGTCCGCTCGGGTCATCAATTCGCTGAACGGCTCGCCCGGTCGGCTGAGGGCGATGCCAAAGCTGGCCGTGACGCTCAACGTTTGCCCCCCGGTTCGCAATTTCGTCGTCTCGACCGCGTTGCGGTAGCGTTCGGCGGCCGTCTGGCATTCCGGCAAGCCGATCCGCGGAATCAGCAGTGCAAACTCCTCGCCGCCGATGCGTCCCAGGAAATCGGTCGAGCGCCGGATTTCCGAGAGGGCTTTGCTGATGGCTCTCAGCACGGCGTCGCCCATCGCATGGCCGTGCGTATCGTTGAGCGCCTTAAAGTGATCGAGATCGAAGATCGCCAGGGCGAATCCGCTGGAAAGCCGTTCCTGACAGGCTTGGAGTTCGCGAATTTTTTCGTCAGAGGCGCGGCGATTGGGCAGTTCGGTCAAGTGATCGATTCTCGACTCGACCCGGGCGCGATCCAGTTCTTCGTGCTGCGCGCACAATTTCAGTTGGGCCGCCAGCAGGTTCTGCCGCAACTGCTCGTTCGTGACGATGATCTCCGATAAGCGCTGGGCCAATTCGGCTTTCAACTCGGGCGATAAGCCAGGTTGCGGACCGGAGACCAGCCGGTCCGCGTCGGCCAGCGATTTTCCCTGCAGGCCGACGCGCCGCAACACCAAATCGAGCAGTTCCTGATACTCCTCGACCAATTCGTGGAAATTCGCCGCGGATTCCTCCGGCTCGGCCGCGGCGGTTGCGCCGCCCTGGCTGCGCCGCAAATAGAACGCGGCGAAGACGACGGCCCAGACCAGGTTGAGCGCGAACACCAACAGCATGAGATCGTTCTGCATGGCGAGACAATTGCGCAGAGGCCTTGATACAAAAGCGCCCCTGGGACGGCCGGCCCTCTCGTTCCCTCAAGGAAACGTAACACGAGAATCCCCCCACGCTGGCGGAATTCGCAGCAGACGGCGGCGCTCTGGACGCCGGCGGTCGGCCTCGTTGGCGCCAGCGATTTTTTCGGAATATTCCATGCCGCTGCGGAGGGGCCGGCTCACGAAACGCTAACGCCGCTTTTGCTCGCGCGTGAATTCGTCGCCGACTAACGGCACGGTCGCCATCTCTCCCTTCGGCCCGAACATGCGGTCGATCATCGTCACGGTCGATCCGCAGAAGCTGCTCAACTACAACCTCAAGCCGGTCGACGTGATGGAAGCCCTGGCCAAGGGCAACACGATCATTCCGGCCGGCAACATCTATATCAAAGACTCGATGCCGATCATCGCCAACAACGCGACCATCGTCGACATCCAGAAGCTCGGCGACATTCCGCTCCGGATCGGCCGGAACGTCTATCTCCGCGACATCGCCACGATCCAGGACAGCACCGACATCACCTACGGCTACGCCCTGGTCAACGGCAAGAAGTCGGTTTACCTGCCGATCATCAAGAAAGACACCGGTTCGACGCTGACCGTCGTGGCCGACGTCCACAAGTCGATGCAGTTGTTCCGCGACGCCGTGCCGCCGGACGTGACGGTCAATTTCGAATTCGACGAGTCGCCCACGGTCGTCGCGGCGGTCAAAAGCGTGGCCACCGAAGGCCTGATCGGCGCCACCTTGACCGGGTTGATGATCTTGTTGTTCCTCCGCGACCTGCGGAGCGTGATCGTCGTCGTGGCCAATATTCCGCTGGCCCTGTTGGGCTCGTTGCCGGGGTTGTGGATCACCGGCAATACGATCAACATCATGTCGCTGGGCGGCATGGCGCTGGCCATCGGCAACGTCAACTTCTTTTACGGCGGCGCCGGATTCACCTGGGCGCCGTCCGGCCCCAACTATTTCTATCAACCCACCCCCGGCGGGCCGCTGCTCCCCTCGCCACAGTTTCAATTCTCCACCGACATGATTTTCCAGCCTTTGCACGACCGGCAGGCGCTCAACTCGGCGCGCTGGGACCTGCAAACCGCCAAAAACGACGCCTTGTTCATGACGGCCAAGGCGTACTTCAACGTGCATCGCTATCGCGGGCTGTATGCGGTTTCGATCGATGCCGTCCAGCGCGGTCGCCAACTGGTGGGGAAGATCGCTACGCTCAAGTCCGACCTGATTCCAAGAGTCGAGGTTGACCGGGCGCGCAACCTGCTGGCCGGCTTGGAGCAAAAAGCCGTCGTCGCCCGCCAAGATTGGCGCATTGCCAGCGCGGATCTCACCCGCGTACTGCGTCTCGACCCGCGGGCCGTCGTCGAACCGCTCGAGCACGACCACCTGCAAATCACTTTGATCGCCCCCGGTCGTTCGCTCGATGAGTTGATCCCTATCGCCTTGACCAACCGTCCTGAATTGGCGTCGCAACAGGCGACGGTTCAGGCGATGCTGGTGTCGATTCGTCAAGAAAAGCTCCGCCCGCTGATTCCCGCGCTATATCTGAACGGCTTCCAAACGCCTTATGAATTGATCCAAGCGGGGGCCCTTGGCGAAGGCCAAGGCGGCAAAGTGAACCAATGGAGCGCCCGCAACGACATCAGCTCCCAACTGATGATCACGGCCGACGGCATGGGATTCAGGAACTTGGCCAAGATCAAGGGGGCGCGCGGAATGTCATCGCAGGCGCTGGTCGAATTGTTTCGCATTCAGGATTCGGTCGCGGCGGGCGTGACGCGAACTCAGGCCGACCTTCAGTCAGCCGCGGCCCGCGTCGTGCAGGCCGAGCGCGAGGTGAAGTCGGCGTTGATCAACTACAACGGCAACGTAGAGGGACTGGAGCAAACTAAGCGCTTTGGCAACGTCCTGATCCAGGTGTTTCGCCCGCAGGAAGTGGTCTTCGCGCTGCAGTTGTTAATGAGGGCCTACGAGCATTACATCGACACCGTCGCCGATTACAACACGGCGCAGTTCGCGATGTTTCGCGAATTGGGCTACCCGGCCCGCGAGATCGCGTTCACGCGGCGAGCGGGCGAGGTCTTGCCGGTCAATACCCAGCGGCCCGACTACTTGCCGCCGGTGGGCGCCGGGCCGCCGCCGGCAACCCGTTAGAACTTTATTTGCGAATTGCACGGTCGCGGGAGTTTGAGCTCCGCGAACCCAAACCAACCGGGGATACTTCGATGACACATCGTCTTGCATTCCTTATGGGTTCGGCGGCTTGGGCCGCGATCATGTCGTTGCCGGCGGCTGCTCAAGAGTATTCCAACGGCGGCAACGGCGCGGCGGGCCGCGGGCCAGCGATTCTCACGCCGGTGGAGGCATACGGCGTTCACCCGCCGGGACTCGACCCCGCCGACGCGCAGCGCTGGTGTTCGCGCTTGAGGCGACGTTATATCCCCTACTACGCGCCCCTCTCGCCGGTCGCATCGACGGCCCGTTGGAAACCCTGGGCTTATCATCCGCTATTGCCTTATTACACGCCTTATTACCCCGGCTACAGCCCACACCGACTCTTCAACCCGCCGCCGCGTCCGTACGGCGCGAATGGCTGGGGAAAGGGGCCCAAGCCTGAACTTCCCGTTCCCGAAGAGCCGGGGACGACTCCTCTCAGTTACGCAGGATATACGTCGGTCGTCGAGGACGATACGACTTACTGGAATATGGGCGGCAACGGTCTCGTGCCCTACGGCGCCCCTCAAGCGGCCGAGGTCAGACCTCCCGACCTGATTGACGCGATCCGAGCCAGCCGCCCGCGCGGACGCGGATATTTCCATCGGGCGGCTCCGGGCGGGCCCGTCATTGTACCGCCCGCGGAAAGCGCGGGTGGCCAGGAGCAAGGAGACGATCGCTCGAGCCATCGCCGTACCAAGCCGCCGGAGCCGATTCCGGCCGGTGAAGTTTCGGATTGACCTCAGCGTATTCTGTGTATTGCGCGGCTGAGGAGAGGACGCTATTTATACTCTGCCCGGTTAAGAATGAGACGTGCGTTGGTCGTGTGGCGGCCTTCCAGGCCGCCGGCCATTGACGGCCTGGAAGGCCGCCCCACATGCCGCCCAAGCGTCTCGTTGGCGCCCGCGTGCGGTATATCAAGACGGGATCTACTTGCTCAAGTCTCCGGCAATCGGCAAACCGCCGGCCTTGTGCCGCGCCGAAGTGCCGACGTTTGAGTTTAAGCCCGTGAAGACGTTCCGACGGGTCTTTCCCAGTGTTCATTACGGACTTTTGGTTCAAGAAGGCTTCCCGGCCCGATACTTAATGACTTGTACGGGTTCGAGCGTGACGAGGCCCTCTTCGACCATTTGGTCGATGTGCGGCAGCAGTTCATCGATCTTCGCCTTGGCGTCGACGATCTCGATCACCAGCGGCAGGTCTTCGGAAAGCCGCAGAATCTTCGCCGTGTGAACGCGGCTGCTGGCGCCGAAGCCCATCGGGCCGCGGAGCACCGTAGCGCCGGCCAGGCCGAGTTCGCGGGCTTTCATCACGATCGCTTCGTAGAGCGGGACGCTGTGCCAGCGGTCGCTTTCGCCGATAAAGATTCGCAACAAAAAGCCGTCTTCGGGGATTTTCATGGTTTTATGAGCCTGTTGAAAAAGGGGGACTGGCTCCGAGTGGCAGAACGAACCATCGGAGAATCGAGTATCCGCGAGGCGCCTGTCCCCCTTTTTCAAAAGGCGGCTATGCTCCCAGCCAACGTTCGACCAGTCGATAGCCCAGCCACACGGCCGCCACGCCCAGCCCGCAGCTCAGCGCGACGTTCGCCCAGGCAAAGCGGCTTTCGCCCACGGCGGCCAGGTTGAACGTTTCCAGGCCGAAGGTCGAAAACGTGGTAAAACCGCCCAGCACGCCGACAGTCAGGCCGACGCGGTACTCTTCGCGCACCAGCAGCGGCCCGGCGAACGCGGCGCTGAGCGCGCCGATCGCCAGGCAGCCGAGCACGTTGACGGCCAACGTGCCCGCCGGAAACGTGCTGCCCGCCCAACGCTGTACGGCCCCTTGCAGCGCATAACGCAACACAGAGCCGAACGCTCCGCCGGCGGCGATGAGCAGGTATTTTGTCATTCGCTCGATTCCGCTCGGCACTTTGGACTACGGTCGCCGAAAATCACCGATCTTCGCTTTCGACCGGCGACGATCCAAAAATCGGCCCCTGAAAAACCCAATCCGTTGCGACGCAAAGCAGGCCGGTCAATGGCATCGTTACCCAGCAAACCCCGATGACAAAACGAGTTTCAAAATCAGACAACGCCGTTAGAAACGCTTGGACATACTCCAGCGTCAACTGCGAGGCTGGGGCAACAGCCATCCCCGGCGGCGCGGGGATCGCGTTCCATGCCGAGCCATATATTTTGTTCATCAAGACGACCATCGCCGCACAGGCCGGAAAAATCGCCCCCACGCAGAACGCGCAGCGATTTGCAGGGAGACGCAGCAAGCCCAGCAAGAGAACGGATGGAAAATACGGCGTTAGGAGCAGTAGGCCGACGCCCGCGAACCATTCGTTTTCCGTGTTCAGGACCGCGACCGCGGCTGCGAAGAGGCTCGTCGTGATCAACGCAGTCCGAACCGAGAACTGAAAGGGGGCGGCCATGACGCCAGTTTACCGCCGACGACGATGGCTGCAAAACATCAATCGCCCAGCAGCCTCGGCAACGTTACTCCTGCCGCATAGGCAAAGCGGCGGGTTTGTTTGCAGGCGCGGTTGCTGTTGATGGTAAAACCTGCCGCGTTGACGGTCCCGGCCGCATTTGCTAGCTTGGCAAGCTTAATTCATCTTAAACGCGAAAGGTAGGTCGAGACATGGCTCACGAGGTGACGCTGATCACGGGCGACGGCACGGGACCCGAACTGGCCGAGGCCGCGCGACGCTGCGTCGACGCGACGGGCGTGAAGATCAATTGGGACGTGCAAGAAGCCGGCGTCGACGTGATGGCGCGCACCGGCAACCCGCTTCCCGAGGCAGTGATGGAAAGCGTCCGCCGCACGCACTGCGCACTCAAGGCCCCGATCACCACTCCGGTCGGCACGGGCTTTCGCAGCATCAACGTCCATCTGCGGCAGGCCCTGGGCCTGTACGCCTGCATCCGGCCGTGCAAGCAGTACAAGGGCGTTCGCACGTTCTTCAGCGACGTAAACGTCGACCTGGTGATCGTCCGCGAGAACACCGAAGACTTGTACGCGGGCATCGAGTTCGAACGCGGCAAGGACGAAACGAAGAAGCTGATCGAGTTCATCAACCAGATTTCGCCCGATCGCAAGGTCAAGACGCCGGCCGACCAGACCGGCATTTCGATCAAGCCGATCAGCGTGCCGGGCAGCGAGCGGATCGTGCGCTGCGCGTTCGATTACGCCCGCGACAACGGCCGCAAGAAAGTGACTTGCGTTCACAAGGCCAACATCATGAAGCACACCGATGGGCTGTGGCTCGACGTGGCGCGGAAGGTGGCGGCCGACTACAAGGACATCGAGTTCGAAGACCGGATCGTCGACAACATGTGCATGCAGTTGGTGCAGAAGCCCGAGCTGTACGACGTGCTGGTGCTCCCGAATCTCTACGGCGACATCCTCAGCGACCTGGCGGCCGGACTGGTCGGCGGGCTGGGCGTGGCGCCGGGCGCCAACCTCGGCCCCGACGGCGCCGTGTTCGAAGCCACGCACGGCAGCGCGCCGAAATACAAGGGCCAGAATAAGGTCAATCCGACCGCGCTGATTCTCTCCGGCATGCTGATGCTCAAGCACCTGGGCGAGACCGACGCCGCCGCGCGGCTGGAAAAGGCCGTGGGCGACGTGATCGAAGAAGGCAAGAGCGTGACTTACGACCTGAAGCCGAACCGCGACGATCCGACGGCGGTGGGCACGCAGCAGATGGCCGACGCAATCTGCAAGAAACTCTAAGAGCCGACGGCGCTGCCGGTGGTAGGTCAGGCTTTTCAGCCTGACGAAGACCAGGCCGGAAAAGGCCAGCCTGCGTGCGCGTCGTTCGACAGAGGTTGACCGAGACCCTGTCAGGCTGGAAAGCCTGACCTACTGGGTAGAAAGCCTGAGCTACTACCAACCCCAGTAACCGTTGTACCAGGCGGCCGGGTAGTTCAAATGGTAGTCGTAGCCATAAGGGCTCGGCACGTTATTGACGCCGGGCGGGTTGCGAAAATAGGCCGTCGTGGGCTCCGGCCGAAAGGGCGCCAAGCCTGGGAGAGCATAAGTCGGCGCCACAACGAAGCCGCCGCACGCGTCGCCGACGTAGGGGCGAAAGGCTGCGTAGTTGGTTCTCCGCGAGGGGCGGCCCGCGTTCGGGTAGAGCGTGCGGGCGTAGTTGCCGTACTGCGGCACTCGGGCTGGATAAACGTTCGACCACTGAGCCTGGGCTTCGGTCGTCGACGCCGCCCAGAACAGCCAGCCCGCCAACGCAATCATGCCCCAACGCGCCATCGTCTTCATCTTGCACCCCCGGTCCGGTCGCCGCATTTGACAAGCCAAACGGCTTGCTCGCTTGAGTTCAAACCTAGGTTATCATGAGGCGCAACACAAGCTTTTGGGTCAATCGCAGGTCGGGGCGCAGCCCCGCGCAGCACGGAGTCGTTGCTGGAAAAACTCCATGAGGCCGCGCGCCGCCCTGTTCTTGGCCCAGCTAACCGTTGCAATCGTTGCGATCGCGCCCCTTGCGACCAAGAGAACACGCCGATGAACGGTCTCGCCGGCCTCTACCAGACTTCGCTGGCCCTGCTCACCGACTTGTATCAGTTGACAATGGCCTACGCCTACTGGAAGTCGGGCACAGCCGACCACGAGGCGACGTTCTATCTGCACTTTCGCACGAACCCGTTCAAAAGCGGCTACGCCGTGGCCTGCGGGCTGGGTCTGGCGATCGACTTCATCGAGCAGTTCCGCTTTGCAGACGAAGACCTGACGTATCTGGCTTCGCTCGTCGGCGCCGACGAACGTCCGCTGTTCGAGCCCGCGTTCCTCGACGCATTGCGGCGGTTGCGACTGACGTGCGACATCGACGCGTTGCCCGAGGGAACGCCCGTCTTTGCCCAAGAACCGCTCGTCCGCGTGCAAGGCCCGATCTTGCAGGCGCAACTGCTGGAAACTCCGCTGTTGAATCTGATTAACTTTCAAACCTTGGTCGCCACCAAGTCGGCCCGGATTTGCCAGGCCGCGCGCGGCGAACCGGTGCTGGAGTTCGGCGCCCGGCGGGCGCAGGGCATCGACGGCGCCCTGGCGGCTACTCGCGCGGCCTACGTCGGCGGCTGCGCGGCGACATCGAACGTGCTAGCCGGCCGCTGGTTTGGCATTCCGGTTCGCGGCACGCACGCCCATAGCTGGGTGATGTCGTTCGACGACGAGCTCGACTCGTTCCGGGCTTACGCCGAGGCCATGCCCAACAACTGCGTGTTTCTCGTCGATACGTACGACACGCTGGATGGGGTGCGCAAGGCGGTCGAAGTCGGTCGCTGGCTGCGCTCGCAAGGGCACGAACTGGCGGGCGTGCGGCTCGACTCGGGCGACTTGGCGTATTTGAGCATCGAAGCCCGCAAGATTCTCGACGCCGCCGGCTTCGAGCGCACGTCGATCGTCGGCAGCAGCGATCTCGACGAGTACCTGATCGACAGCCTGAAGGAGCAAGGCGCCAAAATCAACGTCTGGGGCGTGGGCACGCGGCTGGCCACGGCCTACGACCAGCCAGCGTTGGGCGGCGTGTATAAGCTGTCGGCCGTGCGCTCGCCGGGCGAGCCCTGGCGGCCGTGCATCAAGCTCTCCGAGCACACGTCGAAGACTTCGACGCCCGGCCGCTTGCAGGTGCGGCGGTTCGAGATCGGCGGCGAGTGCGCGGGCGACCTGATCTACGATCTCGATCTCGGTTGCCCCGCCGAGGCCGTGCTGGTCGATCCGCTCGACGCGCACCGGCAGAAGCGAATTCCGGCTGATGCAACGCACGCCGATTTGCTCGCGCCGATCTTCCGGCAAGGCGAGCTCGTCTACCAGCGGCCGTCGCTGGCCGAAAGCCGCGATTACGCCGCGGCGCAATTGGCGCGTTTCTCGCCGAGCGTCAAACGGTTCGTCAACGCCCACGAATACCCTGTCGGCCTTGAGCCCGAACTGTACGCGCTCAAGAATCGCTTGATTCGCGAGCTGCGCGGGCTCAAGAGTTGATTGCGGCAAGGTGTGCAGCCCAGTGGGCGCCATGCCTTCGTCGGCGCCTAGCCGACGTAGGCATGCCAGTTACGCGATGGCAACCGCATGCTTACCCGCTTGCTGCGCAAGCGTGAAAGCATGGCGCCCTAATGCCTGATGGCGTCCAAAAACCTCAATTTAGGCTGACTCACAATGCCGGCCGTAACCTTGACCGAAAGGCTAACGCCCCCCGCTCGCCGAGGTTTCGGGCTTCAGGCCGCCAATTTCGACTAGCGGCTCGCCGCCGGCGGCCATCTCGCGAATCTCTTCGGTGATCTTCATCGAGCAGTACTTCGGCCCGCACATGCTGCAAAAATGCGCGCTCTTGAAGGTATCTTGCGGCAAGGTTTCGTCGTGCATCCGCCGGGCGGTCTCGGGGTCGAGCGACAGGCGGAATTGCTCGTTCCAGTCGAAGGCGAAACGGGCCTTGCTCAAGGCGTCGTCGCGGTCGCGCGCCCCAGGCCGATGCCGAGCCAGGTCGGCGGCGTGGGCCGCGATCTTATAGGCGATCACGCCTTGCTTGACGTCTTCGGTTTCGGGAAGCCCGAGATGTTCCTTAGGCGTCACGTAGCAGAGCATCGCCGCGCCGCTCCAGCCGGCCAAGGCCGCGCCGATGGCGCTCGTGATGTGGTCGTAGCCGGGAGCGATGTCGGTAACCAAGGGACCGAGCACGTAGAACGGCGCCTCGTGGCACCAGTCCATCTGCTTCTTGATGTTCATGTCGATCTGGTCCATCGGAATATGACCCGGGCCTTCGACCATCACCTGCGTCTGCTTCTTCCAGCCGCGCTCGGTCAGCTCGCCGAGCACCTTGAGTTCGGCGAATTGGGCATCGTCGCTGGCGTCGGCGATCGAACCGGGCCGCAGGCTGTCGCCCAGACTCCAGGTGACGTCGTACTCGTGCATGATGTCGCAGAGATCTTCGAAATGCGTGTAGAGCGGGTTCTGCTGGCGATGGGCCATCATCCACTTGGCGATTAGCGAGCCGCCGCGGCTGACGATCCCGGTCACGCGGTTCATCGTCAGGTGCAGGTGCTCCAACAGCACGCCGCAGTGGACCGTCATGTAGTCGACGCCCTGCTTGGCCTGGTGCTCGACCATGTCCAAGAAGTGCTGCGGCCGCATGTCCTCGATGTTGCCGCCCAACTCTTCGAGCATCTGATAGATCGGCACGGTGCCGATCGGCACGGGCGAGGCGTCGATGATCGCCTTGCGGATCCGGTCGATATCCTTGCCGGTCGAAAGGTCCATCACCGTGTCGGCGCCGAAGTGCACCGCCGTGTGCAGCTTCTCCAATTCGCCCGCGATATCGCTGGTGACGGCCGAGTTGCCGATATTGGCGTTGATCTTGCAGCAGGCGGCCACGCCGATGCCCATCGGCTCGAGCCGGCCCTGCAGGTGTACCTTGTTGGCCGGAATGACCATCCGACCGCGAGCGACCTCGCTGCGGACCAGTTCGGGCTCGAGCTTTTCTCGCTTGGTGACGTATTCCATTTCCGGAGTCACGACGCCGGCGCGGGCCTGTTCGATTTGAGTCATCAGCGGCAAAACCTCCGTGGGCGGCAAGCGGAATCGAATGCACGATTCTCGATAATCGGCAATGGTTTACGTAAAAACTACGGCTCAGGAGGTCATCGTACCGCGGAGCCGAAAATTGTCAATTTGACCCAGAGCGTTCTCTCTCGCTCTTTGCTCAGGCGCTACGGCTCGGTCAGGTTCGGCGCCCAGAGGCCGGGGCGAATGGCCGGCGTCTCGCCGGACGGCGGGAAGGTCGACTTGGCCGCCGCGCGAAGTTGTTTCGAGAGTTGCTCGACGGTCTCGGCTTGGGCCGGATCGTCCGCCAGGTTCGTGATTTCGCGGGGGTCAGCCTCGTGATCGTACAATTCTCGGCCTTCGCGGCCCTCGTCCCACTCCGTGTAGCGCCAACGCGGCGTCCGCAGACTGTAGCCGAAGAAACGCTTGCCCTCGTCGCCGACGGCTGGGCTAGCGCCGAATCGCCGGAAGCCGCCGCCGCGCACGACTTGCGTGATCGCCCAACCGCGGCCGGCGACCGACGCGTCTTTGAGCATCGGCGCCAGGCTTTGCCCTTGGATGTTCGCAGGCGCCTTCACGCTGCACAGTTCCGCCAGCGTCGGGAACAAATCGATCTGGCTGACGGGCGACTTCGCCACGGCGCCTTGGGCCGCCGCGCCGGGCGACACGATCACGAGCGGCACGCGAGAGCTTTCTTCGAACAGGCTTTGTTTCTGCCACAAGCCGTGCTCGCCCATGTGGTAGCCGTGGTCGCTGGTGAAAACGATGATCGTGTCGTCGGCCAGGCCCAACCGATCCAGCGCGTCGACCACGCGGCCGACTTGCGCGTCCATGAAGCTGATGCTGGCGTAGTAGGCCTGCCGGCACTGCCGCCGCAGGTCGTCGGTGAGCTTGTCTTGTTCCTTTTTGTAGCTGGCCAGGCCCGCGGGCGGAATGTCGGCCTGGTCTTCCTTCACCCTCTGAACCACCGGCATCTGCTCTTCCGGGTAAAGGCCGAAATACATTTGCGGCGAGACGTAGGGCGTGTGCGGCCGGAAGAAACCGACGGCCAGAAAGAACGGCCGGTCCTTTTGCTTGGCGCATCGCTCGAGCACCCAGACGGCGTCGTCGGCCATCAGGCCGTCGGTGTGGCGCCGGTCGTCCTTCGGCGAAGCGTACCAACTGAGCGTTCCGCCAAAGCTGCCGGGCGTGAGCGAAAAAATCTTCGGCTCTTCTTCCAGCCGGTCGACGCCGGCCGGGTTCAACTCCAACTCCCACGAGCCTGGATCGTCGTGCCCGTTGGTGCCGATCGACTTCGGCACGTTATAGTGATACAGCTTGCCGATCCTCGCGGCGAAATAGCCCGCCTGGCGAAAGGCCTGCGGCATGCTGATTTGCGAAGGAATCGTCTGCCGGAAGATCTGCGCGTTGGCCAGGATGCCGGTGCTGTTGGGATACAAGCCGGTCAAGATCGAATTGCGGCTGGGCCCGCACAGCGGAAACGAACAGTACGCCCGCTCGAAGCGCACCCCGCGCGCCGCGAGCCGGTCGATGTTCGGCGTCTTGGCCTGCGGGTCGCCGTAGCAGCCGAGCAGATTGTTCAAGTCGTCCGACATCAGAAACAACACGTTCGGTCGCTTCGCTTCGGCGGCGGTGGCAACGCCGGCCAGCAGGCAGACTGTGGCCAGTGCGAAGAACATTCGAGTGGGCACGTTATCTCTCCCTCTTGAACGGCGTGGAACGTGATCGTTTACGATCAATGGCTCGCTCTTGCCAACGCGCGCAGCGTAAGCGGCGCCGTCGCCCTTTTCAAGTTGATTTGTTAATTTCGCCGAACTTTAGCGTGCAGAATTTCCTTCATTTGCGATTAAGAGCCTATCCGAGAACCCCTGCAGTTCGTAGCGTGACGATTGCAAATTGAAGATGCAAGAAGCCGACGTAGTTCGCGACTTTCTTTTCCCAGCGGGTCAACAAGCGCCGGGCGCGGTTGAGCCAGG